>Ga0209614_1000871_pt1 | contig 24980 bp, 23 predicted proteins | sample BlaSprsedimmetaG_FD_185484 | JGI IMG/M metagenome (GOLD analysis project Ga0209614, IMG submission 185484) | Hot spring sediment bacterial and archeal communities from California, USA to study Microbial Dark Matter (Phase II) - Blank Spring... ... | reverse complement strand
ATTTTGATTTTTATAATATAAACAAATGGCTACAAGTTGAAGCATGTCAAAAAATGCATTAAATGTCAAGCGATTTTTCGGTTAATAAAGTTAAATATCAAAGAGTTATATGTTTCCGGATGGAAACTAATTGGTATTCGCGGCAGTGGTAAATCGTCCATTCTGGAAATGATTCGATATGCCCTGGACATTCCGTTTGGCGATAAATCCCTGGACACTGATTATAAGACGCGACTTGTTGAACATGCTTTGGGAAGTGGCGGAAGGATTACGCTCTGGGCATCTGACCAGCGAGGGCAGCAATACGAGATCAGGCGTATCAGCCGAGAAAAGCCGGATGTTTATGTTAATGGCATTCTTCAACCGGGCATATCGATACGGGAAACTGTTATACATAAACCCATCTATTTTGGACAGAAAGATCTCTCTTCCACAGGGGAAGGCTTTGAAAAAGATTTAGTAGAAAAACTAGTCGGAGAAAAGTTGGCGGGAATTCGTGCTCGCATTTCCGACCAGCGTCAAAAGGTTGCTGAGATTGTCAGTAGACTGAAGAAACTGGTTAATGTCGATGAGAAAAAAAAGGAGTTCAAAACTAAAAAGCAGGACGCTGAATTCAGGCTTGAATTCTACAAAAAACACGGAGTGGAAGAGAGACTTCAAAAACAGGTCGATTTCGATGCGGTTTCCAGGAAATGTACGCAAGTCATTACTTCTGTCCAGAGCTATTTGCGAGATCTGGATTCATTCATCAATCAGTATGAGGATGACCTAAAAAATCAGCGTATTTATACTTCCAAACAGAACAAGGAATTTTTTGATAGCTTTTTTGCCGAATACGTGTCAGGAGGGTCAGGTCTTGTATTTCAGCATTTCGATTACACGAGGCGCGTTTTTTCGCTTGTCGGCAGGCACGACAGGGTGGTCGGAGGAGGCCTCGCCCCCTCATTGATCAATCCGGGCCGCTTGCAACCTGCAACGGCGGCAGGTTATTGAAGATTAAACGTCATCGCGAAAAAGAGGGCGGTTCACAGGAAGAGCAGAGATTTTTCATGGACACGGCATTTCGATATTCGCGGCATGCTTGCGAAGAAATGGTCCGGCGCGGCATACCTCGCCAAGTCGCCGATGAGGTGCTCCGGCAACCGGAGCAGATTGTGCTCGAGCGCACAGGGCGAAAGGCCTATCAGTCGCGAGCGGGCTTTGACGACGGCAAGGTATTCCTGGTGCGCCTGATCGTTGATGAAACGAAAAGTCCCGCTGTTGTCGTGACGGCCTACCGCACCAGCAAAATTGAGAAGTATTGGAGGCGGCAATGAAAGTGACCTATGACCCGGATGTGGACGTGCTGCGCATTCTTCTCAACAGCGCTCCGATCGAGGAAAGCGACGAGGACAAGCCGGGCGTTATTCTGGACTACGACAAGGACGGCAATGTCGTCGGCATGGAGATTCTCGATGCGTCCCGGCGGGTGGAAAATCCCCGCGGCGTGGAGTACGTCGTCACTTCCGAACCCATGCTCGCGGTTGGAGAAAAAAAAGCCGAAAAGTACGGCTCGGATCTCTAGATCGTGGATCTGGCTTAGATCTTTAATTTTCGCACGGGCTCGGGGTCAGGTTAAATATTCTTTCCCAATACGCATAACCGAAATCGAAGCGAGGTCGCCATGCAGACGGACTTTCACTTCTACGCCGTATATGCGCTGGCCAGGGCCGCCGGGTTCAAGGCCGACCACGCCCTCGTCATCGCCTACGCCTCGGAACACACGGACGACGCAAAGTACGAGCACGCCCTGGATTTCCGCAACGGCGGCAGGTTTCAGCAGGTTCTCACCGCGCATCGCTATCTTGACCTGCGTGCTCTGAACAAAGCCACATGCTACCGGATTTGGATGCCCTTCCATTTCCTGCCCGGCAATCTCGGAATTGATTTTTACGAAAGGCTGGTCACCAGGGCCGCGAGCGCCGTGGCCCAGAGACTGATCGACGACCTCCTGGTTTCCAGTTCCCGGCCGTATCTCCTGCACCGGTTGGGCGTTCTTCTGCACTGCTACGCCGACACCTGGTCGCATCAGAATTTTCTGGGGCTGATGCGCGAACGCATGAACGCCGTGAAAAGGTTGAAGGTTCGGGGAGTTTCGACGCCCGCCGTGCAAGCCATGTTGCGGGGCTTGAGAAGACGGATCAAGGAATACGCCGTCCCCAGGCTGGGGCATGCTCAGGCCGGCTCCATCCCCGACGAGCCGTACAGAAGATGGAGCTACACGGACCACTCTGGGACCAGGTTCGAAATCTCCAACATGGAGCGCGCCCTGGACGCGGCCATGCACTGTCATCAGGTTCTCCTGAAAGCTCTGGGGGCCTTCCCGGCCTATTCCCAGGCAAAGCCCTTGCCCTGGCACGACTTGGCCGCGACGTTCGGCAGGCTCTTCGGCCTGGAGGCCGATCTGGCCCAACGGATCGCGTCCTGGCGGGACGCCGTTGCGGGGGGCGCGTTTGGTTGGAAGACCGAGAAGCAGGACAAGGACGTCAGGTACGACGACAGGCAATGGTTCAAGGATGCCGTTTCCGTGGAAAAGACGGCAGAAGGCAAGGAATCCTACGAAAGGAAGCCGGGTTTTGAAAGCAGCGACTGGAAGTATTTTCACGATGCCGCGGCGTTCCATCGTTTCACGGTCCTGCACGAGGTCCTGCCGGAGCACGGCATGATCTGCGGGTGAGATGAACGGATCGCAGGCATTTCTTGCCTGGGGGTCAAGGGAATTCGACCTCAAGGCGACGTCCGCAACCAGGCGCGGACCTTTGACGTCGAGGCGCGGGAAAAGTCCGGATCAGCCTGCTTCGTGGAAACCCTGGACGCGGCCACGGCCGAGGAGATCGTCTCCAGGGTCTTGAGCATTATAGATCCGGCATAGCTGTCCGTTGAAAAAATCCTCCGGCACTCACTTGCCACACCAAATAAAGAGCTGGATGGAGGTTGATATGCATTCCGCAAGTGAGTGCCGGACACTTGGTTTTTTTGAACGAACAGCAAATAAGGTTTTTCCCAACATTCAGATGAGGCGAGAGCGCCGCTTGTCCCGACATCAGCCACGCCTTGCTGTTTCACCCAGAATCTTCGCCGCCAGGCAGGCCGCGCCGTAGCCGTTGTCGATGTTCACCACGGCTACGCCCGGTGCGCAGCAGTTGAGCATGGCCAGGAGCGCGGCCAGGCCCTCAAAGCTCGCTCCGTAGCCCACGGAGGTAGGTACGGCGATGATCGGCTTGCCGGTCAGTCCGGCCAGGACGCTGGGCAGGGCCCCTTCCATGCCTGCGGCCACGATGAGCAGCCGGGCTCGGAACAGGGCGTCCATGTGCGGCTGCAGACGGTGCAGGCCGGCCACGCCCACGTCGCTGATCAACCCTGTGTCTTGCTTGAAAAAGGCGGACGTGCCAAAGGCCTCCAGGGCCACAGGCAGGTCCGCGGCCCCGGCGCAGACGACCAGCACTTCCCCGTGCTGCTTCCAGGGCTCGGCCACGGGCAGGTCGGTGTTCAGGGCGAACAGGCGCGGCATGGGCCAGTATATGCCTTGAGGGAATGCTTGAAGCAACGCGGCGGCCTGGCCCGGGTCGATCCGGGTGGCTAGCACGGGCCTGCCCGAAGCGGACAGTCCGGCCATTGCCGCCGTAATCTGCTCGGCGTCCTTGCCCTGGCCGAAGACGGTCTCACCCTGCCCGGTACGCAGCTCCCGGTGGGTATCCAGGGTGACCCCGCAGCCCACATGCATAAAAGGCTGAATGCGCGCCTGGTTTACGGCCTGGTCCGGGGTCAGGTCGCCTCGGGCCACGGCCTGGAAAATGCGGAGCAAACTCTCCCTGTCCATTACGTCGTCGGTCTGTTCAATCCCTTTGCACCGATGTCCCGGCGTAAATATTTGCCGTCAAAGTGGATCAGGTCGGCCCCTTGGTAGGCCAGGGCGCGGGCTGTCTCCAGGCTTTCGCCCAGGGCCGTGACCGAGAGCACCCTGCCGCCGGCGCTGACCAGGCCGTTGTTCTGTAAAGACGTGCCGCTTTGGAAGACTTTCACCCCCGGCAGAGCCTCGGCCTGGTCAATACCGGTCACGGTCATGCCCTTGGCATAGCTGCCGGGATAGCCCGGTGCTGAGAGCACCACGCACAAACTGGTCTGGTGAGACCACTCCACCGGAGCTTTGCGCAGTTCGCCGCGGCAGCAGGCCAGCATTATTTCGGCCAGGTCGGATTTGAGACGCATCATCAGCGGCTGGCATTCCGGGTCGCCGAAACGGACGTTGTATTCCAAAACATAAGGCCCTTTGGGAGTAAACATCAATCCTGCATAGATCACGCCCTTGAACGGATAGCCCTGGCGGGCCAGCAGGCGGATCAACGGGGTGATGGTTTGGGAGGTGACGTCGGCGATCATGGGTTCCGGCAGGACCGGGGCCGGGCTGTACGCGCCCATGCCGCCGGTGTTCGGACCGGTGTCGTTTTCGCCGATGGGCTTGTGGTCCTGGGCCGAGGGCAGGGGGATGACGGACTGGCCGTCGCAAAAGGCCAGCAGCGACGCCTCTTCGCCGGATAAAGCCTCCTCCACGACCACCCGTTCGCCGGCATTGCCGAAGATGCGGCGGACCATGAAGTCCTCCACCGCGGCCATGGCCTCCTTCCTGGTTTTGGCCACCACCACGCCCTTGCCCGCGGCCAAGCCGTCAGCCTTGACAACCAGGGGAAGAGGGGCGGAGCGGACAAAATCCTTGGCTTCAAAAGCTTCCTCGAAAACACGGAAGTCGGCAGTGGGTACGTCGGCCTGCCGCATCATGTTTTTGGCGAAGACCTTGCTGCCCTCCAAGCGGGCGCAGTATGCGCTGGGGCCGAAACAGGGAATGCCCTCGGTGGCCAGGGCGTCGTGCAGGCCCAGAACCAGCGGAAGTTCCGGCCCAGGCACGACCATATCCACGGCTTGATCCCGAGCCAGGCGCACCAGACCGGGGATGTCGTCGGCCGTGATCGGCATGTTTTGCCCTTCCTCGGCCGTGCCGGGATTACCCGGCGCAATGATCAGGTTGTCAATCAGGGGACTTTGCCGCAGTTTCCAGGCCAGGGCGTGTTCGCGGCCGCCGGCGCCGACAAGGAGTATGCGCATGGAAGACCTCCAAAATACGTTGTTGATCGAGAATTCATCTGTGACCTATCCTTACTCGCAAAAACAGGTCAACCAGGATATTTCGCCCTGGGGATGAAGCAGGGCCGCCGGCAGGCCGCTGGAAGGGTTTTCGGACGCATCCATGAAGGCGTCTTGCTTGCCGGCGCCGGGCACCAGGACGATGATTTGCTTGGCCCGGTTCAGGACCGGCAGGGTCAGGGTCAGCCTGGGCACGTGAGGGGGCATTTTGGGTGCCGATACGGCGACAACCCAGCGGGAAGTATCCTCAAGCGCCGGATCTCCTGGAAAAAGCGAAGCAATGTGACCGTCCGGCCCCATGCCCAGGAGAATCAGGTCAAAACGGGGGAAATCCTGACCTGGAAACAGGCCGCGCAGAGTCTGTTCGTAGGCCTGGGCCGCTGCGGCCGTGGAGGGATAATCCGTATGCATGGGAAAAATGCGGGCGACGGGCTCAGGGACCCGGTCCAGCAGCCATTGCTTGGCCAAACCGAAGTTGCTGAGGGCATGATCCGACGGGACCATGCGCTCGTCCACCCAGCAGATCGCCAAGCGGTCCCAGGGGATTTTCCGCGAATGGGGCGGCCGTGTCAGCAGTTCAAAGAGTCGAACAGGGGAACTGCCGCCGCTCAAGGCCAGGGGCACAGGCATGGATGTGGCCTCAGCCAACATCAGTGCGACCTTCGCGGCAGCAAATTGATAGGCGCTTTCCCTGTCTGTGAAATCGCGCACCCGGCGTGTGTCGATCATTGCATTCTCCGTGAGAGCCGTTGATTGGGCATCCGTGCAATCCGGTCAAGCCATCATGATCAAGAAGCGATTGAAAAACAATCTTTTTCCGGATAGATAAAAGAGCCATGCCGGTCTCGACCATTCTGTTTCTTGCTCCGACTTCCATCGTCACGCCGCTTTTTCAACCCTTGAAACGAGCTGGCCTGGATGTTGGGCTGGCGGAGACCATTGCCGGGGCGCTCAAATTCATCCAAAGTCAGCACCCCGTGTTGGTCTTCTGCCGGGACCGTTTGACCGGCTTCAAGGCCGAGGACCTGCTGATGGCTTTACAGCGCAGTGGAGAATCCATGCCGCCGGTGATCGTTTTCACCGAGAACGGTTCTGCGGAAAAAGCAAAGAAGTTCATGGAGTTGGGTGCCAGGGACTATTGGCTGGAACCGCTTTCCTGGGAAAAAGTCCGCGCCCTTTTGTCTCCCCCCGCAGAGGCGGCCCAGAAAGGACCGCGAACCGTGACGGAGGATACTGCCGACAAGCAGGCGTTGCAAATCATAGGCGAGCATCCGTCCATCCGAAAATCCCTGGCTCTGGCCAGGCAGGTGGCCCGCTCCAAGGCGACCATCCTGATTTCCGGGGAGTCGGGCACGGGCAAGGAATTGTTCGCTCGCTACCTGCATAACGCCAGCGACCGTTCAGCCCAGCCTTTTATTGCCGTGAACTGCGCGGCCCTGCCCGAACATCTTCTGGAAAGCGAATTGTTCGGCCATGAAAAGGGCGCCTTCACCGGGGCCATCACCCGGAAGCTGGGCAAGTTCGAACTGGCTCATGGGGGCACGATTTTGCTGGATGAAATTTCGGAAATGGACATGGGTTTGCAGGCCAAGCTGCTACGGGTGCTCCAGGAGGGCGAGCTGGATCGGGTCGGCGGCAGTGAAACCGTGCCCGTGGATGTGCGGGTGCTGGCCACCACCAACCGGGACCTGGCCAAATCCGTGGAAGACAAGGAGTTTCGGCAGGATCTTTACTATCGGTTGAACGTCATTCCTTTGCGTTTGCCCGCTTTGCGCGATCGCGGCGAGGATGTTTTTTTGCTGGCGGACTATTTTGTCTCCCGCTTTGCCCGGATGTATTCCCTGGGCAAGATTATCATCAGCGACGAAGCCCGGAAATGGCTGCTGGCCCATGATTGGCCCGGTAACGTGCGGGAATTGCAGAATCTAATGGAGCGGGCGGCCCTGCTTTGCACCGGCTCTCCCATCGAGCCGCGGCATTTTTTGCTGGACGAGAGCGGCGATTGGCAGGATACGGACGGAGTGGTTGCCGGTCTGGGAGCGCAGAACGGCGCAGAGTCCGGAGAGGATGTCGTGCATGGGGGGGAGCGGGCCGACGCTTCAGAAAGCATCTTGGAACGCCAATCCGCGGCAAAATCAGGTGTTTTTTCCGCACAGCCACCCATGCCAGGAGAAGAAGAGAAAATTCTGCCCTTGCACGAAGTGGAGCGGCATCTGATTTTCAAAAGCTTGAGCCACACCGCCGGGAACAGAACCCAAGCGGCCGTGCTGCTGGGAATTTCCGTGCGCACGCTGCGCAACAAGCTCAATGAATACAGAAAAATGGGACTTGAAGTTCCATGAGTAAATGTTGAGCAACGATCATCAGGGAAAAGGAGAACCATCCATGGCCGTGATTGCGTCGCATATCCAAAACTATCTGGAACGCTCTTCCTGGATCCGCAAGATGTTCGAGACAGGAGCGGAACTCAAGTCCCGCCACGGCGCGGAAGCAGTGTGCGACTTCAGCCTGGGCAACCCTGACCTGGCCCCGCCCGAGGAGGTTTTTTCAGCCTTGGAACAATTGACCCGACGCGATCAGCGATTCGGGTACATGCCCAATTCCGGGTATCCAGAAACACGGGAAGCCTTGGCCGCGTTTTTGACCAAGGAGCAAGGCGCGGCCGTGGAGGCCCAGGACGTCGTGTTGACCTGCGGGGCAGCTGGCGCGTTGAACAGCGTATTTCGGGCCGTGTTGGAGCCGGGTGACGAAGTCCTTTGTCCGGCCCCGTTTTTCGTGGAATATGCATTTTACGCTGAAAATTTCGGAGGAAGACTGTGTCCCGTGTCCAGCCGGGCGGAGGACTTCAGCCTGGACATGGACGCCATGGCCCGGGCCATTGGACCGAAGACCAGGGTGGTGCTGATCAATTCACCGCACAACCCCACGGGTCGGGTCTATGCGGCAGAAGAGCTGCGGGCCTTGGCTGAAATTTTGACCGTAAAGAGCAGAACCTTTGGCCGGGACATCCTGCTGATCTCGGATGAACCCTACCGTTTTCTGACTTATGACGGCACCCCCGTACCGTCGCTTTTGCCCCTGTATCCATTTACCGTGGTGGTCAGTTCCTTTTCCAAAAGCCTGGGCTTGGCCGGGGAGCGCATTGGATACGCCCTGGTCAATCCAGCCATGCCGGATAAACAGAATTTGCTGGCGGGCCTGGTGTTGACCAACCGGATCCTTGGCTTTGTGAACGCCCCGGCCTTGGGACAGCGGCTGGCCCAACAGGCCCTGGGCGCGCGGGTGGATGTGAGCGTCTACTTCCGCAGGCGTCAAGCCATGGCCGAGGTTTTGAAAGGCGCGGGGATCTCGTTTTTCATGCCCCAGGGGGCATTTTACTTTTTCCCCCAGGCGCCTGGCGGGGACGACCTGGCCTTTGTTCGAGTTCTGCAGGAAGAATTGGTGTTGGCCGTACCCGGAAAGGGATTCGGGTTTCCAGGTTATTTCCGACTGGCTTTTTGCGTGGACGAATCCATTATCCGGCGTTCGGCCCCGGGGTTCAAAAAAGCCGCGGCAGTCTTTGGATGAATCATTTCACGGCCTAAAACAGAGCGAGCCCGGAGCGTATGGAAGTATGTTTCCATGCTTTCCGGGCTCATTGCGTTGAGACGGACATTGATGGGGGTCAGCGCAAGGCTTGTTCACGAACGCTTCATCAAGGCAGCCAATTCCACTCCGGTCCGTGGCCGATTTTGCATGCGGGGCAGACTTTCCCGGATCTCCCGGATGACCTGCAAGCCGTCCACATGGGCCTCGTTTTTGGTGGTCAAAGCGTTGAGCATGGTTTGCAGCTTCAGGAAATCCGTGCCGCGAAGCATTCCCACTAACCCGCAAAGGGTCAACTTGCGCAGAGCAACTTCAGCATGGGTGTCCTCTCGCAACTTTTCAGCCAAGGGCAGAAAAAGAAAATTGGCCAGCACGATTCCATACAGTGTGGATACCAGGGTCACTGGGATGCTTTTCAGAATCAGTGACGTTTCTCCGACGCCCATGAGCATGCCCACCAGACCGATGACGCTCCCCGCAACACCGAAGGACGGGGCATAGGTGGCCATGTTCCGGAAAATGCGCTCCATCTGCTCGCGGTGATGGGTGAAGGCCTTGACCTCGGCCTGGAATACCTCGCGGATTTCTGCCTCGGAATAACCTTCTTCCAGCATTTCCAGCCCATGGCGCATGGGTGCGTAGTCAAAAGCGTCTTCGGACGGACTGATCCGGTTGGTGCGCTTGTACAGATGGCTAATGCGCAGCAGCTCCCTTGCGAGCAGGCCTTCGGAGATCCCGTTTTCCGCGTAGGCAATTTTGGCCGTTCGCCATGCCTGCCTGAGTCCGCCAGGCCCGCTTCCCAGCAAGGCCGCGCCCAGGGTGCCGGTGAAGACCACCAGCAGGGCGGTGAGATTAAAATAGATATGCGCCTGGCCGGAGAAGAAAAAGACGCCCATGAAGGCCAGAAAACAAATGGCCGCGGTAAGAATGGTTCTGCTTTTCAAGGTGGTCTCCCGAGTTTCTTGATTTTTGTGGTTAGCCGGCGGGAATGCTGCTGGGCAGGATGCGAATTTCAGCCCAACGCTGGCGTTGATTATCGGGATCCAGCAAATACGGCGACAGCGGCAGGTTTGCGCCGGAAGCCTGGATCACCAACAAGTGGGTGTTCAGCCCGGTTTCTTGCACCAAGTGCTCGGCAATGGCCGCGGCACGGACAGCAGCGGTTTCCCAAGCCCCCTTGCTCGCGGCGTTTGCATCCGACGCGGCATGATCCTCTGCGAACCCGGTGATTACCACCTTGCCTTGGGCCAAGCTTACTAATTGCCCAATTTTTGACACCACTGGACGTGATTGATCGCTGATGCGCGCGGATGCAGGTTCAAAAAAGTTTGCCCCGACCAGGGAAATGACAATGGAGGAATCGTCCAAAAAGGCCACGTTCAAATACCGTTCATAGCCGATCAGCCGTTCCCTGATGAGTTCGAAAAGCGGCTGCATGCTCAACCGTTCCTGGCCTCCCATGGACATGGAAACGCTGGCCGGGGTGCGGTGACCGGGCAGGATACGGTCCTTTTCCCGCAGGGAAAAAACAAAGAGCACGAGAAACAGGATGAACATGACCATCATCAGGTCTGACCAGGGCACGGACCAGGTCACGGTTCGCTCCTCTGCCCGGTTGATCTTGAATTCGGGCAGGTCCATCGGGATTTTGCGGTCTGTTGTCGTGTTTTCAGTGGGCAAATTGGTCTGCATGGGCCGCTCTCTTTTGGTGTTTGCGAAATATTATGCAACATGAATGCCGTTTTTTTCCATGCAAAGACGGCAGGAGTTACCCATCCAGGAGGTGGTGATTGCACAACCAGACAAATCCGCGAATGCCCCCACGGCATTTTTGCATCTTCAAAGGCGCCTTCAGACGTTGACAGGGCAAAGGAACTTGAGGGAGCATAACAAAAATGCACGTGAGTAAAACAGGGATTGCACGTTCCCCAAGCGACAACCAAGGAGTGAGTGCATGAGGAAAGGTTTTTGGTCATCCATGCTGTATTGTTTAGGATTTCCGGGCCTGTTTTTGCTGGTTTTTGCCGGGGCAGGCCGGGCTGATAACCAGCCAACGGCTCAGCCCAAGCAGGCTCCGCCTGAGCTGGAACAGAGCGTGAATCAGGAGCATGAGGTTGGGTTGCCCGTGCTTATTGAGCACGACGGGACCGATCCCGTGGGATTGCGATTGGCTTTTTATCTTAAGGAAACATTTCAAAAATCCAGCTTGTTCCGTCTGGCCGGGCCTGAGGAAAAGCATTTCAGTCTGCGTCTGGTCACCCGGGAGCAATTCAGAGACAGGCCATATCTTGGATCGGTCTATGCTCTGGTTTGGCGCTATGTGGAAAGCAGGGAGGTTCTGGCCTACTCCCTGGGTGAGCGCCTGGGTTTTGCCGATGCCGATGCCGTGGCCCAGGAGGCAGAGGTCATTGCCGCGGAAACCGATCGCATCAAGGGCCGGTTCGGCTATCTCCTCGAGTAGCACCCATCGTATGGCGAATGTTTTTCACCGCAACGAATATGGTGAGATCTGACGCTTGAGCCAATCATGTCGCTGCATGACAAGATTCAAGAAACCAAGGCCGTGCTGGAGCAGGTTTTGCGCGCACATGATTCGCGGCGAGCGGCCGTGGCCTGGACCGCTGGCAAGGATTCCACCGTGGTTTTGTGGTTGTGGCGGTCCTTGTTGTTGGAGATGAACCAAACCCCGGTCCTGGCCGTGAACCTGGATACCGGCGTGAAGTTTCCGGAAGTCACTGCCTTGAGGGACGAATTGGCCACAGAGTGGGCTGTTGAACTGAAAATTCAGGTACCAGATGTGGATTTTTTACATTATCCCCTGGCCAGGGATAAGCTGGAATGCTGCAAGGATTTGAAGATTCTGCCGCTGCAACGCGCCCTGACACAAATGGATATTGCGGCATTGCTGACCGGACTGCGTCGGGACGAACATCCGGATCGGATGGACCGTGACGTTTGGGAAAGGCGGCAAAATCCTGATCATGTCCAGGTCAACCCGATCCTGAACTGGACGGAAATGGACGTCTGGGCCTTTATTTTGGATCGGGGCTTGCCCTATTGCTCTCTCTATGACCAGGGATACCGCTCCCTGGGCTGCATGCCGTGTACACAACCCGTGGAATTGGTCGAAAATGGCGGTGAACGCAGCGGCAGGGACCAGGACAAGGAGCGGCAGATGGAAACTTTGCGCGGCCTAGGGTATTTTTAGGCCGTGATGTATGCTTTCTTGAATCCGGCTTTACGTCGTCAGTCTCAATGCGTATATATTTACCCTTTACCATGGAATTGCTGTTCATGATGCGAGTCGTTCATGTTCGACCATGATGCGCCGATGGCCAAGCGTCGCCCCACCCGGGTTATCGACTTGGGAGGAGCGAAAATCGGCGGGGAGCATCCCATCCGGGTGCAGAGCATGACCAACACCGACACCCGGAACGTGGACGCGACCCTGGCCCAGGTCCAGCGCTTGACCGAGGCCGGGTGCGAATTCGTGCGTCTGGCCGTGCCTGACGACAAGGCCGCCCGGATATTGCCCCAAATCAGGGCGGGCGCTGCGGTGCCTCTGATAGCGGACATCCATTTTGACCATCGCCTGGCCGTTCAAGCGCTGGAAGCGGGGGTGCAGGGGCTGCGCATCAACCCGGGCAATATCGGCGCCAAGAGCCATGTGGACCGGGTGGTGGACGCGGCCAAGGTCCATGGCGCCTGCATCCGCATCGGCGTGAACGGCGGCTCCCTGGAAAAAGAGCTGCTTCAGCAATTCGGCGGAGCCACGCCCGAAGCCATGGTCGCCAGCGCTCTGGGACACGCGCAGATGCTTTTGGGACGGGAATTTGACAACTTCAAGATCTCCCTGAAGTCCTCCTCGGTGCCGCGAACCATCGCCGCTTACCGCCTCCTGGCAGAAAAACTGGACTGTCCCCTGCACATCGGAATCACCGAGGCCGGGACGCTGTTACGCGGCGCGGTCAAGTCCGGCGTGGGCCTGGGCATTCTGCTTTGGGAGGGATTAGGGGATACTTTGCGCGTGTCCCTGACCGCGGATCCGGTCCTGGAGGTTCGGGCGGCCTGGGAAATCTTGCGCAGCCTGGGTATGCGCCAGCGCGGGCCGGAGATCATTTCCTGCCCCACCTGCGGCCGGACCGAAATCAATTTGCAGGACCTGGCCGAAGAGGTGGAAAGGCGGCTGTCCGGCGTGAGCGAAGTCTTTACCGTGGCCGTGATGGGCTGCGTGGTCAACGGCCCCGGAGAGGCTAGGGAGGCGGACATCGGCTTGGCCGGGGGCCGGGACTGCGGCATTATTTTCCGTCGGGGCGAAGTCCTGCGCAAGGTCCGCGGCCAGGATCGACTGCTGGCTGAATTCATGCGGGAACTCGATGTTTTTCTTTTCGAAAAACAAGCAACCAAGGACTGATGATGCGTTGGAGCAACTATTATTTACCGACTCTCAAGGAAGACCCGGCCGAAGCCGAGGTGATCAGTCACCGCCTGTTGATGCGGGCGGGTATGATCCGCAAGCTGACCGCGGGCGTATACACCTATCTGCCCCAGGGACTGCGCTGCCTGGACAAGATCGCACGCATCGTGCGCGAGGAAATGAACCGTGCCGGGGCTCTGGAAGTGTTCATGCCCACGGTCCAGCCCGCGGATCTCTGGAAGGAATCGGGTCGCTGGGACGTGTACGGCAAGGAACTGTTGCGTTTCCAGGATCGGCACGGCCGGGGCTGCTGTCTGGGGCCGACCCACGAGGAGGTGATCACGGACCTGGTTCGCGGTGAAATCAAGTCCTACCGCCAGTTGCCGATCAATCTGTACCAGATCCAGACCAAGTTCCGGGATGAGATCCGGCCCCGTTTCGGTCTGATGCGCGGCCGGGAATTCATCATGAAGGACGCCTATTCTTTTGATAAGGATGACGCAGGCGCGGATAGAAGCTACCAGTCCATGTTCGACGCCTACATGCGCATTTTTACCCGGCTGGGCATGGTTTTTCGGGCCGTGGAGGCCGATTCCGGGCCCATCGGCGGCAGCTTTTCCCACGAATTCATGGTCCTGGCCAGCACGGGCGAGGACACTATTGCCGTGTGCACGGCCTGCGACTATGCCGCGAACCTGGAAAAGGCCGAGGCCGTGGTCCGAGGGGCAGGAGACGACGCTCAATGCCCGCCCGCGGAGCTTGTGTTAACTCCTGGCCGGCATACGGTGGAGGAGGTGACCGCCTTTCTGGAGGTTGGTCCGGAAAAGCTGATCAAGACCCTGCTGTATGAGGCGGACGGTCAAGCCGTGGCCGCGCTGGTGCGCGGAGACCGGGAACTCAATGAAATCAAGTTCAAGAATTTGTTGGGCGCGAAATTCCTGACCATGGCCGCACCGGAGCAGGTCCGGGTCTGGAGCGGAGCGCCCGTGGGCTTTGCCGGGCCTGTCGGGCTGAACGTGGACGCGGTCTGGGCGGACCGGGAACTGGGCTTGAGCCGTGATTGGATCACCGGGGCCAATCAGGGGGACGCGCATTTGCTCCATGTCGACTTAAGCCGGGACGCTAAAATCAACGGTTACGCGGATTTGCGCCAGGTGACGCGTGAAGACCCCTGTCCGCGCTGCGGCGCGGGCCTGGAATTGCCCAAGGGCATCGAGGTGGGCCACGTCTTCAAGCTGGGCACCAAGTACAGCGAGGCCATGGACGCCCAGTACCTGGATGAGGAAGGCAAGGCCCGGCCGATGATCATGGGCTGCTTCGGCATCGGCGTGAGCCGGATCATGGCCGCATGCCTGGAACAGAACAACGACGAGCACGGGGCCATGTTCCCGCCGCCCATTGCGCCGTTCCAGATTGAACTGATCGTGCTCAACGTAAAGAGCCGGGAACTGATGCAGCAGGCCGAGAATCTGCACCATCAGCTGGAAACCATGGGCTTCGAGGTGCTGATGGATGATCGGGAGGAGCGGCCCGGCGTGAAATTCAAGGATGCGGACCTCATCGGTCTTCCCGGCCAGCTCATCCTCGGCGAAAAGGGACTGGCCCGCGGAGTGCTGGAGGCCAAGAGCCGCAAGACCGGGCAACGCTCGGAACTCGCCTTGGACGACGTCCAAGCCCAGGTACGCACATGGTGGCAGGGAATTCTTGCAGATTGGGGACTGCACGCCTCCTGATCCCCATCCAACATGGCTATGGCTCACATTTTTTCCGTTCGTGAACTGACCCAGGCGGTCAAGGCAACCCTGGAAGGCGAGTTTCCCATTGTCTGGGTGCGCGGCCAGGTTTCCAACCTGTCCCGACCCGGCTCCGGACATGTCTACTTCACCCTCAAGGACGGCGAAGCCTGTCTTGCCGCTGTCTGGTTCAAATCCCAGCAATGGCAGCCGGCAGCTGCCCGGGCCGCGTTGGCCAACGGCCAGGAAGTGGTCTGCGCCGGAAGGCTGACCGTGTATCCGCCTCGCGGCACGTATCAGCTGGTCGTGGAAATGGTCCAGGACCAGGGGCTGGGCGTGCTGTTTCTGGAATTCGAGGCATTGAAGAGGCGTCTGGCCGGCTTGGGTTTTTTTGACCATCAGCGCAAACGCCCCTTGCCCGGTCATCCCGTGCGCACGGCCGTGGTCACTGCGCCGGGCGGCGCGGCAATAAGGGATTTTTTGCGACTGGCCGCGGAGCGCGGCTACGGGGCGGCCATCCGCATCCATCCGGTCCTGGTGCAGGGCGACGAGGCGCCGGGACAAATCATTCGGGCCATGGACGAGATCAACGCCCAGGGCTGGGCCGAGGTGATCGTGCTCATCCGCGGCGGCGGGTCCCTGGAGGATCTCTGGACCTTCAACAACGAGGATCTGGCCAGAACAATTTTCAACTCTGCCATTCCCGTGCTCACGGGCATCGGCCATGAGACGGACACGTCCATAGCCGACCTGGTGGCGGACATGTATGCGGCCACGCCCAGCCACGCGGCTCAATTGCTTTGGCCGGAACGCAGGGTCCTGGCGCAGATGGTGGACAACGCGGAGGGAGGCTTGCGGCAGTTCATGCGTGCATTCTTGGGCCGCCGGGAGGAGTTTTTGTCGGCACGGGAGCAGGCCCTGTCCTGGTTGTCGCCCAAGGCCAAGGTGTCCCGGGCCTTGGAGCGGCTGCACGACCTGGAAACATACTTGGTCCGGATGGGCAGGAACATGCTTGAGCGCCGGGAGGCCGACTTGGCCCAATTACGCCGGTCCCTGGCCCAAAAACTGGACGAGCGGTTCTGGCAGACCTCGGGACTGCGGCTGGAACAGGCTGAACAGAGAGTGATCGCGGCCGTGGCCGAGGCATTGCGCCGCCGCGAACAGGTATTGGTCAGAGAGGAGGCCGCGCTGATCGGTCTTGATCCGGTTAGGCCCCTGGACAAGGGGTTTTGCTTGGTCGAGCTTCCGGAAGAAAAAGGCTATCTGCGCGATGCCGCGCAAGCCTCGCCGGGTGACGAGGTGCGCATCATTCCGCGCAAGGGGCAACTCGTGGCCGAAGTTTTGCGGATCAGAGGGCATTAGAAATTTGTCTCAAACAGGCTGCGCTTTGCTTTTCAAAAGCAAAGCGCAGCCTGTAACTTGTGGAAGTTGATGTAGTGGAATAGCCTTCTGATGCTTCTTACGAATTGAAAAAAACTGCGACGGCTCGATCGTTATGTTGAGAAAATGTCTTTTTGCACAGGCTGTTGTCTTGTCGGTGTTGCTGGCCGCTTATCCGGCTCTGGCCGAGTTCGAAATAAAACTGCCTGCGGCGGTGGACGTGGGCGCGCCTTTTTTTTTGAAGATGTACGGTCCTGAGGGCTTCACCGGCATTCATCTGCGCTGGCAGAACAAGCAGGTCTATGTCCCTGCGGTGGATGGCAAGGCGGCCTTACTGCTGGGCGCTTCCCTTGAATCGTCCGCGGGTGTGCATCCTGTCGTTGGAGAACTGGAGGTGGACGGCCGCCGCCGAACCTTTGCCCGGGAGATCACCGTGCAAGCGCGAACGTTTCCCGAACAGCGCCTGCGTGTGGCCGGCGAGATGGTCAGCCCAGATCCGGCTGAAATGCCGCGGATCGAGGAGGAACGCCGCCAGGTCCGTCAGGTTCTGGACCGGGTCACGGAGCAGCGGTATTGGGATGAGCCTTTTGTCCGACCCGTGACCGGCTCGGTTTCCAGCCAGTTCGGGCTTCGCCGCTTTTTCAACGATCAGCCCAGGGCGCCTCATCGCGGCGTGGACCTGCGCGGAGCCGTGGGCGCGCCGGTTTTGGCATTCAGCGCGGGCCAGGTGGTCCTGACCGGGGACCACTATTTCGCCGGGAAATCCGTGTACATTGATCACGGCTTGGGTATGGTCACCCAGTACATTCATCTCTCCGAGACCAGCGTGGCCCCGGGGCAGACGGTCGCGGCGGGCCAGGTCGTCGGCAAGGTCGGGGCCACGGGGCGGGTCACCGGGCCGCATTTGCACTTCGGGCTGAGCGTGCTGGGCATGTGGGTGGATCCTCTGCCATTGCTCCAGTGATGTGATTCCTCAAAGTGCGTCCTTCCCGTGGAACCATGATCCATGCTTGCGGATTTTTTTCTTTTCCCTCTCTATGCCTTTGTGCTTCTGAGCATCGGGTTCGGGTTCTTCCGGCTGGTTGCACGCACAGCCAGGTTCGAAGTACCGGTGCATCAGCCAGGTATTGTCCTGCTGATGGGCCAATTCTGCATTGGCTGCATTGCCCTGGCGGCTAATTTTTTTGTCGGTGTCGCCCACCCGTTCGTATGTCTGGCAATTATCGTTTTTTTTGTATTGGGACTGCCATGGGCCGCACGATGCACCAGAAAAGATCTCCTGCTCATGCTGGGGCTTTCGGCCCTGCTCGTGCCTCTGGTCGCCTTCATGCCCGCCGGGTATGACGCGGGGCTCTATCACCTGCCGCATCAGTTGTGGCTCAGGGAGGAAAAAATCGTTTTCGGCCTGGCCAATTTCCACGGACGGTTCGGGTTTGGATCCTTTCAGGAATACATCAGCGCGCCGCAGTGGATTGGGGAGCACTTCAAGCTGCATGCCTATGCAAAGGCCACATATTTTATCGCGTTTTTAATGTTTCTCTGGCAATGGTCCTCCTTGCGCAAACATCATTTTGTCCTTCTTGCTTTTTTAACGGCAATAACGTTTTTACTGTTTTACTTGATGGGGATTACAAAGTATATTTTTTGGTGGGATTATGGATTTACCGACAGTCAGGCCGGGTTCCTGTTCACCATGGCCTTTTTGTACGGCGTGGGGTTGTTGCATTCAGCCACCAGGAAAGACGCCGTTCTTGACGAGCATGTTTTTGTTTTTTCTTTTCTCAGCCTTTTTGCAGTGATGATGAAATTGTCATCCATCCTGGTTTTGGCGTGGACCGCATGCGTTTATATCATTCTCGTGTCGACCAAAGCCGTGTCCCTGCCCCGGGCAATCGTGCCGAACATTTTGCCCTTGGCAGCCCTGATCCTCTTTCTCGTCAAAAATCTGATCGTTTCCGGGTGTCTTTTCTATCCTGCCGCCGGGTCATGCCTCGACGTTGCATGGTCGGCTCGGGCCAATGCCCAAGGTGATTCCGGCTGGATCACAGCCTGGGCGCGGCATCCGGGGTCCGGCCTGTATTCGTTGGAAAGCAGCGCGTGGCTGAAGAATTTTTGGCTTCCGGAGTACGGTGCGTTCTGCATGAAGATGCTGCTGATCACGGTTCTGCTGGCGGCATGTTCTTTGATCATCCACAGGCTGCGGAAGGTCGCGTTTTCTCTGGACAGGATCAAGATGCTCGGGATGGTTTTTCTGCTTCTTGTCCTTTCTTTTTGGTTTATCAATGCGCCGGCGCCGCGTTTCGGTCTGGGAGTGTTCTTGACCCTGCCATCGTTCCTGGCATTTGTCCTTTTGGGTGAACCAGCGGAGAACGAAAAGTACGCCGAGAGATGCAAGATCATGGCAAAGGCCGTGATCATCGTCCTGGGGGTGTTGCTGGGAGGGTGGAACGCCAAGAACATCAGCGTGGACAGGTGGATGGGTTTTGATCCATTGGGCGTCGTGTCTCCGGCCATAGTCCAGGATAAGGTTTTTGGCGTACGTCCTAAAGGGTCGGATCAATGCTGGGTTGTTCCTTATTGTTCGCCTTATTCCCGGTCAGCTCCCGAGAAAAGAAGTGGGTATTTATTTTTTCCGCCGGCGCAGGATCAAGAGTGAACAAAGGCATAACTCAGTCGTGCATGGCGACGAGGTGAGCCGCGAAGGAGATTTGGCTTTATTTTTTTGGGTTTTTTGTCTGCTAGATGACGTCATTGACAACAAGGATGGATTCCAGTCAATGTTCACAAGGGATTTTTTATGACCGCCAAGAAAAAGGAACCGGGTTTCGACGACAAGCTGGCCGAGCTGCAACGCATCGTGGCCAAGCTGGAAAACGAGGACCTGCCGCTGGAAACCGGTGTGGCCCTGTTCAAGGACGGGGTGGCCCTGTCCAAAGCCTGCCGCCAGCAGTTGGAAACAGCTAAAAACGAGGTCATGATCTGCTCCAAGGGACTTCTGGAGCCGTTTGCCGCGGAAGAGACGGGCCAAAACAAGGACATGAGCGCTGACCATGGAGATGAAGGCCTACCTTTCTGAACTGGGCCGGGCCGTGGACAGTTATCTGGCTCGCTGCCTGCATGATTCGAATGTCCCCCCGATGCTGCTGGAAGCCATGGAGTACAGCCTGCTGGCTGGCGGGAAGCGGCTGCGTCCTGCCCTGTGCTTGGTCTGGGCCGAGATGTTTGGAGCACGGCGGGATGACATCCTGCCCGCAGCCGCGGCCCTGGAATGCGTCCACACCTATTCCCTGATTCATGATGACCTTCCCGCCATGGATAACGACGACTTGCGCCGGGGCAAGCCGTCCAGTCACAAGCAATTCGGCGAGGCCCTGGCCATCCTGGCTGGCGACGGTCTACTCACGGAAGCTTTTGGACTGCTGCTTTCCACAAAAGCTCCGGCCGAACAGGTGCTTCAGGCCGGGCAGCGGTTGGCCCTGGCCGCCGGGGTTTCGGGTATGGTCGGCGGGCAAACCCTGGATATGCAGTGGACCGGCCAGGGACAAATCACTCTGGATGACGTGTCGCGCATGCAGGATCTGAAAACCGGGGCCATGCTCCAGGCGTCCTGCGAATGCGGCGTAATCCTGGCCGGTGGTACAAAGGCCGACGTCCAACGGGCATCGAACTACGGCATTCATATTGGCAGGGCTTTCCAGATCGCGGACGATATTCTGGACGTCACCGGCGATGCCAAGACCATGGGCAAACCCGCGGGCAGCGACGAAGACAAGGGCAAAATCACCTATCCGTCGCTGATCGGCGTTGGACCAAGCCGGGAACAGGCGGAAAGGTTCAGGGACCTTGCGGTTCAGGCATTGGAAGGTCTTGCCGGGCCGCAAGCCGATTTCTTGCGGGAGCTCGCGGCATATGTCGTTACCAGAGCATCATAAAATAGGGTATGAGCAACATGAATTCAAATACAATCGCGTTTCCGAGAGAGAGCCTCGGATTGCAGTATCAGGAAGAAAGAGGCGAAGTCATGGTCAAAAATCACATGCCGCAAAACGGCCACGCCTTGTTTTCGGCCGTCAATCATCCCGGCGATGTGGCCGGCTTGGACTTTGCCCAGATGGAGGCCGTTGGTCAGGAGGTCCGACGCCTGATCATCTCCACGGTTTCGGCGAACGGTGGGCATTTGGCCCCGTCCTTGGGTGTGGTGGACCTCACGTTGGCCTTGCTCAAGGTTTTTAATCCGGAAAAAGACCGCCTGGTCTGGGATGTGGGGCATCAAGCTTACGCCTACAAGATTTTGACCGGTCGACGTGAGACGTTTCATACCCTGCGGACCCTTGGCGGATTGAGCGGTTTTCCCAGGCGGGACGAAAGTCCCTTTGACCACTTTGGAGTGGGGCATTCCAGCACTTCCCTTTCCGCGGCCCTGGGCATGGCCATTGCGCGGGATCTGGCGGGGCAGGACCATTCCGTGGTCGCGGTCATCGGCGACGGCTCCATGACCGCGGGCTTGGCGTATGAAGGGCTGAATCAAGCCGGCGACCTGGGCTTGAACTTGACCGTTGTGCTTAATGACAACGAAATGTCCATATCCAAAAACGTGGGAGCGCTTTCTTCATTCTTGAGCCGCAAGTTGTCCAAGCGCTGGATTCAGCGCTTCAAGCACCAAATGGAAGCCTGGATGCGTCAAGTGCCGAGGATCGGAGACGATCTGGCCAATTACGCCCGCTTGAGCGAATCGTCCCTGAAAACATTTTTCACTCCAGGCATGATTTTCGAGGCGTTCAAATTTAATTACATCGGTCCGATCAACGGCCACAACCTGAAGGAAATGGTGGGGGTTTTTGAGCAGGCCAAGGAACTGAAGGGGCCGGTTCTGGTGCATGTCTTGACCACCAAGGGCAAGGGGTATGCCCCCGCGGAAAAAAACCCCACCTTTTTTCACGGAGTGGGCTGCTTTGTCCCGGAAACCGGTGAAGCCAGGAAGATCCCAGGCTGTTTTCCCTCCTACACCGATGTTTTTGGCCGGACCCTGGTCAACCTGGCGTCGAAGAACGAAAAGATCGTGGCCATCACAGCGGCCATGCCCGAGGGGACCGGGCTGAATTATTTCGCGGAAGCCTATCCGGACCGGTTTTTCGACGTCGGCATTTGCGAACAGCACGCCGTGACCATGGCCGCTGGTTTGGCCACCCAGGGGTATCGCCCGGTTGTGGCGGTATATTCCACGTTCCTGCAACGCTCCTATGATCAGGTGGTGCACGACGTCTGCCTGCAAAACCTGCCGGTAACCTTTTGCCTGGACCGGGCCGGTCTGGTGGGAGAGGACGGCGCCACCCATCACGGCGCATTCGATGTTTCCTACCTGCGGCATATTCCCAGACTGGTGCTCATGGCGCCCAAAGATGAGGCTGAATTGCAGTCCATGTTGGTCACGGCCCTGGAGCACGACGGTCCGGCGGCCATCCGTTATCCTCGCGGCGTGGGTGTGGGAGCAGAATTTGATGAGGCAGCCCAGGCACTGCCCTTGGGGGTCGGCGAGGTTGTTCGCCAGGGCAGGGATACGGTCATTATTGCCTTGGGCAGCAGGGTATATCCGGCCTTTGAGGCGGCCAAGGACTTGGAACGAGAACAAGGGTTGGACGTGACCGTGTTCAACGCCAGGTTCGTCAAGCCCCTGCCGGAAAAGCAGCTGCTGGAACTGGCTTTGGCGCATAAAGCCATGTTGATTGTGGAGGAGAATGTGGCTGCCGGAGGCTTTGGTTCGGCCGTGTTGGAACTGTTTGCCCGTGAAGGCGTGCTCAGAGACTGTCGCCTGAAGCTGCTCGGCCTCCCGGACGCCTTTGTGGAGCACGGCCCGCAGCGTCTGTTGCGCGCCAAACTGGGGCTGGACAAAAGCGGCATCAAGTCTGCCGTTCGGGAATTGCTCGGCCTGCAAGCTGATCAATCCCGATAGGAGGCACGATATGAAAATCGGAATGATCGGCCTGGGGCGGATGGGCTTGAACATGGCCAAGCGGCTGTTGCGGCATGATCAGGAAGTAGCTGCCTTCAACCGCACACCGGAAAAAACCAGGGAATTGGCTCAGCACGGAGCAATGGCGGCCTTCTCCCTGGAAGAACTGGTGGCGGCCCTGCCTTTTCCCAGGGCGATCTGGATGATGCTCCCGGCCGGCGAGCTGGTGGATCAGTATCTGGAAAAACTGCTGCCATTGCTGAGTCCTGGAGATGTTGTCGTGGACGGGGCCAATTCCGATTATCGCGATTCCCGGCGCAGAGCCAAGGCCTTGGCGGACCAAAGATTGATCTTCATGGACGTGGGAGTCAGCGGCGGGATTTGGGGACTTCGCAACGGCTACTGTCTGATGATCGGAGGTTCAAAACAGGGTTTTGTTCATCTGGAACAGGTTTTTGAAGCTTTGGCGCCCAAGGGCGGTTACCGGCTTTGCGGACCCAGCGGAGCCGGACATTTCGTGAAGATGGTGCACAACGGCATTGAATACGGCATGATGCAGGCCTACGCCGAAGGATTCGCCCTGATGGAGGCCTCGCCGTACACCGAGGATTTTGATCTGCAAAAGATCGCCCAGCTTTGGAATCAGGGCAGCGTGGTTCGTTCCTGGCTTCTGGAACTCGTGGAAAAATCCCTGCGACAGGATCCCCGCCTGGCCGAACTGCAACCCTATGTGGAGGATTCCGGCGAGGGCCGCTGGATGGTCCGGGAGGCCCTGGACAATGCAGTGTCCATGCCTGTGATCACTCAATCCTTGATGGAACGCTTTCGTTCCCGGGACAAGAACTCCTTTGGCGACCGCATGCTCGCGGCCATGCGTCGGGAATTCGGCGGCCACGCGGTGCAGACCCGCAAGGAGTAGGCATCATGTCCGACAAGACCGCGGAGCTGTGCGTGCAGGCCGAGGTTCAGCCCTGCCCCATGGGCGATGCACCCCGTGCTCGTGCACTGGCGCCATGCGTGATCGTGGTTTTCGGAGCTTCAGGCGACTTGGCCAAGCGCAAACTGTTTCCGGCCCTGTTTCACCTGTTCGCCGCCGGCCATCTGCCCGAACGCTTCGCCATTGTCGGCGTAAGTCGGGCCGACTTTGACCGTCACGGCTTCCAAACGCACATCAGTAAGGCCCTGCCCGGCAATCAGGATGCGCAGCCGGAGGAATTCCTGAAACGCATCTTCTACCATCCCCTGACCTACGATCAGGGCCGGGACTATCCGGCGTTGGCTGATCGCCTCAAGGATATCGACGTTTCCATGGGCGTGCCGGGGAACAGACTCTTTTATCTGGCCGTGCCGCCGCAGCTCTATCCGGTGATCGCCGAGAATCTGGGAGCTAGCGGACTGTCCGGGGAAGGCTTTGGAGATCGCGGCTGGTCCAGGATCGTGCTGGAAAAGCCCTTTGGCCGAGACCTGGATTCGGCAGTGGAGCTGAACGGTCTGCTACACCGCCACTTCGAGGAACACCAGATTTTTCGCATCGACCATTACCTGGCCAAGGAAACCGTGCAGAACGTGCTCACGTTCCGTTTCGCGAACACGATTTTCGAACCGGTCTGGAACCGCAATTTCATTGATTATGTCAGCATCACTGCGGCCGAATCCCTGGGCGTGGAGAAGCGGGCCGGGTATTATGAACAGGCCGGGGTGTTGCGGGATATGTTCCAGAACCACATGATGCAGCTGTTGTCCCTGGTGGCCATGGATCCGCCGGCCCGGTACGTGGACGAGCCGGTGCGCGATGAAAAAATCAAGGTCTTTCGGTCGCTGCGGCCCTTTGAGCTGCAAGGTGAGTTCCGGGATCTGGCCCTGGGGCAATACACCACAGGGGCAGTTCAAAAACAAACCGTGCCCGGCTATAGGGAAGAGGAGGGGGTGGATCCCCAATCCCTGACGCCTACATTTGCCATGCTCCGCGCTTATATCGACAACTGGCGCTGGCAGGGCGTGCCGTTTTACATATCCTCGGGCAAGCGCCTAGCCCGCAAGCTGACCAGGATCGTAATCCAGTTCAAGGCCGTGCCCCACGCTGTTTTCCGGCATATTCTGGGCGGGTCCATTCCCTCCAATCGCCTCCTCTTGGGCATTTATCCAGACGAAGAGATCAATCTGTCCTTCCAGGCCAAGCTGCCGGGCATGGATTCTGTCTTGCGCACCGTAACCATGCGTTTTGACTATAACCAGCAAGGCGGCAGCACCATCAAGGACGCCTACGAAAAAGTGCTCCTGGACTGCCTGGTGGGGGATCAGATGCTGTTCTGGCGGCAGGATGCAGTGAAGCGCTGCTGGGCCTATCTCACCCCGATCCTGGAGCTGTGCGAGTCGTGCGGCGAGCGGGAGAAGCACCTGCATTTCTACCCGGCGGGCACTTGGGGGCCTGCGGAAGCCGGTCGCATTTACGCGGATTACCTTGCCGACCATGCTTGAGCGACGGCGTTCGCGAGAAAATACCGTGAACGGCCGATCCACGCCCCCGGCTTTTTTCTGATAGATACTCCAACATTTTTCGACGGCCTCTTCCCGCCCTCCTCGATCCTTTTTTTGATGTCCCTGTTTTTTTGGTTCATCCGGTTGAAGCGTACTTTTGACAAAAAATGTGGACATGGAGACTTTCCGATGAACGCACCAACGAACATCGGGAGGGTCGGCCATGTCCACGAGTTTCATATACCATGCGTTTGGGCTG
>Ga0209614_1000868_pt1 | contig 25022 bp, 25 predicted proteins | sample BlaSprsedimmetaG_FD_185484 | JGI IMG/M metagenome (GOLD analysis project Ga0209614, IMG submission 185484) | Hot spring sediment bacterial and archeal communities from California, USA to study Microbial Dark Matter (Phase II) - Blank Spring... ... | reverse complement strand
GTGGTGGGGGCGGCGGTGGCTTCGGCTAAGCCCGCAGCCGCGCAGGAAAATTCAGGCCATGAGGCGGACGTACAACGTCCGCCTCATGCGTTAGAGGGCCAGCAGTGGTGCTAGAAATCCCCGCCGAAATCGTCGCCGCCGAGGTCTGCGCCCAAGTCAGGCATGTCCGCTTCGATCTGTTCCGGGGCCTGCCCCGCCTCCAGACGATCCACGACCTCCTCGAACTCAGGGCCGAGCTCCTCGCCGGCCTCCTCGCCGAATTCGCTCGCCATCCGGCGCATGAAGCGGCCCATGCTCTTCGGATCGTCCTCGTCGAAGTCGCTCAGAAAGCTCGGATCGCTGAGCGCGTCGGCGATTTGCTCCTCGGAGCGGAGGACGCGCACGCGCGAGACCAGGCGTCGCACATTCGCGCTGCCACAGTGACTGCAGGTCGCCTGGCCCTCCTCGGCTGCACTATAGGTCCGCCAGAACAGCGAAAACTTCCGCTGGCAATGCTGGCACCGATATTCGTAGATCGGCATCTTTTCTCTCCTGTCGCAAATGTGGTATAGTAGTCTTACTTGCATTATACCTACAAGCCAGATGAGGGGCAACTGTATGGGGGATTGGGTGACAGAAGATCTTTATCAGCATGTGACAGAACCGTTGTTAGTGGTGATTTCTGGGCCTTCGGGCGTGGGGAAGGATAGCGTGGTGCATTGCTTGAAGGAATGCGGCTATCCCTTCCATTTCGTGGTCACGGCCACCTCACGACCTCCACGCGCCGGTGAGGTGCATGGAGTGGACTATTTCTTCGTCTCCGAGCGGGAGTTTGAGAGATTAATCGTCGCCGATGAGCTGATCGAGCACGCGCTGGTTTATGGCCAGTATAAGGGCGTGCCCAAGCAACAGGTGCGCGAGGCGTTAGCCAGTGGCAAGGATGTACTTATGCGGCTCGACGTCCAGGGCGCAGCGACTGTGCGCCAGCTGGCCCCGGAAGCGGTGCTGATCTTCCTCAGCCCTTCCTCCGAGGAGGAGCTGGTCGCGCGCTTGCGACAGCGTCAGGGCGACACCGAGGCCCAGCTCGCGCATCGCATCCAGATGATCCGCGAGGAGATGCGTTGTCTGCCGCTCTTCGACTACGTGGTGGTCAACCGCGATGGCAAGCTCGATGCCGCCGCCGAGCAGGTGGCGATGATCATGCAGGTCGAGCATCTGCGGACGCATCCCCGCCGCGTGCGCTTGTAGGAGCACCTATGGAGGACTACGTTACTTACCCCGAACCGCTGATCCCCCCTCCAGAGACCCGGTTGACGCTGCCCCTTGCAAAGCCGGTGCTGACCTATGTGCTGATCGCGGTCAATGTGCTCATCTACTTGTTGACCCTCCTGACCGGCGATTTGCTCTACATTCTGGGGGCGCTGATACCGGTGCTCGCCTTTGAATACGGCCAATGGTGGCGGTTGCTCTCGGCGGCCTTTTTGCACGCGGGCTTGATGCATATCGCCTTCAATATGTATGCCTTATACGTGTTGGGGCGGCGGCTGGAGCAGCTCTTCGGCACGGCGCGCTTTGCCCTTATCTACGGCCTGGCGCTGCTGGGGGGCAGCGTCTTCGTGATGCTATTTGCCCGCTGGGATTCGCTGGGGGTGGGCGCATCCGGCGCCATTTTGGGGCTGTTGGGGGCGCTGGTGAGCTATTTCTGGCATTATCAGAAATATCTGCATGACGGGCGGCAGCAGCTATGGGACCTGGTCAGCAACGCCCTCATCAATTTGGCGATAGGGTTTTTGCCGCAGGTGAGCCTGTGGGCGCACCTGGGTGGCTTCGCGGTCGGCGCGCTGGTCGGATGGCTGCTGTTGCCCCGCTATCGCTTGCGCGACTATCAGCTCCAACGCGAACCTTTGCCGTCAGCGATTTGGAGCCGACTGGCGCTGGTGCTGTTGGGCTTGCTGGTTTCCCTGCCGTTGGCGATGCTCTGGCGCCGTTGATTGGCCTCTGTGAGAGGATAACCGATGCCGGGGCCGCTACAGCTCGAGGTGGGGGATGTGGTGCAATTGCGCAAGGCGCATCCCTGCGGTGGCGATACCTGGCGCATCCTGCGGGTGGGCGCGGATATTGGCATCGAGTGTCTCACCTGCCGCCGGTACGTGTTGGTGCGGCGCAGCCATTTTGAGGGACGCATCAAGCGCTTCGTAAGCCGTGCGTCCCCACCGATCCATTGATTCGCTGACTCATTCATCCTTTCAGAGGGGAGGAACGCCATGCGCTTTTTGTTTCTTTTCTCCGATACCGGTGGCGGACATCGGGCCTCGGCGAATGCGGTGTGCGCCGAGATGCAGCGGCTCTACGGCGATGCCGCAGAAGTGGCACTGGCTGACATCTTTGTGGAGATGGGGCGCTGGCCCTTTCCCCGCTTTCCGCAGTGGTATCCCAAGATGGTCAAGTTAAACGCATTGCCCTGGCGGATAAGCTATCAACTCACCGATCAAATCCCCTTGATAAAGCCCCTCTCTTATCTGGCTTGGCCTTATACCCGGCGCCCCCTGAAACGCTTCCTGCACGATTGCCGGCCGGATGTGGTGGTCTCATTTCATGGGATCCCCAACTACGCGCTCGATCTGGCGCTGCGGCGGATGCACTCTTCGGTTCCTAAGGCCATCGTTGTGCTCGACCTGGTGACGGTCCATACGGCCTGGTTCGCCCCCGGCTTCGATGCCTACATCGTGCCGACGGAGGTGGCGAAGGCCCGCGCTCTGCGCGCGGGATTGCCGGCAGAGCGCGTCCACGTCGTGGGGATGCCGGCGCGGCGCGCTTTTGTGGAGGCCAGCGACCTGCCCAAAGCCGTGGCACGGGAGCAGTTGGGGCTGCCTCAGGAGCGCCCGATTGTTCTGCTCGTCGGCGGTGGGGAGGGAATGGGGCCGCTGGCCCCGGTCGTCGCGGCGCTGGTGACGCAGCGCCCGGAGGCGCTGCTGGTGGCGGTCGCGGGCCGCAACCACGTACTGCAACAGCGCCTGGCGCAGCTCGCGCCCCCGGAGCAGCTGCGCGTCGAGGGCTTCGTCTCTAACATGGAAGTTTGGATGCGGGCGGTGGATCTCCTGGTAACGAAGGCTGGTCCCAACACTCTGGTCGAGGCGTTCATCGCGGGGCTGCCCACGGTGCTCTACACCGCCCTGCCGGGGCAAGAAGCGGGTAACGTTACCTACGTCGTGGAGCAAGAGGCGGGCATCTGGGCGCCGCGCCCAACAGCGGCGGCGGCGGCGGTGCAGGCGCTGCTGGGCGATCCGGCGCGACTCCAGCGGATGGCGGGCCAGGCGCGCTCGCTGGCGCGTCCGCACGCCGCGACGCACATCGCACAGCACCTCTGGGCTTTGGGCGAAGCGCGCCCGGAGGCGAGCGCACCCTATCTGCCCCAATTTGGCGGTCAGCGCACACATCCACCTCTGGCATGATTTCCACACGCGAGCACAGCAAAGCGTAGGCAGATATGATCGGTGGACTTTTGTTTTATCCTTTGATCATGCTATAATTCCTCTGCTATAGCTGAACATAAACTCAGAACAGCCCAATAGCGCGTGAGTATGAACCATTACATTGACCTGTTTTTGCGTTACATCGCCACCGAGCGCGGTTACGCGGCCAACACACTGGCGGCGTATCGTGGCGATCTGCGCCAGCTCCACACCTACGTGGCCGGGATGGGCCTTGCTGAATGGGTGGCCCTCTCGCCGGAGCTCCTGGAAGGGTTCAATGCGCATTTGCAGCAGCGCGGCTACAGTATCGCCACCATCTCGCGCAAGATTGCGACCGTGCGCTCGTTTTTGAAGTTCCTCTTTGCCGAAGGGGTGATCTCCGAGGAACTGGCCGGATGGTTGCAGCAGCCCAAAGTGGGCCGCCGATTGCCCAAGGCGCTCTCGCTCGATGAAGTGGCCCGCTTGCTGGCGGCGGCTAACGATACCATGACGCCGTTGGGATTGCGGGATCGCGCGCTGTTGGAGCTGCTCTACGCAGCCGGTTTGCGCGTCAGCGAACTCACGCAGTTGCAGCTCGAAGATGTGGACTTGCGGGCGGGTACGGTGCGCTGCTGGGGCAAGGGCAACAAGGAGCGGCTGATTCCGCTCCACGCGGCGGCGCAACAGGCGGTGCAGGTCTATTTAGAAGAAGGGCGCTCTTTCCTGCTGCGCGAGGCGGGGGAGCGGACGTTGTTCCTGAACAACACCGGGCAACCGTTGACGCGCCAAGGCGTCTGGTTCATCATCCGTCATTATGCGGAAAAGGCCGGGTTGGCCGATAAGGTGACGCCGCACGTGTTGCGGCACACCTTCGCAACGCATCTGCTGAACGGCGGGGCGGAGCTGCGCGAAGTTCAGCAGTTCTTGGGCCACGCCAGCATCACGACGACGCAGATCTACACGGAAATTTCGAGCCGTCGCAAGCGACAGGTTTACGATCAAGCGCATCCCAGGGCGTTCACCACGGGTGAACCCCCTCAACAAACGAAGGAGTAAGCACATGGCAGAATACTTTACAAAGGCGGATTTCGAGCGAACGGCGGAGGTGATCCGCGCGCGCGTGGCTGATTTCCAGCCCAAAGTGGCCCTGATCTTGGGATCAGGATTGAACGCGCTGGCGGATTCTGTGGAGAACCCGACCGTCATCTCCTACCAGGATTTGCCCAACTTCCCGGTTTCAACCGTCGTAGGGCACGCCGGGCGGCTGGTGCTGGGACAACTAGAGGGGCAGCCGGTGTTAGTGATGCAGGGCCGGGGGCACTACTACGAGGGTTACGGGATGGCGCGCGTTACCTTCCCCGTCCGCGTGATGCAGGTGCTCGGCGTGGAGACCTTGATTGTGACCAACGCGGCGGGCGGGGTGAATATGACCTACCGCGCCGGTGAGGTGATGATCATCCGCGACCACCTGAACTTCATCGGCATGGCGGGATTGAATCCCCTCAACGGCCCCAACCTCGATGAGTTCGGGCCGCGCTTCCCCAGCATGAACGATGCCTACGATCCCGCGCTGCGCGCACTGGCGCGTGAGGTGGCGCTGGAGGCGGGCATCCCCCATCACCAGGGCGTCTACATCTGCCTCGCCGGGCCGAGCTTCGAGACGCCGGCGGACGTGCGCTTCTTGCGCGTCATCGGCGCGGACGCGGTGGGGATGTCCACCGTGCCGGAGGTGACGGTAGCGCGGCATGGCGGCACGCGGGTCTTGGGACTTTCGGGCATTAGCAATACGCTGGTGGGCGAGGAGGGCGCGCCGCCGCCCACGCATGAGGAGGTATTGAAGGCCGGGGAACAGTTGGTCCCGCGTCTGGAAACTATCATCCGAGGTGTCTTGCGCGCTCTATGAATACCTTGTTGATCTGGCTGGCCCAGCAGGCCACGCTGATCTATCTGGTGTGCCTGCTGGGCGCGCTGGCGTATGTGTTCGGGGCGCTAGCGGCGCGGAAGCGGTTATCGGCGGCGCAGTTTTCGCTGGAACGGGAGATCGCCCACCAGCGCATCACGCGCTCGTGGTTGATGGCCGGGTTGTTTGTGATGCTGGCGGCGATGGTCTTTATCGTGAGCGCCTTCATCGCGCCGCTCCTGCCGGAGGAGCTTCCTGGCACGCCCACCCCGGCGGCGGGATTGACCGTCATGCCGACCCCCACCTCGACACTGGCGGCGACTGCGGAACTCACCGCAACGGAGACGTTGACCGCTACGCTCACGGATGATCTCCCTGAGGTGACGCCAACCGCCACACCGTTCCCCACGCCGCTTATCGAGGTGCCGCCGGACGCCTTTCAGCCAGATTGTCCCTCGCCCAACGCGCAGGTTGTCGCGCCGGTGGCGGGGCTGAACGTCTTCGGGCAGGTCGAAGTGCGGGGCACAGCCACCGTCAACTCATTTGCGTACTACAAGTTCGAGGTGCAATTCCCCGGCGCGGATACGCCCAACTTCATCGCGCAGTACGATGCCCCCATCGAAAATGGAATCCTGGGCCTCTGGGATGTCTCGGATCCGATGTCCTATCCGCCCGGCGGCCCTTATCGTTTTCGCCTGGTGGTGGTGGATGTCTTTGGCAACACATCCACCTGTGTCATTCCGGTCAATATTGGTACACCGTAAATTACAGTGGCGGGGAGGGAAACTTGCGCATTCGGGTAATTCGAGAGGGAGATATCAAGGGCTGTCTGGCGGTGGATGCGTCGTTCGAGACGGAGAGCGCCTGGCAGATGTTGGAGCAGCGCCGCGAGCGGGAATGGGTGGTGCGCTTCATGGAGGTGCGGCTGCCGCGCAAGCAGCGGATGGCCTACCCGCTATCGCCAGAGGTGCAGGTCGAGGGGTGGACGCGGCGGGATGGCTTCTGGATCGCGGCAGAGCGGCGCAAAGTGTTGGGCTACGTGGGGGTGCAGCTTGCGCCTGAGCGAAAACTCGCGCGCATCTGCGAGCTGGTGGTGGATGCAGAGCAACGACGGCAGGGTATTGGCCGCGCTTTGCTGGATCACGCCAGCGAATGGGCGGCCCGGCAGGGCGTCACGCAATTGCTGTTGGAGTGCCCTCCCAAGGCGCAGCCAGCCATCGCTTTCGCGCTGACGAACAACTTCACCATTTGCGGTTTTCAGGATGCCTACTGGCCGGGCCAGGAACTGGCTCTTTTCTTTCGCAAGCGGCTCTAACGAGAATGTGGCACACTTTTGGGTATCCCCGCGCGATATTGGGATAGCGGGGAGGATAGATGACGCAGCTATTAGGTGCAGTCAATGATGTGTTGATGGCCGGTGTGGGGGCGACCGCCTTTGCGCTGTTGCTCTACCTGCTCTTTTACAGTCGCCAAAGCCGGGTAGCGCGCGCTTTTAGCGGGCTGTTGGCGTGCGTGTTAGTGGTCTACGCGATGGATCTGTTGTTGATTGACATCCATGACCTGACCCGCGCGACCTTGCTCCTGCGCCTCCAATGGTTGGGCATCGCCTTTGCCCCGACCTTCTACCTGGAATTTGTCCACGCGGTCCGCCAGATGGTCTTCGCCGATGGCTTTCCCCGCTGGCTGAAGCCGTTAGGCTACGTGTGCAGCGCCCTCATCGCGCTGTTGGCGCTTTACACCGATTGGATCGCGCACGATGGGATGGTGACAGCGCGAGCTGTGCATTTGCAGCCGGGGCCGCTCTTTTTCCCCTTCGCGCTGCTCTTTGCCGGGATCATCGTCTGGGGATTGCGGGAGATGCGCGTGGCCCGGCGGCGGTGTCACACCCGCGCGGCGCGCCGGCGGATGACCTATCTCTCAGTCGGCTTTATCGCGCCCGCGCTGGCGGTCTTCCCGTACCTGCTGGCAATCGGCTGGCCGGCGACGCTCTCCGGGGGCATCTTGTGGGGCCTCCTGGTCATCGGGAACCTGGCGATTGCTGCCATGCTGGTAATGTTGGCCTACGGGGTGGCCTTCATCGGCGCGTTCACGCCCGATCGGGTGATCAAGCACCGGCTGGTACGCTTCCTGTTGCGCGGGCCGCTCACAGCGATGATGGCGTTGTTGCTCTTTCGCTTCGGCCTGGTGGTGGAGCGCTTCTTGGGCCTGGGGATGTATACCTTTTCGCTCACGCTCATGGCGGTGACGGTGATCGTGATGCAGCTGGCGGTGGAGCTGGCGAAACCCGTGATTGACATCGCGCTCTACCGCGAGGGCCGCGAGGAGGTGGCGCAGATCCAGGACCTCAGCCAGCGCCTGCTGACCGTCGCCGATGTACGGCAGTTCTTGGAGAGCTTGCTGGCCGTGGTCTGCGAGTTGCTACGCAGTGATGGCGGCTTCCTGGCGGTGTTGGAGGAGGGCGAACTACGGCGTGAGATCTGGTGCGGATTGCACATCGCTACCGAGGAGCTGGCCGCCTTCCCGGTGTTGCAGGCTTCCCAAGCGGAGCGGCAAGAGCGGTTCATAATCTGGAACCAGTACTGGGTCGCGCCCATTTACGACAAGTCCGGCGCGACATTGTTGGGGGTGTTGGGCCTGCGCCAACCGGAGGTGGCGTTGCCCCTTCCCACAGAAACCGCCGCCCTGCTTGATGAGGTGTTGTTACAGGCCAGCGCGGCCCTTGATGATCGGCGCTTGCAGCAGTTCGTACTGGGGGCCTTCGCGTCGCTGCTGCCGGAATTGGATGAAATCCAGCGGCGGCGAGGGATGTTGCGCTATGGCGCTCCGGTGACGCTGGGCTTCTCGCTGGGCGAGTCCCCGGAGCTGCCGCAGTGGGTCCACGATGCGCTGGCCCACTACTGGGGCGGCCCACGGCTCACGGAAAATCCGCTGCTCAATCTGCAAGTGGTGCAACAGGCCGCCGCGCAACATGGCGGTAATTCCACCAAGGGGTTGCGTCAAGTGTTAGCCGAAGCCATCGAGCGGCTACGTCCCGATGGCGAGCGCAAGTTGACAGCTCCAGAGTGGTTGTTATACAATATCCTGGAGATGAAGTTCCTCCGAGGACAGAAGGTGCGCGAGGTGGCAATGCGGCTGGCGGTGAGCGAGTCCGACTTCTACCGCAAGCAACGGATTGCCATCGAGAACCTGGCCCAAATCCTGGTCGAGATGGAACAGCAGGTTCAGGTGGAAGAGGTCCAGACGGAAGGCGTTCTCATGCCGGGTTCCACATCAACGGCGGGGGAAGGCAACGAGAAATGAAAGACACTGGACGATTTGCGCAAGCATCGAGAATCTAACCGCAGAGTACGCAGAGAGCGTCAAGAAAATTATCTATCAACATTTTTTACCATCTTAGCACAATAAAAACCGTTTTTTGAACAGCGTCGGCTGGTTTTTTAAGAAAAAACTCTGCGTCCTTTGTGCGCTTTGCGGTTAAAGATGTTTAGGTCACGCGATTGCGTAAGTGCTAACACATCCAAGTGATTTTTAGCTTTGCTGATTTGCCGATTTTTTAAGAGGAGTGGGCTTTAATGAATGATAGTCCGTATGTCCCGCCATCCGAGCCGTTGAGTGAAGGATATTGGCAGGCTCTCTTGGAGCTGGCGCCTTCGGCCTGTGGCAACTGCGCCGATGCCTGGGAGTGGGATGAGACCCCCGTGCAAATTGATCCTGGGGTGTGGAAACTGGCCCGCCAGTATCAGCAGGAACACCGTACTCTGGAGGTCACGATTGAGAGCTTCAATCGCGGCGGCTTGATCGCGCACTGGAAGGGCATCGAGTGTTTCATACCAGCCTCACATCTGGTGGATTATCCCTTCCCGGCAGACCCCGAAGCTCGTGAGCAGCGTTTCTCCGCCTATGTAGGGCAGATGCTACAGCTTTGCGTGATCGAGGTGGAACCGGCGCGCAATCGCATCTTGCTCTCACAAACACAGCTGGAGGAGTGTGAGCGCGCCTCGGATAGCTGGCCAAATTGGCTGCGCATGGGGGAGGCCTGCGAGGGGGTGGTCACCAGCGTGCGTCCCTTTGGCGCTTTCGTTGATATCGGGCCGCTGGAGGGGATGATCCACATATCGGAGATCTCTTGGGGGCGCGTGCGCCATCCGCGCGATTTTCTGCAACCAGGGCAGACCGTCCGGGTGATCATCATCAATGTGGATCAGGATACCCAGCGCGTGGGTTTGAGCCTCAAGCGCCTGGTCGCCAATCCCTGGGACGATGTGGAACAGCTTTTGCAATGCGGCGATGTGATGATGGGCACGGTGGTTAGCGTCGAGCGTTTCGGCGTCTTCATCGAGCTGGTGAATGGCCTGGAGGGCTTGCTCCACGTCTCTGAAATCTGTGGCGACAATCACGAGGGGAACACGGCGCACTGGCACACCTATAAGGTGGGACAGCAGGTGCGTGTCTGTGTGCTGGATATCGAATCCCACGAGCACCGCATTGCGTTGGGCCTCTCCGAACCGCACGAGGCGCAGTATGCCGCGCTCTGAACGTCGCCAGATGGCGCGGCCACGCGGCCAGGCCACGGCTTCCAAGCGTGCCGCCCGCAAGTCCGGTTCCCCTTGGTCGGCAGTGGGCCAGGCGGTGTTGAAGGCGTTCATCAGCCCCAGTGGCCAACAACTCTTGGCCGTGGCAGTGATTCTCTTCGGCTTGCTGACCCTCTTCACCATCGCCGGCCTCAATTCGGGGGCGTTGGTCAACGCCTGGGCGCGCGCGCTCGTCTTCATCTTCGGCTGGGGAGCCTTCCCTGTGGCGGGCCTGCTGGTCGCGTTGGGGCTGCTCTGGCTGCGCAACCTCGTCCATTGCGCGACGGCGTGGCGCTGGCGGCCCTTCCTCGGCTTTGAGCTCACCCTGATCAGCGCACTGACGCTGACCCACACCCTGCTCAGCACGCAGAGCTGGTCTTTGGTGGAGTCGGGGCGGGGCGGCGGGCTGTTGGGATTCGGCCTCAGTTTCTTCTTCGTGAGCTATTTTGGGGTGCTGATCACCATCTTCTTCATGCTCGCGCTCCTGCTGCTGGGATTGGGGCTGGCCTTCGACCTCACCGGACAGGACGTCAAAGCGGTGCTCTCCCGTCTGGCGGCGGCGTGGCAGGCGCAGTGGGCGACGCGCAAAGGGGAGGCAACGGTGGATCATTTGGGCGCGGGGGTGGCGGTCTCTCCCGTGACGCCGCGCTCGCGTCCGGCCCGCGCGCAAGCTGCCGAATCCGCCGCCACGGTGCAGGAAGAAGCGCCGGTGGTGTTGCCTGTGGAGGAGACGCCCTCTCGCCCGGTAGCGCCGCGCAGCTCGGAGCTGCCGCCCTTCTCCCTGCTCAAGGCGGGCCGCGCCGTGGGCATGAACCAGGAGGAGATCCGCCAGAAGAGCCGCATTATCGAGGAGACGCTGGCGCAGTTCGGCATCCCCGCGACCGTCACCGAGGTGCGCCTCGGCCCCACCGTGACGCAGTTTGGCGTCTCGCCGGGCTACGTGCAGCGCGGGGCCAACGGTGAGGAACAGCGCAAGGTGCGGGTCAGCCAGATTGCCTCGCTCTCTAACGATCTGGCGCTGGCGCTGGCGGCGCGCTCCTTGCGCGTCGAGGCCCCGGTGCCGGGGCGGGCCGTGGTCGGCATCGAAGTGCCCAACGCGGAAATTGACCTGGTGACGTTGCGCCGGGTGCTGGAGAGCGAGACCTACGAGAAGTGCAAGTCCCCCCTCTGTTTCGCCGTCGGGTTGGATGTGGCCGGCAGCGCCATCGTGGCCGATCTCGCGGCGATGCCCCACCTGCTCATCGCCGGTACGACCGGCAGCGGCAAATCCATCTTCGTCAAGTCCCTGGCGGCGAGTCTGGTGATGCGCAATGCGCCGGAGGCCCTCCGCATCGTCGCCATTGATCCCAAGATGGTGGAGCTGAGCCAGTACAACGGATTGCCGCACCTGTTGGGCCGCGCCGAAACCGATTTGGAGCGCATCTTGCGGGTGTTGCGCTGGGTGGCCTACGAGATGGATCAACGCTACAAGCACTTTGCCGAGGCGGTTGCCCGCAACCTCGACGATTACAACCGCAAGCTCGCGCGCAAAAAGGAGCCGCTCTTGCCGCGCATCGTCGTCCTGATTGACGAGCTGGCCGATCTGATGATGGCCGCCCCCGACGAGACCGAGCGGCTGCTCACGCGCATCGCGCAGATGGCGCGCGCGACGGGCATTCATCTCGTCGTGGCGACGCAGCGCCCCAGCACCGATGTGGTGACGGGGCTGATCAAGGCCAACTTCCCCGCGCGCATCAGCTTCGCCACCGCCAGCAACGTGGACTCACGGGTGATCCTGGACTCACCGGGGGCCGAATCGCTGTTGGGGCAGGGCGATATGCTCTTCCTGCCGCCGGACGCCTCGGCGCCCAGGCGCGTGCAGGGCTGCTACATCTCCGATAGCGAACTCGAGGCCATCATCAAGTTCTGGCAGAAGGCAGCCGGGGCGACCCCGGCGCAAGCGCCCTGGGAGAAGTTGGCCGAAAAGCCGGCCTTACAGCCCCCCCTGAGCGACGCTGAGGCAGAAGACGAGGCGCTACTGGAGCAGGCCATCGCGCTGGCGCGCTCGCGGGGGCACATTTCTACCTCGGCCTTGCAGCGCCGGCTGCGGATCAGCTATCCGCGCGCGGCGCGACTGATGGAGGAGATGGAGAGCCGGGGGATCGTCAGCTTGGAGCAACAGGCTGGGCGGCCTCGGCGGGTCATTTTGGGCGGAGAGGAAGATGATTTCTAAGCCGTTCCCTTCGCTGACTGGCCCGACCCGTTGTGGGTCGGGCTTTTTTCTCTCATGTGAGGTGGCGAAATGAAACGAAACATGGCTTGGCGTTGGGCGATGGGGCTGGTGGTGGTAGGGCTGGCGCTGGGGGCAGTGATGACCGGCTCGGCAGCTCCGGCAGCCCCTATGCAGAGCGGTTGGGGCATCGTGACGGTGGAGGCGGCGGGCGATGTGGGCCAGTATACCTCGCTGGCGTTGGATACGCTGGGGCGGCCTCACATCAGTTACTACCGTGATGCCTCTAGCACTAGCGGCCAACAGCTCCGCTACGCGCATCTGGCGGGAGGGCGCTGGTACACGCAGACTGTGACCAACAACGGCGGGGCCTACACCTCCCTGGCCCTGGATGCGAGCAATTACCCTTACATCAGCTATCAGCAAACCACGCAGGAGCGCGTGCAGCTGACCTATTGGGATGGGAGCAGCTGGAAGATTGAAAATGCTTCGAGCAGCTGGACGGGCGGCCTATATACGTCGCTGGCGCTGGATAGCCAGGGCCGTCCGCACATCAGTTTCTACTACCGCAGTGAAGTTCCTCCTGCGGATCGGCGCTTGAACTACGCGCGTCGTGATCCGCTGTGGGGCGTGGAAGTGGTGGACGGTCAGTGGGAGGCGGGGCAGTACAGCTCGCTGGCGTTGGATAGCCAGGGCCAGCCCCACATCAGCTATTACAACGCGGATAAGCGGACGCTCAACCACGCCCGCTGGACGGGCGCGCAATGGGAGCGCCAGGTTGTGGATGACAATGGCGATGTGGGGCGCTACACCTCGCTGGCGCTGGATAGCCTGGATCGCCCGCACATCAGCTACTACGATGCCACCACCGGCGATCTGCGCTATGCCCGGTGGGATGGCGCGGCGTGGCAACGCCAGACGGTAGATAGCCAGGGCAATGTGGGGCAGTACACGTCACTGGCGTTGGATAGCCTGAACCGCCCGCACATCAGCTATTACGACGTGACGCAAGGCGACCTGCGCTACGCCTTCCGCGATGGCGGCGCGTGGCGCTTGACCACGGTGGATAGTCAGGGCGATGTGGGCCGGCACACGTCGCTGGCGCTGGACGCGAACGGGTATCCGCGCATCAGCTACTACGATCAGACCAACGCCAGCCTGAAGTACGCCTACAGCCTGGCGGGGCTGACCAACGCGATCTATCTGCCGCTCGTCACGCGCGCTCGTTAGCGCCGCCAGCGCTGCCCGCCATCCACGAAGAGCGCCTCGCCGGTGACGTAGTCCGCCGCCACGAGGTAGCGCAGTGCTGCGGCGATGTCGGCGGGATCGCCCCAACGCCGCAGCAGCGTTTGAGCAGCGACCTGCTCCCTGCGCTTGGAGGACATCCCCGGCGGCGGCAGCACCGGTCCCGGCACGATGGCGTTCACGCGCACGGCAGGGGCCAGCGCCACGGCGAGGTTGCGCGTGAGCGCCCAGAGACCGCTCTTGCCCACACTGTGCGCCAGATAGTCGGGCCAGACGTCGAACGCGCCCGTGTCGAGGATGTTGACGATCAGCCCCGCGCCGCGCGCCTGCATTCCCGGCGCGAGTGCCTGTGCCAGCAGGAAGGGCGCCTCGAGCAGGACGCGCTGTAGCTCTTGCCAGGTTGCCAGCGAGGTCTCCTGTAGCCCGCCGCGCACGAAGGGCGAGGCGCTGTTGATGAGGATGTCCACTCCGCCGAAGGCCTCCTGCCCCTGCGTGACCAACGCGGCGACGGCTTCGGGATCGCCCAGGTCTGCCTGGATGGGCAGCGCCTCAACGCCATAGGCGCGGGCAGCGGCGGCGGTCTCCTGAGCGGCTGCCGCCGAGCGCCGATAGTTGATAATCACATGTGCCCCCAGCTCGGCGAGCGCCAACGTCAGCGCCCGTCCCACCCGCACCGCGCCCCCAGTAATCAATGCGACTTTGCCGCTTGCGTCCAACTGCACCTCCTCCCTAGAAAATAGCCTGAGCGTAAGACAGGTTGGCAACCTGTCCTACATTTTCATCCTCGGTGGTGTACCGAAGGAACATGATGACTCCTTTGCGCACATCATCCATGCTACCCTGTTCGGCAGAATCCGCAATCGCGTGCGACTGGCGCTTTCCGGAGGCTGATATATCATGGGGGCGTGTTTACGGAAAGGCGTGACACCTGGAGGCGCGATGTTGATCGAACTGCTGTCCATTTTCATCTTCACCTTTGCCCTGGGATTGACCATCCTGGGGGGCGTCACGTGGTGGATCGAGCGCGGGGCGCGCCGCTGGTTGGGTGTGCTCTTGCTAGTGAGTGGATTGTGCATCGCGGCGGGCTACGCTTTTTTGGGGAGCCGCTTTGCCATCGCGCTTTTTGGACGCCTGATTGTGACTGTGGACTTGCCGCGCCTGATGGCGACAGCGATCACCTACACCATCGGCGTCCTGTTGGGCTTTGGCGTGGCGGGCGGACTGTTTTTGTGGATTTCGGGGCGGTTGTTGCACCCCACGCGCCTGGAGCGGAAGTTGGCGCTCTTCATCCTGGTGGTGTTGGGCGTGGCGCTGCTGATCAGTTGGATGGCCGTGCAAGTCAGTCGGTAAAGGAGGGATGATGATTTACACACGCGAACATTGTGAACGGATTGAGCATCAAGCATTAGCGCCCTACGGTTTTCACAGCGCCGACTCCCGAGGGCGTGACTACCCTGAGGCAGAGCATCCCTACCGCCTGGCCTTCCAGCGGGACCGGGATCGCATCCTGCACACTACCGCCTTCCGCCGGTTGGAGTACAAGACGCAGGTCTTTGTCAACTATGAGGGCGACTACTACCGCACCCGCCTCACGCACACGTTGGAGGTGGCGCAGATTGGGCGGACATTGGCCCTGGCGTTGGGGGGCAACGAGACCCTGGTCGAGGCGATCTGCCTGGCGCACGATTTGGGCCATCCCCCCTTCGGGCACGCGGGCGAGATGGTGCTCAATCGCCTGATGGCCGATCACGGCGGCTTCGATCACAACAAACAATCGCTGCGCATCGTCGAGAAGCTGGAGGAGCGTTATCCGGAATTTCAGGGGCTTAACCTCACCTGGGAGGTGCGCGAGGGCATCGTCAAGCACGAGACCGAGTACGATGTCTCCGAAGCCACGCGCTTCGATCCCGACAAGCGGGGGACGTTGGAGGCGCAGCTCGCCAATCCTGCCGATGAGATCGCCTACACCGCGCACGACTTGGATGACGGATTACGCTCGCGGCTGATCCGGCTGGAGCAGTTGGAGGGGCTGGCCTGGTGGGCGCGGCTCAAGGAGAATCTGGGCTGGAACGGGGAGCACTTCGATAGCATGTGGCGCTATCGGCTGATCCGGCGGCTGATCGGCCTGCTGGTCACGGATCAGATCAACGAGACCGCGCGCCGTTTGGAAGCGAGCGGCGTGCAGTCGCCGGAGGACATCCGCGCGTTGTCGGAGAATGTGGTCGCCTGGTCTCCCGAGACCGCGGCGATGACGCGGGAGCTGAAAGCCTTCCTTTACGAGAATCTCTATCGGCACCCGCGCGTGATGCGGATGCAGATCAAGGCCGAGCGGCTGATTACGGACATCTTCGAGGCGTACTATGGGGAACCGGGGCAACTGCCCCACGAGGTGCAACGCAAACTGGAAGCGTGCTCTCTGGAGCGGGTGATCTGCGACTACATTGCCGGGATGACCGACCGGTACGCCTTGCAGGAGCACGCCAAGCTCTTCGATCCGCAGGTCGCGGTTTGAGACGCGCGCGGGGAAAGTGACATCAGCGCCAGGCTGATGAGGTCGTCATCGGTTAGATTCACTCGTTTTTTCAGCAGGTTATGCTATAATCTGATAGGTAAGCGTTGGGTTTGATGTGCGCCAGGTGGCTTTTTTAGCGTACTGCACGCGACCTGACAGATTATCGTTGGATGACGACCGCCCCTTACGTTAGGGTATCGAGGCTGGCCGCCATGTTTGTAGCTTCCTCGCTGTGTCCTCGTTGGGACGGTCTCCCTTACGTCGTTGTAGATTGGAGAGTCTGATGCTCATCGTGATTTACATTATTCTCGCGTTGCTGGTGTTGGCGGGTGCCATCCTCGCTCTCTATGCGAGCAACCTGGTGGTGGCCGCCTCGGTGCTGGGATTGGGCAGCGCGGCGCTGGCGATGCTCTTTTTCCTGCTTGAAGCGCCCTACGCCGGCGGCTTCGAGCTGAGCGTCGGGGCGGGGCTGGTCAGCGTGCTCTTTATCGTCGCCATCAGCCTCACCAGATCCAGAAGGAGGGCCACAGATGAGACGTGAACATCTGTTGCGAATTGGCCTGGTGTTCGTGCTGCTGTTGCTCGGTTGGCTGAGCTGGCAGTGGAGCCACGTCGTCACGCCCGATCCTGCAACTACCACGGAAGTGCAGGCATTCCGAGCGTGGTTCTGGGAACGTCGCAACCTCGATCTGTTGGCGCAGGCGGGCTTGCTGTTCGTCGGCGCGCTGGGTATCGCGGCTCTGATGCCGGAATATGACGAGGATCCCCTATGAACCTGATGGATTGGCCCTGGTTGGATGTGGTCAACACGGTGCTGAGTTTGCTGCTCTTTGGCATTGGCCTGGGCGGTCTGCTGACCCAGCGCAATATCCTCAAGCAAGTCTTTGGCATCAAAATCATGCTCCAGGGCGTGACGCTGGGCCTGATCCAGGCCGGACGGCTGCACAACGATATCCACTTTGCCCAGTCAATGGTGATCTCGGCGCTGGTGGTGGAAGCGGTCATTATCGCGGTGGCGCTGGCGCTCATCATCAACGCTTTCCGGCACTACCCGTCAGGTGACATTGACGAGCTGCGCCGCTTGTGGGGTTAGGCGCCGTGTTGCAAAACGTCTTGCTGATAGGGATGTTCGGAACGCCGCTAGTGCTGGCTTTTGGATTATTGCTCAGCGGCGCGCCTTCGGCGGAGCGGGTGCGGTGGTTCGTAGGACTGGCCGCGCTGACGGTGGCGCTGTGCGCTTTGGGGCTGTTGCCCTTCGTCGAACAGCCCGTGGCCTTCGAGATCACCTGGCTGCCGGAGGCTGGCCCCATGCGCTTGAGCCTGGGAACGACGAGCCTGTACGCTGCTGCTGCGACCGCGTTGGCGGCTGTGGTGGCCTTGGGGCTGGCAGCGCCGGAAGCGCCACTTTCAGTGCACGGCGGGGCGCTCGCCTTGCTGGCGTTGAGCGCCGGCAATGGCGCATTTCTGGCGGATCACTTCCTGCTGCGTTACATCGCGCTCGAAGTAGTGGGGCTGTGCATTGCCGTCGCGCCGTTACTTCAAGGGCGCGAGCGCGACCGGTTGGGCCATGCTGGGTGGGTTTATCTGCTCCTGCGCCTGGGCGATGCCGGGCTGCTCGTGGCGATCTTGTTGCTGGGCGTGCAAACCGGAACCTTCGAGATCGGGCCGGCGCTCGCGGCGGGGATGGCGTTGCCTCCCTCCATCCAGGCGTGGATCGCGGGAGGCTTTTTCCTGGCGGTCGCGGTGAAGGTGGGCCTGTGGCCCTTTCACACCTGGGTGGCGAGCGGGGAGCGGCTGCAACGCGGCACGCACACCTGGCTCTACGCCACCTTGATGCCCAATCTGGGCCTGTACCTGCTCTACCGGGTTGCGCCCCTGGGCGCAGCGACGCGCGCGCTACAACTGATGCTTCTCGGCGCGGGCGTGTTGGCGGCGATATTGGCGCTCCTTGCCATGCTCCGCGTCGCCTCCCGCGCGCGATATGCGGCGCGTATCACGGCGTTGGTGGTTGCTGCGCTCTGGTGCGCGGCGCTGCTGGCCGGCGGAGATGTGGCCTGGTGGGGCCTGCTGGTGTTGAGCTTCGCGCGCCTGCCCTTCTTCTTGCCTCTCCCATCACCGGTGGCAGAGGCGCGAGAAGAACCGCTAGAACATGCTCTGGATCGCGGACTGGTGCGGATAGCCGTCTGGCTTCAACAACGGGTGGAGCTGGGCTTCTTGGAAGAGGGCCTGGCAGCGACGGCGCGTTTTCTGGTCACGCTGGCCGAACAACTCTACGAGGTCGTAGAGCAGCAGGGCCTCGAAGGGCTGTTACGCGGACTTGTGCGACGTACTCTGCAGAGCAGTCGCAAAGTGCAGGGCTGGCACAGCGGGCGCCTGCGAATCAATCTCTGGTGGTTGGTTCTCTGCTTGATTCTAGCGATCGGTTTTGTGTTATTATACTAACAGAGGGGCTGAATGATGCATCTTTATGACAAGACTCAAGCGTATCTCAAAGCACAGGATATGCTGGGCTTGAAAACCCTGTTGATCGAGGCCGATATGGATGCGCTACTGGTTTTGATCCAGGAGCTAACCTCTGAGGAGCGGGTGATTGTGTTCCGCCTGCTTGATAAAGACCGGGCGCTGATGCTCTTCGAGCAATTGGATGTGGAGCAGGCCCAGGATTTGTTGGCGGCCTTTACCCACGAGCAAGCCACCGCTATCTTTGCGGCGCTCGATCCTGATGAACGCGCCCGTTTGCTGGATGAGATGCCGGCGGCTATCGCCAAGCGCCTCGTTGCCGCGCTGCCACCGCAGGAGCGCGAGCAGGTCAACCTGCTGTTGGGGTATGGCCCGGAGACCGCCGGGCGCATCATGACGCCCAAATACATCCGCCTGACCCAGAATATGACCGTGGGTCAGGCGCTCGACAAGGTGCGCACCCAGGCGGCATCGCCGGAAACACTTCACACTCTCTACGTCACCGATGCCGGGCGGCGACTGGTGGGTTGGTTGCCTTTACAGGCTTTGATTTTGAACCCCACATCCACCACGATAGCGGAGTTGATGGACCGTGACGTCGCCTGGGTGACGACGGACACCGACCAGGAGGAAGCCGCGCAGCGCCTCCACCACCGCGACCTGTTGAGCCTGGCGGTCGTGGATCAAGGGCAACGGTTGGTGGGTGTCATCACCGTGGACGACGCCATGGAAATCATGGAGGAGGAGGTCACAGAGGACTTCTTCGACAAAGCGGCCCTGGTTTCCATTGGCCCGCACGATAGCAGCAGTTATCGCCTGGTGAATGGCGCGCTCTGGCACATCTGGCCCATGCGTTTACCCTTCTTGCTGATCACGTTGGTGGGCGGCCTGCTGGCGGGCACGGTCATCGGCGTCTTCGAGGAGACCTTGCACGGCATCCCGATGCTGGCGATCTTCATCCCCGTGGTGATGGACATGGGCGGCAACGCCGGCACCCAATCCACGACAATTTTCGCACGCGCGCTGGCGCTGGGACACATCAACATGCGCCATTTCGGCGCGCACCTATTGCGGGAGATGGGCGTCGGCGTCACGATGGGCGTGGCGGTGGGCCTGCTCGCCGGGCTGATCGGCGCAATCTGGCAGGGTGTCCCGGCTCTGGGTCTGGTCATCGGGCTTTCCTTGACCTTGACGCTGACCCTGGCAACCACGTTGGGTTTCCTCATCCCCTATCTCTTGACCCGCGTGGGCCTCGATCCGGCGGCGGGCGCCGACCCGATTATCACCACGATCAAGGATATTACCGGGCTATTGATTTACTTCGCGCTGGCCTACTATCTGTTAGGGCCGATGTTTTTGTAAGACGTGCTTCTTAGTACGAGGAGGGTACACATGAAACGATATGCGTTGTTATTGGTGCTGATGGGGCTGATCTTGACGTGGCTACCCCAGCCGGTGCAGGCGTCGAATGGGGCGATTATGGTGCTGGAGATCGAGGGCGTCATCAATCCCTTCACCGCGCGCTATCTGGAGCGTGGCTTGCGGCTGGCGGAGCAGCGCGGGGCGCAACTCATCATCATCACCCTGGATACACCCGGCGGCCTCGAATCTTCCATGCGGGAGATGGTGCAGGCGCTTCTGGAAGCGCCGTTGCCCACCGTGGTCTACGTCGCGCCGCAAGGGGCGCGGGCGACCTCGGCAGGGCTGTTCGTGTTGTTGGCGGCGGATGTGGCAGCGATGGCCCCCGCCACGCATGTCGGCGCGGCGCATCCCGTGCCGCTGGGCGTGGAGATCAGCGATGTGATGGACGAGAAGGCCACGAGCGACGCGGCGGCACTGGTGCGCAGCGTGGCGACGCAGCGCGGGCGCAACGCCGAGTGGGCCGAGCGTGCCGTGCGCGAGAGTCTCTCCGTCACCGCCGATGAGGCGCTGGAGATCAACATCATTGACCTGATCGCCAATGACCTGGATGCGCTCCTGCGCGAGCTTGACGGTTACGAGGTGGCTGGGCGGACGTTGCGCACGGCGGGGGTGCTGCCGCAGGTGCAAGCGATGAACCTGAGCGAGCGCTTCTTTCACATCATCACCGAGCCAAACATCGCCTACCTGCTGCTCTCGCTGGGAACATTGATGCTGCTCGCGGAGCTGGCCGATCCAGGGCTGAGCGTGGCCGGGATGGGCGCGGTGGTGGCATACATCATCGCCTTCATGGGGTTGGGGAGCCTGCCGCTCAACTGGGCTGCTGTCGGGCTGCTGGCTCTTGCTGTTGTCTTCTTCGTCGTCGGCTTGCTCACCGATACGGAAGTGGTGCTCTCTGTTGCGGGATTGGTCCCCTTCATTCTCGGCTCGCTGCTGCTCTTTGCGCCCTTCACGCCCACATCGCCGGCGGCGCCGGTGGTGCGGGTCAGCCCCTGGCTGATCGGCTTCATGGCTGTGGCGATGTTGGCGTTCAGCTACCTGGTGCTGCGGGCGATCCTGGCCGCGGCCCGGCGTCCGCCCCAGGCGGGTGCGCAGCGGCTTGTCGGCATGACGGGCGTCGCCCTCACCGATCTGATGCCGACGGGCCAGGTGCGCGTGGATTTGCAGGACTGGAGCGCCGTCTCCGTCGCGGGCGATATCCGCGCGGGGGAGACGGTGCGCGTGGCCAGCATCTCCGGGGTGCGGCTCTACGTCGAGCGCGCACCAAGCGCAGCGCCGGAGGCATAGGGGAGGGCGACATTTTTGCCCTCCAAAATCTAAAATCGTAAATCTAAAACCAATGGAGGTTTGACATGGAGCTGTTCTTGTTTCTATTCTTGATGTTGATCGGCTTGACCTTGCTCTCGATGGCCGTGCGCATCGTGCCGGAGTACCGCCGGCTGGTGGTCTTCCGGTTGGGCCGGTGTGTTGGCCCGCGTGGGCCGGGCATCATCTTCTTGATCCCGTTCCTGGACAAAGGAGTATCGGTAGATCTGCGCGAGGTCTACTTCGACGTGCCGCCGCAGACCTGTATCACCGCCGACAACGCCTCGGTCTCGATTGATTTCCTCGTCTACGACAAGGTCATTGATCCGGAGCGCAGTGTGTTGGAGGTGGAGAACTTCACGGGTGCGGCGCGTGGGCTGGCAATTACCACCCTGCGCGCGGTCGTCGGCGCGATGGCGCTGGATGATGTGCTCTCCAAGCGGGATGAGATCAACCGCATCCTGCACGAGAAGCTTGATGATGTGACGGACCGTTGGGGTATCCGCGTTATGGCCGTCGAAATCCGTGAGGTGGTGCCGCCGCGTGACATCGCCGAGGCGATGACCCGCCAGATGGCCGCCGAGCGCAATCGCCGCGCGATGGTTACAGAGGCGAATGGACAGCGGGAAGCTGCTGTTACCGTTGCCGAAGGCGAGAAGCAGGCCGCCATCCTCAAGGCCGAGGGGCAGAAGCAGGCGACCATTCTCCAATCGCAAGGCGACCGCGAGGCTGCCATCCAGCGCGCCGAGGGCTTCGCGTTGGCGCTGAACGAAATCTACAAGGTAGCGCAGGACGTGGACAGCAAGACGCTCACGCTGCAATACCTGGAGGCGCTGAAGGCGCTGGGCGAGGGTGAAGCGACCAAGTTCGTGATCCCCACCGAGTTCCTCAATCTGGCGCAACCGTTGAGCGCGTTCGCCAAGCAATCGCACACGGAGTAGTTGCAGTCAGTTAGCAGTGGGCGGTGAGAGGTGAGTCGTTGGGCCTGCTTTGAATGGCTCGTACTTCTCACACTCTCACCGCTCTTGAAGGAGAAACTTATGACCTTAGATACGCTCTTGCTGGAAGTGGTGCTGGGCGCGCCCCTACTCGCGGCGCTGATTTTGGTGCTGCTGCGGGGACGGGGGACGCGCTTCGCCGGCTGGATCGCCGGAGGTAGCGCCGTTGTGACCCTGGGGGCTGTCTTTGGGCTATTGCCGACGCTCTATGGCGGCGGGGAGCCTGCCGTGGCCTTCTCCTGGATTCCGGCGGTGAACATCCAACTGCGCCTGCACGTGGATTGGCTCACGTTGCCCTTCCTCGTGACCGAGGCGGCGGTGACGCTGGCGGCGGTGCTCTACAGCTGGGGCTATCACAAGGCGGACGAGCGCAGCGGCTACTTCTACGCGCTGCTGCTGCTCTTTGCGGTGGGGATGTCGGGAACGACCCTGGCCGATGATCTGTTCCTCTTCTATATTTTCTGGGAGCTGATGCTCATCGCCTCGTGTGTGCTCATTTTGGTCTGGGGCGAGGGGGCGCGGCGCGGCGCGGTGGCGCTCAAATACTTCATCTTCACCCACCTCGGCTCGCTGATGGTGCTGGTGGGGCTGTTGGTGCTCTACAATGCGACCGGCAGCGACAGCCTGGTGGCCCTGCGCGCCGGCGGCTGGGAGCTCGCGCCAGGCTTATTGACCACGGTACTCACGCTCTTCTTCATCGGCTTCAGCGTCAAGATGGCGATTTTCCCCGTACACCTCTGGCTGCCCGACGCGCACACCGTCGCGCCGATGCCCGTCACCATCATGTTGGCGGCGGCGATGCTGAGCATGGGCGCCTACGGCATCCTGCGCTTCCCCTTCAGCCTGTTCACCGCCGAGCAGATCGCGCCCTTTGCCCTGCCGCTGATGCTCGCGGGGCTGATCTCCGAGGTCTACGGCGCGCTGATGGCGCTGGCGGAGAAGGACATCAAACGCATCATCGCCTATTCCAGCGTGAGCCAGATGGGGTACATCCTCTTTGGGCTGGGGACGCTGAACCGCGCGGGCATCGAAGGCGCGACGCTGCACGTCATCTACCACGCCATCGTCAAGGCGCTGCTCTTCATGGTGGCCGGGATTGTCATCCGCGCCACGGGCCGCCGCAACATTGACGAGCTCGGCGGACTGGGGCGCGCCATGCCGTGGGTGACGGCCTGCGCTGTCATTGGCGGGCTGGGCATTGCCGGGATGCCGCCATTGGGCATCTTCAACAGCGAGTGGATGATCTTCTCCGGCGGTTTTGAGACGACGCACATCGCGCTCTCGGCGCTGACGCTCTTTGCCTCGCTGCTCACTGTTGTCTACGCACTGCGCTTCCTGGGCGGGATCTTCCTGGGCGAGCGTCCGGCGGGCCTGACGACATCTCCGGTTTCCAAGATTTTGGTAGCGACCACGGTGGCGCTGACCGTATTGCTGATTATCGAGGGCCTCTTCCCGGCGGCGATCTTCGACTGGGCCGAGCACGAGTTGCCCCTGCTGCTGGGAGGCGGCTTGTAATGACCGGTAATGTATGGGTGGTCCTGCCGTTAGCCTGGGTCGGAGGCGGCGCGTTTCTCTTGGGGCTGATCGGACGGCTGTGGCGTCGCGCGCGCAATCCCATCCTGGCGGCGCTGACGGCGCTGATTTTCGGCGGGGGCTTGCTCCTGCAATTACCCGTCTTCGCGGAGGTGAATGGTGCGCTGTTGGGCAATGGCGGGCTGCCGCGTTGGGGCACCGCTGCGCCGGGCGGCATTGTGTTGGAAGCCACCCCCAGCGCGTTGCTTCTGAGCACGCTGGCGCTGGGGATGGGCCTCTGCGCGGCGCTCTATTCCGGCGGCTATATGGCCCGCGATCCGCGTTACCCTGTCTATTATCCGCTGCTGTTGTTGATGGTCGCTGGCTTGCAGGGGATGCTCCTGACCACAGACCTCTTCAATCTCTACCTTTTCTGCGAGCTGATGAGCGTGGCGGCCTACGCGCTGGTGGCTTTCCGCCGTCACACCGATACGGCCATCGAGGCGGGCTTCAAGTACTTGATCTTGGGAAGCGTGGGCACCCTGGTCATGCTCTTTGGCATCGCCTGCATTTATCGAGAGATGGGGGAACTGGCGTTGCCCCTGGCGGCCTTCGCACACGGGATTTGGGGGCGCGTGGGGACGGCTTCCATTCTGGTGGGATTGGGTCTCAAGAGCGGGATCGTGCCGCTGCATACCTGGCTGCCTGACGCTTACGGACGTGCGCCGAGCAGCGTGAGCGCGTTGCTGGCGAGCGTGGTCTCCAAAAGCACATTGATCGTGCTGCTCCAGGTCTGCCTGGGATTGGGGATGCCGGCCAGCGACCTGGGGCTGCTGTTGATCCTCTTCGCCTTCCTCAACATGACGTTGGGCAACGGGCTGGCCCTGGTGCAGGAGAACACGAAGCGCCTGCTGGCCTACTCCTCCATCGCGCAGACGGGCTACATCATGTTCAGCCTGGGCGTGGGCCTGCGCTACGGATTGCCGGGCGCGCTTCAGGCCGGGATGTTCCTGCTGTTGACCCACGCGGTGATGAAGGCGACGGCCTTCTTCAGCAAGGGCGTCTGCCACTTCTACTGCGATACCAGCACGGTGGCCGAGTTGCGGGGGACGGCGCAGCAATTGCCCCTGGCGGCGCTCACCTTCAGTCTGGCGGTGGCAGGATTGGCGGGCGTGCCGCCGCTGGCGGGTTTCGTCAGCAAGTGGTTCATCCTGGCCGAGGGCGTGCGGGCGGCAGATGCCCTCATCTACGTGGGGATGGCCATCTTCTTGCTCAACAGCCTGCTGGCTCTGGGCTACTATCTGCCGCTGATCGTGCGGGTATTCCAGCCTTTGGATAAGGAAGATACCGCGCCGCGCTTCGCCCTCTCGCCGTGGATGGCAGGGGTGTTATTGCTGTTGGGCGCGTTGATCATCGCGATTGGCCTATCGCCCGGTCCGTGGCTGGCCTGGGTGGGGTGA
>Ga0209614_1000866_pt1 | contig 25077 bp, 20 predicted proteins | sample BlaSprsedimmetaG_FD_185484 | JGI IMG/M metagenome (GOLD analysis project Ga0209614, IMG submission 185484) | Hot spring sediment bacterial and archeal communities from California, USA to study Microbial Dark Matter (Phase II) - Blank Spring... ... | reverse complement strand
ATGTATTTCTTGTTCCATCACGATCTCTTTCTCTTGGTTTTTGTTGGGGAACTCTAACCATAGAAAGAGATCGTGATTTAATCAATTTTTAGACCATGTAAACACTTTTGAACGTTACCAATCTTTTGGTTGACAATTCTTGCCTAATCACTATTATGGTCTTATTAATCAACAGCTTAAAAAGTAGTTCTACTAAGGAGAAGGGCCTATGGAAGACTTAAAGAAGATGTACAAGACGGTTATGGCCGACCATTTTCCAGAGGCCATGACTATTACCTTTGGAGATCAGACCTTAATTTACCGGAAGAGAATCTGGAAGATACCGAATGAATCAAGGGTTTTTGTGGAGAAGGGACTACGCTATGGCGAAAATCCAGGCCAGGAGGCCGCCCTTTATGAGCTGGTAGGCGGAAATCTGGTTTGCGGGGAGTGTCATTACATTGAACCAGGCCGAGGTCTGGTAAGCGCTATAACCGAGGCGGATATGATCCAGGCCGGTAAACACCCCGGCAAAACCAATCTCACTGATGCTGATAATTCATTGAATATTTTGAAATTTTTAACCCGCAAACCGGCCGTGGTTATCGTAAAACACAATAATCCTTGCGGGGTGGCCTATGGTGATACCCCGGCTGAGGCCTACCGGCGGGCGGATCGTGCGGACCGCATAGCGGCCTTTGGCGGGTGCGCGGCCTTCAACCGGGCCATGGACAAAGAGACAGCGGAGGAGGTATCCGGGCATTACCTGGAGGTGGTGGTGGCTCCGGAGTATGAGGAGGGTGCCGTAGATATCCTAAAACAGCGTAAAAACCTGCGGATCATACGTATTGGCCGGATGGATCGCCTGGAGGATTATTTAAACGCCCGCTTCGTGGATTTTAAGAGCCTTATGGACGGGGGCATTATTGTTCAGCAGTCTCCAGTCAATGCCATCCGCACCAGGGACGATCTGAAACCGGCCCATACCGTGTACAAGGGACAGGAATATCGGATTAAAAGGCTGCCTACAGAGAGGGAGTACGAAGACATTCTCTTCGGCTGGAGTGTCGAACAGGGCGTTACCTCGAACTCTGTTCTCTACGTCAAGGACGGCGTGACTGTGGGCATTGGTACCGGCGAGCAGGACCGGGTCGGCGTGGCTGAGATCGCTGTGTTTAAGGCATATACCAAGTATGCAGACGCACTTTGCTTTGACCGCTATGGTATTCCCTATAAGACACTGGAAATGGAGATAGCAGCCGGCAAGAGGGATAAGGCGGCCAAAGAGGAAATCGACCGGGAGGCTAAGGAAAATCACGGCGGCTTAAAGGGTGCGGTCATGGTCTCAGATGCCTTTTTCCCTTTCCGCGATGGGGTTGATGTAGGTATCAAGGAAGGTGTCTCCGCCATTGTTCATCCGGGCGGATCAGACAGGGATTTTGAATCAATTTTGGCCTGTAATGAGGCCGATCCACCGGTGGCTATGGTCTATACCGGACAGCGGGCATTCAAACACTAGCTTTTTGGGGTATTTCCCCCATCATGGGGTACAATGTCCCACAGGAAAGAAACGCCCGCGGATGTGTTTCCCCGGGTATATCTAAAAATAATCATTAATATCAGTCCGTTGATTTATTAAAGAGTGTTTCCTATACCAGTTTATCTATGGCATGGAACTTGCTGAAAAATAATGAGTTCTTATTAAGATTAGGCCCTGAGTTCTGTAAAAAATGGAAGCCAGAGGGTTGTTAGCCGGTGCCCGAGCCTAGATATAGCTATATCGCTCTTTGCTCCAGGGATGAAAATTGTACCAACCAGGTACATGAAGTTACAACTGCCTTCCAGGAGAAGTGCAAAGAGCTGGGTGTCAAGGTAAGCATCCGTAAGATCAAGACCGTATGCAGCGGTCGTTGTAAGAAGGGTGTCTTTGTGGATATTGGCGGGGCTGTCTTTTACCACATGGTAAGACCTGATAATGTGGAATCCATTATACGGGATACCATATTGGAAGGAGATGTACTTCCCGCCCATTATTCGATTGAACGCTCGTTTGTAGGCGATGAAAAGGTCATATACGATCGGCCTGCCAATGTGCTAATCTATACAGATTCTCAATTTTGTTTGGCAGAAGGATTGCGGGACCTGTTACGCAAGGATGGCCTTTCCTCTTGTGGTAAATGTGTCCCCTGTCGTCTAGGTGTCAAGAAGTTAGGCCAGATCTTATCAGCTTTGCTGGCCGGGAAGGCACGGGTGGATGATGTGGATAGATTGCGGGAATTAGCGCTGGTTATGGATGCCAGTTCCCGATGTGCCTTGGCGAGTAAGTTCGTGGCGCCTCTCTTTGTAGCTATGGATAGTTTTGGTGAGGAGTTGAACTTTGTCTGTGTATTGAGCGAAGATGCAAGCCGTGTCTGTGAGTTGAAAGATTCGGGCGGGCGGTTTGACTGAGAGTGCTTGAGAAATAGAGAAATCATATAGAGGAGGGGCTTTATTATGGCGCTTGATCCAAGGAAGTACAAGGACTGGCAGATTGCTGAAGACGCAGAAAAACGGATGAAAACCGTCTATCAACTGGCGGATGAATTGGATCTGAAAGAGCTTTTACCCTACGGGCATTATGTGGCCAAGATTGACGCTGCCAAGGTTTTAGATCGCCTGAAGAAGAAACCAGACGGGAAATATATTGATGTTACGGCCATCACGCCTACTCCCCTGGGTGAGGGGAAGAGCACCTCTGCTATGGGCCTGGTGGAGGGTCTGGGCAAGAGGGGGAGGCGTGTCATCGGAGCCATCCGGCAACCTTCCGGTGGGCCGACTATGAATATCAAGGGTAGCGCGGCCGGCGGAGGTCTGGCGCAGTGCATTCCGCTTACGCCGTTCTCACTGGGGCTGACCGGAGACATCAATGCCATCATGAATGCTCATAATCTGGCCATGGTAGCCCTTACCTCGCGCATGCAGCATGAATTCAACTATTCGGACGAGCGTTTGAAGAAGATAGGTTTGAAGCGGCTCGATATCGATCCCAAGAATGTGGCCATGGGCTGGATTATGGACTTTTGCGCCCAGGCCTTGCGAAATATCATAATCGGAATCGGCGGGAAGATGGACGGGTTTCAGATGCAATCGAAGTTCGCCATTGCCGTAAGCTCCGAGGTCATGGCCATTCTGGCCGTGTCCACAAGTCTGGCCGACATGCGGGAACGCATGGGGCGAATTGTCGTGGCATACAGCCGGAGCGGGCAACCGGTCACGACCAAAGACCTGGAGGTGGACGGGGCCATGACGGCCTGGATGGTCGAGGCCCTGAATCCCAACCTGATGCAATCTCTGGAAGGGCAGCCAGTGCTGGTTCATGCCGGTCCGTTTGCCAACATTGCTATCGGGCAGTCTTCCATCGTTGCAGACCGGGTTGGGCTTAAACTGGCTGACTACCATGTTACCGAGAGCGGCTTTGGCGCCGACATAGGGTTCGAAAAATTCTGGAATCTGAAGTGCCGCTTTAGCGGCCTAAAGCCGCACTGTGCCGTAGTAGTAGCTACCATACGGGCCCTGAAATGTCATGGCGGCGCACCTATTCCGGTTCCGGGCCGTCCCATGCCTGACGAGTACGCAAGCGAAAACGTGGGATGGGTGGAAAAAGGTACGGCAAATCTTGTACACCACATCCAGACGGTAAAGAAGGCCGGGATTAATCCCGTGGTCTGTATCAATGCCTTCCATACGGATACCAAAAATGAAATCGCCGCGGTGCGCCGGCTGGCAGAGGCCGCCGGGGCTCGCGTAGCTCAGTCCAATCATTGGCTCAAAGGAGGCGAAGGTGCTCTTGAATTTGCCGACGCAGTAATCGATGCCTGTGAGGAAAAGACCAAATTCAAGTTCCTTTATGATCTCAAAACGCCGCTAGCCAAGCGCGTAGAGCTTATTGCCAAGGAGGTCTATGGGGCCGATGGCGTCAGCTTTGCTCCGGAGGCCGCGGCCAAGCTTCAGGCCATGGAGAAAGATCCGGAGATGGCTAAGCTTGGCACGTGCATGGTCAAGACCCATTTAAGTCTCTCCCATGACCCGAACATCAAGGGTGTGCCAAAGGGCTGGACTTTGCCAGTTAGGGATATATTGGTTTATAAGGGCGCGGGATTCGTGGTGCCGGTGGCTGGCGCCATCAGCCTTATGCCGGGGACAGGTTCGGATCCGGCCTATCGCCATATAGATGTGGATGTCAAAACCGGTAAGGTTAAGGGACTATTTTAAGAATAAGTGTTCAGTTTACAGCTATCAGCTTTCAGTAAAGAATGATGTATGACTGCTGACCGCTGATTGCTTTATGAGGAGAGAGATATGGCAGCGAAGATTATTAGCGGAACAGAGATTGCCAAGCAGATTCGGGCGGAGTTAAAAGAGGAAGTGGCTAATCTCAAGGCCAAACATGACATCACACCCGGCCTGGCCACTGTCCTGGTCGGTGATGACCCGGCCTCAAAGGTCTATGTGGGTCAGAAGGAAAAGGGATGTGCGGAGCTTGGAATTTACTCAGAGAGGATCGACGTCGCGGCGGACACGACGGAATCCGAACTCCTTGCCCTGATCGACAGGCTCAATCGTGATCCCAAGATAAACGGCATATTGGTGCAGTTGCCGCTACCCAAGCATATTGACGAAAGAAAAGTGCTTTATGCCATTGACCCGGCTAAGGATGTTGATGGTTTTCACCCGGTAAATGTCGGCAAACTCATGATCGGCACCAGATGTTTTCTGCCCTGTACACCCCATGGTATCCAGGAGTTGCTCATTCGTTCCGGGGTAGAGACAGCCGGGGCTGAGGTGGTGGTTGTCGGGCGGAGCAACATCGTGGGCAAACCCATTGCCAACATGCTCATCCAGAAAGGGAAAGGCGCAGATGCCACGGTTACGGTCTGTCATACCCGTACCAAAGATATGGCCTTTCATACCCGGAGGGCGGATATCCTCATCGTGGCCGCCGGCCGTCCTAAGACCGTAACGGCGGACATGGTCAAAGAAGGTGTGGTGGTAATTGACGTGGGGGTAAATCGCATTGGTCAAACGCCAGAGGGTAAGGCCATCCTGGCAGGGGATGTTGATTTTGAAAGCGTAAAAGAAAAGGCTTCAGCGATTACGCCTGTGCCGGGCGGTGTAGGTCCGATGACCATTACCATGCTTATGCAGAATACGGTTGAGGCCGCTAAAGAGCAGGGGCATGTGGCGTAGCCCGGGAAATAACTGTCCAGCTTAAGGCTAATAGCCGAAGTTGACTTATGTCATAAACGACATTATTGTTCTTAATAAGTTACTTTTTCGTTTGTGGAGGAATGAACATGGAAAGGAAGAGAATGGCCTTTTGTCCTTCTATTTGCCCGGGCATCGAATGTGAGGCCAGCAATCAGGTCCTCGAATTTGCTAGTAATAAAGGGGTTAACACCTTTGTTCAACGAGTAGAAGGAAGAGGGCTAGACCGCTGTCAGTTCGGAGCAGGAGGCACTTGTTGTCGCAACTGTTCTATGGGGCCCTGTATGATGATCGAAGGTGTCCCGGAGTCTATAGGCATTTGTGGAGCCACGCCCGCGACTGCAGCGGCTCGTAATTTCTGTCGTATGATCGCCGCAGGTGCCGCCGCCCATATTGACCATGCGCGGGAGACCGTTATGGGGTTTCTGGCAGCAGCCAAAGGAGAAGCACCGTATGAGATAAAGGATGAGAGAAAACTCCTTTCCACGGCTCAACTCTTTGAGATTAAGACTGAGGGTCGAAACATCAAGGATATCGCCATTGAGCTCGGTGAGAAGGCCATGGCGGAATTTGGCAGGCAGGACGGTGGTCTCCACTTCATCAAACGCGCTCCGGCCAAAAGGCAGGAGGTCTGGAAAAAGATGGGCGTCCTGCCGCGGGGTATTGACCGTGAGGTGGTAGAGATCATGCACCGTACCCACATGGGAACGGATCAGGATTATGCGAACCTCATTTTACAGGGCACAAGATGCGCGCTGGCCGATGGCTGGGGGGCCTCCATGATCTCTACGGAACTCCAGGACATTATGTTCGGTACACCGGTACCCATCCGGGCCACGGTTAACCTCGGTGTCCTCAAGACGGATGAGGTCAATGTGGTGGTGCATGGTCATGAGCCGCTCCTTTCCGAGGCCCTGGCCATGGTGGCTGATGATCCGGAGATTGTGGCTGCCGCCCAGGCGGTGGGGGCTAAGGGCGTGAATTTGGCCGGCGTTTGCTGTACCGGTAATGAAGTCTTGATGCGTCATGGTATTCCCATCGCCGGCAGTTTTATCCAGCAGGAGATAGTCCTGGCTACCGGCGCGGTAGAGGCCATGGTGGTGGATATCCAGTGTATTATGCAGTCCCTGCCTACGGTGGCGAAGTGCTATCATACTGAGATCATTACTACCTCGCCGCGGGCCAAGATTACCGGGGCCAGCCATATAGAGTTCGACCATCATAATGCCCTGCAGGTGGCCAAGGATATCATAAAGCGTGCGATTTCCCGCTACCCGCAGCGAGGCCCGGTACATATCCCGCAGCATAAAACGGAGGTAGTAGCCGGGTTCAGCCATGAGACGATAAATCAAATGTTAGGCGGCGCTTTTCGTGCCTCGTATCGTCCTCTCAACGACAATATTATCAACGGACGTATAAAGGGCGTAGGCGCTATCGTTGGCTGTGACAGCGCCCGGGTGCGTTCCGGTTACGTGCATACTACTGTGGCCAGGGAACTGATTGCGAACGATGTGCTCGTTATTACGACAGGCTGTGCGGCTACGGCCTGCGGTCGGGAGGGACTTCTGACGCCGGAAGCGGCCAGTATGTGTGGACCGGGACTCCGGGAAGTCTGTGAGGCAGTGGGTATTCCTCCTGTACTCCACATGGGATCGTGCGTGGATAACAGCCGCATCTTGATTGCTGCCACCGAAATCGTACGGGAGGGCGGATTGGGTGACGACATAAGTCAGATTCCGGCGGTCGGTTGTGCCCCGGAGTGGATGAGTGAGAAGGCCATAGCCATCGGCCAATATTTTGTGGCCAGTGGAGCCAGTGTTATCTTTGGCCATACATTCCCTACCACCAAGAGCCAGGTCATGACCGATTATCTTTTTAAAGATCTGTTTGATCTTTACGGTGGATGTTGGGGGATGGAAAATGATCCAAATGATATTGCCAGGTGGATGATCGAGGCGATAGATAAGAGGCGCGAGGCCTTGGGTATCCACAAGAAAAAGGAGCGGGTCCTCTTTGATATGGCCATGCGCCGCGAATTATAGCCTACGGTTTTTTGTATTTTGTGTGCGCTTTTCGTGAGTAAATATTCCAGGGAGTAAAGAGTTATGGGTAGAGAACACGGCGCCAAATCCGGCGCAGTATTGGTGGTCGGGGGTGGTGTAGCTGGTGTCCAGGCCGCCCTTGACCTTGCCGAGATGGGTTTTCATGTCTATCTTGTGGAAAAGTCAGCCTCTATCGGCGGGGCCATGGCCCGTCTCGACAAGACCTTTCCTACCAATGACTGTGCGCTTTGAATTCTGGCGCCCAAGTTAGTTGAGGCCGGTCGGTCTCCAAACATAAAGATATTGACGAACGCCACGCTTGAATCCTTAGAAGGTGAGGCCGGAAGCTTTACGGCCCGGGTACATTGCCAGCCGCGTTTTATAAACGAAGATTTGTGTACAGCCTGTGGTACATGTACGATGTATTGCCCGGTTATGATTTCTGATAACTATAATGAAGACCTGGCTATAACCAGGGCACCACATAAAGATTATCCTCAGGCGGTTCCGGCCAGCTTTTATATTGATCCCAAGAAATGCCTTTTCTTAAATTACGAGACTTGCCAGATCTGTATCCCTACTTGTCAGGCCAAGGCCATAGATTTTAGCCAGAAGGAAGAGCGGCTGGACCTCTCGGTGGGGGCGGTGATCCTCGCCCCCGGATTCGGCCGGATAAGCGATAAAGTCCTTGCACGCTATGGTTATGGGCATTTTCCCGACGTAGTTACCAGTCTTGAATTTGAAAGGATCATGTGCGCCTCCGGGCCCTCCCGGGGTGAAATTATCAGACCTTCGGACGGCAAGCACCCCCAAAAGATTGCCTTTTTGCAGTGTATAGGGTCGAGAGATATCACCTCTGGCAATGGTTATTGCTCGTCTGTATGCTGTATGTATGCGGTCAAAGAGGCTACCGTGGTCAAGGAACATGCGCCGGACGTTGATATTAGCATATTCTACATGGACATGCGTACCGCGGGCAAAGGATTTGATGCCAGTCGGCAGAGGGCGCGGGATACGCACCATCTCAGATTTATCCGTAGCAGGGTGGCAGAGGTCCGCGAAAGAGGTGACAAGCTAAGGCTTTCTTATGCAGATAGTGAAGGTAACCATAGGGAAGACGACTTTGATATGGTTGTCCTTTCGGTAGGTCTTGAGTCTCCGGAAGATGCCCAATCCCTGGCCAGAACTGCTGGCATAAAACTAAATCAATATGATTTTTGCGATACAAAGGCCTTTTTACCCCTGGATGCGTCCAGGCCCGGGGTTTACGTGGCCGGCGCCTTTCAGGGGCCAAAGGATATCCCTGAAAGTGTAATGCAGGCCATCGGTTCCGCGGCAGCCGCAGCCGAGATACTGCGTGAGGCCCGTGGTACCGAGGTGATCAGGAAGGAATACCCTTCCGAGATGGGGATAGCTAAAGAACCACGGATTGGGGTCTTTGTCTGTCACTGTGGCATCAATATTGGCGGTGTAATAGATATTACCGAAGTGGCTAAATATGCCCAAACCCTTAAAGACGTGGTGTTTGTTGATGACAGCCTTTATAGTTGCTCTCAGGACAGCCAGAAGGTCATAAAAGATGCGATTAAAGAGCATAACCTGAACCGGGTTGTAGTTGCTGCCTGTACGCCGCGTACACATGAGCCACTGTTTCAGGAGACATTGAGGGATATCGGGTTGAATCGCTGTCTCTTTGAGATGGTGAATATCCGGGATCAGTGCTCCTGGGTTCATGCCCACGAGCCAGAGGAGGCCACGTCCAAGGCCAAGGACCTGGTGCGTATGGCCGTGGCCAAGGCGCGGCTCCTTTATCCACTTCCCGAGCAGACTGTTCCGGTTATTCCCAAGGCCTTGGTGATTGGCGGCGGGATAGCGGGTATGACCGCGGCCTCGAGTATTGCCGAGCAAGGATTTGAATGTTTCCTGGTCGAGAATTCAGCACAGCTCGGAGGTAACCTGAGACGGCTGAAAACCACCCTTACGGGTGAAGACCCCGGGCAATTATTAAATGAGGTCGAGGCCAGAGTAAGAAACCATCCCCGTATCAGGGTTTATACCAATACACAGATTGAAAATGTCTCTGGTTACATAGGTAATTTCGCAAGCACGCTTAGTACAGAGACCGGGAGTGAGGTGATTGAGCACGGCGTGGTGGTTGTGGCTACCGGCGGCCGTGAACATCGCCTCAATAAGTATCTCTATGGACAATCGAAGCACGTACTTACACAGCTTGAACTAGAAGAAATCCTTTCTGCACCGGAAAAGGCCAAGAAGATAAATGAAGTGGTCATGATCCAGTGTGCAGGCTCGCGGGGAGATGACCTTAGCTATTGTAGTAAGCTATGTTGCGGACAGGCCGTGAAAAATGCCTTAAGACTCAAAGAGCTCAATCCTGCAGCCAGTATTTACGTACTTTATAGAGACGTCCGGACTTATGGTTTCATGGAGGATTACTATCGTGAGGCCAGGGAAAAGGGCGTGGTCTTCATAAAGTACGAGAAAGAAAATCCCCCCGTGGTCATGCCAAACGATGACAAGATAACAGTTGAATTCATGGATGTCTTACTGGGCGAGAAGGTGAAACTCGAACCTGACCTTGTAGCTTTGAGCGTGGGCATTGTTCCTAATGAGGTTGAGGAGTTAGCAAAACTGCTTAAGATTCCTCTTAACCAGGAGAATTTCTTTTTGGAAGCGCATGTCAAACTGCGTCCGGTGGAGATGGCTGTGTCGGGAGTCTATGTCTGCGGATTGGCTCACTCTCCGAAGCCCATTGATGAATCCATCGGTCAGGCCCGGGCCGCGGCCGGTAAGGCCTGTGTCCCGCTGTCCAAAGGTTTTGTGGCGGTAGAGCCGATTGTTTCCAGCGTGGGCAAAGACAAATGTATCGGTTGCGGGATTTGTGAAAGCCTCTGTCCGTATAAGGCCATCCATCTCATCAAGGTGGACAAGAAGAAAAAGGCTGAGACTATTACGGCCTCATGTAAGGGCTGCGGGATATGTGCCGCGCACTGCCCGACCCTGGCTATTTCCATGGGCGGCTTTACTAATGAAGAGATAATGGCCCAGATACGGGCATTTGGACAATGTTGATGATAAAATTCGAAATCCGAAGCACGAAACTCGAAACAAATTCAAATGACAGAATGTGTAAAGATCAAAATAAGAAGTTAGTATAGCCGTTTCTAATTTTGATATTTGGATTTCGGATTTGTTTCGGATTTCGACATTCGATATTCGGATTTGTTTTAGGAGGTAGGATGGCTCAGGATTCCTTCAAACCAAAGATACTCGGCTTTCTCTGCAATTGGTGCTGTTATGCGGCTGCAGATTCGGCAGGCGTCGGTCGTTACCAGTATCCGCCTAATTTACGGACTATAAGGCTGATGTGCACCGGCCGCATAGACCCCATGTTTATTATTGAAGGCTTTGTCTGCGGGGCAGATGGCATATTTGCCGGTGGTTGACACCCTGGCGAATGTCATTACCAGTTCGGTAATTACGATGCCATGATTACAGCAGAACTCGTGCGTGAGATTCTCGGAAGCGTCGGGGTAAATCCAGAGCGCTTCGTTATCAAGTGGGCCTCTGCGGCTGAGGCTACGCGCTATGTGGAGCTCATTACCGCCTTTACCAGGAAGATTGAAGAACTGGGGCCTCTCGGTCGAGCGGAGGGCAAGGATAAGGATGATCTGCTTCTCAAACTCCGGGCTGCCAGATCGGCGACAGAAGCTATGAAGCTAAGGGCCGGTCTGGGTAAGGTGGCCGGGGAATTCAGGGAAGAAAGGGACTATAGACTTGATGTTATTAAACAGAAGCTTGAGGAAAAACTCGGTCCGACTATGAAAACGGAAGTGAGCGGTCAGGAAATACTCCTCAGGCTAGGGCAGCAGGGACCGGTTGCCTTGGAGGCACTGGCGCATAAGGTAGGGCTGTCCAAGGAAGAGACAGCGGATTATTTGGCCAAATTCGGCAAAAAGGGCCTGGTGGTGGAGAGAGACGGTGTGTGGTCATTGGCTGCGGGTAGCTGATGGCAAGCCGGCAGATAGAATCGAGGGGCAATATCAAGATGGCAATAACTAAAAGAGATATCCATCCCGAGTTAAAAACGGAGATAGCCGGGACTCCTGGAGGCGAATATATCAAGAGGTGCTTTGCCTGCGGGGCCTGTACAGGCATCTGCCCGGTCAGCCGGGTGATACCCGAGTTTGATCCGCGCAAGATCATTCACATGGCTATATTGGGCCTTAAAGAGCGCCTGCTGGCCTCGGATGCGCTCTGGTACTGTGCCCGTTGTCGGACTTGTACCTTTGTCTGTCCGCAGGATGTAAGATTTAGCGAAGTTGTCGGGGCAATGCGTGAGCTGGCCTTGGAAAGCGGCTTGGTGGATATTTCTAAACTGGAAGACATCGGCAGACTGGCCGTGGTGGACCAGGCTCGCTGCGTCGGGTGTTTGACCTGCGTACGAGTTTGTCCTTTTAGCGCTCCGCATGTCGGAGATGAGGGGATAGCCTTCATTGACCCAGCTAAGTGTCGGGCCTGTGGTATTTGCGTGGCTGAATGTCCAGCCAGGGCTATCCGTCTGAGAGAATCGGAAGAAGATAAAAGAATTGCTGGCGATGTAGTTTCGTATGCGAGGGCGATATGAGTGGTACGTTTAAACCTGATGTTACGGCTTTCTGCTGCCGCTATGCTGTTTATAACTTTGCAGAAGATCCGGGGGGTCTGGCCGAGGCCGGATTTCCTGAAGGTGTCAAGGTAGAGCAGGTTTCGTGCTCCGGGCGTGTAGATGTTGTTCGTCTGCTCAAGGCATTAGAAGCCGGTGCAGATGGGGTTTACGTTGTGGGATGCGAGGAGGAAAAGTGCCACAATGTAGCCGGGAGTCAACGGGCGAAAAAACGGGCTGAGTACATAAAAGATGTTCTTTTGCAGCTCGGCATGGAGCCTGAGCGCATAGAAATGTTTTTCATGTCCCGGGGTGACGAGGCCAGATTTATTGAGATGGCCAGGGAAATGATAGGAAAGGTAAAGGCCCTGGGGCCAAGTCCTTTGAGGGGAAAGTAATATGATCGTTGCGGAACGAAAACCTATTAAAGAGATCATATCCATGATAAACGGCCTGAGAAAGATCCTGGTTCTGGGTTGTAAGGGCTGTGTGACAGTGTGTTCGGCCGGCGGCGAGCGGGAAGTGGAGATATTAGCCACTATTATACGCATGGATCGAAAGAAAAAAGGTGAACCGGTAGAGGTCATGGAAAGAACGCTGGTCAGACAGTGTGATCCGGAATATCTTGACCTGCTCTCTGACTCCATAGGCCAATTTGATGCGGTGTTGTCAATGGCCTGCGGAGTGGGCGTTAATTTCCTTGCAGATAGGTATCCAAAAACCGTCGCACTCCCTGCGCTTAATACCAAGTTTTATGGCGTGGCCGAGGAGCAGGGGGTCTGGTCTGAACGTTGTGCGGGGTGCGGAGACTGCATATTAAATCTAACCGGGGGGTTATGCCCGGTGGCCCGGTGTTCCAAGGGCCTTTTTAACGGTCCCTGCGGTGGATCGGTAAACGGTAAGTGCGAGATCAGTCCAGATATTCCTTGTGTGTGGCAGTTGATCTATGACCGTTTAAAAGGTCTTAATCAATTGGATAAGTTAGACGAGGTCCTTCCGGTTAAAGATTGGGGGGTGAGTCCCCATGGAGGTCCCAGGAAGATCGTAAGGGAGGATCTGAAGATATGAAATCAGGCAGTAACCTAGAAAAGGTTTTGACCAGCGGACAGTTTGCGGTGACGGCTGAGTGCGGGCCGCCCAAAGGTACCTCGGCTGAAGTAGTCAAGCGCAAGGGTGAGATGCTTAAGTCCTGTTGCGATGCCCTGAATGTCACGGATAACCAAACAGCTATTGTACGTATGTCCAGCATTAGCGGTTGCGTACTCCTAAAAGGGTTGGGGGTGGATCCAGTGATGCAGATGGTGGTGCGTGACCGCAATCGCATCGCCATTCAAAGTGATATCCTGGGGGCCGTGGCCCTGGGGATTCGTAATATGCTTTGCCTCTCCGGCGACCACCAGAAATTCGGCAATCATCCCTCGGCTAAGGGGGTTTATGATATTGATTCTATTCAACTCATCCAGATAGTCAAAAGAATGCGGGACGAAAAGAAGTTTTTGAATGGCGAGGACATCTCCGGTGAAGTTCCCTTGTTTATTGGAGCTGCGGCTAATCCATTTGCTGATCCTTTTGAATTCAGGGTAAGGAGGCTGGCCAAGAAGATAAAGGCCGGTGTGGATTTTATCCAGACCCAGGCCATATTTGATGTGGAAAGATTTTCACGCTGGATGGCCATGGCTCGGGATGAAGGGCTGCATGAAAAAGCCTACATATTGGCTGGGGTCATTCCCATAAAATCAGCAGGCATGGCCCGGTATATGGCTAGCAACGTTGCCGGCATCACTGTTCCGAAAGAGATAGTGAGCCGGATGGCCGGCGCCAAAGATGCCAAAGAAGAGGGGATAAAAATCGCTCTGGAAATTATTGAGCAGGTCAGGGCTATTAAGGGAGTACATGGCGTCCATATCATGGCCGTGGCCTGGGAGGATATTGTACCGGTTATTGTGGAACGGGCGGGATTGATGCCCAGACCCAGGTTGTAATGTATATCCCAGGGCCTGTGTGTTTTAATTAGATTTGGGTTTACAGGTTTATTATGAAGAGGAGGAAGAAGAATGGCGTTGGAGATACCTAAGGTTTCTTATTCGGGAAAAATAAAAGAGATTGTTCTCGGTAAGGGGGATAAGGCCCTCACGGTAGGTGGGGAGACCTCTTATCCTTTTTATCTTTTTGAAGGCCAGATGTCCCTTAAGCCTCGCATTGCCATGGAGGTTTATGATAGCACGCCGGAGGACTGGCCACCTGCAGCCCTGGAGCCTTTTGCCGATGTGGTTTCAGACCCGGCGGCCTGGGCAAAAAAATGCGTGGATACTTACGGGGCGGAGATGATCGCCCTCCAATTGGTGAGTACGGACCCTAATGGCGAGAACCGCTCCGCAGAAGAGGCGGCTGCGGTGACCAAGAAGGTAGTTGAGGCCGTGGATGTGCCGATCATCATCTGGGGGTGTAATAACGCAGAGAAAGATACAGAGGTCTTGCGCAAGATAGCTGAAGATTGCGCCGGCCGGAACCTTATGATCGGGCCGGTGACTGAGGCCAACTACAAGCAGATCGGGGCGGTGGCTATTGGGTATGAACACACCGTTATCGCCTCAACCCCCATTGACATAAACCTGGCCAAACAGCTCAATATTCTGCTTGGCAATTTGGGCGTTCCAGATGGTCGTATCCTCATAGACCCGACGACCGGTTCCCTTGGGTATGGGCTCGAATACTGTTATTCGGTCATGGAGCGTATCCGAATGGCGGCCCTGACCCAGGAAGACGAACGGCTGCAATTCCCGATGGTTTGTAATCTGGGCAAAGAGGTGTGGAAGACCAAGGAGGCCAAACAGAGCCGGGAGGAGGCTCCCAAGCTCGGTGATCCGGTCAAACGGGGCGTACTGATGGAAGCGGCTACGGCACAACTTCTTCTGCTGGCCGGCGCGGATATTTTAATTATGCGGCATCCGGAGGCTATAGGGCTTATAAAGGATATGCTCAATGATTTGCTGGCAGCGTAGCACTCAGGAGCGAGACAGTGGCATAAAAATTCTAAGCACTAAATCCCAAATTCCGAACAAGCTCAAAGCAGCAATGACGAAATCCAAAAACTCTGTTTGAATCTGGCGTGTTTTGAGTTTCGGATTTAGATATTAGGATTTAGGATTTCTTGATCTTATTATACGGGGGTAATTAAGGTGTCTAAGATTATCTGCTCAGCAGCGATTAGAGGAGCCTATAAGATTATAGAGAGGGCCGAAAAGAAATATGGGGAGGCCTTAGAGAAGTGGGGGCCGGATAAAGAGGTTGGTTTTCCGAATACAGCCTATTATCTCCCCATTATATATGGTATTTTAGGAATACCGGTATCCAGGTTAGGTGATATGAAGCAGGTGCTGGACAAATGCCGTTCCCTGCTTCCGCCGCCGGTGAGTGATAAGGTGTGGTTACCGTATCTGGCTCCGGCCCTGGAATCCGGCATGGCCACCTTTTTTGCCGAGGAAATTATAGAGGCTATAAGGTACTTAGAGGAGCCTGATTTTTACACCAAACAGGAAGACCCGGCGGGTAGCAATATATGGCTTGGTGCAGCGGACGACATTATCTTGCGAAAACGGGGTGTGGAGTTCGTTGACGGTACGGCGCCTGGTTTTGCCGCTATCCTGGGTGCGCCTCCAACCAAGGAGATCGCCGTCAAGATCGCACAGGAACTCCAGGAAAAGAACCTTTATGTCTTTATGTGTTCGGATAATAATGGGGTGAGGATGTCTGAACAACTGCTAGAGGCCGGCGTGCAGATCGGCTGGCCCACCCGCCTGGTCTCTTTCGGTCCTGACTACACGGCCACAGTCTTTGCTATGGGGTTTGCCACCCGTGCTGCCATGTCCTTCGGGGGCATAAAGCCGGGTGATTTTCATGGGAATCTCATTTATAACAAAAATCGTATTTTTGCCTTTGCCCTGCCCATGGGGCCGGTTTCCGACGAGTGGTATGCGAATGCCGCGGGAGCTATTAACTGGGGATTCCCGGTCATAGCGGATACACCGATACCTGAGATTTTGCCTACCGGTATCTGCACCTACGAACACGTAGTCAGCAACGTGCCGCACGACCAGATCGTCCAACGAGCTGTGGAGGTAAGAGGTCTTAAGGTAACTGTCTCCAAGATAGACATCCCCGTGGCCTATGGGCCGGCCTTTGAAGGGGAGCGGATAAGGAAGGAAGACCTCTATCTGGAATGTGGCGGAGGTAAGACCAAAGGCGTTGAACTGACGGTCAGCCGGGATATGGATGCGGTAGAAGACGGCCAAGTGGAGATGGTCGGACCTGATCTCGACCAGATGAAAGAGGGCTCACGGTTGCCTTTTGCCATGCTGGTTGAGGTGGCTGGCCGCCAGATGCAGGAAGACTTTGAGCCTATCCTGGAGAGGCAGATTCACCACCTGGTTAACTATGCCCAGGGCATAATGCATATCGGACAGCGCAGTATTATGTGGCTACGTGTGGGCAAAGCGGCGGTGGAGAAGGGGTTCCGCTTAAAAGACCTGGGAAAGATCATGCATGCCAAATACCATCAGGATTTCGGCGCTATCGTAGATAAAGTCCAGGTTAAGATATACACCGACGAAGCCAAGGTTGATGAAGTGATGGACATGGCTCGCAAGGTCTATGCGGCGCGGGACAAGAGAGTTGAAGGTATGACCGATGAATCAGAGGATATCTTCTATTCCTGTACCCTCTGTCAATCCTTTGCCCCTAGCCATGTCTGCATCATTACCCCGGAGCGAACCGGGATGTGCGGTGCTTATAACTGGCTGGATGGCAAGGCGTCGTATGAGATCAACCCTACCGGCCCCAATCAACCTATTGTCAAGGGGGAATGTATAGATCCGGTCCTTGGCAAATGGAAGGGCACGGATGAATTTATCTTTAAGGCCTCCCGGCAGAAGGTCTCGACGGCTAGTGCCTATAGTCTGGTGCATGATCCGATGACCGCCTGTGGCTGTTTTGAGTGTATCGCCACCATCTTGCCCCTCTGTAACGGCGTGATGATCGTGAACCGTGATTATCTGGGCATGACCCCCTGCGGCATGAAATTTACCACCCTGGCCGGTATGGTGGGCGGTGGGCAGGTTACACCGGGATTTTTGGGTGTAAGCAAGCACTATATTGCCAGCCGGAAGTTCCTCTTGGCCGAGGGCGGGTTGAAGCGTGTTGTGTGGATGCCGCAGATGCTGAAGAAGGAACTGGAAGCCAAACTGAAAAGCCGGGGAGAAGAGTTTGGGATTCCAAATCTCTTCGATATGATTGCTGATGATACGAAGGGGACCACGGAAGAAGAGATTCTTCCCTTCCTGGAAGAGACTGGACATCCGGCGCTCACTATGGAATCTATACTTTAATTTTACGGTATAGGACGCAGATGAACGCAGGTTTTACTTTTTAAATTTCGAATTTTCTGCGGGTATCGGCGAAAATCTGCGTCCCAGTAGAATACAGAAAGGAGATTCGGGAATGGCATTAAGTGGTATAGAGATATTTAAGAAATTACCTAAGACAAACTGTGGCGAATGCGGAGTTCCCACCTGTCTGGCCTTTGCCATGAAACTGGCTACCGGTCAGGCCGAATTAGTTGCTTGTCCTTATGTCTCGGACGATGTGAGGGCAGCGATAGACGAGGCCTCGGCGCCGCCTATCCGCCCATTGACTATTGGTACGGGCGACCGTGCGGTTAAGCTGGGTGGTGAGACGGTGATGTTCAGGCATGAGAAGAGGTTTGAGAATCCCCCGGGCCTAGCTCTCGTGCTTTCTGACACCATGGATGATTCTGTAGTAAATGAAAAGCTTTCTAAATTTAAAGACCTGGAATTTGAACGGGTGGGATTGATCCTGCGTCCGCAGATGCTGGCACTCAAAGGAGAATCTGGAGACGCCGGTAAGTTTGCCGCTTTTGTAAAGCGAGTGGTTGATCAAATAGATGCCGGTATCATCCTGATGAGCGATAAGCCGGAGGTAATGGCCGAGGCTTTGAAGATTTGCAAGGACAAAAAGCCTCTTATCTATGCAGCAACCAGGGATACGGCAGAGGCTATGGGCAACCTGGCCAAAGAGGTGGCCTGCCCTCTGGCGGTAAAAGGTTCCGGCCTGGATGAGGTCATGGCTATTACAGATAAGCTTCTGGGGATGGGGCTTAAAGACCTGGTGATAGATAGCCAGCCAGTGAATGTTAAGAAGGCCCTGGAGGATCAGGTAGTCATTCGGCGTTCGGCCTTAGTCAAGAAGGTTAAACAACTGGGGTTCCCCACTATCACCTTCCCTGGCCAGTTGACGGACAACAAAATGAAGGAAACCTTAATCGCTTCTCTACTCATTGCCAAGTATGCGGGCATTATTGTCATTTCGGAGATGGAGGGCCATAACGTCTTTCCACTTCTTCTAGACAGCTTGAATATCTATACCGACCCGCAGCGTCCTATGGCCGTCGAGGAAAAGGTTTATGAGATTGGAGGCCCCAGGGAAGATTCGCCGATTTTGATTACATCCAATTTCTCTTTGACCTACTTTATCGTTTCTGGCGAAGTAGAATCGAGCCGGGTGCCGGCCTGGCTACTGATCAAAGATACAGAGGGGCTGTCCGTCCTTACGGCCTGGGCAGCAGGTAAGTTTGCCGCTGACACCGTAGCCATGTTTGTCAAAAAATGCGGTATAGCCGATCGGGTGAAACACCGTAAGCTGGTTATCCCCGGTTACCTCGCGGGCATGAGTGGTGAACTGGAAGAGGAACTGCCGGATTGGCAGATATTGGTTGGCCCCCGGGAGGCGGCTCACCTGCCGGCGTATCTTAAGCAGTGGAGCGCAGCATAAATAACAAAGTTCAAAGCTCAAATTAATGCCAAAGTTCAAAGCTGAAAGCTAAAAGCTTAACTTTGACATTCGGTAATTTGGGTTTCATTTGAACGTTGGATTTTGTAACTTGAAATTTTAACTGCGGGAGGTTTTTTATGGTTGTTTGTGTGGCGGAAAATATTAATATTATGTCCAAGACCATTGGTGCGGCCATAAAGGAGCGTCAGGCCAAGCCGATCCAGGATATGGCCCGGGATATCACCCGGGCCGGAGCGGATTATCTTGATCTCAACATCGGTCCGGCCCGTAAGGGCGGGGATGAGACCATGGATTGGCTGGTTAAGACCGTACGCGAGGTGACGGACTTACCCCTTTCCCTGGATACCAGCAACCCAGCCGCTATTGAGGCCGGTCTCAAGGCCAATTCAGGAGTATCCCTTATAAACTCAATTTCCCTGCAGCCAGAAAGGCTGGAGGCCCTTTTGCCCATGGCGGTGAAGTACAATGCCGATATGATCGGCCTTCTCTGGAGTCAGGAAGGTATGCCGCGGGATGCCAATGAACGGGCCGCGCACTGCGTGGACATTGTCTATAAGGCCAACGAAGCCGGTATCCCTACGGAAAAGATATGGATCGATCCCATAGCCACTCCAATAAGCATGGATATCAACCAGGTGCTGGCCGGGCTGGAATTTATGTCCATGCTCCTGGAGATCGCCCCGGGCGCCAAATCTATTGTCGGCCTTTCTAATATCTCTAACGGTACCCCACATGATCTGAGGCATTACATCAACCGTTGCTATCTCATCATGCTCATGAAGTACGGAATATATTCAGCCATTGTGGACGGTTATGATGAAGAGTTGTTGACTATTGCCAAGGGTGGAATGGTTGAAATAGTCAATCTCGTACATGGCATGATGGACGGAAATGAGCCTGCCTCCAAGGATCTTAGTCCAAAAGAACTTGAGTACTATAAGACGGCACGAGTTCTGATGGGAAAGACGCTCTATTCTCACTCCTGGCTGACTGTGTAAAGTTTATAGTAACTATTCACCGCAGAATTCGCAGAGGCCGCGGAGATGGATAAAGAAGTAAAGAAGAAAGGCTTAATTAGCTATTGGCTTCCACTTTTCAGTTATCAGCAAATTCCTCAAGCTGACTGCTGAGCGTTGTATCGTGTTATTAAGAATTTTTTTGATACTCTGTGTGCTCCGCGTTTTGCGGTGTAATATACAGTTCATAAAGGTTTACCCAAGTTAATGCCTGAAGTAACCTTAACTATTGATGGCCGAAAAGTAACCGTCGAGAAAGGAACCACCATCCTGGAAGCAGCCCGGAGAGCTGCCATCCACATTCCCACCCTTTGCTACTTACCCCAATTCAAAAAACCCCCGGCCTCCTGCCGTCTGTGTGTCGTGGAGGTTGAAGGTAAAAAGAAACTTAGCGCTTCCTGTTCTACTCCGGTCTCTGAGGGCATGGTGGTAGCCACCAATACCGAAAAAGTAAAGACCGTCCGCCAGGTCATCCTGGAACTCCTGTTTTCTGAACATTATGGCGACTGCATAGCGCCATGTTCTCTCGACTGTCCCGCCAATATTGATATCCAGGGGTATATCGCCCATATTGCGGCCGGAAGATACCTTGAGGCCTTAGAACTCATTAAGGAGAAAAATCCCCTGCCCCTTTCGGTAGGGCGGGTCTGCCCGCGATTTTGTGAGTCTCGTTGCCGCCGCAGCCTCGTAGATGGCAGTGTAGCGATAAATCATCTAAAGAGGTTTGTAGCCGACTATGGACTTGCGCACAAGGAGACCATTCCTGTACCTCAACGACCCCTCACCGATCACCGGGTAGCCGTGATCGGTGGTGGGCCGGCCGGACTTACCGCTGCATACTATCTGGCCCGTAGGGGGCACCAGGTAACTATATTTGAGGCTATGCCTGCATTGGGCGGAATGCTTCGTTACGGCATCCCGGAGTACCGCTTACCTAAGAAAATATTGGACGCCGAGATACAATTTATCCTTGACCTGGGCGTTGAGGCCAGAACCGGCCAGAAGTGGGGTAGGGATTTTACTCTGGAGAGCCTGAAACAGGAAGGGTTCGAGTCCATATTCATCGGTATAGGGGCATGGAAGAGCCGTCCCATGGGCATCGAAGGTGAAGATAGTCCCGGAGTCTTTTCCGGCATTGATTTTCTCCGCAAGTTTTCCGAGGGTGAGAAGGTTCGTGTAGGGTCGAGGGTGGCTATAATCGGTGGGGGCAATACCGCCATCGATGCCGCCCGTACCTGTCTCAGGATCGGGGCGAGCGAGGCGACTATAGTCTACCGCCGATCACGGATGGAAATGCCGGCCAGCCACCGCGAGATCAAAGAGGCTGAGGACGAAGGGGTTAAATTTTTTCTGATGGCGGCTCCAACCAGGATTACCCCGGCTGATGGTTTCCTTAATCTCGAAATTCAGAGGATGAAACTGGGGGAACCGGATCAGAGCGGCCGGAGGCGTCCCGTGCCTGTCCCCGGATCTGAAAGTGTGATGCAGGTAGATAGTGTTATTGCGGCTATTGGCCAGTTGGTAGAGATCGGAAAATGCCATACTGAGGGCCTGACCGAAGGATTAGGGCTTACCCGCTGGAATACTATCGAGGCGGCCTCCAGTACTCTTGTCACCAATCTAGAGGGGATATTTGCCGGAGGCGATGCAGTCAGCGGACCGCGCACGGTTATCGAAGCTATAGCGCAGGGGCGGAAGGCAGCCGATGCTATCCATACGTATTTGACCGAACGAAAAATAGAGGCGCCGCATATCCCGTTTAATATCACCAAGGGCGAGTTTTTTGAAGACGTCGATCTGCGAAACTTCGAAGAAGTACCCCCGCGTTCCAGGCAGAAAATGCCAATACGCCACCCCAAGACCTTGGTCGGCGACTTTGGCGAGGTAGAAACTGGTTATACTGAAAAAATGGCGGTGAAAGAGGCGGAGCGGTGTCTGGGGTGCGGGTGTCATGCCGTGGACAAATGCATTATTCGACGGGAGGCCCCTCAATATAATGTTGATCTTTCCCATTACGGGATTGGCACCCGCCTCAACTATAAGGTGGATCGCAGCCACCCTTTCATAACCATTGACCTGAATAAATGTGTACTCTGCCGGCGTTGTAAGAATGTCTGTGAATATGAGGCTATCAACTTAGAAGAAGGCGAACTGGAAAATGTTGACCAGTTACGGGCGATTTCGCTGACTATTAATGACAACTGCGTGTTCTGCGGCCTGTGTGCCGATAATTGTGCGACGGGGGCCCTGGTCAAGAAAGAAACCGAACAATCCCTGGCCGGTGAACTGAGGCAGATTAAGACTGTTTGTCCTTATTGTGGTACCGGTTGTAACCTGATTCTTAATATTCGGGGAGAGAAGCTGGTAGAAGTAACTTCTGATCCAGCCTTTATTCCTAATCAAGGACACCTCTGCGTAAAAGGGCGCTTCGGGCATGATTTCGTTAAACATCCGGACCGGCTTATTAAGCCTATGATACGCAAGGACGGCGAGCTTCAGGCCTGTAGCTGGGATGAGGCCTTAGGGCTTATTGCCCGGAGGCTCAAGGAACTTAAGGAGGCCTACGGACCGGAGAGCCTGGGTGTATTCTGCTCGGCTAAATGTACTAATGAAGAAAACTATCTGATGCAAAAGCTGGCCCGGGCCGTCTTTGGAACAAATAATATAGATCAATGCGCCCGGCTCTGACACTCCTCCACGGTAGCCGGTCTGGCTGCCGCATTTGGCAGCGGGGCTATGACCAACTCCATCCAGGACCTGGAGAAGGCCGACGTTATCCTGCTTACAGGCAGCAATACCACAGAGAACCATCCGATTATCAGCCTTCATATTATAAACGCGGTTACCCGGTTGCGTAAGAAGCTCATCGTGGTTGATCCCCGGGTGATCAAGATGACGCAGTATGCAGATATTTATCTTCGGCCCCGACCGGGTACGGATATAGCCTGGTTAAATGGGTTGGCCCATATCATCATTAAAGAGGGGCTATGGGATAAGGATTACGTTCGGGAGCGGACCGAAAACTTCGAGACCTTTGCCCAAACAGTGGAAAAATACACACCCGAGCTGGTGCAGATGGTAACCGGGATACCGGCGGGAGACCTCAGGAAAGCAGCCCGTCTCTACGCGCAGGCGGAGCGGGCGGCCGTCGTATATTGCATGGGTATTACGCAGCACCGGAGCGGCACGGACAATGTAAAGGCTATTGCTAACCTGGCCATGCTGTGCGGTAATGTAGGGATCGAAGGTGGCGGGGTAAATCCGTTGCGCGGGCAGAATAACGTCCAGGGTGCTTGTGACGTGGGGGCCTTACCTGACGTGCTCCCCGGATATCAAAGTGTTGCCGATGCAGCCGTCAGGCGGAAATTTGAAGAGGCCTGGGATGCCCGGCTGCCCGGGGGACCCGGCCTTACTGCCACAGAGATGATAAAACAGGCCGGCGAGGGGAAGATAAGAGGTCTTTACATTATGGGTGAGAACCCCATGATAAGCGATCCGGATCTTAATCACGTCCGATCGGCCCTGGAAAAACTTGAATTACTTGTGGTGCAGGATATCTTTCTTACCCAGACGGCCAGGCTGGCTGATGTGGTCTTACCGGCGGCAAGTTACGCAGAGAAAGAGGGCACTTTTACCAATACGGAGAGGCGTGTACAGAGAGTCAGACGGGCCCTTTCACCTCCGGGGCAAAGCAGAGCGGATTGGAGAATTATCTGCGACCTGTCGGCAAAGATGGGATACGAGATGTCTTATCAGTCAGCGGAAGAGATCATGGAGGAAATAGCCAGCCTAACGCCCATCTATGGGGGCATTTGTTACGATCGTCTGGAAGAGGCAGGGATTCAGTGGCCTTGTTCAACCCTGGACCATCCCGGTACGCCGGTCTTGCATTGCAATGGTTTTACCCGCGGGAAAGGACTCTTTCACGCCCTGGAAGTGATTCCGGCCAGCGAGATGCCGGATGACGATTATCCTTTTTTACTCTCTACCGGCCGGGTACTCTATCACTACAACAGCGGCACCATGAGCCGCCGGGCTGAAGGGTTAAACAAGATGTACCCGGAGGTTATGGTAGAAATGAACCCCATTGACGCCTTTGCCCTGAACATTGACGACCATTCTCCGGTGCGTATTAGCTCAAGGCGGGGTGACATAACGGTGCGGGTGGCACTTACGGAGATGTGCCAGCGGGGTACGGTGTTCCTCCCTTTCCACTTCCGGGAGGCCGCCGCCAACCTCCTTACCAATCCCGGGGTTAATCCGGTCTCCAAGACACCCGAGTATAAGATTTGCGCCGTGCGGATCAGGCCGGTTCATGGGATGTAGCCTTTTTATTTGATCCTCGCCAGGATCTCCTCGCCAAATTTATCGGCGGCCCAATAATTTCCCGTCTTTCTAGAATATCTTGGGTATGTTAAGAACATAGGTGAGCTTTTAGGCGTTTCAGGCGTAATGTTGCTCAAATGAAGACAAGACCAAAAGAACCTTTTGTCCCGCCAGAAAAGCATAACACCATCCGGCAGGAAATAATTTCTGTTCTCAGGGGGCGAACCCTCTCAGCGCGGGAGATATCGGCAGAGGTAAGGATTTCTGAAAAAGAGGTTGTTTACCATCTGGAGCATATCCGGATGGCAACTCAGAAAAGCGGCGAGCAGTTGCTCATAATCCCTGCCACATGTAAAAGGTGCGGCTTTGAGTTCAAAAAGAGGGAGCGACTGAGTAAACCCGGCAAATGTCCGATCTGCCGTAGCCAACAGATTCAGGAGCCGCGTTTTTCCATTAGCTAATATCTCTCCGGGGTAGATATCCAGCCATTAAAACGCAGAAAAGGGCAATAAGCCTGGTGAAACCATGAACATGCATAGCGAGCGCATTCCCCGCTGCTTGCAGCGGAGTTAGCGAGCGAATATGATGCTTTTTACCTTGCATACGGAGATTCCCCGTCCGCCGTAGGCGGACTGGGGGGAGCTTCAATTGCATAAATCCATGCCCGTCCCATAATCCGCTTCGCATATTGAGTTCTTTAATACTTTTGTCTGTGCGTTCCACAAGAGAACGAAAATGCTTTCTGAGGTCTCCATGCTTTGCAATCAAATCTTTTCTGATACTGTCAGCTTCTTTCCCAGAGCTATGTCCGGCTAACTCAACAAAGGTAAGCCACTGGTTCTACCAGTGAGACTTGAAAAGGTTTGACCGTTGAGGGATAACATCCTCCAGTGGCTTGATGAGCAAATGTCACAGGAGGATGTCATGTCAGAATTGTATC
>Ga0209614_1000864_pt1 | contig 25124 bp, 22 predicted proteins | sample BlaSprsedimmetaG_FD_185484 | JGI IMG/M metagenome (GOLD analysis project Ga0209614, IMG submission 185484) | Hot spring sediment bacterial and archeal communities from California, USA to study Microbial Dark Matter (Phase II) - Blank Spring... ... | reverse complement strand
AAACCGGTTGAAACCTTTGAGGAGAGCAAGAGGTTGTTATTAAAGTCAAGAGAGGAATCAAAAGATATGGTTGCCGTTTAACGATTGGCTGGAGGGGGAAGTGTCTGCTAAGTGTGTAACCTTTACATAGATGGCTGGATGGGAAGTTATCTAACAAGCCAACCAACTAACAAACAAACTACCGACTCCTCACTAAGAGATTACCGACTAATTGGTACAGGGTAACGGGGGCAGAAGAGTTGGAAATTGTAAATTGGAAAGTTAAAAGTGAAAAGTTAAAGATTGAGATCAGTAAAAAACTGTCAACTCCCAACTATCAACTGAATGACTGGCGACTGGGAGCCAGACTGTTGAATTTTGTCATTGCGAGGACTCCGATGCTACACCCCCTGCCTACCGGCAGGCAGGGGAGGACGAAGCAATCTCGAATTACCAAGCATTATGAGATCGCCACGCTTGGCAAAGCCACACTCGCGATGACTTTTCCTATTATTCAACAGTCTCGGAGCTGGCGACTGGGAGCTGAACGGTGAATAAACCTAAAGTATGTGTTCTTTTGGCGGCGGGGATAAATAGAGATTACGACGCGGTATATGCTTTTGAGAAAGCGGGTGCTCATGTTGAGAGAGTGCACGTTAACACCCTCGCTTCTTGCGAAAAAACGCTCAAAGAATATCAAATTTTGATGTTTCCCGGCGGCTTTTCCTTTGGTGACGATATCGCCTCTGGGAAAATATTGGCAAATAAATTAAAATATAAACTGCTGGAGCAGATTATTGAATTTATATCCGACGGGAAGCTGATTTTCGGGGTATGCAATGGATTCCAAGTTATGGTCAAACTCGGGCTTCTTCCCGGTTTTGATGGTGATTATAGAAGCCAATTAACAACTTTAACTTTCAACGATTCCGGTAAATTTGAGGACCGTTGGGTTTATTTAAAAGTTAATACGAACTCAGATTGCATTTTTACAAAAGGAATAGATGATTTTCTTTATGTGCCCGTTTGTCATGGAGAGGGCAAGTTTTTTATTGAAGAGAAAGAGGTTTTGGACAGGATAATCTCAAATAATCAGGTTGTCATTCAGTATTGCGATGGGGAGGGTAATTTTGCGGGCTATCCCTTCAATCCCAACGGTTCAGTAAACAACATTGCTGGTGTCTCCGATGAGACGGGCAGGGTTTTCGGGATGATGCCTCATCCCGAGGATTTCATCAGAATAACGCATCACCCTAGATGGACACGTGGAGATTTGCCCGAGAAGGGTTCGGGTTTGAAGTTTTTTTTAAATGCTGTTGAATACGCTAGAGAAAATATTTTATCGGATTAGTTTAATTAAAAGTGTGAGGTGAAAGTTTGAGCAACAGATATCTTGACGCACGTAACTTAAATTGTCGTCCAGACCGCCTTGAGGAAGCTTGTGGAGTTTTTGGTATTTACGCATCAGGGGAAGAAGACTTAGCCCGGCTCACTTATTTTGGTCTTTATGCTTTACAACACAGAGGTCAAGAAAGCGCTGGAATGGCGGTCTCTGATGGAAGCAATGTGCTGGTGTTCAAAGATATGGGGCTTGTTCCTCAAGTGTTTAACGAGAAAATTTTATCGACGCTTACGGGCAAAATTGCGATAGGCCACACCAGGTATTCAACGACCGGTTCCACTCATTGGGAAAATGCCCAGCCCATTCATAAAACATATAAGCACGGAACTCTTGCGTTGGCTCACAACGGCAATCTCGTAAATTCTGCGGAGCTTAGAAAAATGCTTACTCAAAATGGCAACAAGTTCAGGTCGACAAGCGATAGTGAGATTATAGCCGGGTTAATCGCAAACTTTTCCGATGAAAACATAGAAGGTGGCATCAAAAAAACAGTGAAATTACTGAAGGGTGCCTACGCTGTGACCGTTGTTACCGAGGAGAAGTTAATTGGTTTTAGGGATTCATATGGAATCCGGCCGCTTTCTTTAGGAAAACTTGGGGACAATTATGTTATATCATCCGAAACATGTGGTTTCGATATTATCGGAGCTGAATTTTTAAGGGATATTGAACCGGGAGAAATGGTTATTATAGATGAAAAAGGGCTTCATTCGGAAAAGATTGTTTCCAAAACACAGCCCTCTCTTTGTATCTTTGAGTTTGTATATTTTGCAAGGCCAGATAGTTACCTTTACGGAAAACCTCTTCACAATGCTCGTAACGAAATGGGAAGAATGTTGGCAAAGGAACATCCGGCGGATGCCGATCTTGTAATTCCGGTTCCGGACTCGGGGACATCTGCAGCGGTGGGGTATGCTCAAAGTTCGGGGGTGCCTTTTGGAGAGGGAATGATTAAAAATCGTTATGTTGGCCGAACCTTTATTCAACCTGCCCAAAGCATAAGGCAAATGGGCGTGAAGATGAAACTAAATCCTCTTAAGGAAATTATAAAAGGAAAACGTCTAGTAGTTGTGGATGATTCTATCGTTAGGGGAACTACGAGTAAACAAATTGTAAACATGTTAAAGGAAGCGGGAGCAAAAGAGGTGCATATGAGAATCAGTTCCCCCCCCGTCGGCTATCCGTGTTTTTATGGAATAGATACGGCCGAGAAAGAAGAATTAATTGCTTCTCGGATGGGCGTGGACGAGACAAGGGATTTCATTAATGCAGATAGTCTAGGTTATTTAAGTTTAGAGGGGTTGGTTGCTTCCAGCGGTAAAGCACAGGGGATGTTCTGCACGGCTTGTTTCGACGGTGTTTATCCGATCAAACTTTCTAAAACGTGTAAATTAAACAAGGAGATGTTGGAAACTCCAGTAAACAGTAAATAAGGTTGGGAGTTATGAAAAAGTCAAAAAAGCTTTCTTATAAGCAAGCGGGTGTGGATATCGAGGCAGGCGCGGAAGCGGTAAGGCTTATGAAAAAAGCGGTAAAGTCCACTTTTCGTCCAGAGGCGCTCGCCGAGATAGGAGGATTCGGTGGGCTCTTTCGTTTTAATAAAGATAAATATAAAGAACCCGTTTTGGTTTCCGGCACGGACGGAGTGGGAACCAAATTAAAAATTGCTCAGATGATGAACAAACACGATACGGTCGGGATAGATCTCGTTGCAATGTGCGTTGATGATATTGTGGTTTCGGGTGCGGAGCCACTCTTCTTTTTGGATTATATCGCGATAGGAAAAATTATCCCTGAAAAAATTGCTCAGATTGTTTCCGGTATTGCCTTTGGCTGCAAAGAAGCGGGTTGCGCTCTTTTGGGGGGAGAGACGGCGGAGCACCCTGGCGTTATGGCTCCAGATGATTATGATTTAGCGGGGTTTTGTGTGGGTGTTGTCGATAAAAGCGAAATTATCGACGGGTCTAGCATCAAAGAAGGCGATATAATTCTCGGGCTCGCTTCCTCGGGGCTTCACAGCAACGGATATTCGCTGGTGCGAAAAATCTTTCTTGAAGAGGGGAAATATTCCTTAGACAAAGACTTATCCGAACTAGGATGCTCTTTGGGCGCGGAACTTCTTAAACCAACCAAAATTTATGCCCCTTCTGTTTTAAGGGCGATAGAAAAACATGATGTTAAAGGAATTGCTCACATTACCGGTGGCGGAATTACTGAAAATTTGCCAAGAATTTTACCCGATGGTTGTGATGCAAAAATCGACCTATCTTCCTGGAGTGTTACCCCAGTATTTAAACTCATACAAAGAGAAGCGGGTATCGATGGGGAAGAGATGTTTAAGACCTTCAATATGGGGGTAGGTATGGTGGTTATAACTTCACCCGAAGAAGCCCCATCGCTAAAGAAGTTTTTAAGCAAAGAGGGAGAGAGGGTTTTAAATATGGGCGAAGTTGTTTCGGGCAAAGGAGAAGTGGTTTATGTCTAAAAAAACCAAGTTGGGCATTTTGGCCTCAGGTAGCGGGACAAATCTTCAAGCAATTATCGACGCGTGTGAATCAGGCGAGGTTTTTGCTGAAGTTGTTTTGGTTGTAAGCAATGTTTCTGACGCCTATGCTTTAGAGCGTGCAAAAAAACACGGCATAAAATCCATTTTTATAGATAAAAATAATTTTGAGTCAAGAGAAGATTATGATAAAGAACTAATCTCTATTTTGCGAGATAATCAAGTTAATTTAGTTGTTTTGGCGGGATACATGCTTCTTGTCGGTCCGGAACTTGTGCGTGCTTTTGAAGGGAAAATAATGAATATCCATCCGTCGCTGCTTCCTTCTTTTCCGGGAACACACGGTGTTAAAGACGCATTGAATTATGGTGTTAAAATTTCGGGCGTCACCGTGCATTTTGTTGATAAGGGCCTGGATACCGGTCCAATAATATTGCAGGAAGCTGTCCCCGTTATGGAGAATGATACCATCGAAATTCTTCACAATCGGATTCATGAAGCCGAGCATAGAATTTATCCTGCGGCCATTAAAGTTTTTGCTGAAGGGCGGCTCAAGATAGAGGGAAGAAGAGTGAGAATATTGGAGAAAGGGGAACTGTGATGGACAAAGTTAAGATAAAAAGAGCGCTTATAAGTGTTTCTAACAAAGAGGGCATTGTAGATTTTGCGAAAGTTTTAAAGGGTTTCGACGTGGAAATTATTTCAACCGGTGGGACCGCGCGGGCTTTAATGAACGCTGGGATAGAGGTTGTTGGGATATCCAAGGTAACCAAGTTTCCAGAGATGCTTGATGGAAGGGTAAAGACCCTTCATCCCGCGATACATGGCGGCCTTTTGGCTATAAGGGACAGCAAGGAACACATGGAACAGATAAAGGAACACGATATAAAGCCAATTGATATGGTGGTGGTAAATCTCTATCCATTTGCCGAAACGATAACCAAAAAGGGCGTAACGATGGCTGAGGCCATTGAGCAGATAGATATAGGCGGACCATCTATGCTTCGCTCTGCCGCCAAGAATTTTGAGGGAGTTGCGGTTGTGGTAAATCCCGAAAAGTACGATGAAATCATTTCCGAGATGAGAAAAAATGATGGGTACACGTCAAGGGCCACGAGGTTAGAACTGGCAAAAGAAGTTTTCAGATTGACGGCGGAGTACGATACGATAATAAGTAAATATCTTGATGGCGAGGAAGATTTCCCTTCTTTGTTAAATTTAAAGTTCGAAAAAATTCAAGATTTGCGTTATGGCGAGAACCCTCATCAAAGGGCGGCATACTACAAGGAAATCAATCCCCCGAAGCACTCATTGGTCTTTGCTGAAAAGCTTCATGGAAAGGAACTTTCTTTTAACAATATTCTTGACTTGGAGGCGGCATGGTCGCTTTGCCGCGAGTTTACGGTACCTGCGGCAGTGGTTATAAAACACACCAATCCCTGCGGTGTGGCTCTCGGTGATGATGTTACCACGGCATACGAAAAAGCTTATGCGGTTGACCCGGTCTCCGCTTTTGGAAGCGTTGTTGCTTTAAATAGAACGGTAGATGTTACGGTTGCGGAAAAGATCGATTCTACTTTTGTGGAGGCGGTAATTGCTCCAGCTTTTTTGGAAGAGGCGCTGGAAATACTTACTCAGAAAAAGAACATTCGGTTAATGCACATGGGTGAAGAAAGAGAGGGTTTAACTTCTGAACTGGATATCAAACGCGTAGACGGCGGAATCTTATTGCAGGATATCGATATGAGTTTGGATGAGCGTAAAGATATGAAGGTTGTAACAAAAACTCAGCCCACAGAGAAAGAATGGGAAGATTTATTGTTTGGTTGGAGAGTTGCTAAACACATAAAATCCAATGCTATTTTAATAGCTAGAGACTTACAGGCGGTTGGTGTTGGAGTTGGGCAGATGAGCAGGGTGGACTCATCGGAACTTGCCGTAAAGAAAGCGGGGGGCTCAAAAGCATGCAAGGATTCGATAGTGGCTTCCGATGCCTTCTTCCCCTTTAGAGACTCAATAGATGCTCTGGCTAAGGTAGGAATTAAAGCGATAATTCAACCGGGTGGCTCAATGCGCGACGAGGAAGTTATCGCTGCTTGCGATGAACACAAAATTGCCATGGTGTTTACGGGAAAAAGACATTTCCGCCATTAGCTTTAGCGAGTGTTCTCAACTGCAAAAAATTCTTGACAGCTTCCTTGTTGGTTGATACCCTATTCCCTGCCGTGTAAAATAAAACGGTAGGTAAATAATGGCTATGATTGATGACTTTTTTGTTTTAGCTCCATTTGCTGGTTGAAAAATCTATTTTAGATATTGGCTATTGTTTTGGCTTTTAGATTTTTTTAATGGCTAAAAATTGATAATTATTTGGGCCGTTAGCTCAGTTGGTACCTGCCCGCCATTGGCTACCGCCTTCAGGCGCAGGCAGGCGGGGAGCACCGTGGATTCATGGTGGTGCTGAAGTTGTTGAGAAGTTTGAATTTGGGCCGTTAGCTCAGTTGGTAGAGCACCGGACTTTTAATCCGGGTGTCGAAGGTTCGAATCCTTCACGGCTCACCATTTTTAGTGATATGGAACTAGGTAACCATGTTGCTATGTAGCTAAAAGTATTAAGTATGCCCCCATCGTCTAGAGGCCTAGGACACAGCCCTTTCAAGGCTGCGGCGGGGATTCGAATTCCCCTGGGGGCACCAAAACTGGTTAATAGTTAATAGCGGATGGTTGATAGCTGAAACTATTAACTATAAACTATAAACCATGAACTGATTTTGGGGCGATTAGCTCAGCGGGGGAGCACCTGCCTTACAAGCAGGGGGTCGCAGGTTCAAATCCTGCATCGCCCACCAAAAAGGCAGTATATGGTTAGTGGTTTATAGCTGATGGTAAAAAAGCATTTAAGAGTTTTTATCTATAAACTATTGATCATGTACTATTGACTGAAGTTTCGGGGGCGTGGTGTAGCCTGGTTTAACACACTGGCCTGTCAAGCCAGAGATCGCGGGTTCAAATCCCGTCGCTCCCGCCACAAAAGCGGTAAATGGTTTATGGTTAATGGTTGATAGCAAAATCATAAACCAAAAAGCATTTAATGGTTAAAGAAGTAAACTATATACTATAAAATATACTATAAACCATATACCATAAACTGAACTTTGGCGGGATAGCTCAGTCGGTAGAGCAGAGGACTGAAAATCCTCGTGTCCGCGGTTCGATTCCGCGTCCCGCCACCACTGTTTTTCTTTGTTTAAACACGAGTACAACTTACGTGACAGGTTTGCTTCGATTTTATCCAAACCCTCTACGCCGGGTTTTCTTATTGCTTGGTGGCGTGAGGGAATCGGCGGAACAATATTGGTAGCCATCGGTATCGCGCATAGCGCGTTTGCATATATTGCTGTCGGTTACAATAAGGCTTTTGCCGTGTTGGTGTCGGGTGTTTAGAACCACAATACCACTTTTTCTCTATTTCGTAATTCATATTTCTACCTACTTTTGCAGACAGTCGCGGGATTATTCGTGGGGCTTTATTTGGCGGTCTGTCTATCGGTAGACAAGCAAACACGGCGTTCTGACCTTTGTTTTCAATAATAAATCGTAGTTGAATTGAATCTTTTGCTGGGCCATCTTTTTTGCTTCGAAAATTTTAGGAAAAGACCAAGGAATTTTCTGTTAATAGGGATTTAACTATAATTTGTTTTGCAGACAACATCCACAAAACTTTATTAGTTTGGCCAAAATGGCGGATAATCACAAGAAAGCTTTAAAGTGTTTCAAGAAGCCCAAAAGGAACTTAAAAAACGAGAGAGTTAAGGACCGAATTTACCTCGTTTTTTGATAGTGGGAGCCCCTGCTCTTCCTTTGTGCTGAGTAAGGGTGGGAGGGTTTTACGTGTCTGAATCGAACTCACTTATGTGTAAGCAAAATGACGGTAGCCATAAGTTTTTAAAAAATAAAAGAAAGTGGAATAAGAAATAAGGAAATGAATGGACAGAGAGAAGGAAAAATAAAGAATAATCGAAGAGGAGCTATCTCCCCTATTGGTCTTGTATGGCGATTGGTGCTCACCATATTTGTGGCTGAACTTGTGATTATGTTGGCGTTGTGGAAAGCGCCTCCTCTACCTTGGTATGCAATCCCCTTACTGGATGCAACGGTTTTGATTATTCTGGTATTTCTCCCACTTTACTATCTGATTTTTCATCCTTTGACTCGGGAAATTGCTGAGCGCGAGCGAGCTGAAAAGTCAACCGAAATTGCCCATAAAGAACTTAATCAGATATTCCAGACCGCGGCTGACGGGATGCGCGTGGTCGACAAAGACTTCAATGTGCTCCTAACCAATGAAACTTTTTTGACCTTATCGGACACAAGCAAAGATGAAGTGGTGGGCAAAAAGTGCTACGAGGTATTTCGCGGTCCCCTATGCGATACCCCCGATTGCCCGCTGGTTCGGATTCTCGGTGGTGAGGGACGCGTTGAGTGCGAGGTAGAAAAAGAACGCGGAGATGGCACCAGAGTCCCTTGTATTGTGACGGCTACCCCCTTTAGGGCCCCCGATGGTGAACTGATTGGTATTGTCGAAGATTTCAAGGATATCACCGAGCGCAAGCAGACCGAAAAAGAAATTAAGAAATTAAAACAGCAAATTGAGTTCATTTTAGGTGTGACAAAGACGGGTCTCGATATTATCGATTCCGAGTTTAATATTCGATACATTGACCCGGAGTGGGAGAAAGTTTATGGCGATTCGACGGGACGAAAGTGTTATGAATATTTCATGGGTCAAGATAAGGTATGTCCTGGGTGTGGAATCGCGAAGGCCAAAAAAACAAAGACTTCCACTGTTACCGAGGAGGTTCTCGTCAAGGAAGGGAACAGACCAATACAAGTTACAACCATACCATTTCAAGATGATAAAGGCGATTGGTTGTTTGCTGAGGTGAATGTCGATATTACCGAGCGCAAGAAAGCCGAAGAAAAGATAAAGCAGTCGGAGCGGAAATACAGAACGTTGGTGGAACTTGCAAACGAAGGCGTGATGTCGGTAGATGAAGATGCGGTGATAACTTTCGTCAACGAGAGAATGGCAGAAATGCTCGGTTACACACGGGAAGAGATGCTGGAAAAAAATATTTTAGAGTTCATAAAAGAAGAAGAGTCAAAGCAAAAATGCCTTGAAGTGTTGGAGAGTTGTAGAATCATAGGGAAGATAAGTGAGCAAAGCGAAATAATCTATCAGAAAAAAGACGGCACACCTCTTTGCGTGATTATTTCGTCAACTTGTCTAAGTGACGAGGCTGGAAATCATATCGGTGCTTTTGCTGTGGTAACTGATATCACTGAGAACAAGAAGGCCGAAGAGCGCATCAAACACTTAAACAGGGTGCTTCGCACAATCAGTGAAATCAACCAATTAGTGGCTAGGGAAACTGACTCCCAGGAGTTGTTGAAGAAGTCATGTGAAGTTCTTATCCAGTCTCGGGACTACAGCGCGGCCCAAGCCACTTTGATAAAGGACAATAAGCCGGTCTTTCAGACGGCAGCTGTAGCACCGGGATATGAAGAAAAAGAGAGTACATGTTTCGATTCTTTAAAGAAAGATGCCTCGCATGTTTATGAGGTTCTAAGGGAAGAGTTAACTGATATCGTTGGTGAGGGAGATGTAGAGCTCTATCGCAGCAGTTCCTCCCTCCTTGAAAAATATGGGTACGGTTCATGTAAAGCTGTTCCTTTAAGTTACAAAGACAAAACCTTTGGAGTGCTGACGCTCTGCTCCGAATCGCCTTACGCTTTCGATGCTGAAGAAACAAAACTCTTGGGAGAGCTCTGCGATGACATCGGGTTTGCCCTAGAGAGCACGGAAAAGGAAGAAAAGAAAAAACGAGCCGAAAAAAGCCTTCGAAGAAAGGTTGGTGAACTTACTACCCTTTCCGAAGTGAGCACGGACATAAGCTCCACCCTGGAGCTTGATAGAGTGCTCGGCTTGAGCTTAGAGAGTGCTCTAAAGCTCTTGGATGCCAAGGCCGGCTCCATCATGCTTTTGGATGAGGGAGAAGAGTCCTTGATGGTCGCCATCTCTTTTGGCTTAAGCAAAGAATTTGCCCGAGCTAAAGAAAAACCAGGAGAGGGTATCTCTGGATATGTGGTCAAAACGGGGGAACCCCTCCTTTTAAAGAAGGATATGAAGGGTACTTGCTTTGAGAAGTATAAGAAAAAAAGAAAGATAAAAGATGCCTTAAGCATCCCCATTAAAATCAAAGATAGGATGATTGGCGTATTTAATATTAACAACAAAAAACAAGGAACTTTTACCCAAAGCGACCTTAAGCTCTTTACCATCCTGGCCTCAGAGGTTGGGGCAGCCATAGAGAACGCCAGACTATATCGGGACGTCAGAGAAGGCTTGTCAAACACGGTTAAAGCTTTGGCTGTGGCAGTCGATGCCAAGGACCCCTATACTCATGGTCACTCCGAAAGAGTCACCAGATATAGCACAGCCATCGCCAAAGAATTGGAATTATCAAAAGAAGAGATAGAAGACATTAAGATAGCATCTCACCTCCACGATGTGGGAAAGATAGGAGTGAGCGGAAAGATACTTGGAAAACCAACTAATCTTACCGAAGAGGAGTGGAAGGTAATTAAAAAACACCCCCTAACTAGCACTAAAATTCTTGAGCCCGTATCTTTTTCCTCCAAAGTGGTTTCCTACGTCCTCTTCCATCATGAGCGCTTAGACGGCAAAGGTTATCCTCAGGGGTTGAAAAAAGAAGAAATTCCTTTGGGAGCGAGTATTATTAAAGTGGCCGATGCTTTCGATGCCATGACCTCAGCCAGACCCTATCGTAAAGCTCTACCTGATAAAAAAGCTATTGATGAGCTAAAAAAATGTGAAGGAACCCAATTTCACCCTCAAGTAGTTAAGGCATTTCTAAGGGCCTATAAGAGAGGAATAAAAAAATAAAAAGGTAGTCAACTATCAAACAAGGGTCGCTGTTACAAAACCCAGTTGCTTGTCGAGTATAATTATCTTTATTCCTACGGTGTCTTCCTCGATGTTGACCCATCGCGTTTTAAAATAATTATGCGATAAAATGGCATGGACATAAGGGATAAAATAATAAGTGGGCTGTTTAATTTAAATTGCTGATATTTAATAGAAGCGATTTTTTCGTGTAGTTTGTTAAAGAAAGGGCAAAGATGGCAGACAACATTGTAATTATCAAGGATCTCATTAAGAAATACAGTGATTTTGTCGCCGTAGATGGAATTAATCTTGAGATCCAGGCGGGGGAGCTCTTTGGACTCCTTGGACCCAATGGGGCCGGAAAGACTACCACGATATCGATTATCTCATGTCTTTTGAAGCCCGCCTCTGGGGATGTTTTTGTCGGTGGGTATTCGGTTAAAAAATATCCAACCAAGGCAAAGGTCTTAATGGGTGTAGTTCCACAAGATATTGCGTTATATCCTACGCTTACCGCGCTTGAAAACTTAAATTTTTGGGGTCGGATGTATGGCCTTTCGGGCGCCTTACTAAAAGAGCGCGTTGAGGAGGCTCTTGAGCTCGCGGGATTAATTGAGCGCACGAAGGAGCGGGTTCAAAATTACTCCGGCGGGATGAAGCGACGTTTAAATATTGCAATTGGCATCCTTCATCATCCCAAAGTTTTGCTCATGGATGAACCCACGGTGGGGATCGATCCCCAATCTCGCAACCACATATTGGAGACCGTTAAGCGGTTAAATAGGGCGGGTACAGCCATCATTTACACGAGTCACTATATGGAAGAGGTGGAAATCCTTTGCGACAAGGTAGGTATCATCGACCATGGAAAAATTATAGCAATGGGAACGGCGGATGAACTAAAGAAGCTGATTGGAGACGAGCATGCGATCATCGTCCAAGCGGAGAACGTTGACGACGATGTCATCGATGCGTTGAACCAGCTCAGGTACGTTGATTGCGTTAATTATCATGAAGACGAAATTGAAGTGCTTTCAAAACATGGTGGGCGGGTCTTATCGAAGGTGGTCTCCGTTTTAAATCAAGCTGATGTTCATATCAATTCCATCGATATAAAGGAACCCAATCTCGAGGCGGTCTTTTTGCATCTTACGGGGAAGAGTTTGAGGGATTAACTCATGAAAAAATTTGTTCGCATTGGTCTAAAGGATATCTTAATTACCTTAAGAGATGCCCCCGCTCTTGCGATTTTGCTAGGTATGCCCATGATCATCATATTGATTCTTGGTTCGGCTCTCGGCTCTTTGGGAAGCGACTCGGAGATGGCTCGAATCGATGTTGCTATTGTGAATCTCGACGAGGGTGACATCGGGAAGGAAATTGTTGAGGGCATCACCGAAGGCGAAGAACTTGAAGAACTCTTTGATACGCAAGTTTTGGATGATGCCGAGGAAGCCCGCGAAGGTCTCGAAAGGGGAAATCTGGCGGCTCTTCTTGTCATACCCGAGGATTTTTCGGACAAAATAAATGATTCTAAGCCAGTTAAGATGAATGTTTTTATAGATCCGGGCAAAGAAATTTCCGCGTCCATTTTTCAAAATGTCGTTCAGTCCATTGCAATCCGCATCGCTTCCGCTTCCGTTGCCGTGCAAACCGCGAAGGACGTGTTCGTCGAGTCAAAGATGGTTGCGGACGAAAGAGATTTTTCCCGCCACATGGATAAGGTTGTTAAGGAGATAACCGCGGACGATGCGCTGTCTGCGGTCGATGTCTTGGAATCGAATATTGAAAAAGAGCGCAAGATAACCGAGCTTGATTTTTATGGTACTGGCATGACGATTATGTTCCTGCTTTTTGGCTCGATGTTTGGCGCTTTTTCTCTTGTGAAGGAAAGGGAGGAAAAAACGCTCTCCCGGCTTCTCATAACGCCAACCTCAAAGACATCCATTATCGGTGGCAAGATGCTCGGCATATTTTTTGTCGGAGTGGTTCAGTTCTTAGTCTTGTTTCTATTTACGGTTATTTTGGGTGTACATTGGGGAGAAAACTTGTTTGGTGTTTTTCTTCTCGCGCTTGGGGTGCTTCTCGCGATGACCGGCCTCTCTGTGCTCTTTTCATCGGTCGCTAAAAATGTTCGTTCCGTGGGGGCAATCGCCCCACTTGTTGTGATAGTTATGGCTCTGGCTGGCGGAAGCCTCTTTCCGGTATCTACGATGCCCGAATGGTTGCAACCGATTCGTTATCTTACCATCAATGGGTGGGCGCTTGATGGTCTCTCTAGTTTAATGAAAGGCGCGGGCACCAACTCGATTTTGCCCAATTTTGGAGCGCTTATGGCGATGTTTTTTGCCTTCTTTTTACTTGGGGTTTGGCGATTGGGGTATGAGGAATGAAGAAGATTGTAAATCTCGCGTGGCTAAATATCTTGCAAATATTGCGAAATAAGGAAGAGATTTTCGGTATCCTCATTTTGCCGGTGTTGCTCACATTTATTTTCAGCGCCGTTTTTGGCGGGGGGACCGAAGAAAGTAAGGTACCTGTTATTTTCGTGGATGAAGCCAAAACGGAATATTCAAGGCAAGTGTACGAACAACTTAAGGAAGTTGATTCTTTTTCGGTTAAAGAGGATACTCGCGCTGATGCAAAGGAGCTTTTAACGGAGGGTAAGATCGATGCCGTGGTCATCGCTCCCGATAACTTATGTTCGGACGTTCTTGCCAGAAACGGAGCCTCGATGAAGGTCCTTAAAAACCCTGGTTCCGCAAGGATGTTTAGCGTCGTTGAGGTCGTAAACGGAATTGCTGGGCGCATGGCGGCTAACGCAAGAACATCTCAGATAATCCAAGAGGTAGTTAGTGAAGCGCGAAAAGAATTTGAATCAAATCCACTTCCGCTTGCGCCCGGTCAAGAGATTTCCTTGCCGCCAATGCCTGTAAAAAATTTTTCCGAGGAGATCAAAACGGAGCTTTCTAAAACCTTTCCATATTTACAGGAGGACCCAAATAACGAGGATTTGTATTGGGCTGCCGATGAAAAATGGGAGCCGGAGCCGCCCGTATCGGTTGAGGTTCAAGAGGTGATCCCATCTGAAGTTCGGGGCGAGTCGGTTGTTGCTACCGGTTACTTGCAATTTTCTTTAGGTTTTACGGTCATGTTTATAATGTTTATTGTTTTAAATGGCGCCGGAGGAATCCTCGACGAACGGGAGGCCGGCACACTTTCACGGCTTCTCACGACACCGACTCCAAAGGCCCAATTGCTCCTGGGAAAAATTGTGGCGGTCTTTTTAACGGGTGCTTTGGAGGCGGTCATCCTTATTGGTTTTAGCGCCCTTGTTTTCGACGTTCCCTGGGGGCGCAATCCCCTTTCTCTAATCATTATTGTTGGAGCATATCTTCTTGCGGTTACGGGGTTGGCCGTTTTTCTCTCGGCCATGGTGCGAACGCGCGGACAGCTCTCGGCCATCGGTCCCGTGGTCGCGGTGGCGCTTGCGATGATTGGGGGCTGCTTTTGGCCAACTGAAATTGTCTCACCCTTCATGCGTCGGCTTGCCGATTTCACGCCAACAGGTTGGGCGATGTATGGTCTCGTGGATATTGTTGCCCGTAACCGGGGAGTTTCTGAAGTGGCGGTTCCAAGTCTGGCTCTCTTTGGATTTGCTGTTTTTTTCTTCTGCCTCGGGGTTAGATTTCTCAAGTTCGAGTGACCCGGAGAAACCTATTAACTCTCACATCTAAAACATGCGCTATTCATTATCTTAAACCTCTTACCAAACACCTATATAAGTTCACATATCACGTTTGCTTTGAAATTTTTCCAAGTAAAAATATTGACCAGGGTAATAAATTTAAGTATTATATCAATAGATATTGATATAATGTTAATTGATATGAGGCATCATGGAGAATTTACAAGCTGGTTATAAGGTAAAAACAAAAGAATCGATTGAACTTGCAGAGTATTTACAAGTTATTTCCGATGTAAACAGGTTAAGGATTTTATGTTTTCTAAAGCAAGGCGAACGTTGTGTTTGCGAAATTCACGAGACGCTAGGGCTCCCGCAAAATCTTACTTCGCACCATTTAAAGATCCTTCGTGAAGCAGAGCTTGTAATTGCTAAGCGGGAAGGTAAATGGATCCACTATGGGTTAAACGATGAAAAAATCCATTATTTAACGGAACTTTACAAAAAAATTATTTTGGGAGGGGAAAGTGGAAATTAAAATATTAGGGCCAGGTTGTAAAAACTGTAAAAAATTTGAGGCAAATGCCGTTGAAGCGATTGGAAAACTTGGAATTGATGCCGAGGTTGAGAAGATAATCGACATTGTTGAGATAATGAGCTATGGCATTTTTTCAACTCCTGCTCTTGTGGTAGATGGTGAAGTTAAAGTGAGTGGCCGAGTGCCTAGCATCGATGAAATTATGGGGCTTCTCAGGAGTTAATCATGTGGCAGCGTACAGTCGATTGGTTAACTTACGGATTGTTGAATCTTAATAAAAATTCGCTTTTTGGCGGAGCGGTAAACTTCTTCATCTACGATGTTATAAAAATCATTTTCTTGCTCTTCGTAGTCGTATTTGGCATCGCGATAATTCGCTCATTTCTGTCTCCCGAAAAAATCAAGGCGATACTTACCAATAAAAATAAGTATGTTGGGAATGTGCTTGCAGCCCTCTTTGGTATAGTGACCCCATTTTGTTCATGCTCGGCGGTACCCCTTTTTATAGGGTTTGTAGAATCTGGGATACCTCTTGGTGTCACATTTTCCTTTCTTATCGCATCGCCAGTAATTAATGAAATAGCGCTCGGACTTTTGTGGAGCTACTTTGGCTTAAAGATCGCTCTCATATATGTCATCTCAGGTCTAACCATTGCCGTATTTGTGGGTGTCATTATCGATAAGCTCGGTTTGGAAAGCTGGGTAGAGGAATTTGTGTATCAAATTAAAGTGGGTAAAAGCGCAAATGAGGCCGCACAAATTACCTTTAGGGCACGTTCTAAGGATGCTTGGGCTTACACGTTTGGACTGGTCAAGAAAATTCTTCCCTATATCGCGCTTGGTATAGGCATAGGCGCTTTCATACATGGTTATGCGCCGGAAGATTTACTCGTGCGCGTCGCGGCGAAAACAAATCCTTTTACCGTGCCCGCCGCGGTTTTAATTGGGGTTCCCCTTTATTCTAACGCCGCTGGCATAATCCCGATTGTGACGGCCTTAATAAGCAAAGGGGTCCCCATGGGCACAGCGCTTGCTTTCATGATGGCGGTAACTGCTCTAAGTCTTCCCGAGATGATAATTTTGCGCAAAGTTTTAAAGAAGCCATTACTCGCGACCTTTTTTGGTATCGTCACAATCGCTATCATTTTTACCGGTTATCTCTTTAATGCGCTGATTTAATCTTACAATGACCAATTTTCTAAACTCCTTTACTTGACAAAAGCATCCCCTTACGTTTTAATAATAATGAGAATCACTATCAATAAAGGAGAAGAAAGATGCCTGGCCCTAGGTGGAGAGGAAACTTTAAAGAACGTGGTCATAGAATGACGGGTCCCAGAGACGCTATTTTGGATGTTGTAAATAAAAAGCAAGGTCACTTAACTGCCGACGATATCTTCTTTGAGGTGCGAAAATCATATCCAGGTATAGGTATTGCAACCATTTATAGGACGCTCGATCTTTTTGTGCGCATGGGTTTAGTTAACAAGTTTGATTTTGGCGGTGGTAAGTCTAGGTATGAATTTACATCAAAGGAGAAACACCATCACCATCTTGTGTGTAAAAATTGTGGGCGAGTGGTCGATTACGATAGCTTTTTGGATGAAGAAACAGAGCTTATTAAGAAAATAGAAGCCGAACTGAATAGAAAACACGACTTTAAAATAGATTCGCATCAGTTAGACTTTTATGGTTTATGTAAAAGTTGTCAAAGGGAGGTGAAATAAATGCCAGGATTTGATGGAACAGGACCAAGGGGCGAGGGACCCATGACGGGAGGAGCAAGAGGATATTGCTCACTGCCTTATGAAGACTATGCTGCTTTAGGGGTTGCTTATTCCGCTAGATCGGCTTCGTCGTTACCTGGAGTACCAAGAGCCCGTTTAGACGCAAGGCCACGTTTAGGTCTCGGCCTTCGCCGAGGCGGAGGTTTTGGTCGCCGAGGCGGAAGGGGATAATTCTAAATTAATTAAAGGAGGAAATTTTTATGCCAGGATTTGATGGAACAGGACCAAGGGGCGAGGGACCCATGACGGGAGGAGCAAGAGGATATTGTTCTTTGCCTTACGGAGCGGGTTATCCAAGCAGACCGCGCGTGGGTTTTGCGCGTGGAGGCAGAGGATATAGAAATATGTATTACGCAACGGGCCAACCGGGTTGGGCGCGTTTTGGTTATAGACCCGGGTGGGGTCAAAAAGCGGGAGCGACTCCTCAAGGACCAGAAACAGAAAAAGATCTTCTTAAAGAAGAGGCGAGTTTGTTAAAAGAGCGTTTAGATGGGATAGAAAAACGTCTAGGTGAAATCAAAGGCAGTTCTGAATGAACTATGTCTACGGCCCCGTTCCCTCGAGAAGGCTCGGATTTTCGCTTGGGGTAGATATAGTTCCATTTAAAATATGTACTTACGATTGCATCTATTGTCAGCTTGGCAAAACCACTTTAAAAACCGTTGAACGAAAAGCGCATGTTTCTTCTCAAGATGTTTTAGGAGAATTAACCTCTTTTTTATCTGAATTTAATGGGCAAATTGATTACATTGCTTTTTCTGGGAGCGGGGAACCCACGTTAAATAACGAGATAAGCAAGATGATAAGGGAAGTTAAAAATTTAACCCCCATTCCGGTTGCTGTGCTTACGAACGGTTCCCTTTTCTTTCATAAAGATGTGCGAGAAGATTTGATGGGTGCCGATGTCGTCCTTCCGTCTTTAGACGCGGTTACGCCTTCGGTTTTTGAAGCTATAAATGGGCCACACTCATCTTTGAAAATAGAGGCTATTATTGAGGGATTAAGCTCCTTTGCCAAGAAATTTAAGGGCGAAGTTTGGCTAGAGGTTCTTCTTTACCGAGGGATAAATGATGATGAAGGCGAGCTTGAGAAGATTAGGGAAGCTATAGAAATCATAAAGCCCAATAGAATTCAATTAAATACGGTTACAAGGCCGCCGGGCGGAAGAGAAGTTTATCCCCTTAACCGTGAGGAGCTAAAGGTTGCAAGAAAAATTATTGGGGGCAGGTGCGAAATTATTGCCGATTTTAAAGATATTTCCTGGCACAGGGCTGTGCCCGAAAGATTATCTACTAAAGATGTTGGAGAAAAAAAGGTTTTAGATGTTCTCAAAAGAAGGCCTTGCACAATTGAAGATATTTCAAAATCTTTAGGGATTAATAGGTTGGAATTAATAAAGCATATTGAAGCGCTAAATAAAAAGGGCAAGTTAAAAAGCATTACTAAAGGCGAAAAAATATATTATTATTCTAAGGGCTAAAAAGGGAACTTAAAAAAATTTTATCGGAAGGTGAATTGATTGAAGACTTGTTTGGATTGCATCCCTTGTTTTTTTAGGCAGGCGTTGGAAGCTTCCAGGATGGTTTCCGATGATGAAAATGTTCACAAGAATATTTTGCAGGAAGTTGCCAAGGAGTTTTCAAGTATTTGCCTCGATGAGTCACCTCCTTCAGTTTCGCGGCGGGTGCATAAAATAGTTCGCGATTTAACGGGGAATCCCGATCCTTATAAAGAAGTTAAAGACAAATATAATCGGATGGCTCTTGGACTTTATCCTCAATTAAGAGAAAGGGTTTTAAGATCGGACGATCCTCTTCTTGCTTCAATCAGAATGGCCATTGCCGGAAACATTATTGATTTTGGGGTTGGGAATTCTTTTAACGTTGAAAAGGAAATTGAAGAGTCCGTTCATAAGGAGTTTGCTGTGCTGGATTACTCCGAATTTTGCGATCTTTTAGAAAAGGGGGAAGAAGTGCTTTATCTTGGCGATAATGCCGGCGAGGTTGTATTTGACAGGCTTTTGATCGAAGTTATTGAGAACATGAATAAGCGGGTAGTTTACGCAGCGCGAGGCATGCCCATTATAAATGATGCCACACTGGATGACGCTAAGGAGTGTGGAATCCATAAAAATGCGACCGAGTTGATTTCAACCGGTTCGGACGCGCCGGCCACTGTTCTTGAGTTTTGCTCACCCGATTTTATCGATAAGTTTAATAGCGCTGAGATGATAATAAGTAAGGGTCAAGGCAATTTTGAAGCACTATCTGGTGAAAACAGGCCGATCTTTTTCCTCTTTAAAGTCAAGTGTCCCGTTGTTGCCGAAAATATAAACCACAAGATTGGCGACATGGTTTTGATGAATCAAAAACTTTAAAATTTGTGTAAGCAGTAAGTGGGGTCAGGTCTTTACAGGCTGACCGAGAATGCAAAAAGCTTAACTTGCACATAAAGCTAAAAAACACCAAATTTATTTGCTAAAATATTAATAATACTCCTGGTAAATGGTATAATTAGTTAAAACCAAGGAGGCAATTAATTGGCTAAATTTAAGCAAAACAGACAAAGCCATGTCATGCTACTTCCACCATCTATCGACGATTTTATCCCCGAAAGTCACTTTGCAAGAGTTGTATCAAGTATTGTCGATAAACTTAATACTAATAGTATTGAAAATAAATACTCGCACCTGGGACAAAACACATACCACCCCAAGATACTGCTTAAGATATTGTTTTATGGTTATGCCACTGGGTCAAGAAGCGGTCGCAAGCTAGCCGGACTTTGTGAAGTTGATTGCGCTTTTATGTATCTTTCGCAGATGTACCGACCTGACTTTAGAACCATAAATGATTTTAGGAAAAACAATGCCTTTGAGATCGAAGGCTTCTTTGTTGATGTAGTAAAAGTATGCGCTGGCCTTGGGATGGTAAAAGTTGGCGCAATTTCAATTGACGGCAGCAAGATAAGAGCAAATGCCTCGGCAAAGCGGACAAAAGACAGGCAGGGATATGAAAAGTGGCTTGAAAAGCTTGAGGGCGAGATAAAGCAAATACTTAAAGAAGCAGATGAGGTTGATGCAAAAGAAGATGATCTGTATGGCGACAACCGGGGCGATGAGCTACCCAAGGAGATAAGAAAAAAGCATGCTCTTAAAGAGAAGATTGAAGAGATCCTAAAGGATTTTGACGACAGAAACCCTAAAATTAATCTCACCGACCCCGATGCTAACTTTATGAAAGCACCAAAGTCTGCAATAGATACCGCTTACAACGGCCAAATTGCTGTAACTGATAATCAAATAATTGTTGCCGCCGATGTTTCAAAGTCGGCCAATGATCGGGGCGAGCTGAGCAAGATGATTGAGCAGACTGAAGATGGTCTCGATATTGAAATAAATCAAATCCTCGCTGATAGCGGCTACTCAAGCTGTGATAATTATGAATATTTGGCCAGGCGAGAAAAGGATGCTTATATCCCTGACCAATACTTTGAGAAAGTAAAACAAAAAGCATATGAGGATGAGAAGAACAAATATCATCTAGAAAATTTCATTTTCGATAAGCAAAACAGCTGCTATATCTGCCCGGAGGGCAAGACACTTAAATATCACAAAAAGAGGATAACCAAGCAAGCCAAGATAAAAAGAAATCAAGCAATCTACAAGGGAAATGATTGCTTAAACTGCAAAGTCAAACACCTATGCACCAAATCAAAGCAAAGAACCATCTCGCGCGATTTAAGAGAAGACCTAGTTTTAGCAATGAGAGAAAAACTGCTCTCAAGTGAGGGTCAGCAAATCTACAGAAGACGACTTTATACAGTCGAGCCGCCCTTTGCTCACCTTAAATATAACCTGGGATATAAAACGTTTCTTTTAAGATCGATTAAAAAAGTAAGAGCAGAATTTAAACTTATGTGTATTGGCTACAACTTAAGAAAGATTTGGAGCTTTAAGACCACTGTTGCCGCCGCTTAAATCATTGATGTCGGCTCTTGTTGGCAAGGCAACATCTCTAAGACCGCCAATTGACAAGTGAATTAATCCCCACCGACAACCATTCGTCGGCAATTAGTCCAGCCTTTTCTCGATAGGTCGGCTAATCATTCTCGGTCAGCCTGACAAGACCTGACCCCTTGACTTTGACTGGACAGGCACGGCGACAGGTAGGGATAGATTAAAATAGTTGGAATTTAATTTGTTTTAGAAAGGTTGCATATATATAGAGAGAGAATTCAATCACTTCGTGGTTTTTTTATGAGAACCTGCTAAAATTTTCCATTGTGACAAGGCCGATTTCAATCATTCAAAGGGCACGGTTGCTCATTAAAGGCATCGTTCAGGGTGTCGGTTTTAGACCCTTTATCTATCAACTTGCACACGATTTCTCTTTAAATGGGTGGGTCTTGAATTCATCCAGGGGTGTCATCATTGAAGCCGAAGGGACAACGGATGATGTTAACGGTTTTATCAAAGAGATCGAAACAAAATCTCCCCCGCTTGCCTTGATAGAGAGTATTGAATGTGAGATTTTGCCTCCCGCTGGCTATGAGTCTTTTATTATCAAGTCGAGCCTGCAAGAAGATAAAAAGTTTTTATTAATCTCTCCCGATATAAGCATCTGCGACGATTGTTTGCGCGAGTTGTTCGACTCAAAAGATAGGCGTTACCGCTATCCCTTTATAAACTGCACCAACTGTGGCCCCCGGTTCACCATAATTGAGGATATTCCTTATGATAGAGAAAAGACGACCATGAAGAAGTTCAAGATGTGTGAACGTTGTCAAAAGGAGTATGATGATCCCGCAAATCGCAGATTTCACGCTCAGCCGAATGCTTGCGCGGATTGCGGCCCCAGTCTTGAGCTGGTCGGGAGTGAAAGGGCGATTATTAAATGCAAAGACCCAGTTATGGAAACTATAGAGTTGCTTAAAGAAGGTCACATCGTTGCGATAAAGGGTTTGGGAGGATTTCACCTCGCCTGCGACGCGCAGAACGATGAGGCGGTCTCCAGGTTAAGGGAAAGAAAAAGGCGCTTTGGCAAACCGCTTGCGGTCATGATGTCGGACATCGACACAGTTAAAAAACATTGTTTTGTGAATGAAAAAGAAGAAAAATTGCTTTTAAGCTACAGACGGCCGATAGTTCTTTTAAAGATGTTTCCCAGCTCAACCATTTCCGATTTGGTTGCTCCGAACAACACCTATCTTGGGGCCATGCTTCCCTACACACCACTTCATTGTCTGATTTTAAAGGAATCGAATATGGTTTTGGTCATGACGAGCGGGAATTTGAGCGAGGAGCCAATTGCTTTTGAAAATGATGAGGCCATGGAAAGACTGGGCGATATTGCCGATTACTTCTTGCTTCACGACAGGGGCATATATTCGAGATATGACGATTCAGTGGCGAGAGTATCGGACGGCAAAGAGGTGATGATAAGGCGGGCCAGGGGATACGCCCCATTTCCCATACACTTGCCCTTTGAATTGAAACCGGTGCTTGCCTGTGGGCCGGAGCTTAAAAACACATTTTGTTTAACTAAGGGCAAATATGCTTTCGTGAGTCAGCACATCGGCGACATGGAAAACATGGAAACGCTCGAGCATTTTGAGGAGACGCTTGCGCTTTACAAGAGGTTGTTTAGAATTGAGCCAGAAATCGTCGCCTACGATCTTCACCCCGAGCATCTATCCACAAAATTTGCGAAATCGCTAAAAGGAGTTGAGCTCGTTGGCGTTCAGCATCATCACGCCCACACAGTTGGCTGTATGGTGGAAAATGGCATTGAGGATAAGGTTATCGGGGTGTCTTTCGATGGAACGGGTTACGGTACCGATGGAACAATTTGGGGAGGAGAATTTCTTATCGCCGATTGGAAAGGCTTTGAAAGGTACGCGCATCTTCGTTACGTTCCGATGCCAGGGGGAGAGATGGCCATAAAAAAACCATACCGGATGGCTTTGGGGTATCTCTACAATTTGTTTGGAAGTAATTTTGGGGATTTTAATATGGGGTTTTTAAAGGGATTGGATGAGATTGAGCTCAGAAATATTAAGGTTCAGTTAAACAAAGGTTTAAATTCCCCTACGACCTCGAGTTGCGGGCGCTTTTTCGATGCAGTTTCAGCTCTTATTGGTTTGTGTGATGTGGTGGATTATGAGGGTCAGGCGGCCATAGAACTTGAGATGACTGCGAAAGAGGGGATCGATGAAGGATATGATTATAGTTTAGAAAAATCCCAATCATCGCCGTTAATTGTAGATACAAAACCCATCATCGAGGGAATAATCGATGATTTGAAAAATGGTTTATCCAACTCGGTGATTTCCGCTAAATTTCATAATACCATTGCTGCGTTTGTAATTGCCGTTTGTGATAGGGCGAGGGAAGAAAAAGGAATAAATAAGGTGGTTTTGAGCGGAGGGGTCTTTGAAAATCTGTTTTTAAGTAATAAACTTATACAAAAGTTACGTAATGACGATTTTGAAGTTTATCCTCAAAAGAAAGTACCTTGTAATGATGGCGGTATCTCTTTAGGACAGGCGGTCATCGCCAATTTTTCCGTTTAGGAGGTTTTTTCTATGTGTTTGGCTGTTCCCGGGAAGGTTGTTCGATTGAAGGATTTAGACATGGCCGATGTGGAAATCGGTGGAGTTGAAACGGAGGTCGGTCTTCAACTGGTTTCCGATGTAAAAGTTGATGAGTATGTTCTTGTTCATGCTGGTTACGCCATAAACAAGATAGACGAAGAGGGCGCCAAAGAGATGATGGAACTCTTTAAAGAGATAGGGGAACTTGACGAAATTGCAAAGTTGAGAGAAGACGATGAGATATCTTAGCGAATACAGAGACCCGACCATAGCAAAGAAATTAATTGAAGACATAAAAAGACTCTCAAAAAAGCCCGTCAAATTTATGGAGGTCTGCGGGACTCATACGGTATCCATTTCTAAGAATGGAATTAGGCAGGTCTTACCCGAAAATATTTCCCTTCTTTCTGGCCCGGGTTGTCCGGTTTGCGTTACCGCAAATGGAGATATTGATAAAGCCATAGCCATTGCTGAAGCTCCCGATGTGATTTTTACAACTTTCGGAGACATGATGAAGGTCCCTGGCTCGTATTCGAGTCTAGCCGGGAAAAGGGCGGATGGTGCGGACGTCAGGATAGTTTATTCCACCCTGGATGCTTTAAAAATTGCCAAAAACAATCCCGATAAAAAAGTGGTCTTTTTTGCTGTTGGGTTCGAGACGACCGCTCCAACGATAGCGCTGTCAATTCTTGAGGCGCATAGGCAGGGTATTAAAAATTACTTCATCTACAGCGTTCACAAACTAGTTCCACCCGCGATGGCGGCGCTGTTAAATTTGGGTGAGGTAAAACTGGACGGCTTCATTTGCCCGGGGCACGTGAGCGTGATAATTGGAAGCAAACCCTACGAATTTATCGCTCGGGACTACAAAATCTCCTGCGTGATAGCTGGCTTTGAACCCATCGACATTTTGCAATCCATATATATGTTGGTTAGTCAGGTGGAAAACGGCGAGGCGAAAGTGGAAATTGGGTATAAGCGAGGGGTAAGTTTTCTCGGAAATACGAAAGCCCAGGAAGTGATGGAAGAGGTTTTTAGGCCCTGTGATGCGGACTGGAGGGGTATCGGGGTTATCCCCGAAAGTGGCCTTGCGCTTAGCAATAATTTTAAAGGTTTTGACGCAGTTGAAATTTTTGATATAGATGTTCCTCCCACAAGAGAGCCAGTGGGTTGTAGTTGTGGTGAGATTTTGCGGGGAGTGAAACTTCCTTACGACTGCAAGCTTTTTGGAAAGGCATGCACGCCGGAAAATCCAGCTGGCCCGTGCATGGTTTCAACTGAAGGTAGCTGCGCGGCTTATTATAGGTATGGGGAAAGTAGCTGATGGCAAAGGAAGGGTATAGGGTAATGGGGAAAGGGTAAAGTCAGGAGCCCGCCTGCCTAATCCTGACCAGATGCGGGTTGGCGGGCAGGTCAACCACTTCGCTAGTCAAAAGTCAAAAAGTAAATGGCTGATGGCAAAGGAAGGGGAAAGTAGCTGATGGCGTATAAAGCTGTACAGGTTAAGAGCTTATCGGACCTGCCTGACGGTAGGCACGGCAGTTGATAGTTAAAAGCAATTAGCGCTCCCTCCCTCTCTGGTATGATGAGATTGCTAAAAAAACATCTACCAAAGGAGGAAAAATGACCGCTAAAAAAAAGATAGCACAAAGGAAGTTAAGTATGT
>Ga0209614_1000863_pt1 | contig 25162 bp, 27 predicted proteins | sample BlaSprsedimmetaG_FD_185484 | JGI IMG/M metagenome (GOLD analysis project Ga0209614, IMG submission 185484) | Hot spring sediment bacterial and archeal communities from California, USA to study Microbial Dark Matter (Phase II) - Blank Spring... ... | reverse complement strand
TTCCCGAACGCCCAGTAGGTATCCTCTGTTCCAGTTGCAGGTGACGGGGCGTCGTCGCTGATGTGACGGTGCCCCGTGCGCTGTCCCACCCCACGAGAAGGAGCCGCGCATGGAAACCCTGTGGGAGGCTGTGGTCGAGGCGGGCAGGATGCTCGTCAGCGGCGACCTCACGCTGTACGGGATCATAGGTCTGTCGCTCAAGGTGTCCGGCATCTCGATCGCGATCGCGATGGCGATCGGCGTTCCGCTCGGCTACCTCATCGGGTCACGGCGTTTCGTGGGGCGGCGCTTGGTGCAGGTGCTCGTGAACACGGGCATGGGCCTGCCTCCGGTGGTCGCCGGCCTGACGGTGTACATCCTGCTCTCGCGCACTGGTCCGGTCTCCGAGTTGTGGATGTCCCTGTTTGGCTCGATAGCTCCGCGCATGCTCTTCACGCTGCCCGCGATGATCTTCGCGCAGGTGGTCATCTCCACCCCGCTGGTGACCGGCGTGACCGCGGCGGCCATCGGCTCGGTGCCCGTGGAGCTCAGGCTCCAGGCCCGCTCGCTCGGCGCTTCGGCCTGGCAGGAGGCGGCGCTTGTGGTGAAGGAGGCGCGCCGGGGCGTCATGGCGGCGGTCGTGGCCGGGTTCGGCGGCATCATCTCCGAGGTCGGGGCGGTCATGATGGTCGGCGGCAACATCGAAGGCCAGACGCGCGTGATGACCACCGCGATCGTTCTCGAGAGCCGCAAGGGCAACTTCGGCATCGCGCTCGCGCTCGGGTTCATCCTCATCGGCATCGCGTTCGTCATCAACAACGGGCTGACCGCCCTCCAGCATTCGGGAGGGCGGTATGAGCGCTAGGACCCCCGCGTGCACGCGCACCCCCATCATCGTGGGCGAGGACATCGAGGTCAGGTACCATAAGCGGACCGTGCTCGAGGTCGAGCGCTTCGAGCTCTGCAACGGTGAGACGCACGCCATCCTGGGCCCTTCTGGCTCCGGCAAGTCCACGCTGCTCCGCATCCTCGGTCTGCTCGAGAAGCCGGCCCACGGCCATGTGACGCTCGACGGCAGGCCCGTGGAGCCGGGCGACAAGTCCGCGCGCATGATGATGGCGGCCGTCTTCCAGAACCCGTACCTCTTCAAGGGGACCGTGGGCGAGAACGTCGCCTACGGCCTGGCCCTCCGCAAGGTCCCGCGCGAACAACGGGATGAGCGCGTGGCGGCGGCGCTCGAACGCGTGGGCCTGGGCGGGACGCAGAAATCCTCGGCGCTCCAGCTCTCCGGAGGCGAGGCGCAGCGGGTGGCGCTTGCCCGCGCGCTGGTGCTCGAGCCGCGGATCATGCTCCTTGACGAACCGCTCTCATACCTCGATCCGCTCATCAAGCGGCGTCTGGTCACCGACTTCTCGGAGATCCTCTCGGCCGAGGGTGTGACCGCGCTCTACGTCACCCACGACCAGGACGAGGCGATGGTGGTGGCCGACCGGGTCACGATCATCAACGAGGGCCGCGTCGTGCGAAGCGGCGGCGTGGACGAGGTGATGACCCTGCCCACCACCGAGTGGGTCGCGGACTTCATCGGGATGGAGACCGCGCTTCACGGTGGGATCGTGGGCCGTTCGGAAGGCGTGGCCGAGGTGTCTGTGGGCGGCGAGCGGGTCTTCGCGGTGACCGACCTTCCCGTTGGGATCGACGTTCTCGTGGGCATCCGTCCCGAAGACGTGCTGCTCTTCGATGCGGACGTCGATATCCCGCAATCCTCCGCTCGCAACCGCCTCCGCATGCGCGTCGACGGGGTGGAGCGGCGGGGCGGCACCGATAGGATCAGTCTGTCCTCCAACGGGTTCCGCATCGCCGCATCGGTATCACGAGCCTCGGCGCGCGAGATGGGCCTTGAGCCCGGTTCCGAGGTGGTCGCCCTGTTCAAAGCGACCTCGGTCACGGTAGCCTCTGCAGTAGGTGTACCCTCTGGGGTATGATACCTGGGCCGCGTCCACCGGGCGCGACGCTCGCGGGCCGGCACTCGCGATGGAGGTAGGCGTGCCTGAGACAAGTCGAATCCCGGTCACCGCCGCTGTTTTGGCGGGTGGCCGATCCCAGCGGATGGGCGTCGATAAGACGCTCCTGCTCTTCGACGGCGAACCGCTCGTGCGGCGGGTGGCCGAGACGGCCGCCCGTGTTTGCCGTCATGTCGTGGTGGTCACGAACCGGCCGGACACCATCCGGCACGCGGGGCTGGCCGCGTCGGTCGAGGTGCTCGCAGACGAGGTCGCGTACCAGGGGCCTCTCGGCGGGCTCGTCACGGCGCTGGCCAATACCACGGACGAGTGGGTCCTGGCGCTTGCCGCCGACATGCCCTGGCTGGAGCCCTCGGTCATCCGGACGCTATGGGAAGCACGGGACGGCGCCCAGGTGGTGGTCCCGGTGGGCGAGAAGGGCCCCGAGCCGTTACTCGCCCTGTATCACACCAGCTGCCTGTCAGAGGCTCGCCGGGTGCTGGCGTCGGGACGTCGGCGGCTGATGGCCCTGGTACCCGCGGTCAAGACGGTCGAGGTGCCGCTCGAGACGTTCCGTGCGGTCGACCCCGGGCTCAAGAGCATCGTGAACATCAATACGCCCGACGAGTTGCTGGAGTCCCGGGATCTGAGCTCACAGGAGTCGAAGGCTCCGGCGCCCCGGGTGTCCATCATCGAGGTGGGTGCACGAGCATCGCGCGGGATGCCGTCAGAGCGCCCCATCACCGTCTTCCTCAACGACGGCGAGATCGCCACGATGCAGTCATCCCCCGAGGATCTTGCGGGTCTGGGTGTCGGCTTCCTGTTGGCGGAAGGCTTCATCAGCGACCGTGACGCGCTCGAGGGTGTGGACGTCGACCACAAGCGAGGACTCGTCTACGTTCGCTCGCGCGAGGAAGCGCCGCCCGACGTGGCCGAGCGCAAGCGGTACGTGACATCGGGCTGCGGCAAAGGGATCACGTTCGCGTCGGTGGGCCACGCCAGGGGCATCGAGGCCGTGGAGTCCGATGTGCAGGTGGACTCCGAGGTCGTCTATGACCTGGTGGGACAGCTCGCCCGCGCGGCTTCGGCATACCGCGACACCGGCGGCATGCACTCGTGCGGTATCGGACGAGGCCGGGACCTCCTGCTGGTGCGCGAAGACGTGGGGAGGCACAACGCGCTCGACAAGCTGTTCGGCCGGATCTGGCTCGACGGCATCGACACTCGCGACACGGTCCTCCTTACCACCGGTCGTATCAGTTATGAGATGGCGGTCAAGGCCGCCAAGGCCCGCGTTCCCGTGGTCGTCTCCCGCACGGCCGTCACCGACCTTGCCGCAGAGATCGCCGAGAGGGCAGGTCTCACGCTGGTTGGGTATGCACGCGGTGGTAAGCTCGTTGTTTACACGCATCCGAATCGGATCAGAGTCTCGGAAGAAGAGGGTGAGTAGATGATCAGCGTCGAAGAGGCCCAGGGGCAGGTACTCTCCCGCATCTCCCGGCTGGAGCCGGAGCGGGTCGACCTCCTCGCGGCCCTCGGGCGCGTGCTGGCCGAGGATGTCGTATCGGACATCGACGTCGCGCCTTTCGACAACTCGGCCATGGACGGGTACGCCGTCCGCCACGCCGACGTCAGGACCGCCTCGGCCGATACGCCGGTCGTCCTTGACGTCGTCGAGCACATACCCGCCGGCGTCTCGCCGCAGGTCACCGTCGTACCGGGCACCGCCTCCCGCATCATGACCGGCGCTCCGATGCCCGCGGGTGCGGATACGGTGGTCATGGTGGAGCGCACCCGGCCCGGAACGCTGGACGGCGGACCCGGCGGATCGGTCGAGATCCTGACCGCCCCGTCGTCCGGCGAGAACGTCCGCACACGCGGCGAGGAGGTCAGAGCCGGCGACTCCGTGTTGCTCACCGGAGAGAAGATCGGACCCGCAGCGATCGGGCTGGCCGCATCGGTCGGTCACGACACCCTGTCGGTGTACCGGAGACCGCGCGTCGCAATCGTCTCCACGGGCGACGAGCTCGTGGATGTGACCGAGAAGCCCGGCCCCGGCAAGATCCGCAACTCCAACTCGTACTCGCTCGCCGCTCAGGTGATCGCCGCAGGCGGAGAGCCGCACATCCTCGGTGTGGCCCGCGATACCGAAGAGCACACGAGGTCCATGCTGGAGCGCGCCCCCGAGTTCGATCTGATGGTTACCACGGGGGGCGTGAGCATGGGCGATTTCGACGTCGTCAAGAAGGTGCTCGAGGAGATCGGCGAACTGGCGTTCTGGAAGGTCGCGATGCGTCCGGGCGGACCCCAGACGTTCGGCGCCATCGGCGAGACCCCCTTCTTCGGGCTGCCGGGCAACCCCACCTCCACGATGGTGGGCTTCGAGATGTTCGTTCGTCCGGCCATCCGCAAGATGGCCGGCTTCAGCGCGCTGCTGCGTCCGCGCTCGATCGCGAGGCTGACGCATGACGTGAAGAAGCGAGCCGAGAAGCGGTACTTCCTGCGCTCGAGGATCACGCGGTCCTCCGACGGGCGTTACTCGGTCACCGTTTCGGGCAATCAGTCCTCCGCGCTGCTCACCTCGATGCATCGTGGCAACTGCCTGATCTCGCTCCCCGAGGGGGAATCGCTTATCAACTCGGGGACCGAGGTCCTCTGTATCCGGCTCGATATGGAAGAGGGAACAGCATGAGCAGCGACAGCCAGAAGTTCAAGGATCCCCGATGGGCCTCGCAGGTCACTGACGAGATGATGGAGGCCGTGAAGGCCAAGGCGCGCGACGGCAAGATAACGTGTCCCGTGCTTCGCAAGTTCGCTGAAGACCAGGGTGTGCCCTACAAGGTGGCAGGCGCCGCCGCCGACGCAGCCGGTCTCCGCGTCCACAACTGCGACCTCGGGTGCTTCTAGCGTGGCCCACAGTGTCGCGATCCCGGTCGTCTCGGTCGTAGGAAAGAGCGACTCGGGCAAGACCACGTTGATGGAGCGGTTGATCCGCGCTCTCACGGAGCGCGGCTACCGCGTCGGCAGTGTCAAACACCACGTGCACGACTTCGACATAGACGTGCCCGGCAAGGACTCCTGGCGTCACGCCAAGGCGGGAGCCGCGGTGACGCTCGTGAGCTCGCCGTCGAAGCTCGGCATGGTGCGGCAGATGGATCATGAAGCGTCCCTGGACGAGCTGCTCGAGCTGGCGCACGACGTGGACATCCTCCTCACCGAGGGGTACCGTCGCGCGGGCGAGGTGCGGATCGAGGTGTCCCGGCGTGCCAGGTCCACCGAACTGGTATGCGAGGCCACCGAGCTCTTCGCGCTGGTGACGGACAACGCGGATCTGCGGCTCGGCTCCGTGCCCGTGTTCGAGATGGACGATGCTGCCGGCCTTGCGGACCTCGTTGAGACCACGTTCCTGAAGGGCGGACCGTATGGCGATCGATAGACACGGGCGCCGCATAGACTACCTGCGCATCAGCGTCACCGACCGGTGCAACCTGCGATGTGTCTACTGCATGCCGCCCGGCGGCATCGAGTGGAAAGCGCACGACGAGATACTGACCTTCGAGGAGATCGAGCGGTTCGCGCGGATCGCCGCGGAAGAAGGCATCAGCAAGATCCGGCTCACCGGAGGCGAGCCGCTGGTGCGGTCGGGGATCGTCGATCACATCAGGCGCCTCCACGAGACCACGGGCATCGAGGCCATCGCGCTGACCACCAATGCCACTCTGCTGGCGCGGTATGCGGATGATCTGGCCGAGGCAGGCCTCAAGCGCATCAACATCTCGCTCGATACGCTCGATCCCGACGTCTACTCCCGGATCACCCGCGGAGGGAAGCTCAAGGACGTGCTCGAGGGCATCGAGGCGGCATTCCGCGTGGGCATGGATCCCGTGAAGATCAACGTCGTCGTGGTGCGTTCGCTCGAGCAGGACCTGGCGGGCTTCGCTCGCATGACGCTCGAGCGGCCCGTGCACATCCGCTTCATCGAGTACATGCCGGTAGGCGACGTGGGCGCGCACAGCTGCGCCAGCTCGGATACCGACGGCTGGACCGCGGACGATCACGTCCCGACAGATGAGATCCTCGAGCGCCTTACCGCTCAGGGCGCGGCCCTCGGCTTCGGCGAGTTGGTGCCGGTGGAGCGCGACAACGCGCCGGGCGGGTGGGGTCCGGCAAGCTACTACCGGTTCGCCGCCGCGCCGGGAACCCTCGGCATGATCTCACCGCTCTCGCACCACTTCTGCAGCGAGTGCAACCGGCTCCGCCTCACGGCCGACGGCGGATTGCGCACGTGTCTGTTCAGCGACGACGAGATCGACGTCCGAAGCGTGCTGCGCGGTGGCTCCGACGAGGACGTCCGGGCGTTGATCCACAGGGCGCTCGCCGAGAAGCCGGAGAGTCACAACCAGCAACTGGGCACCGTCCGCCATATGTCAGAGATCGGAGGCTGAGATGGCATCCGGTGATGAGCTCACCCATCTCGACGAACACGGTTCCGCACGCATGGTGGATGTGGGGTCCAAGCCGGTGACGCATCGCCAGGCTTCGGCCGAGGCGATGATCCGGATGCGGCCCGAGACCCTCGCGATGATCGTGGAGGGCCGGGCGCCCAAGGGAGACGTCTTCGCCGTGGCCCGCATCGCCGGTATCCAGGCGGCCAAGCGTACGCCGGACCTCATCCCGCTTTGCCATCCGCTGCCGATCACGAGCGTGGCGGTGGACCTCGAGCCGGTGGAGGCCGGGGTGCACATCGTCGCCACGTGCACCACAGACGGCAAGACCGGCATCGAGATGGAGGCGCTCACGGCGGCAACGACCGCTGCGCTCGCCCTGTACGACATGTGCAAAGCGGTCGATCGTGGCATGGAGATCGCTCATGTGCGCTTGCTCGAGAAGTCGGGCGGCGCATCGGGGCACTGGCTCCGCGAAGGCGCCAGCCCTGCTCACAAGGAGGACTGACACATGGCGGCGACCGTCACATCGGTGAACCTCTCGGCCAGGAAGACCGTTCGCAAGACGCCCGGCACGTGCGGTACGCTCGTTGTGGGCAGCGGCTTCGAAGGGGACGCGCATGCGGGAGACTGGCACCGGCAGGTGAGTCTGCTCGCAGAAGAATCGATCGCGAAGATGCAGGCAAAGGGGCTGGACGTGGATGCGGGCGACTTCGCCGAGAACATCACCACGAGCGGCATCGACCTCGTGTCACTGCCTGTGGGCACCAGGGTCCGTGTGGGGGGCACGCTCCACGAGGTGAGCCAAATCGGCAAGGAGTGCCACACCAAGTGCGCCATCTACTACCAGGCGGGTGACTGCGTGATGCCCAAGGAGGGGATCTTCGCAATCGTCCTGGAGGGTGGACGCGTGTCGGTGGGTGACGAGGTCGTCGTGATCGGGGAGGGTGCCTGATGGCCGATCTGCGTATCGGGGTTCTGACATCATCGGACACCCGGTCCGCCGGGGAGGCCGAGGACACCTCGGGTGCCGCGCTCAAGGAGCTCTCCGAGGCCCGCGGTTGGACGGTCGTCGACTACCGGTTGCTGCCCGACGATCGCGACGCCATCGCCGCCGCGCTCGTGGAGATGGCCGACGAAACGTGCTGCGACGTCGTCTTCACCACCGGCGGCACGGGCTTGGGTCCTCGTGACGTGCTGCCTGAGACGACGCTCGCGGTCTGTGATCGTGAGGTGCCGGGTATCGGCGACGTGATCCGCTCGGAGAGCCTGAAGATCACCGACCGCGCGATGATCTCCCGTGGCACGGCCGGCCAGCGGGGCGCCACGCTGATCGTGAACATGCCCGGATCGCAGAAGGCGGTGCGGGAGTCGTTCGGTTTCGTGGAGGGCGTTATCGAGCATGCCGTGGAGATGATGGCCGGGGGAGGACACGGCTAGGTCATGTGCCCGCAGCCGATCCTCTACTTCGACCACTCGGCGACCTCGTGGCCCAAACCTCCCGGGGTGGCCGGGGCCATGCAGGAGGCTCTTCTGGAGGCCGGGGGGAACCCGGGGAGGGGCGCTCACTCACTGGCGCTGGCAGCTGAGCATGCGGTGACGCGTGCCCGGGGTGACGTCGCCCGGCTTCTCGGCGTCCCTGACGCCAGGGACCTCGTGTTCACGCCAGGCTGCACCTTCGCGCTCAACCTCGTTCTCAAGGGGACGCTCAGGCGCGGCGACCGGGTCGTCGTCTCGGCGCTCGAACACAACGCCGTGGTGCGACCGCTGCACGTCCTTGCCGCCCGCGGCGTGAAGGTGGCGCGGGTGCAAGCCGACAGCGAAGGACATATCGACGCCGATGCCGTTGAGCGCGCGGTGGCGGCGTCGGCCACACGCATGGTGATCTGTCAGCATGCGTCCAACGTCACGGGGGCCATCCAGCCGGTGGCGGATCTCGCTGATATCGCGCACGAGCACGGCGCCGTGATGGTGGTCGACGGCGCGCAGGCTGCCGGTCATCTGCCGCTCGATCTCGCCACGCTCGGCGTGGACGCGTACGCGTGCTCGGGCCACAAGGGCTTGCTCGGCCCTCAGGGCGTCGGCGTCCTGTACCTGGCGCCGGGTCTCTCCCCGGTGGAGCTCGTGCAGGGCGGCGGAGGCGGTCCCTCTGAGGAGCCCGCCCAGCCCGATATCCGTCCCGACCGGTACGAGGCCGGTACGGGGAACACACCAGGGGCGGCAGGTCTCGGCGCTGCGGCGAGGTATCTGCTTGAGCACGGCGCTGAGATCGAGCGGCGCGAGCGCTCGCTCAGTCGCCGGCTGCATGAAGGGTTGCTCGGCATCCCGGGCGTCAGGGTGCTTGGACCCGCGATCGACGTGCCGCGGGCCCCCGTCGTAAGCATGACCCACGACAGGATCCCGCCGGATGAGATCGCGTTCTCGCTGGACCGTCGGTACGGTATCGCGGTCCGCGCGGGCCTGCACTGCAGCCCGTGGACACATGGCATGACCGGCACGCTCGAGACGGGCGCCGTGCGGTTCGGGCTCGGCTGGAGCCTGACCGAGGACGATGTGGACCGCGCCCTGGAGGCGGTCAGCGAGGTCTGCGCCGGATCCTGATCGGACCGGTCGAGCTTCTATCGCACCACGTAGACCGGGGTGCCCACTTCCACGCGCTCATAGAGTTCCTCGATGTCCCAGCGGTGCATCCGCATGCACCCGTGTGATGCCGCGGTGCCGATCGAGGAGTCGATGCTGGTGCCGTGGATCCTGATACCCCCACGTTCAGGTTGAGCGCTCGGGTGCCGAGCGGGTTGTTGGGTCCGGGGCCGATGTAGCTTGGCATGTTGGCCGCTCAGGCAGACCCCGGGTTCCCCCACGTGGGCATGTACCGCTTCTGTGTGATCGCGAACTCCCCGCGCGGCGTCGGGTGGCCGGGGGTGCCCACCGCCACGCCGTACGTCTTGGCGAGAGCGCCGCGCTCGTACAGGTAGAGCCGGCGCTCGGAGATGTCCACGAGGATCGCGGGGCCGAGATCGGCCTCGGTCGTCGTGGGCTCCGTGCTGCGTACGACCGCCTGTACCGTCCGCTGGCCGTTCGTGAGCGCCGACCTGAGGATCTCGGCGGTGGCAGCGGTGTCCAGGGATACGCCGGTCCTCGACGGATGAACGACGATCGTGTCCGTCTCCAGGGTGAGAGCGGCGTCAGCGGCGGTCGTGTCTATCGAGGCGGCGGTACGTTCGAGCCAGGCGGCGGTACGTTCGAGCCAGGCGGCGAGCGCGTTTTCGTCAAGCGTGATGCTGAGATCCGAGGAGCCGCCGGACTCCCGCTCCGCGAATCGGCCGGCCACGCGCTCGGCGAGCGTCGAAGCCACTCTCGGCTGGAAGGCGGTCGCCGCCATGGCGTCGACGTCGACCGCGACCATGGATGCGGCGTCGAGCGTGAACGAACGGTCGCCATGACGGACGGTGATCGGATCGGCCAGCGGCGCTGCCACATCGCGCGCTATGTGCTCCCGCGCCGCCTGACGTGTCATCCCCGACACGTCGACCCCGGCGATGGTCGAGCCCGGTGGCGGGATCTCGCGGGTACGCCAGTCGTCGGCAACGGCAACAGCACCCCCGCCGGCAGCTGCGAAAAGGAGGAGGGATGCGATGAGTGCGGTTATCCGTAGTGGAAGCGACGCCCGTGCATGTATGCTCCTTGCAGGTGGGAGCGGCCGTTCACGTGCCGCATATTCTACAATGGGATCGTCCTGTGTGAAGACCGGGCACGTTCATGGGCCGGGGGGTTCGATGCATCAAGGGGCGGGGGAGGACATCAACCGCGGCAGCCTCGAGCGGTTGTTGGCCAAAGTGATGAGCGATCGAGGCCTCGATCTCGGCCAGTTTCGTGCGCGATATGTGGAGCGGCGGGTCAACGTGCGCCTCAATGCGCTCGGCCTGACCACGTATCGGCAGTACGCCGCGTATCTCGATGCGCATCCTGAGGAGTACGCACGGCTGCTTGACACGCTCACGATCAACGTGACGCAGTTCTTCCGCGACCCCGATGTGTACCAGCTGTTCAGAGATGAGGTCCTTCCCGCGGTGGTGTCGGCGAAGCAGCAGCGCAAGCAGCGGCTCCTGCGGATATGGTCTGCGGGATGCGCTACGGGCCAGGAGCCGTATTCGCTCGCGATGTCTGCGCTCGATGCGATCGAACGTCTCGACGCCGGAACGATGCTGCCGACGGTCATCGGTACGGACATCGACCCCGTTGCGTTGGCCACCGCCAAGGCGGGCGAGTACCCGGCCAAGGAGATCGCGCATATCCCTGAACCCGACCGCACGCGGTACGTGGAGGTCGATGGCGACAGGATGCGCATGCGCCAGAGCGTGAAGGACATCGTATGGTTCCAGTACCTCAACCTCTTCGAGAACCCGCCGATACATGGGGTTGACGTGGTGTTTTGTCGCAACGTGTTCATCTACTTCAACCGGAGCGACCAGGAGCGGCTGCTCAACGCGTTCTGGGAGTCGCTCACGCGGGGAGGCTATCTGGTGCTCGGGCGTTCCGAGCGTCTCACGCCTCAGGTATCGGAGCGGTTCGTGTTGGTGGACAGCAGGCAGCGCATCTACCAGAAGCCGCGGGGACTGCAGTATCGATAAGGGTTTGCTATCGTTGACCGATGAGCATCGTGTCACGTGGCACAAGCCGAGGAGGGTCCGTATGACCGAGATGAACCGCGCCAGCCAGATGAAGCGTGGGTTGTCATTCACCTTCATGCTTCTCACGTGGATCACGGTCGGGCCTACGGTGCTCGTCGGCCTCACGGCGACAGGGCTGTTCGCGCTCTACACACTCGACATGCCGTTCGAGACGCTGCGCTCGGTAGCGCTCTTCGGCGCCATCGCGATGGCGATCTGCGCGGTTCCCGGGTCGCTCGCGTGGCAGGCAGCGTTCAAGAAGCGGGTGTTGGAACCGCTCCGGGACCTCGGCTCGGTCATGGTCGAGGCGGGTGGAGGCGACCTCACCGTTCGCGCGGACGCTCCGCACGATGATGAGATCGGCCTGCTGGTAACCGAGTGCAACGGGCTGATCGCGTCGCTGGCCGATATCGCCAGCCAGGTAAGGATCTCGGCCGAGTCGGTCACCAACGCGGCCACGCAGCTGTCCGCGTCTTCCGAGGAGATCAACGCCTCGTCGATGGAGATCTCGTCGTCGGTGCAGCAGATAGCACACGGCGCAGAACTCCAGTCGAGGAAGGTCGAGGAGACCACCGCCGCGATGGAGTCGATCTCCACGAGCGTAACCGATATCGCGGACCGCGCCATGGACGCCAGCCGCACGAGCGACGCCGCGGCTCAGGTAGCGCTTGCCGGCGAGCAGTCCAACGAAGAAGCCATAGCGAAGATCAACGAGGTGCTCGAGGCCATCCTGGTCCTCGCCGATTCGGTGGAGAAGCTGGGTAAGCGCTCAAGCGAGATCGGACAGATCGTCGACGTGATCACCACGATCGCCGACCAGACTAACCTCCTTTCGCTCAACGCCGCGATAGAGGCGGCGCGCGCCGGCGAGTCGGGCCGGGGCTTCTCGGTGGTGGCCGAAGAGGTGCGCAAGCTCGCGGAGGGCTCCGGCAAGGCCGCCGAGCAGATCGGCGAGCTCATCAAGGAGGTCCAGGCGGAGACCGCGAACGCCATCAAATACATGGAGATCGGCACCAACGAGGTGCGTCTCGGCGCCGAGGTGGTCTCGCGCAGCGGCGACGCGCTCCGGCAGATCACCGAGGCGGTCACCAGGACCGCGCAGCTCGCCCAGCATATCGCCGACACCACAGCGGAGCAGGCGAAGCGTACCGTTGATGTCGACAGGGCGATGCACGACATAGCGGCTGTGGTGGAGGAGAACGCGGCGAGTGCCCAGGAGACTGCCGCGGCAGCCGAACAGCAGACGGCGTGCATGGAGGAGATATCCTCCTCGGCCCAGGATCTGGCCGACATGGCCCATCGTCTTGAGGAGTCCACCCTGCAGTTCCGTTTGGGAGAGGCGGACGCGTGATCGAGCCTGTTGCGAGCGAAGTGCGGCAGTACGTGCTGTTCAGTCTGTGCGAGGAGGAGTACGGGCTGCCGATCTCCGCTGTGCGCAGCGTGATCAGGTACGAGGATCCCACTCCCGTGCCCAGGGCTCCTGAGGGCGTGGAGGGCGTGTTCAACCTGCGGGGGCAGATCCTTCCGCTCGTCGATCTCGGGCGGCAGTTGCGGGGGCGTCCCCTGGAGCCCACGACGCACTCGCGCATCATCGTCGCCGATGGTGGCGTGGGCGGCGTGGGCCTTGCGGTCGACCGGGTCCATGAGGTGGCGCGTATCCCCGTCGACGATGTCAAGCCCGCGCCTGCAGCTGCTGTCACCAGCGTGATGAGCGACGCGTTCGAGGGTGTCGCCACGTACAACGACCGGCTGATCATCCTGCTCGATGCGGAGAAGGCGCTACCCAGGCCGGCCCTCCCGTCTGCCGGCACAGTCCAGGAAGGTGGCCTCGATGCCTAGGTCCGTGCTCGTCGTCGACGACGCTGCGTTCATGCGCATGATGATCCGGGACATCCTGTCCCGGGAGGGCTACGTCATCTATGAGGCGGTCAACGGCCGCGATGCGGTGGAGAAGTACCACGAGGTGCACCCCGACCTCGTCACCATGGACATCACGATGCCGGGTATGAGCGGACTCGAAGCCCTTCAGACGATCCGCGACCAAGATTCCGCTGCGCGGGTGCTCATGGTGAGCGCCATGGGCCAGCAGAAGATGATCGTCGAGGCGCTCGAGTATGGCGCGATGGACTTTCTTGTGAAGCCGTTCCAGCCCACGAAGGTGCTTGAAACGGTCAAGAAATGCCTGCAAGCAGCACCACGCGGCTGAATGGGGAGCCATGCGCTCCACGATCAAGGTCCTTGTAGTCGATGATTCGGCGCTCACACGTCAACTTCTGACAAGGGCGCTGTCGGTCGACCCTGCCATAGAGGTCGTCGGCACCGCGCGCACAGGTGTCGACGCGATCGAGAAGACGCACTCCCTCGCTCCCGATGTCGTGACGCTCGATATCGAGATGCCTGAGCTCACTGGCCTTGAGGCGCTGCCCCACATCATCCGGACCAGCCCTGCGCGCGTGCTCATGCTTAGCTCGGTCGACGAACCCGACACCACCTACGCGGCGCTCGGTCTTGGGGCCACCGACTTCATCGTGAAGCCCGCCAGCGGATTCGCGAGCTCGCTCGCCGAATTGAGCGAGACGCTGATCAAGAAGATCAAGACGGCGTACCGCGTGCGCCCCGAGCGACGGTGCATCTCGCGCCACGAGAGCCTGCGCCGGGTCGCGAGCGTCACGGGCCCCAGCGGAGGCGGCCCCCCGGACCACATCGTGGCGATAGCCGCTTCCACGGGAGGCCCGCCCGCGTTGGAGGCGGTCATCTCGGGCCTGGATACCGGTCTTGGCGCGTCGTACATGATCGTGCAGCACCTGCCGAAGGGGTTCACGGGCTCTCTCGCCCGCCGTCTGGGCAGGCTGGCGCCGATCCCGGTGGTCGAGGCGGAGGACGGTATGCCGGTCGAGCGTGACACGGCGTACATCGCGCCGCACGGCAGCCACATGACGGTAGCCGGGAGGCGGACGATGCGCATGTCGCTTCAGGATGCACCACCGCTCCATGGCGTGAGACCTGCGGCCGATCCGCTGTTCATGAGCGTGGCCGAGCACATCGGCAAGGACTCGGTGGGGGTGGCCCTCACCGGGATGGGCTCCGACGGCGCAGCCGGGTTGCGTTCGATCATGGAGGCCGGAGGTACCACGATCGTACAGGACGAGGACAGCAGTGTGGTCTGGGGTATGCCCGGGGCCGCCGTCCGCATGGGTGTGGCATCCCGAGTGGTGCCGATCGACGAGGTGGCGAGCGAGATCCGCCGCGCCGTGAGGGGGTGACCGGGCTGTGAGCGATGACATGTCCGCATATGTGGAGGTGTTCCTGAGCGAAAGCGCCGAGTACCTGCAGGCGATTACCGACGGCCTCCTTGCGTTGGAGGCCGATCCCGTGGACCTGGAGCCGGTGGAGACCGTCTTCCGGGGCGCCCACTCGCTCAAAGGGATGTCCGCGGCGATGGGTTACACACGCACTCAGGAGCTGACGCACAAGATGGAGTCGCTCATGTCGACCGTGCGGTCACGGGAGCAGATGGCGGACCATGAGCTGATAGACCTTATGCTTCAGGCGACCGACCGCGTGCGTGAGGTCATCGCCGATGAGTCCTCGGGGGGCGCCACCGTCGCGATCGATGACATCGTGGCCCGGTTGGTATCGCGGACCGGCCAGGGGCCCGGTGCGGGGACGCCCGAGCGGCCCAAGGAGAGCCCTACGGCAGCGCCGCGCGCGGCCGCCGAGGGATCCCTCTTCAGCGTGCGGGTCCATATCGAGAAGAGCTGCGTACTCAAGGGCGTGCGCGCGTACATGGTCATCAAGCGGCTCAACCATCTCGGGACCGTGGTCGAGACCCATCCCGGAGCGAGGGAGATCGAGGACGAGCAGTTCGAGGACTCGTTCGAGGCGATCGTGCGGAGCAAGGCCGCACCCGAAACCATCCGTGAGGCCGTCCTCGCCGTCACAGAGGTCGAGGGAGCCGAGGTCGAGGCGGCATCCGAGCCAGACACGGGCGACTCACCCGGTCCGGGTGCGGTGGCGCGTCCGGAGGCGACGCGCACGAACGTGCCGAAGGTCGCGGAGACCCAGACGGTGAGGGTTTCGATCGGTCACCTGGACACCATCGTCGATCTCGTGGGCGAGCTCGTCATCGTCCGCTCCCGGTTGGAGGATGTCGCCGGACGGCTGCAGAGCAGTGAACTCTTCGAGTCCCTTGATGTCCTGAGGCGCATCAGCGCCGACCTGCAGCAGGAGGTCATGCAGATCCGGATGGTGCCGGTGGGCAACATCTTCAACCGCTTTCCCCGCATGGTCCGTGACCTGGCGCGTGATCTCGGCAAGGATGTCGTGCTGGAGATGGAGGGGCAGGACATCGAGCTCGATCGCACGGTGCTCGACGAGATCGGCGACCCGATAGTCCACCTCCTGCGCAACGCTGTGGACCACGGTATCGAGTCCCCTGAGGACCGCGTTGCGCTCGGCAAGCCGGCGCGCGGGACGGTGCGTCTGGTGGCCGAGCGGGTGAGGGAGCAGGTGTTGATCACCGTCGAGGACGACGGGCGCGGCATGGATGTCGATCGGATATGGGAGAAGGCCGTCGAGCGCGGGATCGCCGACCGGGACGATCGTGACTCGTACTCAGATGAGGACATCCTGATGTTCGTCTGCATTCCCGCGTTCACCACCGTGGACAAGGCGACCCGCGTTTCAGGCCGGGGCGTGGGCATGGATGTGGTCAAGGGAAAGATCGAGTATCTCGGGGGCGGCATCGCGGTGTCCTCGACCCCCGGACAGGGCATGAGCATCGCGCTTCAGCTGCCGCTCACGCTCGCGATCATACAGGCGTTGCTCGTGAGCAGTGCCGACCAGGTGTATGCGCTGCCCCTCAGTGCGGTCGACGAGGTTCTCTCGCCCGATGAGGTGCAGGCCAAGACCGTGGATGGCGCACCGGTGGTCGTGCTTCACGACGGCACGGCGGTGCCTCTGAGCCGGCTCGACAAGCTCTTCTCGCACAGCCGTGCCGCGGACGATGACGGCGCCGACCACCACCTTGTGCTCGTGCGCTCGGGCCAGTCCATCCACGCGCTTGCCGTTCCCCTGCTCGTGGGGAGACGCGAGGTCGTGATCAAGCCGCTGTCAGCGCTGTTCCGCGGCCTCCATGGCCTCGGCGGCGCGACCGTGCTCGGGGATGGCCGGGTGGCTCTTATCCTTGACCCGCGGACGCTCTTCTCACAGGAGGTCTAGCATGGATCCACGCGATCTTACCGACATGCAGTTGGACGCACTCGGAGAGGTGGGGAGCATCGGTGCCGGCCACGCGGCAACGGCCCTCTCCCAGCTGCTCGGCACTCCGGTGGATATCGACGTGCCTGATGTCAGGCTTCTGCCCGTCACCGAGGTGCCTGCCGTGCTTGGCGGACCCGAGAACCTTGTGGGGGCGGTGTACAGTCGCCTGCTCGGTGACCTCGGCGGAGGACTGCTGTTCGTGCTCGATTGCGAGGGACTCCTCCAGCTCTCGGACCTGCTGCGGTCACGGGAGCCAGGCACGTCCAAGTCGCTTGGCTCGGCCGAGGAGGCCACGGTCACTCATGCGGCCGCGATGCTCATATCCGCATACCTTGCGGCGGTCGCGAGACTCACGGAGCTCTCCGCGCTTCCCGGTCCGGAGCAGTTCGCGTTCGACATGCTGGGCGCCATCCTGGAGGGGGTCTCCATGCAGATCGGCCTCAAGGTCGACAACGCCATCCTCATTCTGACGCGGTTCTCCACTGCAGGAACAAGCGTCGACGCGGCGCTCTTCTTCCTTCCCGACCCGGACAGCCTGGATGTCATGCTCGGCCGGCTCGGGATCATCTGATCGCCGTGACGATATCCAACACGACAGGAGGCTTCTGGGCCGATCCAGACGAGAACACGGTGGTGGTGGCCACCGGCGAACTCGCGGTGGTCGTCCATCCGCAGGTCCTTGTGACGCCCGCGCTGGGGTCGTGTGTCGGGGTCACGCTATGGGATGCGTTCGCCCGGCGGGGCGGCATGGCACACATCATGCTGCCATCTCCTTCGGACACACGGCTGGGTGGGCTCGCGGACCGATTCGCCACCGTGGCGATACCGCGTCTTGCCGAGGCGGTGACCGGGGGCCTTCCGCGCCGCAGGCTCGTGGCGAAGCTTGCGGGCGGTTCGACGATGTTCGGTGGTGAGGCGAACATCACCGGCATCGGGATGCGTAACGTGGATGCGGTGAAGCAGCAGTTGAGCCTGTTGCGGATTCCCGTTGTTGCCGAAGATATCGGTGGGAACTATGCGCGTACTATGGAGTTGTACCTGGATACCGGGCTGGTAGTGGTCCGCAGCTACCGGTACGGTATCAAGGAGTTGTGATAGCACGTCCAGAGTGTTGACCGGAAGGCTTGTGATGGAGGAGCGGGCAGGGGCTGCTGCGACATCGGTGGTCCGCGAAGGCCATATCAGCATCGCGATCGCGGGAGGCGGCCTCCGCGCGACCTCGGTCCTGCGCCTGCTCAACGACATCGAGAATCTCGATGTCGTGGCGGTGTTCGACATCGGCCGCACCGCTCCCGCGATGCGACTCGCCGAAGACCTCGGGATCTTCACGACGACAGAGGTATCCGAACTCTCGCAGATCTCCGGTCTCGATCTGGTCCTGGATCTCTCGGAAGACGAAGCGTTGTACCGGTCGCTCGACGCTGAGCGGCCCGCCGATGTCGTTGTCGTGACCGGAAGCGGGTCGGAACTCGTCTGGGACCTGCTGATCGCCAAGAAGCGTAGCGAGGAGCAGGAGAAGATATTCGTCGAACTGCAGGTGGCCTACGACAAGATCCGTAGTCATGAGCGCCGCCTGCAGGCCAGCAAAGAGGCGCTCGAGCGCGCCAACGAAGAGCTCGAAAGCCGCCTCGCGGAGATCTTCTTCACGCACGAGTTCTTCAAGGCGTTGACGACGTTCAGCTCCGTGGAGGACGTGACCAGCCTGATCGTGGACGGCGCGAACGGCATCCTCGGAGCGGAGATATCGGCGGTCTATCTGTTCGACCAGCGTGACTGGACGCTTCGCCTGCACGCGAGCCAGGGTCGGCCCGAGGACTACTTCGTCCCGGCGGTCCCTGTGGCCGAGACCATCCTCGGCGTGGCGTTCCGGGAGGGCTTCGTCCAGCAGAGCGATGTGCAGGCGGGGACCGACCTCAATGCCTGGAGCACCCGGCCCGAGGAGATCCGGTCACATGCGGCGATGCCGCTACGCTCGGGCGACTCCGTGATCGGCGTGCTCATGATCGCCTCGGCCACGTTCCGGGATCTCACGCAGGCCGAGCGCGACAGGCTCCAGGTGATTGCCAACCAGTCATCGCTGGCCCTCCAGAACGCTCTGCTCCACGAGGAGCTGGAGCGGCTCTCGGTGACAGACCGGCTGACCGAGCTGTACAACCACGGCTATCTCCACCAGCGGCTCGACGAGGAGATAGAGCGCGCGATGCGGTTCGGCCACAGGCTGTCGGTGATCATGCTCGACATCGACGACTTCAAGCAGTTCAACGACCGGTTCGGGCATCCGAAGGGCGATATGGTCCTGAAGGCGGTGAGCTCGGTCATCAGGCAGAACCTCCGCGAGATCGATGTCGCGGCCCGCTACGGCGGCGAGGAGTTCGTCGTCGTGCTGCCCGAGACCGATGTGGCGGGCGCTCTCGCAGTGGCCGAGAGGATCCGCACCAGCACGGAAGAGTACCCGCACATCGCGGACGAGCAGGGCGAACGGGTCACACAGACGGTCTCGCTCGGGGTGGCCACCTATCCGCTGCATGTCTCTGACGGGGCGTCGCTCATCGAAGCCGCGGATCAGGCCATGTATCGTGCGAAGCGTGCGGGCAAGAACCGGGTGGTCGTTGCGGCCTAGGGGCGCTGTCGACGCAGGTGTCGCGCGTGGCTGCATAACCAGGAGAGGTGGACAGCGTGAGCCTGGCACGGGCGCTCGCGAATCTTGAGCTTGACGCTGCCGCCGAGCGCGTCCTTCGTGATGTGCTCGTGTTGTTCGCGCACCATCCGGGCGAGCCGCTGACCGAGCACGACATCGTGATGCGCACGGGGCATCAGCGGGAGGAACTCTACGAGATGCTCTCGGCTCTCGTACGTGCGTTCGTGCTAGACTTCGACAGCGCATCGGGCGTGTATACCTTCAGTGGGGATGTCGTGGTGGGCTTCGAGATCGATGCGTTCAAGCGGCGTGTCGACAGCCACCAGGGCCACGTGTCCTCGAACGTCGCGCGGTTCAGGGAGCGTCACGGCTTCTGATCGCGCACTGACATGATCGCCGATCGGAGTCGATGGTGCTGAAGCCGATCTCACAAGGTGACAGGGGCGCCGCAGTCGAGGATGTGCAGAAGCGGTTGCTGATGCTCGGCTTCGATCTCGGCCCCACCGGCATAGACGGCGTCTTCCTGGGCGCGACGCTGACGGCCGTGAGGCGGTTCCAGCGAGAGCACGATCTGTCCGAGGACGGTGCCGTTGGTGACGAGACGTGGTCCGCGCTCGTGGACGCCACATTCCGGCTCGGGGACCGGCTGCTGTACCTCAGGATCCCGTACTTCCACGGCTCCGACGTGTCTGTGCTGCAGGGCGCCCTCAACGTGCTCGGTTTCGCCTGCGGGCCTCCCGACGGCATCTTCGGCGCGTACACGGAGCGCGCGGTGGGCGAGTTCCAGTCGAACGTGGGCCTTCCGCGCGACGGCATCGCCGGTCCGGAGACCGTCCGTGCGATCGAGCAGCTCCATCATGTATGGCAGGGCAAGGATCCCGGAGCGCCTGCTGCGCTGCCCGTTGCGGCTGCGCGTGCTGCCGAGGCGCTCGGCAGGGCCCGTCTCGTCCTGGTATGGGAGGGACAGGGAGCCCGCGCCATCGCCGAGCGGGTGGCCAACCTGGCGTCGGCCGCGGAGCCTACGGCGCAGGTGGAGGTGCTCGAGACGGCAGAGCGCGTGTCCGCAGCCGCTGGTTCATTGACCGTCAGACTGTGCACAGGGTCGGAGGTGTCGCCGGCAGAGGGGATGCCCGTCGTCAGCGTGCACGCCGGAGTGGGCGCGGAAGGCAGGTTCGTCGCCGCTTTCGGTGCGCTTGGGGAGCGTCGGGAGGTCTGCGTCTCGCTCCCGGACGGTGTTCACAGCGACGAGCGGTCGGCACAATCGGTTGCGGTGCGAATCCTCGACGGCCTGTGCGCCGTACTGTCTGCGAGGTCCGGGCCTGTGGTACGATGATTCGTCCATTCGGCGCTTCTATCTGATGGACGAGGAGGTCGGGAGTCCTGGTCGGTCCACTTCAGCGGGTCATCGTCCCGCTTCTGCTCATCGCGATGGCGCTCGGTCTCGCAGCGCCCGCATCGGCGACACCTCTTGCTGACAAGCGTGCGGAAGCCGCACGCATCAAGGCGCAGGTGGATGAGCTCGATGAGAGGCTCGAAATCGCGGCCGAGGAGTTCAACGAGGCGCGCGAGCAGTATGAAGCGGTGACCGCGGACGTCCAGGCCAACGAGGCGCTGGCGGCAGAACTCGAGGCGCGTCAGGCCACACTGGAAACGCATCTCTCCACCCGGGTCGTGAGCATGTATCGCCAGGGCCCTCTCGGTGCGCTCGAGGTCCTGCTCGGCGCAACGTCCTTCGACGAGTTCGCGACGATGTGGGACGTGCTGCAGACGCTCAACGGTAGAGACGCCGCGCAGATGGCGGAGCTGCGGGAGACCCGCACGGAGCTCGAGCGCGTCCACGCCGAACTCGCGGCTCAGCAGGCCGAGGCCAAGGCCCACGCCGATGTCATGGAGCGCCAGAGGGTGGAGGTCGAAGGCCAGCTCAAGGAGCGCGAGCGGCTCCTCGCGGGGGTCGAGGATGAGATCGCGGAGCTCGTACGTGAAGCGGAGGAGGCGGCCAGACGCCGTGCCGCCGCCGCGGCGGCAGCGGCGCGTCCCGCCACTGACTACGGCAACCCCACCAACGCCTCGCGCTCGTCGGTCGTAGCGATTGCCATGTCGAAGCTCGGCGCACCCTACAAGTGGGCGGCGTCGGGTCCGGACATGTTCGACTGCAGCGGGTTCACCATGTGGTGTTACGCGCAGATCGGCGTGAGCCTGCCACACAGCTCTCGCGCACAGATCAACGTCGGCCAGCGCGTCTCAAAGGCCAATCTCGAGCCCGGGGACCTCGTGTTCTTCGGTCGAAGCACCATCCATCATGTCGGCATCTACGTTGGCAATGGCAACTACGTACACGCACCCATTACGGGGGATGTCGTCAAGGTCTCGAGCCTGGGCGCACGCAGCGACTACGTGGGAGCATGCAGGCCCTGACATCGACGGGGCCTGTCCGCAGTGTTGATGGGGGAGTAGATGCTGAGGGGCCGTCTCTGGGCGCCGTTGCGCTCGTCCGACTATCGCCGTCTCTGGGCGGCACAACTGATATCCGTGGTGGGCGACAAGGTCGACCAGATCGCGCTCGGTGTGCTCGTGTACGAGATCACCGGGTCCGAACTCCAGATGGGCATCATGCTGGCGATCTCCATGCTTCCTGCAGCACTGTTCGGCATGGTAGCCGGCGTTTACGTGGACAGGTGGGACCGCCGGCGCACGATGATCGTGGCGGACATCGCACGGGCGGCGCTCGTGCTTGCAGTCCCGTTCGTTGCCGAGTACAGCCTGATGGCCGTATACGGGGTCGCGTTCCTCATTGCATCGGTCTCGCTCTTCTTCGAGCCCGCGAAGCTCTCGCTCATCCCGGATCTCGTGGCGCCCGACGACCTGATGGCGGCCAACTCCCTGGACAGCGTGACTGTCTCGGTGGCCGAGCTCACCGGTCTTGTCTTCGCCGGTGGTCTGGTGGCGCTGCTCGGTACGCGCTCGGCCTTCTTCCTCGACGCGGGCACGTATCTGGTCTCCGCGGTGTTCGTGTCATTCATCGCGCACCGGTCGTCGCGTCCGGCAGGAGAGGCGGGCGGCGTCTCGCTGGCGCCGATCGTCATGGAGACCTCGGCGGGGCTGCAGTACATGTGGAGTCACCCCATTCTGCGTGACCTTCTCGCTGTGTACTCGGTGGCGATGATGGGCGTCGCCGCGTCCACGGTCTTCATCTACACGATCGCGCTCGACCGCTACGCGGCTGGAGCGCCCGGTTTGGCGGTGCTTGACGGCGCGATCACCGTCGGCCTGCTTGTGGGAAGCGTGGCGGTCGGCCGCGGTGATCCGTCCGGCCCCGTGCGCACGCTGTTGCGCGGCCTGTTCGCCTTCGGGCTGCTGGTGTCGCTGTTGGCTTTCGCGCCCTCGGTGCAGTGGGCGGCCGTCGTGTTCTTCGCAGCGGGTATCGCGAACATGTACTTCTATGTTCCGCTTGCGACGGTCCTGCAGCAGGGCACCCTTCCGATCATGCGAGGGCGCGTGTTCGCGGCCAAGCAGACGCTCAGCCGGGTGCTCTCGGTCATCGGGTTCATCGGTGCGGGGGCCCTTGCCGAAGGCGTGGGGCTCACACCCTCCATCCTCGCCGCGGCGGCCCTGATCGTCATCATGGCGCTGTTCGGGTGGTCCCGACCCCACTTGCGTGCGGCATGAGTCACTGACGTGTGTGGCCGAGAGGAGTAGACTGCAGCAGTAGCCGCCCGGTGCGCGCCGGACGGCCGAATCGTCGTCGAGTGAAAGCGGGCGCACATGGCGGAGATCGACGGCCTGCTGAAGATCATGGCGGAGCGGGGCAGTTCCGACCTGCACATCAAGGTCGGCTCGCCGCCTGCGGTGAGACTGAACGGCAAGCTGGTAGTGATGACCGAGTATCCCTCGCTGTCGCCCGACGCCACCCGCCAACTGGCTGTCGGCATGATGGACGACCGGCAGGAGCAGTCGTTCGAGAACCACCGCGAGCTTGACTTCGCGTACTCCGTGCCCGGCGTCGGGCGATTCAGGGTCAACGTCTTCCATCAGCGCGGCAGCGTCGGCATGACGCTGCGACGGGTCACCACCGAGCGCACGGGTATCGAGCAGCTCGGGCTCCCGCCGGTCGTTCGACGATTGGCCGAGGAGCCGCGTGGTCTGGTCCTTGTCACCGGTACGGCAGGCTCTGGCAAGACCACCACGCTGGCCGCGATGATCGATCACATCAATCACACGCGGGAAGGGCATATCGTCACGATCGAGGATCCGATCGAGGTGCTCCACCAGGACGTCAAGTGCATCATCAATCAGCGCGAGGTGGGCATCGACACAGAGAGCTACGCGGATGCGCTCCGGCATGTGGTCCGTCAGGATCCCGATGTGGTGCTTATCGGCGAGATGCGCGATCACGAGACCGTCTCGGCCGCGCTCACCGCAGCCGAGATCGGCAACCTCGTCCTCTCGACGCTGCACACCATCGACGCCACCGAGACGATCAACCGCATCATCGACTTCTTCCCGCCCTACCAGCAGAAACAGATCCGCCTCATGCTGGCGTCCACGCTCAAGGGCATCATCTCCATGCGGTTGATCCCGGCCATCAACGGCGGGCTCGTGCCGGCCGTGGAAGTGATGGTCATGACCGGCACGATCCGTGAGTACGTCATGGACTCCGAGAAGACCTACATGATCCGGGATGCGATGGAGGAGGGCGAGTACTACGGCATGCAGACGTTCGACCAGAGCCTGTTGCGGCTGTACTCGCAGGGCCGCATCACCCTGGAAGACGCCGTCGCCATGGCGCAGAACGCGCACGATTTCAGGATCAAGGTCCGGCAGCTGGGTGTCACTGCCGAGCAGGCGGCGCAGACCGGCGTGTACTGAGGGGGCCGCGGGCGCTCGCGCGGTCAGCGGTCGCGGCGTGCATATCGCGCCAGCAGCAGCCCCATAGCGGCCCCGGCGCAGGCGCCCGCCGTGTCGACCAACCAGTCGGCCGGGTCCGGGACCCGGCCTGGCACGAACGCCTGATGGAGTTCGTCGGTCACGCCATACGCGGAGGCGAGAACGACCGCGAGCAGCACGACCCGTGCTGTAGGCATGCCGTCCGGGAGGGCCAGGACATAGAGGGCGCCAAGCACGGCATAGAGGAAGAAGTGGCCGTACGAACCGTAGTCACCGGCCGGGACTGCGTCTCCGGGCATCGACGACAGCGCGAAGATCACCGTCATCCAGGCAATCGCCGCATATCGTGCGTAACGCGTCATCGTGTCCGGGGTGGTCACGGCGGTTCCTCTCCATTGACGGGCCTCATGGGGTTCTGCCAGCGTAAGACATCCTACCGTCAGTCAGCCTAACGGAAGGAGCCCCATGCGTCGTGGAACGGCCCTTGCGCTGGTCGTCGCATCCGCAGCGTGCTTCGGTACGCTCGCGGTGCTCGGTGCGCTCGCCTACCGCTACGGCGCGCGACCGCTTCCGCTCCCCGCATGGCGCTTCGCCACCGCGATCGTGGTGATGGGCGGATACGTCGCGGTCAGACGACCCGGCGCCCTCGTGGCGGCCCGCGCTGACCTCGGCCGGTTCGTCCTCCTCTCGGTCGCAGGGTACGGCGCGGCCTCGATGTGCTTCTTCTTCGCGTTGGGCCACGCTTCCGCGGCGGTCGTCACGGTGCTCCTCTACACGTACCCCGCCCTGGTCGCGCTCTACGAGACCTTGGCGGGTAGGAGCAAGCTGTCGTGGACGACGGTGGCGGGGGTGATCATGACGTTCGCCGGCTGCGCACTGGTCGTGGGGCTTCTCGACGCCGAGATCCACGTCGATGCGGTCGGGACGATCCTTGGCCTTGGAGCCGGGGTGGGATACGCGTCGTTCACCGTGATGTCGGGTCGACTCGTCGGCGGCCACTCGCGCCTGGTGGTGATGACGTTCCTGTTCGGTGTCTCCGCGGTGGTGATCGGCTGCGTGTCGCTCCTGGCGGGCGAGAGCCTGTCCCCGGCCGGGTGGACGCCAGCCCTCTGGGCAGTGCTGGCCTTGTTGGTCGTGATCCCCCCCACCATCGTCGCGGTCGCTCTTTACATGGGAGGTATCAGGCGCCTCGGCGCGTCGCGAGCCGCTATCGCGTCCACCACAGAACCGCTCTTCACGATTGTGCTTGCGTGGTTGCTCCTCGGTGACAGGTTGACGGTC
>Ga0209614_1000860_pt1 | contig 25254 bp, 17 predicted proteins | sample BlaSprsedimmetaG_FD_185484 | JGI IMG/M metagenome (GOLD analysis project Ga0209614, IMG submission 185484) | Hot spring sediment bacterial and archeal communities from California, USA to study Microbial Dark Matter (Phase II) - Blank Spring... ... | reverse complement strand
CCTCGGTGATGGTGACGATGTCCCCCGCCTCGACCGGCGTGGACTGCGCAGCACTCCAGAGGTCACCGTTGACGCGCTTCTCCCACTCCGGCGGCACGGCTTCGTAGGTGACGATGGCGACGTCTTTGGGCATACCGGTGTGATCGCTCAACGTGTTGATAACCTCCAGCCGCGTTGCGGGTGGGATGTCGTCCGTGATGTGGACGGTGACGGTAAGCATCCCGCTTTGCCCCGTTGTCAGCCCCTCGGTGAAGACCCACTCGGCGGTCAGGTCGCCCGCTGCGCCCGTCGTCGGCGCGGGATCGGCCCAGGCGAGCGGCGCTTCCACCGGGAAGTCGCTCTGTACGCTGAAGGCGTTTTCGTAGCCGCCGGTGTTGGAATAGGTGAGCGTATAGGTGACGAACTCGCCGCCGTGGATTTCGGTGATCGGGTTGGAGGCGGTGAGGGCGAGGATGGGCATATCTTTGTGGATGAGCACCGGACGGATAAGCGGCCGGTTTAGCCCGATCTGCAATGCCTCACCCAGTAGGGTCTGCGACCAGAAACAGGTGTTGACGGTGAAGACTTTGGTGAGGGTGATTTCGCCAGACGGGCGGGCCGGCGGTAAAGGGCCTGTTTGTATTGCGGTCAAGATCAATGTGCCGGAGACGGAGTCATCAACTCCAACCTCACCCAAATCCTCCACAGTCCACCACGCCAGCGTCAACTCCGATGTGAGCCAGGTTTCAGCCAGTATGAAGGCCTGGTCAATGTCCATGACATCCGTCACGGTGAAGATGTCGTCCGTTTCCAGCGTGAGCGAGAATGTCGGCGACCATTCCACCGGACCGTCGCTGCCGTCGATGGTCTTGCTCCACCCCGCAGCCGCCGCGCCCAGAACCGTGAAGGTCGTTGTGACCTCATCCGTCACTGCACCCACGTGGTTGTAGAGGCCATCCCAGATGTTGACGTCTGTCCCTGGCGCGAGGGTCTCGGAGATGTAGACGTAGACGTCGATCATGCCGCCGTCGTTTATTGCCAGGTTGCCCGCATCCCAGCGTGCCCAGGAACGGTCGGGGGCAAGCGCGTGTGGCGCGGGATCGGCGTAGATGATCGGCGCGCTGACGGGGAAGGTGTTGGTGATGACGACGTCGTTCTCGAAACCGCCGGTGTTGGTGTAGGTCAGCGTGAATTTGGCGGCGCTGCCCGCGTAAACGTCTGATTCGTAGTCACTGGTGATGTGGAGTTCCGGCGCGCGCTTGGTCACGGTGAACGGGCGCTCCTCGAAGAGCGTGCCCTTGATGTCGAGGGTTTCCGAGACGCGGGTCTGCGTCCAGGTGCAGGGACGGGCCGAGAAGTACTTGGTGACGGTGATTGTGTCCGGCGTGGCGGCATTGCCGGTGACCGTGAGTGTGCCGGTGCCGGTCACGACTGCGACTAACGGCGGGTCGAGATTGACGTCGAGCAGGGCGAGGTGCGCGGCGTTCCAGCTTTCGGCTAGCGTGAAGGGCCGCCCGGCAGTGATGACGTCGGTGACCTGGAAGATGTCCGCTGTTTCGGTCGTGATGGACATGCCGGCTGTCCAACCTGCGCCATCCACAACTTTGTCCCATCCGGTGGGGGGTAGGGGCACGCTTGGCGCTTCACAGCGCGTGGTCTTGCCGCTGCTGAAATCGGTGACCCAGACCTCTGCTGCGCCTTCGATAAAGGTCACGCCGCTGTTGTAGCCACCAGCGCCGGCGCAATTGAATGACGTTACGATATCTGTGACCTGGATCATATCCAAGTCGGTGATCAAGATCGTGGTGGTGTCCCAGCTAGAGTGGTAGAGGTAGCCGTTTTCGGCGTTGTAGTCGATGCCGAGGTTGTCGTTGTCTGCGTCCCAAGTGGGGAGCGTGTACGTGGCTACGGTGGACCAGGAATTAGGCGTCCACCAGTTTCCAGTCCTGATCAGGTTGATTTCGTAGACCCTATTGCCATCATAGGCAGCGGCTACGAAGTAGCGGTTGGGATTTCCCGGCACTACGGCGATGTCAATGATGGCATCAATCTCGCTGCCGTCAGAGCTGTCGTTGCTGCCGACTTCGTTATCCATCTCCCAGGCGTTGAGGATGTTGCCGTTGGCGTCGATCTCCACGATGTTGTCGTCGGCATAGGAGAGGTCGCCGTTATAATCCGGCAGGAAGTAGGTCCCGGCGACGTAGTCATAGCCCGCGCCGTCGCGGTTGTCGATCTGCCAGGGCCAGCCGGGGTTCTGTGTGGAGAGCGCAAAGCTGAGCGGGATGGTATGCTCCAGCAGGTCCACGTCGTAGATGGTGGGTCTGTGCCTGCTGGATTGGCTCTCGTGGGCATAGCGCACGATGCCGCGGTCGGGATCGTAACCAGGCCGATGGTTGAGTACGACCAGGTGTTGGTAAAGACTTCGCGCACGTCGCCAGGGGCGGCGAGCGGGCGAGCTGGGGGGCGCTCGGCAACAGATGCGCGGACCGCTGTTCCAGCGGTAAAGAGCGCGAACAGCGTTGCCGCCAAAACTACGGTTACTAGAACGTACACCCAGTGGAATGTTCTGAAGTGTTTCATCATTCTGTTCCTCCTTATTTTTGGAACTGGCGCAGCACCAACGGCAAGAAGATACGGTTTGGCGGCGCTGCGATATGAAGTGTGCGCGTCGCCATAACCGGCCCGCCGCAGTTTTCTGCTCGTAGTGTGATCGTGTAGCTGCCAGACGCGGCCCATTGATAAATCGCGTCCGTGTGATTTTGCCCGTTGGTTGGCGTGGGCGTCCAGGTGTAGGTGATGGGTGGAGAGGCGTTGGTGGGGGTGATGACGGCCTGGAAGGTGTACTGCGCGCCGATGTAGAGCGTGCCGGTCGTTTCTGCCGGGCCTTCAATGTCCGCGCCGGTGAGGGGAATGCATTCGGACGTGGAGACGGAATGATAGGTGTCGTCCGCCGGTGTGTCCGTGTTTTGACCGCCGTCTTGGACCCAGTCATACGCCGCGCCCATCACGTCTGCCAGTTGCTGGTCGCTCATCTTGGAGAGCACGCGCGTCATTCCCAGACATTCGTCGCCCGTACAAGGCTCCGGCCCAGCGAAGGCGTGCGACCAGAAGTAGAGGTGCTGCGCCGCCAGATGTTTGTCCAGGTCATCGGTCTCAAAGGCCGGATCCATCTCGGCGTAGAAGACCAGCGGCTTGAGTGCGTCGTTCGCGTCGCCTTGCGGCGGCGTGGTCCAGGTGGAGGACCAGTACCACTCGAAGAGCGTGCCGGCGGGGATCAGAGCAGCGATGTATTCGCGGACGACGTCGCCGGTCTTGCGCCCGGCGGCGTCGCCGTCGGGGATGTCGGCGCGAATGTCCGGCGACCAGTAAGGATCGAGCAGGGCCACCCGCGTGGGCCGCAGGCCCACGGCCACTTCGTTTGCCGTGATACCTTCGTCTACCAACTTGGTCAGCCGCACGGCCATCTGGTTGCCCAACGAGTGCCCGGCGATGCGGATGGTTTGCGTGTACGTTTCGGGCAATGCGGCGACGTAGGTTTCGTAGAAAAGTTCGCCCGCGCTTGGCGTTCCGGGCAGCGGGACGGTGTAGCCGCCGCCGAGGTAGTTATCCCAATCACGCCAGCGCATCCCTTGCGGGCCGTTGGCGGACCAAATCTTGGCTTCGGCGTCGAGCACGCCCTGGGGCGGCGGGCCGTCGCCAAACCACGCGCCGGTCACGCCGGTCGTTTCGTCGGAAAACTGGTTCCACACGAAGATGCCCACGTTCCACCCGGCGTCGATCCACCCGGCGGCGATATCCACGCCGTCGAAATCGAAGGTGGGCAGGTTGTTGGAGATGAAGGGTTGCCAACCGTGGGCAAAGATGAGGGTGGGGCGGGCCAGGTCGAAGTAGGGATTGGCCTCGCCGGAGACGAATTTTTGGTTGGCGTTATCCTTACCGAACCAGTACAGACCGTAGCTCAGTTCGTTAGGATCGTAAGGTGAGGCAGTCAACGCGGCCCGCGCCGCCAAGTGTGGAAACGGGAGCGCCGTTAGGCTAAACAGCGCGGCAACGAAGGTTATGGCTAAAGCAAAACGAAGCCAGGTATATGTCTTGAAGCCCATCGTTCTCTCCTTCACATTTTATACTGTTTTTCCCATTCACGCGCGTCTCCTTCGACAAGTCGAAAGAGTGGGTGCGCTTCAGGAAGTTTCACGTCCTCCCACAATATGTAGAGCTTTGGCGCGCGTCGCGCCAGCTTCTGCAGCAAGTGTTGCCACTCATACTGCAATTGTCCTATGGTTTCTTCGATCTCTTCAGTTTCGCATTGGCATCCTATCTTGGTGACGTCGAAGTGGTAGCCGCGCCGCATGCTCTCTGCGTAGACTGCGCGCAAGTAACGGGCAATCGCCGCCTCCGGGTCTGGCGTTGCCCTGAACCGCTGGAGCTGCGGATGGGCGCGGTAGCCGCGCGTTTTTCCCCGGAGAACCTGTTGGGCCAACAGCGCCTCACGCCACAGGGCGGTCAGTCCCCGCGCATCCAGGTATTTTGGGTGTACCGTCCACAGTCTCACGTCTTTCTCCGATCCATCCCTGACGGGCTACACTTGCGTGGCTTTCCACGCACCTTGCCGGTGCCGTCTCATCAACAGTGCGAATTGCACCAGCCAGCCGATGACCAAGGCGATCCAGATGCTTGTGACCCCCAGGCGCAGCGTTTGGGAGAGCAGGTAGACGAGGGGGATCTGGACCACCCACAGCGCGACGATGTTGATGAGCATCGGCGAGACGGTGTCGCCCGCCCCGATTTGCGCGCCGTTGAGCACCAGCGTGAGCGTGTTCGCCAGGTAGCCCAGCGCCAGCACGCGCAGCATTTGCACGCCGACGGTGGTGGCGGCGACGTCGTCGCTGAACAGCGCAAAGATTTGCGGCGCGAACATTACCAGTACCCCCAATACACCGCCGGTGACGATGAGCGTGATCCGCAACAGCAGGTTGACGCCGCGCTCGGCGCGTTCCGGCTGCTGTGCGCCGAGGTTCTGCCCCACCATCGCCGGTGAGATGCGCGACAGCGCCATCCCCGGCACCTGCGCGAAGCCGAAGATGCGCTGTACGACCGTCCAGGCCGCCACCGCCGCCGCCCCGTAGACGGAGATGAAGCGTGTCAACAGCGTCATCGCCAGGTTGGGCGTGCCCCGCTGGATGATCGTCGGTGCGGCGATGCGCAGCACGCGTTTCATCATCGGGAAGTCCAGCCGCAGGTCGTGCAGATCGATGCGCACGGGCGCGCGGCCCGCGACGAGCTGCCACAATCCCCAGACCATGGCGATGGCGTGCGCTCCGGTCAACGCCAGCACCGCCCCCTCTAAGCCGAACCACATCACCAGCAGCGGCTCGGCGACGAGCATCACGCCCATCACGATGGCCGTCATCCCCAGCCAGATGTCCGGCGCGCCGATACCGCTCAACATCCCGCCGACGCTGGGGACCATTTCCATCGCAATCAACCCGCCGAAGAGGATGCGCGCGTAACGCACCGCCAGTGGGAGCGTTTCGGCGTCGGCCCCGCCCAGGCGCATCAGCGGTTCGGCGAAGATCACGCCGATGACGCCGAGCGTGCCGGAGGAGACCAGCATCAGGATGACGGACTGCAACGTCGCCAGGTTCGCGTTCTTCTGGTCTTTCGCGCCGACGTAGCGGGCGACCACCGCGCCGCTTGCGCCGCTCAGGGCCATTAGCACGCTGATCATCGTGATGCGCACTGAGATCGCCAGCCCGGCAGCCGCCTGTGCGTTGGCCCCGATTCTACCGAGCCAAAAGGCGTCGTACAGCGACGGCGCCATAAAGAGCAGTTGGCTGGCGAGCGTGGGCCAGGAAAGCCGCAGGATGTTGTCGCGCAGCCGGCCCCGCGTGAGATCGTGCAGGCCGGTGCGCGTCACGAACGCCACAACCTTGGCAGGAGTTCGTAATAGAGGCCCATCCGCCAGACGACCCACGTGTGCGCCGTGCCTTCGAGTGTCCAGTAGGTGTGCGCAACGCCTTTCTCCGTGAGCAGTCTGTGCAGTTCTTCCATCCCCTCTGCCGCGAGCGTGTCCAGCGTGCCGCAGCCCAGGAAAAGCAGCTTGATTTTGGCGTTCGTCCCAACGGGATCGGCGAGCAAATCGGCGTGCCGTGCGGCGAAGTTGCGCGCGCCCGCGCTCAAGATGCCGATGTGGCTGAACAGGTCGAGGTGCCCCAGGCCGATGTGGTCGGTCTGCGCGCCGCCCATCGACAGCCCGGCGATGCCGCGATGTTCCCGGTCCGCCCGTACCCGGTACGTGGATTCGACGAATGGCAGCACGTCGGTGAGCAGGTCTTGCTCGAAAAGCGGTGTGTTTTTCTGCCAGCGTTCTTCCCACGGGACGGAACGAGGGAGCGCGTGGCCGAACGGCATGGCAATGATCATCGGTTTGGCTTTGCCCTCGGCGAGCAGGTTGTCCATTATCAGGTGCGCCCGGCCCATTATGGTCCAACTCCCGGCGACGTCGCCCGCGCCGTGGAGCAGATAGAGTACGGGGTAGGTCGTGCTGGGGTCTTGCTCGTAGCCGGGCGGTGTGTAGACGTAGACATCGCGCACGTCGCCGAGCGTTTGCGAGGTGTAGTAGTGGCGGTGCAGCGTCCCGTGCGGCACGTTGCGCGCGTCGAAGTAATTGTCGCCCGTCTCGTGCGGGATGATGAGCAGGCTGCGCGGGGCCATGAAGCCGGTTTGCGCATCGGGATTGTTGGGATCGGTGAAGCCCACGCCGTCGATAAGGAAGCTGTAATCGTAGATGTCGGGCGGCAGGGGCGGCAGCGTGAGCGACCACACGCCGTCCACGTCCTTTTCGTGGAAAGCGATATTGCTGTCGGCGCTGCCCAGGGCGTTGAGGATCGTCGTTGCATTGAGGAGCACGCGCTGCGCGTGCGGCGCTTTGACGCGCAAGGTCGCGCTGCGGTCGGCGTGGATCTCCGGCGAGATGATGCCGTCGCCTTCGCCCCAGCGGGAGTACAGCTTGTCGGGCAGATACATAATGCCCGCGTTGCCATATTCCGCCAGCAGGCACTCGCCGAAGCGGGTTGTCTGCGGCTTGCCGGCCAGGTCGCCATCGAGGATTTGCGCCGCGCACGCAATGAGGTCGTCCAGCAGCGTCCCGACGGGATGTGGTTCCCCGTGGGCCGGCGCGAGGGTGTCGAACTCACTCGCAAATGTCCGCAGACGCAGCATCCCGGTGAAGAATGCCTGCACGGTGGTCGATGTGGGCAGGTGCAGCCAGACCGCGCCCGGACGCGGCGAATCGCCGGTGAAAAGGATGTGTGACATCTTGTCCAGCAGGCAAATTGAGCCGGGGGTATGCCCTGGCGTGGTGATGACGCGCAGGGTTCGCTCGCCCAGGTCGAAGGTGTAGCCATCGTAAATGGGGATGAGTTTTTCGGACGGCGCTTGTACCAGCGGCGCGTCCTCCGTGTGGATGTAGATCTCGGCGAAGTGCTTGTTGCCGAGTGTGTGATCGCCGTGAAAGTGCGTGTTCACGACGCTGACGGGAAGATCGGTGAGTGTGGCGAGGTGCGCCGGCAGGTCGCCTTCACCGAAGCCCGTGTCGATGAGCAGCGCGCGTTCCGTCCCGGCGACGAGGTACATCACCCCACCGCGCGCGTCCCGAATGTGCCATACGCCGTCTGTGACGGTTTGAGTGGTAAATGCTGTGGTCATGGGTTTCTCCTTTGGGTTGTGTACGGATTCTTGACCTGATGATATAACGGCTTGGTAGATCGTCAATCAGAGCTAGGGGTTTATTTTCTTGGCTGAAGATGGGAGTATAATGGTGGTCATCATAGCGAAAATAAGGAGATGAGACACCTATGTTAAAACCCAAACCGACCCAAGGCGACACCACGTGGTTCGTCCACGACCGTTTCGGCATGTTCATCCACTGGGGGCTGTACGCGCTTCCCTCGCGTCACGAGTGGGTACAGTCGCGTGAGGAGATCGCGCCGGAGGACTATCGCCGCTACTTCGAGCGGTTCAATCCGACGAAGTACGATCCGCGCCAGTGGGCGAAAGCTGCCCGCGAGGCGGGAATGAAGTACGTTGTCCTCACCTCCAAGCATCACGAAGGTTTTTGTCTGTGGGACTCGGCCTACACCGACTACAAGGTCACGAACACGCCCTACGGCGAAGACCTGCTCAAGCCGTTCGTGGAGGCGTTCCGCGCCGAGGGGCTGCGCGTGGGCTTCTACTACTCGCTCCTCGACTGGCATCATCCGGACTTCCTCATCGATGTTTTCCACCCGTTGCGCAATCACCCGGACGTCGCCAAACTCAACGAAGGACGCGATATGAAGCGCTACGCCGAGTACATGCGCAACCAGGTGCGCGAGCTGATCACGCAGTTTGATCCGGACATCCTGTGGTGCGATTTTTCCTATCCGGGCCGCGATTACAACGGTCTGCCGGGCAAGGGCCACGAGGAATGGGAAAGTGAGAAGTTGCTGGCGCTGATCCGCGAGCTGAAGCCTCACATCATCCTCAACAATCGGCTGGATTTACCCGTTGCGGCGGACATCTACACGCCGGAGCAGGTGCAGCCGCTGGAATGGGTCAAGGTGGAGGGCGAGCCGGTGATGTGGGAAGCGTGCCAGACGTTTAGCGGCTCGTGGGGCTATCACAGAGATGAGGCGAGCTGGAAGGATGCCGGGCAACTGATTCGTATGTTGATCAACACCGTGGCTTGCGGCGGCAACCTGCTGATGAACGTCGGCCCGACCTCGTTGGGGACGTTCGACCCGCGCGCGCTGGATGCGTTGGCGGTCTACCGCGACTGGATGGCGCAACACAGCGAGGCGATTTATGGCTGCACGCAGAGCGACTACTCCGCGCCGCGTGACTGCCGCCTCACGCAGAATGGCGACAAGCTCTACATTCACGTGTATGCCTGGCCGTTCAAACATCTGGTTGTGCCGGAACTGGCGGGGAAGGTCAGTTATGCCCGGTTCCTCCACGACGGCAGCGAAGTCGCGTTGAAGCCGGAAGACTGGTCGGCGAGCCAGTTGCAGATCGGCGCCGACGTCCTCGTGCTGGAACTCCCTGTCAAGCAGCCGGATGTGGTTGTGCCGGTGATCGAATTGACCCTGATATGAAACCGCAAGACTACACGCAGATTTTGGCTGAACTGCGCTCCGCTTACGCCGCGCGCGCGCCTAAATCGGCGGCTTTGAACGAGCGCGCACAGCATGTGCAGGTGGACGGTGGCAGCCACGCGCTGCGTCTGATGCAGCCCTTCCCGCCGCGCATCGTCACCGCCAGTGGCGCGTGGGTGACCGATGAGGACGGTCACCGACTCCTCGATTTCTGGCAGGGGCATCTCGCCAACATCCTGGGTCACAACCCGGACGTGATCGCAGTTGCATTGGCGCAGGCTTTCGCTGCTGATCTGGGCTTGCAGACCGGCTTTACCGAACGATACCAGATCGAAGCCGCCGAACTGCTTTGCGCGCGTACCGGCGCGGAGCGCGTGCGTTTCACGACCAGCGGCACGCTGGCGACGATGTATGCGATCCTGCTGGCGCGCGCCTTCACCGGGCGCGACGTCGTGCTCAAGGTGGGCGGCGGCTGGCACGGCGCGCAGCCCTGGGCGCTCAAGGGGATTGGATACCACGGCACAGAAGGCTACCAGCACGTCGAAACGGCAGGGCTGTCCTCCGCCGTGTGCGAAGAAGTGGTGGTCTCGCGCTTCAACGACGCGGAGATGCTGCGCGATCATTTCCGGCAGTGCGGAGACCGTGTGGCCTGTTTCATCGTCGAGCCATTTATGGGCGCGGGCGGTTTTATGCCGGCGACGCGCGAGTATCTGCAAACTGCCCGCGAACTTGCCACGCAGTACGGCGCGGTGCTGATCTTCGACGAGGTCATCGCCGGGTTCCGTTTCCGTGCGGGCGACACGGGCGCGCTCTACGGCGTGCAACCCGACCTGGCGACCTTCGGCAAGATCATCGGGGGCGGGATGCCGGTGGCGGCGGTTGCCGGGCGCGCCGATATTATGAACCTGGCAGGCCGGGCCGGTGGAGGCCGGGTGAAGTTCTCCGGCGGGACGTACTCCGGCCATCCGGCGTCGATGCTGGCGGCGGTGACGATGTTGCACTATCTGGTGGAGCATGAGGCGGACATCTACCCGCGCCTGGCGGTGTTGGGCGACCGGATCCGGCATCTATTGGAGGATGTGTTTGCGCAAGAAGGATTCTACGCGCGCTGTACGGGGTGGGGGAACGACGCGCTGCCCGGCAGTTCGATCTTTATGCTACACTTCCCGTATGAAGAGGGACATCCCCTCGCTGCGCCGGACGATGTCTTCGACCCGGCAGTCTGTGATGTCGCGCTCAACGGTGATGTGCTGCAACTGGCGCTGTTGCTCGAGGACGTCCATATGATGCACGGACACGGCGCGGTCTCCACGGCGCACACGGAGGCGGATATGGCCTTCCTGGAAGCTGCCTGCCGCAACGCCGCTCGCCGCTTGAAAAAATTGTAGCGCGGGTCTCTGGCCCGCGTTACGGAGGAGGTTCTTTATGCGACTTGGAGCACCGGTTTTTGTAGACGACATGACGCCCGATGCCTGGATCGCGGCTTTGCGCCACGAGCGGTACGGTGCCGCGTATTGCCCGGTCGGGACGGATGCGGATGCGGCGATGATCCGCGCTTACGCTGAGGCGGCGGAGCAGGCGGACGTCGTCATCGCCGAGGTGGGCGCGTGGAGCAATCCGTTGAGCGCCGATGAAGCCACGCGCGCGGCGGCGCTGGAAAAGTGCCAGATGCAATTGGCGCTGGCCGACGAAATCGGCGCGCGCTGCTGCGTGAACATTGCGGGTTCGCGTGGCGAGCCGTGGGATGGCCCGCACCCTGCCAACCTCACGCCGGAGACGTTCGATATGGTTGTGGAGATGGTGCGCGCGATCATCGACGCAGTAAAGCCCCGCCGCACGTACTACACGTTAGAGCCGATGCCGTGGATGTATCCCGACACCGCCGATAGCTACCTGCGTCTGCTCGCGGCGATTGATCGCTCGCATTTCGGCGTTCACGTGGATATGGTCAACGTCATCAACAGCCCGCAACGGTATTTCGAGAACGCCGCGCTCATCCGCGAGTGGTTCACCAAACTCGGCCCGCACATCAAAAGCTGCCACGCGAAGGACACGCTGCTCGCCACGCGGCTGACCACGCACCTCGACGAGGTTCGTCCCGGTCTGGGGTATCTGGATTACCGCACCTTGCTGCGCGAGTTGGACAAACTCGACCCGGACACGCCGTTGATGATCGAACATCTGCAAGCCGAAGAGGATTATCGCCTGTCCGCTGCCTATATCCGTAGCGTGGCGGATCAAGTCGGATTAGCGTTCCGGTAGATGTGGAACCCTTGCGAAGGTTTTCAAACCTTCGCAAGGGTTGTTGATGTCTTATGCCATACCTTTACGCGACCGAGCGCCACAACGAAGCTGATTGTGCAGCCGGGCGGGTGTTCTACAGCCTGCCCGGCCATCCCGCGTTCCCGGTGCGATTGGCGAGTGAGATGTTCCAGCGCTGCCTGGCCCTGCGTGAGGCAGACGGCTTGACTGTACCTTGCGCGCTTTACGACCCATGTTGTGGCGGCGCTTACCATCTGGCGACGCTGGCCTATCTGCACGGGAAGCGCATCGCATCCATCGCCGCTTCGGATATTGACGTGGACGCGCTCAGTCTAGCCAGTCGCAACCTCGACTTGCTGACGCTGGCCGGATTAGAGCGGAGAATTGCAGAGATCACCGCGATGCTGGCTGCTTACGACAAGGCGTCACACGCGGAGGCGCTGGACAGCGCTGAACGGCTGCGTGAGCGATTGCTGGTCTTGACCGAGTGCCATGCCATCCCGGTTTCCGTTTTCCAGACCGATGCGTTGGCCGGGGCGCGCATCCTCGCCGAACTGGGGGCGCACGCGGTAGACATCGTCATCACGGACGTGCCGTACAATCGCCTGTCGGCGTGGCAGGGCGACGCCGTCGCTACAGCGCCATCCAATCCCCTGTGGCAGATGTTGGAAGCGTTGCGCCCTGTTTTGTCGCCGGGTGCGGTCGTTGCCATCGCTTCTGATAAGGGGCAGAAAGCGGCTCACGAAGCTTATCAGCGCGTGGAGCGTTTCCAGATCGGCAAACGGCGTATCGTGCTGTTGCGACCAGTTCTCTCAACGGATTGAACGGATTTTAACGGATTTTTTTGTTGACGTGAGACGTGATTAAACTTTCACGTACAGCACTCTTTACTCGTTTCTCATTACCCAGTTACCAATTACTAACACCCAAAGGAGCTTGACCCATGAAACTCGGTGTTTGTGCAGACCCCAACGTTGCGCCTGTGCTGGCTGAGGCGGGATTTGAATTTCTGGAACTTCACGTTCAGAAGCATTTGAAGACGACTGTGATGGACGAAGCGGCCTTCCCGCCGGAGTTGGCGCGGATTTGGGCTGCGGCCTTGCCGTGTGTGGCAGCGAACTGTTTTGTCCCCGGCGATCTCAAGATCACCGGCCCCGATGTCAACCGGAATGAACTGGCGGCGTATGCCACCGTCGTCTTCGAGCGTGCGGAGCAGGCGGGGATCGATACCATCGTCTTTGGCTCCGGCGGCGCACGGCGCATCCCCGATGACTTCGACCGCGAGATTGCCTGGCAGCAACTCGTCGAGTTCGGCAAGGTGATCGGCCCGCTCGCGCAGGAGCATAATGTGACGGTCGTCGTAGAGCCGCTGAACCAGGGTGAGTGCAACGTCCTCACCGGTGTGGCGGAATCCGGCCGTTACGTGGAGGACGTAGATCATCCCAACGTGCGCTTGCTGGTCGACGCTTATCATTGGCTCCAGGATGACAACGACTTTGACGCGATTGTGACCTACGGCCCGCTGCTGTCCCACGTGCATATCGCCACCGAGGCAAACCGCCGTGCGCCCGGTGTGGAGGCGTGCGATTTTACCGACTTCTTCCGCGCGCTGAAGGAGAGTGGCTACGACGGGCGCGTCTCGATTGAGTCCGGTTGGACGGATATGGCGGCGGAAGCTCCTGTGGCCTTCGAGACGCTGCAACGTCTGCTGCGCGAGGCCGGCTGGTAGATGGACGATCTGCTCGATCTGTGCGGTTTGTGGCGCTTTCAGCCAGACCCGGCGGATGAAGGCGAGTGCCTGGGATACTTTCGCGCCGGTTATAACACCCGCTTTTGGCGTGAGGTGCGCCTGCCCGCCGATTTCGAGACCTGCTACCCGGCGTTGGACGCCTACGAAGGCACGGGCTGGTTCCGGCGCAAGGTTACCGTCCCGGAAACCTGGCGCGACAAACGCGTGGCGTTGCACTTCGAGGGCGTCAATACGCACACGCAAGTGTGGGTGAACGGGCAGTGCGTCGGCGAACATCTCGACGGCTTTCTGCCGTTCGCCTTTGCGATCCAGGATTACCTCGATTTTGGCGCCGACAACGTGGTCGCCGTTCGTGTAGACAACATCCGCCGCCCGGGCGAAGTTCCCGGTTTGCAGCGCGGCTGGCGCACGTTCGGCGGCATCCTGCGGGAAGTGTCGCTGGTCGCCACGGACAAGCTTCACATCGACCATGTCGCTGCCATCGCCGAACCGGTGGCACGGGGTGGGGTGCTCAGCCTCGACGTGACGGTGAAAAACGATCACGCCGTCGATGTACTCACTCGACTGTCCGCCGTGGTGATGGAGCGCGAGGGGCGGCAACTGGCGCGTTTGACGGCGCTGCCGCAGCCGGTTGCGGCCGGTGGTGAGGTGCTTTTTGCGCTGGCGGGACGTGTCTTCGGCGCGCTGCCCTGGTCTCCCGCTGCGCCGAATCTGTACACGGTGCAGATCGCCTTGGAAATGGAAGACCACCTTGCCGATGAGCGGGCGTTTCGTGCCGGCTTCCGCAGAATCGAAGCGCGCGACGGCCGGCTGTGGCTCAACGACGAACCGCTCTACCTGACCGGTTTCAATCGCCACGAGGATTCGCCGCGCAGCAACATGTGCCCCGATCTCGAAACGACGCGCCGTGACCTCGAAATGATGAAGGAGGCCGGGGCGAATTTCGTCCGGCTGTGCCATTATCCGCACCATCCGGCGGAACTTGATCTGTGCGATGAGCTGGGCTTGCTGGCGATGGGTGAAATCCCGCTCTACTGGTGGGACGGGTTGGTAGAGGGCGAAGCTGCCTGCGCCGCCAAACTCGACGCGGCTAAACGCCAGGTGCAGGCGATGGTCCGCCGCGATGGCAACCATCCGGCGCTCATCTTCTGGTCGGTGAGTAACGAGACGGAAGAGCAGCGCCCGGAGGTGGCAGCGGGCAACCGCGCGCTGGTTGCGTTAGCACGGGAACTCGATCCGACGCGCCTGGCAGTCCACGTAAGTAACCATTGGCAGGATGCGCCGAATTTCGACGCAGACGACGTCATCTGTGTCAATGGCTATCCGAGCATCTACGGGCGCTACGAGCAGGCCGATCCCGCCTATGATTTCGCGGAATCCACGACTTTCTGGCGTGATGGCCTGGCGATCTTGTATGCGCGCTATCCCGGCAAGCCGATCCTGGTGACGGAGTTTGGCTATACGTCGTTCCAGCACGTGACGGACAATGCCTTTGGTGAAGACGCTCACGCGGACGCGATTGCCCACGAGTTCGCCGGGATGGATGCGCCCTACGTCTGCGGTGCAACGATCTGGTGCTGGGCCGATCATCCCTGGCCGCCCGCGACGTTCGCGTTCTGCCGTTACCTGAGCGTTAGCCCTTATGGTGTTCTTACCCGCGACCGTCGCCGCCGCAAGCCTTACTGGACCGCGCGCAGGCTCTTCCGCGAGAAGCAAGGGATGCCGGAGTCACCGAAACCGACGACTCCACATCTTGGTCCTGCCGGGTATGAGGTTTTCATGATCCGCCCGCACCTGCGTGATATCCCGCAAATCCCGTTCCCTGAGGGTTATGGTATCCGTGCAATGCGCCTGGACGAGAGCGCATTGTGGACCGATATCCAGCGTGATGCCGAACCGCATTTCCCCATCGCCGATGATCTGTTCCACAACCAGTTCGACGATTATCTCCAGGCGACGCAATGGCGCAGCTTTATCGTCACCAACGCAAAGGGTGTTGGGGTGGGAGTGGTGAGCGCGTGGTTCGACCGCGATTTCAAGGGCGAGGATTACGGGATGATTCACTGGATCGCCATCCGCCAGGCGTACCAGGGCTTGGGTCTGGGCAAGGCGGCGCTGTCTTTCGCGCTGAACCAACTCTCGCAGTGGCACGAGCGCGCCTTCCTGGGTACGCAGACCAAGCGGATTCCGGCGGTTAAACTGTACCTGAACTTCGGCTTCGTTCCTGACCTCGCCCCACCGGGCGCACTCGACGTGTGGCGGGAGGTGGCAGCAAAGGTGCCGCATCCGTTGCTAGCGCAGGCGCTTTCTGAAGTTGCCTGAGCGTTTTTCTTGGAACTACCTTAGTGTAAATTCGTAGAGATTCGTGGTTAGGTTGCTAAAGGAGGAGATGTGATCGAGAGGTATCTGGCTGATCTTGAGGCGCGGATTAACGCCGATGTGGAAGACCGCTTGTATGCCGAGTGGAAAGCATTTACGGACGGGGCGTTCGACGGTTCGATCTTCTCGCCGCAGCGCGTGCGGCGTAGCCCGCCGGGTGTGGCGTGGCCTCACGTTTCCGTCACTGTGGCGCTCGAAGACTATGATCTGATGGCATTGCAACAGCTCGGCGCGTGTTCGGTGGCGCTGGCGGAAGGGACTGGGGCGCTGATGGCCGTCCGCTGTAACTACGGCACCGGCATTATGCCAACGCTCTTCGGCGCGACGTTGTTCGTGATGGACGAAGCGACGGACACGCTGCCGACTTCCATTCCATTGGTTGGGCTGGAACACGCGACTGCGGATGGAGCGATGCAAACCTCGGCTACGAGTAAGGTCGTCGATGTGATCAAGGCATTGCTCGACCGGGGCATTCCCGATCTGCATACCGGGCTTGGGGGCAAAGTTTTGGCGATGGCGGAACAGTACGGGGCGTTGTTTGATCCCTATCCGAAAATCCGCCGCTACGTCCACGTTTACCACCCCGATTTGCAGGGGCCAATGGATATCTGTGAGCTGCTGTGGGGCAGTGGGCTTTTTGTCGCCTTGCTGGAAATGCCCGATCTCGTCACGGCGCTGCTCGAGTTGGTGACGGAGACGTACGCCCACTTTATGCGCGCGTGGGCAGACATCATCCCCTTCGAAGACGGCTACAACGTCCATTGGGCGATGCTGCACGAGGGCAACATTATGCTGCGCGACGATTCAGCGATGAACCTCTCGCCGCGCATGTTCGAGACGTTCATTCAGCCCTACGATGGACGTCTGCTCCGCGAGTTAGGCGGCGGCGCGTTGCACTTCTGCGGGCGCGGCGATCACTACATCCAGCATGCCGCGCGGATGGCAGGACTGAACGCGATCAATCTGTCGCAACCGGAGTACAATAAGATGGATGCGATTTTCGATCACACCGTTGATAAGGGCCTCCGCATTATTGGTTTGCCGCGCCCTGCCGCAGAAGCGGCGCTGGCGCGTGGTCGCGACTTGCGGGGGTGTGTTCACTGCTGGTGAGTGTTGAGGCGTGCTATGAACGGTCTGGAGTGGGTCATTGGCATCGTTGCTTTTTTGCTTTTTGCGTTTGGCGTGATTTGGCTGCTGCTACGCCATACGCGAACCAGATTGCAACGCCTGGAGCAAAAGGATGCGACACTGCGCGAAAGTGAGGAACGCTTCCGCGTAGCTTTCCACACCAGCCCGGACGCCATCAACATCAACCGGTTGGCCGATGGCTTGTACGTGGATATCAACGCGGGATTCACGGCGCTAACCGGCTATACCCGCGAGGATGTGATCGGCAGAAGCTCCCTGGAGATCGAGATTTGGTGCGATCCCGCCGACCGGCAGAAATTGGTTGAAGGTCTGCAAGCCAATGGCTATTACGAGAATCTGGAGGCGCGTTTCCGGCGCAAGAATGGCGATATCGGCATTGGATTGATGTCGGCCAAGATTATGATGCTTCAGGGTGTCCCGCACATCCTCTCTGTCACCCGTGACATCACCGAGCGGAAACAGACGGAAGATGCGTTGCGTGAGAGCGAGACGCGGTATCGCAGTCTGTTTACGAACAACCATGCGGTGATGTTGCTCATCGATCCGGAGGGCGGTGCGATTGTGGACGCCAACCCCGCGGCGGCACACTATTACGGTTGGACGCAGGCCGAACTCCGTCAGAAAAAGGTCGGCGAGATCAACACGTTGTCGCCAGAGGAAGTCCAGGCCGAAATGGACCTCGCGCGCAGCGAACAGCGCAGCCACTTTGTCTTCCGGCATCGCCTGGCCGATGGCTCGATCCGCGATGTTGAGGTCTTCAGCGGGCCGATCACCGTGCAGGGACGCTCGCTGTTGTATTCGATCATCCACGATACCACCGAACGCAATCGGGCCGAGGCATTGCTCAAAGAAAATGAACAACGCCAACGCCGTTACGCCGGGTTGTTGGCGAGCCTGATTGGCGGCGGTGAGTTCTTCAAAAGGACACTGGACGAGAACCTGCAAAACATTGTGAAGCTTTCTGCACGTGTATTTGAAACGGAGAGAACCAGCATCTGGGTTTACAACGCCGACTATTCGGAAATTGAGTGCCGTTGCTTGTACACATTGAGTACAGATGTTTTCAGCGCCGGTGGAACATTGCACGCCGTTCAGTTCCCTACCTATACATCCGGCCATAAGACCGGCAGTGTGATTGCGGCTTATGACGTGCGAACCGATCCGCGAACTTGTGAACTCCCCGCCGAGTATTACGATGCTTACAATATCCATTCTCTTATGGATGCGTCTGTTTGGGCGCATGGAAGTCTGGCTGCTATTTTGTGTTTTGAGCATGTAGGCCAGAAGCGCCGTTGGTTGCCGGAAGAAGAACAACTGGCGCAGACTCTGGCAACGTACATTTCATTTTGCTTCGAGGCGCATGAGCGCGCGCAGGCCGAGAAAGCGTTGCGGGAGAGCGAAGAGCGATTGCGCGAAGCGCTCGAGGCGACGGAGCAGTTGTTAGCGTTGATCCAGACTCAGGCCCGCCAGGTCCAGGACATCATCGATACGGTTCCTGAAGGCGTGCTGCTGTTGGATGCGAGCGGCCGGATATTGACGACCAACCCTGTGGCCGAAAACGTCTTGAATTCCCTGGGTATCGATGTGGGTCAGCCACTTACGCACTTGGGCGATCGTGCTTTGGTCGAACTGCTTACCTCTCCCCCGCAAGGCTTGCGGCACGAGATGACGTCCGGCGAACGCTTCTTCGAGATCATTGCGCGGCCTATCGCCAATGGCTCTGAGCCGGAGCACTGGGTCTTGGTCATCCACGAAGCCACGCACGAGCGCGCTGCGCGCCAACAACTCGAACGTCAGGAGCGGTTGGCGAGCGTCGGTCAACTGGCCGCCGGCATCGCCCACGACTTCAACAACATTCTCGCGGGCATTGTGCTTTACAGCCAGATGTCGCTGCGGATGCCTGCTTTGCCCCCGCAATTGCGCGAGCGTTTGCTCATCATCGTCGAACAGGCGCATCGGGCCTCCGACCTGGTCAACCAGATTCTCGATTTTGGCCGCCGGTCGGTGTTGGATCGCCAGCCCGTGGACCTGGCGGCTTTGCTGGCAGAGCAAGTCAAGTTGTGGGAACGAACGCTGCCGGAGACGATTCGGATCACATTGACGTATGGCGCGGATGCTTATCTCGTCAACGCCGATAAGACGCGGATGCAGCAGATGTTCATGAACCTGGTGGTCAACGCGCGCGACGCGATGTTGGAAGGAGGTGAGCTGCGGATCGACCTGGCGCGGGTGTACCTTGCTGATGTGGAGCCACCCGGCGAATGGGTGCGTGCGGATGTGACCGACACCGGAAGCGGCATCCCCGAAGACGTTTTGCCACATATCTACGATCCATTCTTTACGACCAAAGGGCCTGGCAAGGGGAGCGGCCTGGGATTGGCGCAAGTCTACGGCATCGTCGTCTCGCACGATGGGTGGATCGACGTGAAAACGCACATCGGCGCGGGGACAACCTTCTCGATCTTTCTGCCCGCGCTCACCACCCCGGAGGCTGCGGCGCCAGCGCCGCAACCCGGTGCTTTGCCCATGGGGCACGGCGAAACAATCCTGGTGGTCGAAGACAACCCGGCGACTCGCGCGGCTATCGTCGCCGCGTTAGAGATGTTGCAATATCGCACGTTGGAAGCCGCAAACGGCAAAGAGGCGCTGCACATTGTCAAGGCGCATCCCGCTGAAATCGCATTGGTGCTCAGCGACCTGGTCATGCCGGAGATGGGAGGCAAGGCATTGGCTGCCGCCTTACGCCAGCGTGCCCCGCACGTGCGCGTTGTGGTCATGAGCGGGCATCCATTGGGTACAGAAGTGAATACCTTGCGCGAGGCCGGCGTCGTCGCCTGGGTGCAGAAACCGCCGGACCTACGAGAACTGGCCGAAGCGTTGGCGCAGGCGCTTTCGAAGTGAATGAGAGACTACAAAAGTCTATGCAAGAATTGCGCCTGTGGCAAACCTCTTGTCTTGCGTAGACTTTTTGCTCAGCCATACGCCTTGTGAGACTTTTGTAGTCGGACGTTTGACAATCCACCCAGTTATGGTATTATTCCACCCGTAAACGGGGCGTGGCCCAGCTTGGCTAGGGCGCTACAATGGGGTTGTAGAGGCCGACGGTTCAAATCCGTCCGCCCCGACTGCGGGTAAGGAAATGGCCGGCTTGTCCAACAAGCCGGCCATTTTTATTGTGGGTTTTCCTGGTTATGCTTTCGCCCGCCAGTTGAGCGCGTCCTTTTGCGGGCACGCTTCGATGCACGCGCCGCAGGCGAAGCAATCGGCGTGCAGTTTGGCGCCGGCGTAGAAATCGGCCATCGCGCCGGAGGGACACGCTTTGACGCATAACTGGCAGTGTTTGCAGGCGTCCTGGTTGATGCGTGGGCGCATCAAGCTGAACTGTTCCACCACCCAGCCGGTCAGTCCAAACGGGCACAGGAATCGACACCAGGGCCGGTAGACGAACAGGCTGGCGGCGAGCACGACGAGCGAGAAGAGGGCAATCGCCCAGGTGAAGTTGAAGGAAAAGAGTTGGAACGGGTCGATGACGCCGATCCAATCCAACCCCGCCACAACGAGTCCCCCGATCAGCCCCACGAAGGCGACGATACGCACGGTGTTGGAGAGCCAGAAGGGCGGCTTCCATTTGGGTAGCTTGACGCGATACAATAGGTCTTGCAGCAATCCCAGTTGGCAGCCCCAACCGCAGATCGACTTGTTGGAGACCCAGACCGCGACCAGCAGAATGAGCAACATCGCGGCGACGGGTAGCACGAGTTGACGACGTACCAGGGTGCTGGTGAGCAATGTGCGCAGCGAAGCAACGGGATTTGGATTTAGCCCGCCGGGGATGAGCATCCCAAAGATGAAGCCGAAAAGCAGCGTCCCGCCGACGAGGAACGCCAGGCGCACTTTCGACGTGACCTTGCGCTTGCGCAAAAGCAGGGTGGCTGCCACGATGGTGGCAATCCACAGCACGAATTTGACCAAAATAAGTGGGTTGAGCGTCATTTGATTGGGCATGACTGACTCCTTGTTACAGTATCCGGGTGCTCTCGGTGGGACGCGGAGTCTTAACCACCAGGCAGCGGAAGACGGCGTCGCTCTCGTTGAGCAGGCGGTGCGGGATGCGCACCGGGCTTTCGATGAGCATGTCGCGGACGACGGTCTGCTGCTCACCGCCGATTTCGACGATGCCTCGCCCTTCGAGTACGTAGAAGAACACGTCCACCGGGGTGATGTGCAATTTAAGGGCCTCGCCGGGCTGCAATGTCACCATGACGACCTGCGCGTGCTCGGTGCTGAGCAACTCACGGGCGCTGATCCCGTGGGGGTTGGGCGAGTCTGCTGCGGTTAAAGCGTTAACGATATGCATCATAATCCTCCTAAAAAAGTTTGATAGTCATTTGTCGTAGCGTCGTTTTTGTTTACTGGAAGTGCGTGGGCGCTTCCTTTTCCGCTGTGTCCAGGGTGCGTTCCAACAGGGAGAGCAAGGTCTGTTGCTCTTCCGGCGTCAATCCGGCGAGCAGGCGGCGCGTTTTCTCATGACGATAGCGCTGTACGCGCTCCCACAGGGCGCTGCCCGTTGCTGTCAGCTCGAACTGCCAGGCGCGTCCGTCCACCGGGTCGGGTCGGCGTTCGAGCAGGCCGATCTCTTCCAATTTGCGCACGCCTACGCTGACGGTGGGTGGGGTCAGCGCCAAGCCGTCGGCCATGTCTTGCAGGTTGCATTCCGGCGACGCGGCGACCCATTCCAGCAATGTCAACTGCGCCGGTGAGATGCCCACTTCTTCGAACGGCGGTTGTCCCGGCCCCGCTTCGCGCAAGCGGCGTAACAGCCGTTGGAATTGACGTTCGATTGTCGTTGTCTGGGACATGGCGTCTCCTGATAATTTATTTAGTCTAACTAACTATATCACGAGAGTAGAATTTTGTCAAATAGCGGCCTTGGTATATACTCATAGCACAATTGTGTATAGCTTTGGTGATGACAGGCAGTGGGTAGTTCATTTGGAACAGTTCGCCAGAGATTTCGACGAAGAAAAAATTCACGTGCTCCTGGCTCAACCTTCTGGAGGCGATCTATGAGCGAGTCGCAAGTCCGTACCTTCGCATTGGATATCCCGCCGCAGACCGTGCTCATCATCGACGATAATGTCAACAATCTGGCGACGTTGAGCGATTATCTGGCAGAGTACGACTTCGAAGTGTTGGTTGCCCCCAACGGAGAACAAGGTCTCTTGCGGGTGCAGCTCGTGAAGCCGGATTTGATTCTGCTGGATATTGTTATGCCCGGGATGGATGGTTTTGAAACGTGCCGTCGTCTCAAGGCCAACCCCGACACACAGGCTATCCCGGTCATTTTCTTGACGGCGCTGACCGAGACGGAACATAAGATCAAGGGTTTTGAACTGGGCGCCGTGGATTACATTACCAAACCGTTGCAAAGGGAAGAAGTGTTGGCGCGCGTGTTTACGCACTTGCGACTGCACGTGATGACCGAGCGTTTGGAGCAGACCGTCCAGGTGCGTACCGCAGAATTACGGCAAACCAACCGGTGGTTGCAACAGGAGGTCGCCGAGCGCAAACGGGCCGAAGCTGCGTTGCGGGAGAATGAGGCGAAGTATCGTCATCTGGTTGAGTACGCTAACGACGGCATCTTGATCGTGCAGGATGGCCGGATCGCGTATGGCAATCGTTATCTGACCCAACTGTGTGATTTTACTCTGGAAGAGGCGCTGGGGCGGCCATTTACTGAATTTGTTGCTCCTGATGAGGTGTCAAAGCTCGTCGATTATTACCGGCGCCGGATGGCCGGGGAGGTGATTCCCCAAGTTTACGAATCCGCCATTCGTCACCGCGATGGACGCAGCATTGATGTTGAACTCAACATCAGCCTGACAACCTATCAGGGCCAACCTGCTGCGCAGGTGATCGTCCGCGACATTACCACCCGCAAGCAGGCTGAGACAGAGCGCACCCGGTTGTTGGCGCAAATCCAGCAGCAAGATCGACTTGCCGCCATCGGCCAACTGGCTGCCGGGATTGTCCACGACTTCAACAACATTATGGCGACGATCACGCTCTATGCGCAGATGACAGCACGTACCCCAAGTATCCCTGCTCCTATCCGCGAACGGATGTTGACGATTAACCAGCAGGCCCAGCATGCGACGAACTTGATTCGCCAAATTCTGGATTTTAGCCGCAAGGCTGAGATTGAATCCCGCATAGTGGATCTGTTGCCTTTTCTGATCCAGCAAGTCCAGCTATTCAAACGTACGCTGCCTGAGAATATCGACATCACGCTCATCAGTGCGCCAGGCGCGTACCGGGTCAACGCCGACCCGACGAGCATCCAGCAAATGCTCATGAATCTGGTCGTCAATGCGCGCGACGCGATGCCCGGAGGCGGTGAATTGCAGTTGCGGCTGGCGCACTGCCACGTCGCGGATGGCGATACCCCGCCTGTTTCACAACTAAGCGTGGGCGATTGGATACGGTTCGACATCTCCGACTCGGGTATAGGTATGCCTGAAGAAGTGCGCGCGCACCTGTTCGAGCCATTCTTTACCACCAAGCCGCTGGGCAAAGGAACCGGTTTGGGCTTGGCGCAAGTGCGCAGCATCGTCACCGCGCACCACGGTGAAATCACCGTCACCTCAGAAGTTGGACGCGGCACGACGTTTACGTTTTATTTGCCGGCGCTGGCTTCATCTGCGGAGGAATCCTTACCGGCAACTGAACCCTCTCTGACTCAGGGGAAGGGCGCGCTGATCCTGGTTGTCGAAGACGACCCTTCGGCGCGCAGGGCGTTGGTTGAGAGCCTTGAGTTTTTGGATTACCGCACGCTTGAAGCGGTCAATGGCGAGGATGCGCTGGCCGTTTTGACGCAGCATGGCGCAGACATCGCTTTGATTCTGACCGACGTTGTGATGCCGTCGATGGGCGGCATAGCCCTCGTCGAGGCGCTCCGCAAGCGTCAATGGGACAAGCCTGTGTTGTTGGTGACCGGGCATCCTCTGCGCGATGAGTTGGCAACCCTACAGCCCATATTTCCGGTGGATTGGATCAGCAAGCCGCCCACGGTGGATATGTTAGTCACAAAAGTCGCCCGGTCACTCAGCGGCTAAAACCCATAGTTGCCATTTGCCATTTGCCCAGGAGACACCGTTATGGACGATCCAGCACCCGATCTCAAACGCGAACAACAAGCAACACTTGCGCGACCCCGATACCCCTATTCTACGGCGGCGCGCTTCTTTTTCTGGTCGATGGACGTGTTTGCCGGACGCAAAACCACGCTCTCCAAGACGAAATTGCTCGAAATGCTGGCGAGCGTCCCCTACCGGCAATGGGAAATCCTCCACTATGCCCGGTTGACGCGCCGTTATCGCAATATGCCCTGGGTACAGCAGGCCGGTCGCATCGTCGAATGGGGCCGCGAAGCGCAGGACAACGAATACTGGCATTTGCTGGTGATCCAGGAGAAGATGGAGGCCGACGGCACCCGAGACGCCTGGTATCTTACCCCGCCTATTTTCTGGCTGATGGTGGGGACTTACGTTGTGCTGGCACGCTTGCTGGCATTGTTCAGTCAGCGCCGAGCGTTCCTGTTCAACGCCGAATTCGAGGATCACGCCGAACATAGCTACGCTCAATTCGTCGAAGAACACCCGGAATGGGAGACACAGCCCGTTGATCACCCGCTCGTAGCCGAGCACGCCGACGCCAAGACCTGGGCCGACGTTTTCCGGCGGATCAGCCTGGATGAGCGCGACCACCGCAACCGCAGTTTCGTCTTTGCCGGGAAGCCGGAGCACGTCGTTTCGTATCCGGGAATGCCGGCGTAGTGGCTTTGATCCGAGTGCCCAATTTCATACATCAAAACGGAGGTGACACATTGACTGAAAACAACCCTATCGACATCAAGATCGCCTACATCGGCGGCGGGAGCCGCTACTGGGCCAGAATGGTGATGACCGATTTGGCGCTGTGCCCGCACCTCACGGGCGAAATCGCGCTTTACGACATCGACCACGCGGCCGCGCTGCGGAATGTCGAGCGCGCCAAAGAAATCTACAGTCACCCAGACGCGCGGACGACGTTCGCCGTCAACGCTTACGGGACTTCCGAGGAGGCGCTGGCGGACGCAGATTTCGTCTTCCTCTCGATTTTGCCGGGGCCGATGTGGATGTTCGCCAACGACCTCGACATCCCGGCAAAGTACGGCATCCTCCAAACCGTGGGCGATACCACCGGGCCGGGCGGCATCAGCCGTGCGCTGCGCACCGTGCCTATCTACGTGGATTACGCGCATCAAATCATGGAGCAGTGCCCCGAAGCCTGGGTCATCAACTACACCAACCCGATGACGCTGTGTACCGCCGCGCTTTACGCCGCCGAGCCGGACATCAAGGCGTTCGGCTGCTGCCACGAGGTCTTCGGCACGCAGGAGATGCTCGCCGGGCTGGTTAACGCGCACCTCGATGCGCCGCGTCCCAAACGCAGTGACATCAAGACCGATATTGTGGGCGTCAACCACTTCACCTTTGCGACGCGCGCGACGTGGGACGGCTACGACCTTTTCCCACTCCTCGAAGCGCACATGGAGCAGGA
>Ga0209614_1000859_pt1 | contig 25286 bp, 21 predicted proteins | sample BlaSprsedimmetaG_FD_185484 | JGI IMG/M metagenome (GOLD analysis project Ga0209614, IMG submission 185484) | Hot spring sediment bacterial and archeal communities from California, USA to study Microbial Dark Matter (Phase II) - Blank Spring... ... | reverse complement strand
AAGTATCTTTTCTTTATCTCTATCTTTTCGGTGTGTCCATCATTTCGGGGGAACATTATCAAACCATGATTATGGGCAAGGTGTTACTGTACCCGAATTTTTGATAATTTACCCAAAAACCGTGTCAAGAACTTTTTTCAAAGAACGAAACTTTTTTGTGCTGAATAGTTACGGAAAAGTTTAAAGTACTCTCCAGGGTTGAACTGAAAAGCCGCCAAGAGGTGTACACGGAGCAATATTGCCTCGCTGTTAAGGTAGAAGCAAACTTAACGATTAAGATGGCAAAGACCATTATTTTCCCTGCCGCCATCAGATATCAGGGTGAGCTCGCAAAAACCTGTGCTGACCTTAGGGCAATCGGACATACATATCATACAGGCACGCTGGACACGGTAACCGGCCTGGTGAAGGAACTGCACGATGCAATTGCCGCACTTGAAGAAAGCATGGCGAAAAAAGATACCTCTTCAGTGCCTGCGTTGGCACGGTACTACTGCGATAAGGTTCTTCCCGCAATGCTTGCCGTGAGAAGAGTGGCCGACAACCTTGAAGGAATCGTTGCCGATGATCTGTGGCCGTTGCCAAGCTACCAGGAAATGCTGTTCATCAAGTAATATTCGGGGATGGAATAAGGGGATACATGGTGAATGTCTGCATCATTTTCCATATATCCCCTATCAGCCTGAACTATCCTCTCCAAATCAAGCAGATTTGTTAATTGACCTGATGCATCATGGAAAGTTCATCACAGAAAACTCGTTATTCGTTTCGACATGCAGCAATCACGGTACGGACCGGCTGCGATGGACACCATCCGTTTTCACACAGCTATTATTGTGAATGACGGAGAGTTCTGTAGAGCGAACCGATAATAAAATCGAGCTGCTTGGTACTACTCGATTTCGTATCCCTTAATGTGAAGGAAGAGCTCTTTTTCCGTCTCCCGCATGGTACGTGTGCCTTCGTCTGACATTTCATGGTCGTACCCGAGGAGATGAAGGAGACCGTGAATGATGAGGTATGTAAGCTCATCTTCAAAAGATAAGCCTTCATGAGCGGCATCTCTAAGAGCTGTATCAACGGATATTATAATGTCGCCGAGAACATGAGGATTGATTTCTCCAAAATCACCCTCGCGCATCGAAAAGGCAATGACATTGGTTGGCCCGTTCCTGTTGAGATATTGACGGTTCAATTCAGCGATTTCCTCATCGTCAACGAAAAGAACGCTTAGTTCCAAGCCCGTGCTATCAAGAAGTTTCAAGGCACTATTGATGTCCTGTCGCACTTTTGAGGAGGATATCTCGATTCTTTTCTGCCTGTTTTCTATTAGGATTGTCATTCTTTTCTCTCTTGCCGTTGACTTCTTTCACCGCCGATTCAGGATAATCGATTCTTTGGTGGAATATCCCGTTCAGCGTTCTGGTGAAACTCTCGGCAATCTTGCTGAGATCATGGAAGGTCAGATCACAGTCATCAAGCTCACCTTCAAGAAGCACCTGGTTGATCCTGTCTTCCACGAGGTTCTTTACTCTCGATGGCGTAGGGTTCCTAAGGACTCGGGACGACGCTTCAATCACATCACCAAGAAGTACCAGTCCGGCTTCCTTTGTCTGGGGTTTCGGTCCCGGATATCTGAATTCACCCTCCGGAATTGCCCGAACGGAAGGATCATTATCTTTCTGGGCTTTATCGTAAAAGTAACCGACGAGCCGTGTGCCGTGATGCTGTCGTATGATATCGGTAATATCCGACCCGAGTTTATATTCCCGCGACAGGTCACACCCTTCCTTTACGTGGGAAATGATAACGAGACTGCTCATCTTCGGCGACAACTTATCCAGTTTATTTTCCGGACCTCGCTGGTTCTCAATAAAATACTGGGCTTTTTTCATCTTTCCGATGTCGTGATAGAAAGCACTGACCTTCGCAAGCAGCGAGTTCGCATTAATCGATTCCGCCGCCGCCTCTACCATGGAGGCAACAATGACACTGTGATGATATGTTCCTGGAGCAATCATGATCATTTCCTGAAAAATAGGCTGATTGAGATTGGCCAGCTCAAGCAGTTTGATATCAGTCGTGTATCCAAATATAGACTCAAAGAGCGGCAAAACGCTCGATATTATCGCAGCTGACAGGATACCGCCCGCCAGTCCAAAAATGAGTTTAAAAAAAGTGTCGACATGTATAAGAGCACCCGACAGCAACAAGAGGCATACGATGACAGCCATATTCACCAGCCCCACAATGATGCCTGTACGGAAGAATGCCGAGCGTCGTTTACATTCGGTAATGCTGAATGCGGACACCATGCTTCCGACGAGCGCATAAAAAAACATGGATATCCTGTCCTCGAAGAGAAAGCTGATGAGAAATGATGTGAATACTGCAAATATGAGTCCCGCGTTTCGGTTGAGAAGAATAACTGCCAGCATTGTCGCGGCTGCAAAGGGGATACCATACAGACAGGCATTAACGGTTATCATGGGGAAGGCATGGTTGATCGATCCGGACAGAAAGATACTGATTCGTACAAGAATGATCTGCAGTATTGCGGCAATCGCCAGCAGCAGGATGTTTATGCCGTCGTTTTTGTTCGTAGGTATCAGAAAGTCTCTGAAAATGTAGTATAGAATGACGGAAAACAGCATGATGGTAAGAAACATGCCGATGAACATTGAAATGCTGAGGAATTTATTACCATCAGAAACGGCATACAAAGCAATAAGCTTGTCAAGCTGAACCGGCGAGATTTTCTCTCCCTCGCGAACGATCATCTCGTTTTTCTGTACTTTATAAAAGACCGGTCTGACCGCACTCATAAGCTCCTGTTTTCTTTGTTCCGTCGCATTTTGAGCAAATGTCAGATTCGGCCTGACGAGCTTTTTGACAAGTGAGATCGATACCTTTTGAATATCCTTTTCCTCACCGGTTAAATATTCCGGTGCATTCTTCGAAATAAGTGAATCCACATTCTCGATCGGAAGAATAGATGAGAGGTCGTTCATGACCGTTTCACCCTGCGTCTTAATGTTCCTTACAATGATGGACGTGTCTTTCAGCAGGTTTAAAATACCCTGATCACTGATGGGGCCTTTGTTGTAAATTGAATAGATCAGTTTGACTTGTTTATTGCAGAGGTCCATGGGAAACCCCTGTTTGTTCAAGAGATTAAACTCGTTGTCGGAAAGGGAGAACCCCACCGTGCTTTCAAAACTTTTTCGTGCCTGATCAATGACGGTCGCCAGATCTTGTGTGGCAATATTCTCGCGGCGGATACGCAAGTGTGTGTCAACCATTCCGAGAAATGCCTTTGCCAGCGTCATGCCGATTGAAGACGGCATATTATCGTCATAATCATAGACAGGTTGCGCCGTGGCGGCCGCCTCAAGCCGCTTCTGCTCCGTAGACGCCCGATCTTCGACAAGAAAGTCTCGGTCTGCCTTGATATCTTTGGTTGTAATATCGCCTAATTTGAAAGAGGGGCGGGTAAAATGGGCATGGGGAGAAAGAATCACCGCCAGCATCAAGCTCATAACGACACAGACAAACCACCGGTGAAAAAGATTATTTTTTACAAACGAAGGCAGGAAATCGTATCGTGTCGATCTGTTTTTTGATGATCGCTGTTTCTTATTGTTTGACATATATATAAGCAATGGGGAACCGATTAATTATCCCCCCGTTTACGGTCAAGATGATTGTAGGCTCTTATTATGTCCTGGACAAGTGGATGCCTCACTACGTCTATTTCGGTAAAATAGACAAAACGAATTCCCTTTGTGGTCCCAAGAATTTCTGTGGCTTCAAGCAACCCTGATATTCTGTCGGGAGGAAGATCGGTCTGGGTTACGTCGCCGGTTATCACAGCCTTCGACCCGAATCCCAGTCTTGTTAAAAACATTTTCATCTGTTCAGATGTCGTATTCTGAGCCTCGTCAAGGATTACGAAAGAATCGTTCAGTGTTCTTCCTCTCATAAAGGCAAGGGGAGCGACTTCAATGATTCCCTTGTGAATCAAGGCCGATGCACGATCAAAATCCATCATATCATGCAGTGCGTCATAGAGCGGTCTCAGGTACGGATTAACCTTTTCGGCAAGGTCCCCCGGAAGGAAGCCGAGCTTTTCACCGGCTTCGAGAGCCGGTCGAGTCAAGACGATACGATGAACCTGTTTTGCCATAAGGGCCGCCACGGCCAGCGCCATCGCCAGATATGTTTTCCCCGTACCTGCAGGCCCTATTCCGAAAACCATATCGTGAGTCCTTATAGAATCGATATAGAGTTTCTGTGCAATACTCTTCGGGGTAATAGTCTGTTTCTTCGATGAAATAAAGACAGTGTCAAGAAAGATCTTTTCAAGATTTACCGCACTGTTTCGGGAAAGCATTCTGTGGGCGTAGTCGATGTCGGTGGGAAAAACAGGATACCCTTTCTTGATGATCGCATACAGCTGCAGAATGAGATTCTCTATGATGGATGAACCGACATCATCCCCTTTAACGAGAATCTTGTCGCCCTGTACCGTAATTGTGACATTCTCCAGTTTTTCAATCTGTTTAATGCCTTTATCGTGCTCGCCGAGCAAAGCTCTCAAGGCTTGATTGTCCGGAAAATGTAACTCCTTCGTTGAGCTGTCTTCTGAATCGACCTTCAAATACTATCCAGCCTTTTCTGAATTTGACTGCAGCATGCTACCATCATTGATTATTCATTGCAATACCTTTTCGACTGCAATAATCACTCCTTGTCGTCTTGACGTTATGTGCCTGCCGTCAACAGAATGAAAAAGGACGGGACTTTATGGGATCACTCATGCTGCATGAACAGATGGGCGTATACTTTCGCATTTCCGATCATATTGTCGATAAGACAGTGTTCATTCGGTTGATGCGCCGTCATGCCCAGCTTTGACCATACGGCGACAGGATAGCCTTTCTTCCTGAATATAGCGGCAACAGTACCCCCCCCGATTCCCATCGGCCTCGCATCAACACCATAGATCTCACGGATCGCCCGCTTGAGCGCAAGGACAACAGGCGCATCTTTTTCCGTCGGCGGTGGAGCCTGAGCTTCCTGAACTGATGTAATATCAATTGTTACTTTAAACTGTTGTTCTATCGAATCGGCCATATGCCTGATTTTTCTTTTAACGTCGAATAAATCATATGCAGGCAGAACTCTGCAGTCGACGAAGAAGACATCATCCCCGGGGATAGTGTTTATGTTTGGAATGTTAGCGTTTTTTTTGGTCGGCTCAAACGTGCTCTCCGGCGGGCTGTATGCCGGATCGGCGGCATCGAAGTAATCATAGAGTTCCCTGAGCAGTACAACAAGATAAGATGCGGCCACGAAAGCATTATTGCCGAGTGAGGGTTTGCTGGCATGGCACTGCCGGCCTTTTGTTTCTATACGAAGCCAGAGGATGCTTTTTTCCGCAATCTCTATGGCCGTACCGTCTTCGATGCCGAAGTCTGGTACAATAATAATGTCGGACTTCCGAAAGAGATGTTCATAGTGTTCGATTACATACCCGAGGCCCAAATCACTTCCCGTTTCTTCATCGGCGACAAAGATGAGGCCGATCGATGATTCGGGAACGATTCCTTCGTCAAGAATAGCTTTTGCGGAGAATATCGAAGATACGAGATCCTGTTGATTGTCTTCCGTCCCCCTGCCGAATATTTTTCCTTCCTTTACACAGGCTCGATAGGGGTCTTCATGCCAGAGCTTCAGCTCGCCGGGAGGAACGATATCCGTATGGGTGAGAATCCATACGGTTTTATCCGGGTTCTTTCCTGGAAGTTTTGTAACAATGGTCGGCCGTACCCCCGATGCGACTCGGTCATCGGGCGCATCGATTTCCATTACATCTTCAAAACCATTTTCACGGAGATACGACTTAAGAAACAGGGCCTTGTCATATTCACCGTCTCCGCCGTTTTCCGGACTCAACGCGGGAAACGCGGTCAGATCGACCTGAAGTTTGATCATGTCATCTCGAAAAGCATCGATTCTATAAATTATTTGCTGGAACGTTTCATTTTTAATCATGGTTTCTCCATTCAGGTATTCCTCTCACATACATCTCTAAGGATTTTCGTTGCTATTGCCGACTTCGGCATCATCTCTTCTGACTTCCGTAACCATACCGAATGTCGAGAGCGGCATGTCAAATTTCTCTTCATTCCCGAGAACAAATACGGTCGTTTCATCGACCGTAAAATATGTTTGTGCGACCCGCAACAGGTCCGATGTCGTGAGACTGTCGATTCGATATCGGTATGACGTTAGAAAATCTTGCGGCAGATCATGGTATTCAAGAAGCAATTGTTGCATGGAAATCTTTTCCGCGGACGAGAAGGAAAAAACGAAGTTATTGATGATTGAACGCTTTGCCCAGAACAGCTCTTCATCAGTGACGCCGACATCCTTCGCATCATCCAGGATGCTCCGGAGCACAGACAGAACCTGTGCCGTCGTTTCAGCCTTGGTCATGGCGTAGGCTCCGAATACGCCGAATTCGTTCCGGGGGGAATAGAAACTACCGGCACTGTAAGCGAGTCCCAGCCTGTTCCGTATTGTTCCGAATATCCGTGATCGAAAGCCGCCACTTCCGACAATGAAATCGAGAACTTCGAAGGCGTAATGGTCGGGATCGTATTTCCCGGGGGCAAATAGTCCCATGATGATGATCGACTGGGGAAGATCCTTGAAAAGGAAATTAACGGATCCTTTAAGATTAACATTCGGCAACGGAACCCGCGGAATATCACCTGATAGACGCCACGCAGCGAAGTGGCGATTTATAAGAGCAATCGCATCTTCTGTCGTAGTGTCGCCGGTTATGGATATCATGATATTTCTGGGGAAAAAGAATTGGTTGTGGAACATGACACAATCATCCCGGGTTATTGCCCCAACTGATGAAACAGTACTCAGCCGACCTCTTGGATTATCCCCGTACATGATGTGAGAAAATTCCCTGAACGCCATATTCCTGGGATTATCATAGATGCGTCTCAGCATTTCGATTTTTAAATCTTTTTTCTCCTGCAATTTTTTTTCCTCAAATGCTGGATGCATCAGGATATCGGAAAAGATCTTCATTCCCGGTTCGCTGTCCCCTTTCAGGACCGAGAGCGATATTGTTGCCGTGTCTTTTTCAATCTTGACGGATACGTTTCCTGCCATGAAATCAAGCTCCGCATCGATTGCATCGCCGGTCATGGCGGCGGTGCCGCCGGTCCGCATGACAATCCCCGCTAACTCCGCCAGACCTTCCTTTCCCACAGGATCGTACATCGAACCGGTTCTTGCGACGGCCGTAACGTTCAGAAGGGGAAGTTCATGATCCTCCAAAATATAAATGATAATACCATTGGGGAGTTCAACCCGTTCCGGCTGTTGTGGTGAGAAGTCAAGAGGACGATAGGCAATAGTGTCAGGATCTATCGTCACTGAGGGACGGCATCCCATCATAGTAAAAAAACATATAATGACCATAGTAAACACTGGAATAGATCGCTTCATTTATCTTCATCCTAACTATTCTGATAAGTGTAGTGTCGATGATGTATTGTTTCTCCGTTCCAATCGGGCAACAGTTCTATTGTCGGCATTCAGATATTCATTCGCTACCCGGATGATATCATCGGCTGTCACTTTGTCGATAACATCAAGGTGATTGCTTATATAACGGCAATCCCCGGCGATCGCTTCATAATATGAAAGCATGCCCGCAAGACCTCGGTTCGAATCGAGGCTTCTGAGAAAATCCGCCTTCAACTGATTCTTCGCTTTTTTGATTTCCGTTTCCGGTACAGGGTTGTGCTGCAGCCTGGCAATTTCTTCATAAACGGCCCTTTCAATTTCATCGTTTGTGTGAGGATGTCGAGGGGTTGCAAAGAAGACGAAAAGATTCGGATACCGCGCACCGGGAAATCCATTTGTTGTATCTATGCGGGATGCAATTTGTTTTTTCTCGATGAGTAATTTATGTAATCTCGAGGTCCTCCCTTTGCTCAAAATTGTATTGATAACATCAAACACGTAATCGTCGTATGAGGGGAGGGTCGGTTTGTGATACCCGATAATCAGTTCAGGATTGGCGTCGGACACGAACTCAATCCTTTTTTCTCCCGACTGTTTCGGTTCCTCAGGAATGAACCGTGCGGACGTGCCTTGTTTCGGTATCGAACCGAAGTATTTTCTGATGATTTGCATCACCTCGTCGGGGTCCACGTTACCCGCGACGGCAATGATTGTGTTATCCGGGGAGTGATAAGCGGTAAAGAAATGTCTCAGATAATCAATATCAAGATAGCGTATGCCTGATTCCCACCCGAGGATGGGCCGCCGATAAGGGTGGACCATAAATGCCGCTGCGAGGAACTGTTCCATCAGCTGTCGTCCGGGATTCGAATCGACAGTCTGTTTTCTCTCTTCAATGACGACGTTCCGCTCAGAATAAAAATCACGGAAGACGGGATTCACCATTCGATCGGATTCAATCCGTGCCCAGAGCTCGATTTTGTTTGAGGGAAGACTGACGAAGTATGTCGTCTGATCATACGATGTATACGCATTCATATCCAGACCGCCGTTCTCGGTATACAGGCGATCGATTTCATTCTCTCTGAAGAGGCTCCGTGCTTCTTCCTGAAGTAATGTCAACTCGCGGTGAAGATCTTCCACCTTTCCCTTGTCCGCCGCATCGCCCTTCATGGTCTCACCATCGATAGCCTTGATAATTACCCTTATTTTCTCAAGGAGTGGTTGTTCCCGCCGCCAGTCGATTGCCCCGATGGTCTTTGTTCCCTTAAAAAGCATATGCTCAAGCAAATGGGCTGCGCCGGTCTGCTCATTGGTTTCATCGACGGCGCCCACTTTATATCTGATATAAAGCGAAACCGTAGGGCTGAAATGCCGTTCAGCGACGAGGACCCTCAATCCGTTTTCAAGGGTGTATGCTCGAACTATCTTATCTAAATCAAAGGCGTAGGCAGCATTTGCTAAAGCATTACCTGATAGTAAAAGCACTGCTGTGATGACAGCGAACAATACATTCCGTGAGACGGCGCTTTTGATATTTGTCCAATGCTTATTCATCATTTTCATTGTCCTCACGGGCAGATATTTTGTATCGTCTGTAAATTCTAACGGCAGGATACATGATTCCCACGGCACTGATCAGAATCATCAGATTTGAGGCAAAAAAGCTCATGACGAAGATATGGGGCGATGTCGACTGATAGGACGAAACGAGAGTATCAATGCCGAAAAGAAGAAAAAAAAGGGAAATGATACCGATAAGAATCATTTTCCCCCACCAGAAAAAAGTATCCATGACCTTCCTTTCTGTCTGAGTGATTCGATTATAAGATGCCCGGCGCAACGAAGCAAGCTTTAACTTGATCGCGTCCTTGCCTTCAGTCGATCGTACATTTCATAGGTGAGCATATCATTTGCGCATGGCAAAAGTGTATTATTATGGAACAGCGGTTCATTTTTCAAATCATAGCGAGAGCATGACACGGCATCATTCCATAGATGGGTTCCCGGTATTGGTGAAAATTCAGCGATCACCGGGCGGGCTCCGCAGGATTTTACGAAATCGATGCTTGCTTCGATTTCCCCCGCCGTCTGACCGGGAAGGCCGCAGAGGATGTACATGCCGATTTCTTCTTGTTCGTATCCGGCGTTTCTGAGATGGTTAATCGCGTCTTTCATTTCATCGTTGGTAATCTTACCACCTGTCTCCCGTTGCCGTTTGACATTTGCCGTTTCAAAACCGAAACGAATCGTCCTGAATCGTGAATTGTACATAAGCTCGCTGATTTCTTCCGTAATTTCTTTCAGATGGAGCCCATTGGGACAGTGAAATTCACAGTCAACATCACGACGCAGCAACTCCTTGAGCATTGGAACTGCTCGGTTCTTTGCATCAACCAGGAGGGCGTCATCATAAAACGCAAAATTCCTCACACCGTACGTTCTGTTCCAGAATTCGATTTCATCAACTACTTTCATGGGATCCCGTTTCCTGAAACCGTCATTTACCAGGTGGGACGCACAGTAGGTGCACCGGAAGGGACACCCCCGTGATGTTATAACCGGAACCTGGTCGGCGTGACGTACAAGATCGAACGCGGGGTAGGGGTACGTGTCAAGATCCGAGAAATCAGGAAGGAAACGGGGTAATTCATCAAAAAACATCTTCAGAATCCGGGAAATCGCCTTTTCTCCTTCTCCTGGGACGACCAGATCGGCGCCGGAATTGTGTATCGCGTGGTCCTCGCAGAGACTTACATAGTGCCCGCCCAGAACCAGCGGTACATCGGGATAAACTCGTTTGGTAAGCTGTATCGTATCGATAACTCCGGGATACCAGTATGTCATCATCGAGGTAACGAAAATGAGATCAGGCCGGTGCATGCGGGCCAGTTCATCGAGAAAGATTGGCGGTGTAATCCCATACCGGTTGTAATTCTTGCGGATACTGCTCAGTTGATGAGGTTTGGAAATGATTTCTCTGGCAAATTTACCCGATCCTGAGGATTTCCTTTTCGGAGGCTTCATATGGGGCTCGCGGAGGACATCGGGATGGTACGGATCGAGGCAATCGATGTATCGGATCTCGTAGCCGTTTTCTCGCAGCAATGAGGCAAGATACAGGAGTCCCAAGGGTTTTACCCAGAAATCATAGGCGGCAAAGTCATATATCCAGGGATTGATCAAAAGAATTTGTTTGTTCATAAGTTTCGTACCGTCTTTGAAAAACAAATATAATAACGGTGAAGACAAAAGCAAGGACTATGTTACCGTCGCGGGGGATGATGGGTGCGGATTCGTAAAAGCCTCGACAAAAACTGTGGTGTCGTATTCAGTGAAACGATGATGATTATACAATGTCCTTATCCCACGTAAAAAAATGCTGTTGATGTTTAGTGAACCGTTTGATAGACAGGTCTTGCCATATAATAGAAGTTACAGTTTTAAGGTTGATTTTTTGCTTATTACTCCTCATAGTGACTGAGAAAGCACATATTACAAGTGACACTATAAAAACATTACAAATGAAGGGTAGCACTGTCATGAGGATCGGGTGGATCGGAACGGGAATTATGGGAAAATCAATGGCCGGGCACCTGCAGGCGGCCGGGCACGACCTCTTTGTCTATAACCGGACCAAGGAGAAAGCAAGGCCGCTTCTTGAAAATGGAGCAACGTGGTGCGCGACTCCCTCTGAAGTAACTTTCAATTCAGAGATTGTTTTCACCATGGTAGGGTTTCCCCGGGATGTTGAAGAAGTGTATCTCGGAGAAAACGGTATCCTTACCGCGGCAGGTCCGTGTCGCGTTATCATCGATATGACGACCAGCAGGCCGGATTTGGCACGGAGCATAGCGGAGATCGCCATGTCCCAGGGAATTGCCAGCCTCGATGCACCCGTTTCGGGTGGTGATATCGGAGCACAGGAGGCAACCCTGGCCATTATGGTCGGAGGATACAAAAAGGCATTTGACGAGGTCGATCATCTCTTTCAGATCATGGGGAAAACGATATCGTTCATGGGAAAGCCGGGGGCCGGACAGCATACCAAGATGTGCAATCAGATCCTCATTGCCGGAACCATGATCGGCGTCTGTGAATCGCTCCTTTACGCAAGCAAAACCGGTCTCAATGAAGATGCCGTCATTGATATTATCGGAAAAGGGGCGGCTAGTTCGTGGTGCATCAATAATCTCGGACGGCGGATTGCACAGAAAAATTACGATCCCGGCTTTTTTGTAGAACACTTTATTAAGGACATGGGTATCGCACTCCAGGAAGCGGAAGCGCTTGATCTGACACTTCCAGGACTTGCCCTGGTGCATCAATTATATATTGGAGTGAAGGCGCAGGGACATGGCAGATCGGGTACGCAGGCACTGATGCTCGCTCTGAAAAATCTCAACGGAGATTTCTAGCCGGCAGGGATGATGACGAAAGAACAATCTTCTATTTCATTACTAAATGCATTGGATAACGTTTGCAGTTCGGGGCTTACCTTGTCAATGCCTGAATTTGACCGGTTGAAAAAATCCATCAAAAGAGAATGCAGCATCTTTCTTTACAAGCGGGCGACACCGTTATTGTGGGCTGTTTTTCTCGGTGGTACGGGAACGGGGAAATCTCTCTGTTTTAACGCTCTGTGCGGAGCGGATATAAGTGAATCAGGGGTGGAACGGCCGAAAACGCAGGGTCCTATCGCCTATCTTCATGAGACCAAACTCGTCAACGAAACATTTCCCCTTACTGATTTAGAAATACACCGCATTGAATCGCCGTCCCCGGATAAGACGAGAAACAGCGGCATTTCAGGCCATATCTCGATTATCGAACATAAAAGAACGGATCTTGAACATCTTGCCATTGTGGACACACCTGATCTTGACAGCCTGGAAATCGGGAATCGCGAAATTGCAGAAGTATTTTATCTTCTGGCGGATATTATCATCTTTGTAGCCAGCCAGGAGAAGTACGCCGACGCTGTCCCGTCACAGTTCTTTCAGCGGGTGTATCATGAGGGGAAACCCTATTTTTTTCTCATCAACAAGGCCTCGCCGGAACTGACAAGAGATGAGGTTGTCCGGTTCTTCAGAGAACAGAAGCTCGACCTCACAACCGACCATCTTTATCCTATCCCGTATTTGAAAAATGCCAGCCGGGAGCGCATCACCGAGGATTCAGAATTTACTAAATTTAAAAGGGTCTTTTTTGATTTCTGCAGATCCGACCGTTTTATGCCGATGCGGCGTGATAGCGAGCGTCATGAAGCGCGTGCGCTCTCAAGAAAAATCGACTCTTTGCTGGATCAGGTAAGCTGTGAAAATGATGCTGTGGAAGAATGGCTCGGCATCTTGGCAAAATTATATACGACAAACAGTCATGAAATTACGACAAAGCTTGAACAGCATTACAAGAAAACATCCCAAGACCACCTTCAGCGGGAAATCAAGAAAATCTTTGCTAAATACGATATTTTAAGAAAACCGAGGGGATATGTAATTCGGATCATCACCGCACCCTTGAAACTGCTCGGTATAACAACGGAGAAAACATCACGGGATCATGCGAAGGAACTACACAAAGTCCGACGAAATATCGATATAACGCCGATTCTGCTTGTGTTGGAACAATTCAATCAACAGGTTCTCGAGCAACTGTCACCGGAAGATGAAACGTCCCCGCTGTATCTGGAACTTCGGAAACCTGACAGCGTCATGAGCGAAAAAGAAATACGGATTAGAATAGAAGAAGAGCAGGATAAACTTGCCCACTGGCTCGAAGAAACCTTTGCAGATATGACCCGGGGTCTTTCAAAAACAAAGGAATGGGGTATCTATACAACGGCAATACTGTGGGGGTTAATGATCATTTCTTTTGAAATTGTTTTGTTGGGAGGCATAGGGATTCTTGAGGCGGCCCTTGATACGATCCTGGCCCCATTTGTTACAAAAGGATCGGCGGGACTTTTTGCCTCCCGGGAAATAAAAAAAATTGCACGCGAACTGGACCAACGATATCGTGCCGGACTCCTTTCAATCCTGAAAGAACAGAAGGATCGTTATTCAAGGGGCGCGCTATCCACATCCACATCACCTGAAACAATAGAAATGATCAGATCGTTTCGACATGAACTGGGGGATATTATATGACCGATCCAGTTGGAATGCTTCGGCAGAATCTGAGACGCGCAATGACATTCGTTCAGGAAGGTGTGTTCTACACACTGAGACCGGAAGAACGAGAAGCTCTCTTCCTTACATCGGGGGATCTTCTGAAAAAACTGGAATCAGTAACGCAGAATTCCCTCGTTGTCGGCATGCTCGGCGGAACAGGGGTTGGGAAATCCAGCCTTATGAATGCAATGGCAGGCTCACACATTGCTTCGACAAGTCACCGTCGCCCTCATACGGACGCCGTTTTAATCTATCGATTCAATGAAACGCCCCTTCCGGCGAATCTTCCCACGGGCCGCTTTCCCTGGGTAGAGGTAACCCACGACGCGGCATCAATTCGCCAGGTTCTGATATGTGATCTCCCCGACTTTGACAGTATTGTCGGTGAACACCGCGAGCAGGTCATTGCATTTCTCGAACATCTTGATCTTCTCGTATGGGTGACATCTCCGGAAAAATATGGCGACGCACAGTTCTTTGACTTCCTCCAGGGCGTGACCAAGGCACGGAGGAATTTTTATTTCGTATTGAACAAGGTAGATCTGCTATTTGATGAAAGAAACACGGAAGCAGGGTATGAAGAACTGCAGAAAATATCATCCTCACTCAGAGAGTATCTTGAAAACGTCGGCATTAAAGACCCCGATATTTACAGCATATCGGCACTGGAGGTTGCAGGTAAAACCGCTCACACCCATTGGAACCAGCTTTCACTTTTCCGTAATGAGCTTTTCCGGCAGCGTGAACTGAAGGAAGTCAAGGCAATCAAGGCTGCAAACATCGATAAGGAGATCGACGATCTCTTTAGTCTTTTCGAGAAAGAGTCTCTGAACCTCTCTATTTTTCGGGAGCAGATAAATAGAATTGCGACTGATTTCAAGGAGGAGACAGCCGGATGGAGAGACACCCTTCATGAGGCTATTGCTCTATGGACCGACACGACCCCCCTCCGGGAGAACCTTGTATCGATGACAACCGATGGGGATATTCTTGTTGGTCCTGCCGGCGTCTTTGTTCTCTTCGACAAGAAAAAATCAACAATGGAACCAGATGAAACGAATACAGCCTCGTCCATTCTACCCGCACTTGACGAAGTTGCATCACTTTTCCGGGGACAGATCGACCGCATCACCAACAGCATTGCCGGCAGACTACTGCGTGAAGGAATTATTCCACCGTTGGTCGAACGACTGAGAAGCGAATTCGATGAACATGCTACAAAACACATACGAGATAGTATCGTGCAGGCAGGCATGGCACATTTCTCGAACAGAAATCGGCCGATCAATCGCATCTACCGCGGGGTTCAGTATATTACCTATCTTCTCATTTCCTGCCTTTTGATTGTTTCCCTGGCAGGAGAGAACGCATGGAAAGACTTCTATGCTGCTCCCGGTATTTCAAGCGCTCTAAACTTTATCGTAACGGCGATCTTTTCCGCATTCAGCCCCCGCGGTCTTGCAGCCTTGGGAAGTTTTGTAGTGATAAATATATTTGTGGGATATCGATTTTATAGAAAGTATCGAAAAATTATAGAAAAAAGAACCGACAGATTACTTCGGTCTTTCACGAACGACCTGGAAGTGCTATGGAAAGAAGAACTCGATCGTATTCATGAAAGGCTTATCGCACTGGTTAGGTCGTTAAATAAGAATCTCGACGCAATTCGTCAACTGAGACAGTAATGGTAACTCTCCGAAAGAACAGTGATTCATCAGGCTTGTATCACTGCCTGTACGGTTCGGGGATTGAACGAACTATATGAGAAAATAATAACATATAAATGGTGGGAGGTTGTTTGATGAGTGTGACGGCGAAGGATATGATTGAAAAAATCAAAGGAAGACTGGATGCTACCGATGGTGCAAGTGAAAAAATAAATGCGGTCTTCCAGTTTATTTTAAACGGCAACGGTGGAGGTGAATGGTGGTTTGATCTGACCAAGAAATCTCCAGAAACCGGTGAAGGTTTGCATGCCGATGCCGCCTGCACTATCAAAATGGACGCAGGAGACTTTGTGGCAATGCTCAGCAAGGATGCGAGTCCGATGAAACTCTTCATGTCGGGCAAGCTCAAGATCGATGGAGATATATCGACTGCAATGAAGTTGCAGAACTTCTTCTAGGCACACGAACCTGGAAGATTCTAAGGATCATCCGGGTCGGCGACAGAAAATAACTGTCTCTGGCAGCATGGCGATCAGCCAGCGTGTAGAGAAGGCTGATCGCCGATTGCTTTTCAATGACACTCACAAAAAAGCTTGAAGCAAAAAATAATTATTGATAGCATCACAGCCAATTTCAGGGTCGGGTACTCTACCATGAAAGCTCTAATTCAAAGGGTTGATCATGCAACGGTTGTTGTTGATAATGAAACCGTCGGAGCAATCGGGAAGGGATTTCTGGTCCTGCTCGGCGTTGAAAAAGGAGACAAAGAAGCCGATGCCGATTATCTCGTCGACAAAACGGTAAATCTGCGAGTATTTGAAGATGACAACAGAAAGATGAACCTGTCCCTCATGGACATTTCAGGCGAACTTCTTGTGGTCTCTCAGTTCACCCTCCTTGCCGACTGCAGAAAGGGGCGGCGGCCTTCATTCGTAAACGCCGGCGAACCTGAACTGGCGGAAAAACTCTATGAATATTTCGTAGCGAATGCTCGAACAAAGATAAAGAAGGTGGAAACGGGAACTTTCCAGGCGCTGATGAGAATCGAATTGCTGAATAACGGGCCGGTAACCATACTACTCGACAGCAGACGATAACGTGAGGATCAACTGAGATGACGGTCGAACAGACGAATGACATTCCATTCGGCAATATCAGGGTGGACAAGAACGGTGTCTGGTATTTCCACGGTGCCGAGATGTTCAGGAAAGATATTGTCAACCTTTTTTACGAAAACTTGAAAAGGGATGAGTCGGGACGGTTCATCATAGAAATGGCAAACGACCGATGTTATATCGAGGTCGAAGATACGCCATATGTGGTAAAGGCCGTATATAAGTTCAACTCTAAAGACTCCGGCGCGCAACCACTGCATATACTGCTGAACAATTCAGACCTTGATGAATTGGACCTCACCACGGTAAGGGTTGGTGCTGATAATGTCATGTATTGTTCCGTAAAAGACCGTATGTTCGAAGCGCGGTTTTCCAGGGCGAGTTATTACCAGCTTGCGGATTATATAGAGTACGACGGTGAAAACGATTCGTACTACATAGAACTTAATAACCGGAGATATTACATTAAGGAGTAACGAGCCATATGTTATTGACTGAAAGGGTAGGAATGTTAGATGCTTGATGAAACGATACGAGAAGGCCTTACATTTGATGATCTTCTGCTTGTCCCGGCGGAATCACAGATTATGCCCCATGAGGTAGATACATCGACGATACTGACGAAAAATATAACACTGAAGATACCGGTCATCAGCGCCGCCATGGACACGGTTACTGAATCCAGAACGGCAATCTGCATGGCGCAGGAAGGCGGGATCGGAATTATCCACAGGAATATGAGTATCCAGCGGCAGGCACTCGAAGTCGATAAGGTAAAAAAGTCCGAAAGCGGCATGATCGTCGATCCCATAACCATGGAGCCGGAGCAGAAAGTAAAAAATGCCCTCGAACTGATGAGCAGATACCGCATATCCGGTGTTCCCATTGTCCGTGGTCGAAAGCTCGTGGGGATTCTGACCAACCGGGATCTCCGATTTGAAACCGATCTGGATCAGCCTGTTTCAAACGTGATGACCAAGGAAAACCTCGTAACCGTTTCAACTGATATTACCTTGGAAGACTCTAAAAAACTCCTGCACAAACATCGGATTGAAAAACTTCTCGTTGTGGATGACGAATTCAATCTCAAGGGATTGATTACCATCAAGGATATAGAAAAAATTAAAAAATTCCCCAGTGCCTGTAAAGACTCGCTGGGAAGGCTGCGGGTCGGCGCCGCCGTGGGAATTCTGGACCGGGAAGAGCGCGTTCAAGCGCTTCTGGCGGCAGGAGCCGACGTTATTGCCATCGACACGTCACACGGACACACAAAAGGCGTTATCGATGCGGTTAAGGATACGAAACAAAATTTCCCCAAATGCGAACTTATTGCAGGCAATGTCGCCACTTACGAGGGAGCAGAGGCATTAATAAAAGCGGGAGTCGATGCGGTAAAAGTGGGAGTCGGTCCCGGTTCGATCTGCACGACGCGAATCATTGCCGGAGTGGGTGTCCCCCAGATGAGCGCCATCAGGGACTGCTGCAAAGCATCTTTAAAATATGACATCCCCATCATCACCGACGGCGGCATCAAATATTCCGGAGATATCGTCAAGGCACTCGGAGCAGGTTCTTACTCCGTGATGATCGGAGGGCTCTTTGCGGGAACGGAGGAGAGTCCCGGGGAAACCATATTTTTCCAGGGCCGAAGCTACAAGGTATACCGCGGCATGGGATCACTTGAGGCTATGAAGGCAGGCAGTCGGGACCGCTACTACCAGGGAGAAGAGATGGAGGGGACATTGAAGCTCGTTCCGGAAGGTATTGAGGGACGAGTACCCTTCAGGGGATCCTTATCTTCAAGCCTCTACCAATTGATCGGCGGTCTGAAAGCCGGTATGGGGTACGTCGGATGCCGGACGATAAACGAACTGAGACAAAAAGCGAAGTTTGTCCGAATTACATCGGCGGGGCTCAGAGAAAGTCATGTCCATGATGTTATTATTACAAAGGAAGCTCCTAATTACTGGGTTGATTAATGTCGGCGTGATGAGTATCCTGATTCGAACGTTGTTAATCGCATGTTGAGAAGTTTGGGGACTGAACAATCCGCAGCAGATCCGTCCGCCCCTTCTGTAATGAAGGTACCTAAGCATTATAACCACGATTTACCCCGGGATACGCCGCACCGATATCAAGGTGTTGATAACGTTCAGTCCTGAATAGTATAAACCAATGGAACTTACAAGTGAATCGCCATGAAGCATGCCGATTTTGTTCACCTTCACGTACATACCCAGTACAGTCTGCTCGATGGAGCAATTCGCCTCGATGATCTTTTCGAGAAAGCGAAAGAATTCGCCATGCCCGCCATTGCCATGACCGATCACGGCAATATGTTCGGAACTGTGGAATTCTACCAGAAGGCATACCGGAACGGTATCAAACCGATTATCGGCTGCGAGCTGTATGTCGCTCCCAAAAGCCGCTTCGACAGGGATCCACGCAGTACACTGGGAAATAATAATCACCTTGTCGTTCTCGTCCGCAATGCCGAAGGGTACCGGAATCTCATGAAATTATCATCCGCCGGTTATCTTGAAGGTTTCTATTACCGCCCCCGGGTCGACAAGGAACTGCTGTCACAGCTGAGCGGCGGGCTCATCGGCATGAGCGCTTGCCTTCACGGAGAGATCGCAAGTCATCTCATACGGGGGAATCGTGATGCGGCGCGACGGGCGGCAGAAGAATACCGGGATATCTTTGGTGATGAAAACTTTTATCTTGAAATCATGGAAAACGGAATTCCCGAACAGACGATCGTCAATGAGGGACTCCTTGATCTGAGCAGGGAGCTTTCGATTCCGCCGGTTGCGACGAATGACTGTCATTACCTTAATCGAACAGATGCCGAAGCTCATGAGATCCTTCTCTGTATCCAGACGGGAAAAACCATGGATGACGATGACCGCATGAGGCTCCAGACGGACCATTTTTACCTGAAATCTCCGGAAGAGATGAAAGCAGCGTTCGAATATTGTCCCGAAGCGATCGAAAATACCGTACAGATCGCCGCTCGGTGCAACTGTACCCTTGATTTTGACCATATTTATCTTCCCAGGTTCGAGATTCACAATGGTACGAGCCCGGACGAACATCTGGCCAGGCTCGCCCGTGAAGGGCTCGAACGACTGATGCCGAAGATTCTGAAAGAGGGAAACGGTGACCTTCGCCGTACCTATGAGGAGCGACTTGCGTCGGAACTCGAAATAATCAAATCAATGGGATTTCCGGGATATTTTCTGATCGTGTCGGATTTTGTAAACTACGCAAAAAAGAATAATATTCCCGTCGGTCCCGGCCGGGGCTCCGCAGCGGGCAGCCTTGTCGCTTATGCCATCGGCATAACCGACATTGATCCCATTCGGTATAAGCTCTTTTTCGAGCGCTTCTTAAACCCCGACAGAAAAAGTATGCCCGACATCGATATAGATTTCTGCATGGAAGGGCGTGATGACATTATTCATTATGTTACGGAGAAGTATGGCGGTGACCGTGTTGCCCAGATTATAACATTCGGGAAAATGCAGGCAAAGGCGGTTGTCCGCGATGTGGGCAGGGCGCTCAATATTTCCTATGGTGAAGTCGACAGGATCGCAAAACTGATCCCGAATACCCTCAACATCACGCTCGACGATGCGATAAAACAGGAGCCCCGTCTCAGAGAGGAAGAGAAGAAGGACGAAAAAGTAAGAAAACTTCTTGCCATGTCCCGGTCTCTTGAGGGGCTGAAGCGTCACTCTTCTACTCATGCTGCCGGTGTGGTCATTTCAGATAAGCCCCTCGTTGAAAGGGTCCCGATCTGTAAGAGCCCTCATGACGATGTGGTAACACAATTTTCCATGAACGATCTTCAGGCGGTGGGGCTGACAAAATTTGATTTTCTCGGCCTCAAAACCCTTACCGTAATAAAAAATACGCTACGATTTATAAAGGAGGGAAGGGGTATCCATATTGACATCAACAATATACCCCTCGACGATAAACCGACATATGAACTCCTTGTAAAAGGACAGTCCGACGGTGTCTTCCAGCTTGAAAGTACGGGCATGAAGGAAATTCTTGTGACGATGAAACCCGACTGCATTGAGGACATTATTGCCTTGATCGCCTTGTATCGACCCGGTCCGATGAGTATGGTCCCCGATTTTATTGCCCGAAAACAGGGCAGACAGGGGATAACCTATGAAGACGGGCACCTTGAAAACATTCTCAAAGAAACTTACGGGGTTATCGTATATCAGGAACAAGTGATGCAAATCGCCGGCGCAGTGGGTGGCTATACCATGGCCGAGGCAGACAATCTCCGTCGGGTCATGAGTAAGAAAAAACCGGCTGAAATGGAGCTGGAAAAACCCAAATTCCTCGAAGGTGCGAAAAAAAAGAAGATTAATGAACGGAAGGCCGAGATAATCTGGAAACATATGGAGACATTCGCCGAATACGGGTTCAACAAATCTCACAGTACGGCATACTCCATGATATCCTATCAGACGGCATACTTGAAAGCACACCATCCCGTGGAATTCATGGCGGCTCTACTGACGAGCGAAAAGAACAATAGAGACAATATCATCAAGTATATCTCGTCATGCAAGGATATGGGCATCAACGTTCTTCCTCCCGATATTAACGATTCCTTCAGAGATTTCAGTGTGAGCGGTGACAACATCCGTTTCGGTCTTGCCGCGGTAAAGAATGTCGGCGTTGGGGCGGTTGATTCGATTATCGAGGCCCGGGAAGACGGCGAAAAATTCACGTCGTTTTATGATTTCTGCAATCGCGTCGATCTTCGACGTGTTAACAAGAAAGTTTTGGAAAGCCTGATTAAATGCGGTGCCTTCGATTCTTTGGAGAAAAACAGACGCCGTCTCATGGAAGGATACGAACGAGTGGTCGACATGGCACAGAAGCGAAGCCGGGATCTTGCCAGCGGCCAATTTTCTCTTTTCAGTACTGATGACATAAAAAGTGATTATGCCATTGAATTACCCGATGTACCTGAGTGGGAACAGGATCAAATCCTTGCAAATGAAAAGGACATGCTCGGCTTTTATATCACCGGTCATCCCTTGCTGCAGTTCGGCGATCGCCTGAGAATGGTGATTGATTGCGATTCGGAAGCGCTCATGAAGAGAGAAGACGGACGCAGTGTCACCATTGCCGGAATTGTGAGCAATGTGCGTAATGTAACCACTAAGAGAAAAGAAACAATGGCCTATGTAACGATCGAAGACATGAAGGGAAGCTCGATGGTCATCGTCTTTTCCGATCTGTATCGTGTTGCCTTCTCGCTGATCAACAGCGATGAACCTTTGCTGGTCAAGGGAATGGTCGATTCAGGTGAAGAAAATCCTAAAATTATTGCTTCTGAAATAATTCCGCTTAAGGATGCCCTGAAAAATCCCTTCACCTCAGTTCACTTCATGATCGATGTGGAGAGGGCGAAAAGCCACGACATCGAGTTGCTGAGAGATATCCTGCAGAGATACAAAGGTAAACACAGAGGGTATATACACCTTATTGCCGATAACCGGACCGAAACGGTCATATCTCTCGGCAATAGATCAACCGTAGATATTTCGGAAGATATTCGGATCGAGGCAGATATAATATTCGGGTCCGGTACAACAAAGTTTCTGTAATGTCAGGAGCCGGCAGTCAGTGATCAGTGACCTTGATAAATTAGAAAGCGGAAGGTCGAATATCCGAAATCCCGACCTCTCGTCGACGGAATATCATGAACGAACATACAGGAACAAGATATCCAAGGGAAAGCTGATAACGTTTCGTGTTGCGTTGGAACAGACCGATCTTTTTATCAGCGCCGACTGCGACTTAAAAGAACAGGCATTTAAATCCGTCTATGCATATCGACGGCAGATTGAAGAATATATCAAATATCGCCCCATCTTCCTTGAATCGATGGAGCCGATTGATGGAGATCCCATTGCTCCGCCGATCATAATGGATATGCTGGATGCATCGCGTACCGCCGGTGTTGGTCCCATGGCCGCTGTCGCAGGCGTGATCGCCCACTATGTCGGTATAAACCTTCTCGAAATGTCAGAGACCGTTATTGTTGAAAACGGCGGTGATATTTTTATTGCCAGTCCCCACACCGAAAGGCATATAGGAATCTTCGCCGGTAACTCCCCGCTGAGTTATCGTGTATCACTAAAAATACTTCCAGAAAAAACACCGGTCTGTGTCTGTACATCTTCCGGTACGGTCGGACACTCTTTAAGCCTCGGAAAGGCCGATGCTGTTTGTGTTGTTTCCAAATCCGGCGCTCTTGCCGATGCAGCTGCCACGTTTCTGGGAAATCGTGTGAAAGGGGAGGGCGATATCAGAAAAACAATTGATTTTGGATCAAAGATCGACGGTGTCCTTGGCCTTGTTATCATAGTAAAAGACAAGCTCGGTGCCTGGGGTGACGTGGAGCTCTCTTAGCGGTATTTCTTATTCTGCATTTATTGAACTTCAAAATTGTGCATTTCTCTGAAAAGGAGGGGTAAGAGAATGTTCGAAAAAATACTCTATCCATTGGATTTTTCAGATGTTTCACTTAAAGCACTTGCCGTTGTAAAACAATTGAAGGATGCCGGTGCCAAGGAAGTTGTCATTCTCCACGTTATTGACAGCAGATTTTTTGATGCCATGGCCTGGTATGCCCATAAGAAAAATCTTAAGGAGATCGGAAATGATCTTGAGAAGGAAGCGAGAAAACAGATCTCTGCCATTGAGAATGATTTGATCAACTCAGGATTTAATGTGAAAATCCGAGTTATTAAGGGCGTTCCATCAAGCGTCATCCTAAGGGTTGAAAAAGAGGAAAAGGTATCGGCCATCGTCATCGGATCTCATGGGATGAGCAATCTTGAGGAAATGCTCATCGGCTCCGTTTCGGAAAAAGTAATTCGAAAAGCCCACAGCCTCGTCCTCGTCGTCAAGCGATGATATCGTAACCGCTTGTTATTTTTTTTCACTGTGCGGCACATATGCATTACTGTTGATCAATACAGACTGAGAGGTACGACATGATCAATTCCATGAACTTACTGCTCAGTACGGCAGAATCATTTGGTCCAAAACGCCTTGCCGTTGCTGCAGCGGATGATATCGAAACCCTTGCTGCTGCACTCAGTGCGGCACAACGCGGGATTGCCGATCCAATTCTTGTCGGCAATCAGGAATGGATTAAAGTAATATGTGAGAGACTCAGTGTAACAACTGATATATTAAAGATTATTAATGAAAAAGATACCGTAGAATCCTCAGCCATAGCCGCTGATATTGTCAGTTCCGGAGGTGCGGATATTCTAATGAAGGGAAACGTGGTAACATCAAAATTCCTCCAGGCCGCTTTAGGATCTGCGGGTGGTCTAAAAAAAGGCCTTCTCAGTGATGTCGAAGTCTATGAGGATATTCGGGATGGTTCGTCGCGACTTGTATTAGTGAGCGATGGGGGTATTAACATTTCTCCCGGCATCCGGCAGAAAATTGAAATCATCGGGAATGCCGTATCGGTTGCTCATCGATTGGGAATTATCCGTCCCAAGGTTGCTTTATTATCCGGTTCTGAAAAAGTACATCCCGATTTTCAGTCCACAATTGATGCAGTCGCCTTGGTAAAGATGTGCCAGGATGGCGCTGTCGAAGGATGTGTTGTTGATGGTCCTTTTGCACTCGACAATGCCGTTGATATCGAATCCGCACGTAAGAAGGGGGTAGAGTCGCCGGTCGCCGGCAGCGCTGATATACTCATCGTTCCCAATCTTGAAGCCGGGAATATTTTTTGTAAAGGGCTCCAGTTCTACGGAAACAAAATGCTCATACACGTCGCCATGGGAGCAAAAGCTCCCATACTTATCGATTCACGGACTGCATCAGCCCAGGAAAAGCTTCATTCGATTGCCCTGGCAGCGCTTATTTGTTCTAAACTTCCTATCCTGACAAAAGGAGACAATCAATGACTCACGAAGAATATACATTGCAACAGATATCCGTATTTCTCGATAACAGGCCGGGAACTCTCTCTGAAGTCGCCAGGTATCTTGCAGATCGGGGAATCAATCTTCGAGCACTTTCGCTTGCTGAGACAAGGGATTTTGGTACGGTAAGGCTGATCGTGGCCGATACCAAGACCTGCTCCGATGCTTTAAGTAATAGTGGCTATCATCATATTATTACGGATGTTATTGCTGTAGCTGTCGAGGACAGACCGGGGGGCATGGCTGATGTGCTCGAATTACTTGCCGAAGAATTAATTGATGTGGAATATGTTTATGCAACCGTAATGACCGTCGACTCGCATGCGATCATTATTCTTCGTGTCAATGACACTCTCAAGGCCGGAATGATCCTCGCGTCAAAAGGGATCAGGCTGATGAAAGAAAAAGAAATTGCATCTCTATAAGAATTAGTTCTCGAAAAGCGAGAAAAGGGCTTTGGTAGTAATGGAAGTATGGGTATATATAAAAATCATGAGAATGAAAGTTTACATAACATATCTTATCGGACGTTAATGCAATAATAGGTTTTCTGTTTGCCTGTTGTCGAAACTTCCTTTGGTTCAAAAAGACGTGCCATAATTACCGATAATTAGGGCTTGCTGAAAAAGTCATAATCCACACATTCATCATCAGGCAAGGCATGATACCGTTTATATTATGCACCAAGCGCCATACTCCTGATCAGGCATAAATGCTGCCTGATGATGAGATACCGTCATTTTATCCCTGAAAATCGCTGTACAGCGGCGTAAAGGTGTG
>Ga0209614_1000856_pt1 | contig 25314 bp, 22 predicted proteins | sample BlaSprsedimmetaG_FD_185484 | JGI IMG/M metagenome (GOLD analysis project Ga0209614, IMG submission 185484) | Hot spring sediment bacterial and archeal communities from California, USA to study Microbial Dark Matter (Phase II) - Blank Spring... ... | reverse complement strand
GCGCAGTACGGGTTTTCGTTTGCCGGCTCTGCCGGGTTTACGGTTCCCATCGGTGCGGTATTTATATTTGTGGCCGGATGGTTCGTTGCATCCGGATTTCCGGGCATTGCAGACAAGGATGCCGGGGGAGCGGCCGTGACGGCAGACGAAGCGCCTGCCGGGGCCGCCGGAGAAGAATAAGGCAGGCCGTATCGCCGGTCACCTGTTTTTGGCGAAGAGCTCCTGCATGGCGCCCATGTCGGCATGGGCGGTGGAGTCCAGCGTTATCGGCGTGATGGATACCCTGCCGTGGTGGACCGCATGCACATCGGTCCCCGGCGGCGCCTCATCGACCAGCGGGCCGTTGATCCAGTAGTAGGGGCGCCCGCGGGGGTCGAGGCGCGTCTCGACACCCGTGTGGAAGAGCTTGTGGGCAAGGGTGGTGACCGCATACCCTGCATAGGGGCCGGGCGGCATATTGACATTGACGACATCGGTTCCCGGAGGAAATCCCGTCTCCATCAGCCGCAGGACGATGTCGCGCACCGCCGTCTTTGCATGCCCGAAGCTGGCCGAGGAGTACTGCGGGTTGTCGAACTTTTCCCCCTGGTCCGCTACCTGGATGGAGAAGGCGATGGCCGGGGGCCCGTGGTTTGCCGCTTCCAGTGCCGCACCGATGGTGCCCGATGTCATGATGGATTCGAAGGAGAGGTTCTCCCCGATATTGATGCCGGACACCACCATGTCCGGTTTGATGCCGAAGGCGAACATGGCAAGGATGACACAGTCGGTCGGTTTTCCGTCGACGGCATGGGCGTCGTGTCCGTGCAGGACCACCTTGTGTGCTCGTATGGGGTCGAATATGGATATCGAGCGCCCCACGGCGCTCTGCTGGGTTGACGGTGCGAAGACATGGATCTCGGCGATATCCGCGAGTGCGTCATATGCCGCCCAGAGCCCTTCCGATGTCACACCATCGTCATTTGTCAGGAGAATAACCGGTTTCATCCAATCTCACCCATCGTTGGTACGAGAAGATGAAAAAGGGTCCGATCGTCATACTCATCTTGCCGTCGGTGCAATAATTGGTGAATGAAGGTATTGCTGGCCGAATATTCCGTCTTTCATGACCCGGTGCTTGCCCCGGAGGGGGAGGCGATGCTCAGGGTCCTCCAGGACAGTTTCACCCGGTGCGGGTATGAGGTGGTATCCCCCGAGGCGGGCGATTTCGCAGAAGAACTCCGGCGGCTTGCTCCCGGGTGTGATTACGGGCTGGTGATAGCCCCGGACGCCCTCCTCGGGCGATATACCCGGATCATCGAGGGCCTGACGCACAGCATCGGGTGCGGGAGCCTGAACTGTGCCCTGTGTGCAAACAAGATCCGGAGCGGGCACATTCTTGCCGCTCACGGTATTGCGGTGCCTCCCGAACAGGCGTCCGGCAGGCGGGTAATCAAGGAAGTGTCGGGGGCCGGGACGGTCAATATGCGCCTTGCCGACGAGGAGCCCCGTGCCGGTGAATTCGGCCAGGAATTCATCGACGGCGAGCACCTCAGTGTCAGCCTTGTAGGGAGCAGGTACGTCGGAGAGGCCTGCCTCTACTACAGCGGCGCAGAACCGCTGGTGCTCTCGCTCAATGCCCAGGAGATCGGCATTGAGGACGGCGTGTTCTCTTTTAACGGCGGAACGACGAATATCGATCACCCGGCGAGGGATGCGATCATCGAAACGGCGGTGAAGGCCGCAACCGTACTCGGGTGCCAGGGGTATGCCGGCGTCGATGTGGTGGTGGCGGACCGGGTATACGTGGTCGACGTCAATCCCCGTCCCACCTCGAGCATAATCGGTATCGCCGCCGTCATGGACGAGGAGATCGGAGAGATTCTCATCAACGCTTCGAAGGGCATTCTTCCGCGTAAGGTGCACCTGACCGGGAGTGCCCGGTACGACAAGTCGGGACAGGTCGTGCTGCTATGATAGGCATCGACGTGGGAGGGGCCAATCTCAAGGTGGTCACGGGCAGCGGCATCCATATCCACTACTGCCCGCTCTGGCAGCAATCCCCCATCACCGAAGTCCTCTCTCCGTACAGCGGGGAGGCGGCCGCCGTGGTGATGAGCGGTGAACTTGCCGACGGGTTTTCGAACAAGAACGAGGGAATACGCTTCATCGTCGATGCGGTGAGGGCGGCAATCCCCGGTGCGGTCTTTTACGGGACGGACGGGCGGTTTCACCTGGGGCCCGACCGGTCCCTTGCGGCCGGAAACTGGCTTGCGTCCGCGGACTGGCTCAGGGAACAGGCGCCGGACGGCATCCTGGTGGATATCGGCAGCACCACGACCGACATCATCCCCCTCGAGCCGTTTGATACGCTGAAGGGGCTCTCCGATCTCGACCGCCTCCAGCGGGGGATGCTGGTCTATACCGGCATCCTTCGCGCTCCGGTTCCATCGCTCCTGCGTTCGGTCAGTCTTGCGGGAACGCCCACGCTGGTGAGCAGCGAGCTCTTTGCCATCAGTGCCGATGTGCACCTCGTGCTGGGGCACATCCGTCCGGATGAGTATACGGTCCCGACGCCCGACGGCGCGCAGGCGAGCGTCCCCGCCGCACTGCAGCGGCTCTCACGGGTGGTCTGTTCAGATTTCGAAGAGATCGGGGAAGAAGGGGCCTATGCCGTTGCAGAACAGTTCTGGCAGGAACAGCGCTTGCTCATCTCCTCACAGATTGAACGGCTGGACCCCCGGCATGAAAAGGAGGTAATCGTTGCGGGTGTCGGCGCGAAGGTGCTTGCCGGTGCCCTCGGGGGCGCCGTGCTTGCGGACCGCATCGGGGAGATGGCGGATGCCCTGCCGGCATATGCGGTACGGGAGGTGGCGCTACGGACCGCAGGACCCTGAGCCTGATTCTCTTTGCAGGCTCAGCGGTGGCGTCGGTCCTCTTCTGGATGGCCGGTCTTCCGCTCTTCTTTCTCTTTTTGTTCATCCCCCTGATCCCGTTTGCCGCCCGCCCCCATCGCAAGAAGAAATGCCCGCTGTGCGGGTGGGAGACGGGCGGAGCCGAAGATTTCTGTCCCTGGGACGGAAGTCCTCTCGGACCCCCTGAATGAGCAGACCGAGAGTTCAAAGATGGACCGTGGAATATCAATCCCGTACATCTCGACGACCTCGGGGTGGGGGAGGTCGTCCCTTCCTGCATAATTTCTCAGGGTTCCCCGGTCCACGACGATGCTGAGGGAGCGGAGGATCCTGGCGGCATGGTGGAACGGGTGTTGTGCGATGAGGCTGGTGCAGAGGTCCACCACCGGTATGCCCATCCTGGTGCCGGGGTAGAACGGGGAGTCCGCGTAACAAAGGCGGCCGCAGTCCGTGCAGTGGAACCTCTTTACAAAGACGTGGATCTGCCGCCGGCGTCCCTCCTCGAGGACCGTTGCAAATTTCTTCCTGCGCATGTCGTGGGCCGTCACCTCGCCACCGCAGGCCGGGCATGCCGCACACTCGGTAAAGGTTGCGTCATCGACGGCGGTGATGGCCGAGGTAACGATGTCACTGAGCATCGAGGGGATCCGGACCTTGCGCATGGTATGTGCCTGAACTTCGTTTTTCAGCAGGGACGTATAGTTCTTCCGACCCCGGTATACCCGGTGATGCGGCTGTACACGGGAAACGTCAGGATTAATGATGATGCCGACGATGAATGTTGGTTATCGGAAATGTCCGGCCCCGCACCCGGGGGCCGGGTGAGGTGATATGATGTCACAGAGGGCAGTTGATGCGGTATTTCAGGGACTCTACCTCTTCACCGATCTTAGGGCGGTTCTCCGGGAGACGGCCCCGGGACACCGGCTGGATGAGGAGCAGAGGGTGGCAGTGGCACAAGCACTGGAAAAGGTACGGAAGCAGGCGGATATCCTTGAAAAGGAGCTGTTGCAATGAAATGTGCGGGAGATATCGATACGCGGGAGGTCGAGGAGCTCTACATCAATATCGATCCCATCCAGGCGGGGGGGCGCCTGACCCCGGAGGCCCATAAGGCGGTCATCGCATTTGCCGACGGGTACTCCGTCTGTGACAACTGCCTAAAACCGTTCCGGCTGGATTATATCAACAAGCCGCCGATTGCCCAGTTCCACCGGGACGTGGCGGAATGGCTCAACATGGACCAGGTCCGGGTCGTCCCGGGCGCCCGGCGCGGCTTCCAGGCGGTGGCGAGCACAATGGTGGAGAAAGGCGACCCGGTAATCCTGACCGCGCTCTCGCATTACACCGAGTTCGTCTCCCTGGAACAGTCGGGGGGGATCATTCACGAGATCCCGAAGGATGCCGAAAACCGGATCACGGCGGAGAATGCCGCGGCAAAGCTCGACGAGGTGACGAAGAAGTTCGGGCGGGCGCCCGCCCTCCTCTTTGTCGAGCACGTGGATTACCAGTACGGCAACATCCACGAGGTGAAGGAGATCGCAAAGGCGGCGCACCAGTACGATGTGCCGGTTCTCATGAACGGGGCATATTCGGTCGGCATCATGCCGGTGGACGGGAAGGTCTTCGGGGTGGACTTCGTCGTCGGTTCAGGCCACAAGAGCATGGCGTCCCCTGCGCCATCCGGTGTCCTTGCGGCAAACGGGGAATATGCCGAACGGGTATTTCGTACGACGCAGGTGAAGGGGGACGTGACGGGCAGAACCTTCGGCATCAAGGAGGTGGAGATGATGGGGTGCACGCTTATGGGCGCCCCGGTGGTGGGAATGATGGCATCGTTCCCCGCGGTGAAGGCACGGGTCGGACACTGGGACCATGAGGTGGCAAACAGCAACAAGGTGGTCGACGCCCTCCTGTCCATCGAAGGGACGACGGTGGAGAGCGAATACCCGCGCCGCCATACCCTCACCCGCATCAACACGCTGGGCTCCTTCGACAAGGTCGCTGCGACGCACAAGAAGAAGGGGTTCTTCCTCTCGGGGTCGCTCAAAAAGAAGGGCGTCATCGGGGTGATCCCCGGCTCGACGCGGGTCTGGAAGTTCAACACCTACGGCCTGGGTGACATGCAGATAGACCATCTCGCCCGCACCTTTGTCGAGGTGGCAGAGGAGAACGGGCTGTCCGTCTCCTGACCCTTTTTTAATAATTTACTGGCTGCTTTCTATGATGCTGCCGTTGAGGGCGGTGTAGATGGTGATGGTGCCGGCGGCCGCCTGCACCAGCGTTTCAATGTCCATGGGTGACTCGTCCTCGAGGATGGCTTCAGGCCGGGCGGCGATGGCGGGGTGTTTCGGGACGATGCGGCACTCCAGGTCCCCCGCACTCTCGCGGAAGGTGCCGATGGACCGGGCGATGGTGACGATCTCGTCCTTGTCGTAGGTGATGAGCGGCCTGAGGATGGGAAGCTCCGGTGGCGCGACCGCATCGATCACGCTCATATTGGCGAGCGTCTGGCTTGCCACCTGCCCGATATTGTCCCCCATCACGAGTGCGAGGTGCTGCTGGCGGCGGGCCACTTCGGCGGCAACACGGACCATGAACCGCTTGCAGAGCAGACAGCGGGTCCGCATCACGCCGGAGGCGATCATTGCGTCAAAGAACTGCTCCATCGGGACGGAGATGAGCCGGATTTTTCTGCCCGGACACCAGGTGGAGAGGGTCTCGAGGTGGCGGAGTGCGCCGGGTTTTACGTTGTCGCCCGCATACCGCCCCCCGTCCATATGGATCAGGGTGGGGATGCATCCCCGGCGCATCATGAGCCAGGTGGCGACCGGGGAGTCGATGCCCCCGGAGATGAGGGAGAGGACATGGCCCTGCGTCCCGAGCGGGAGTCCGCCGGGTCCGGGAATGATGTCGTCATAGACGAGGCCGCCGAAGTCCCGCGCCTCGACATGGACTTCGTAGTCGGGGTGCGAGAGATCGACGGTGATGCCGGGAACGGCAGCAAAGATGCGGGCGCCTACCGATGCCCCGAGTTCCTGGCTGGTAAACCCCTTCATCCCCGAGCGGCGGGCTCTTACCGCAAAGGACATCCCGGCCTTCAGCGACCGCCCGGCAAGTGCCGCTGCTGCGGCTTCTATCTGGTCCCTGTCGGGTTCGGTCCGGATGCACCTGCATACCCCCACAACACCGAATATGCGGGCGGCGGTGTGCAGGATGTCATCAATGGCAGTACCTTTCACGATAATGCGGCCCCGGTGGACCTCAATGGCATGGTCAATCCCGGCCGCATCCAGTGCCTTCGTGAGGTTGCCGGTGAGGATACTGATATAGTGGCGCATCACGGATTCGCTCTTGAGAAAGAGCTCTCCGTATTTGATCATGACAACGTTCGTATCTTCCATATTTTGTCCTTTTATGATGTATCCGGGAGGTTTCCCGTGGTCTGCCGATGACGGGGTTCTTCTCATCCCCCGGCGGGTTCGTTACCGTTTTGCCGGGATGATGGTGACATCCGTAAAGCCGGTATCGCAGAGGGCATCGGCATGCTCCCTGATTTTGGAATGTTCTGACACCTCTGCCTCGATGATGGCATGGCCCCCTTCGTCCCTGACCCGGAGGCGCCCGTCGACGTATCGCCGGAGGAGTGCTTCTGCCCTCCGGACACGGTCGATTGCCGTGTTGTCGAGACGGGTGCCGAACGGGAACCGGGTCGCAAGGCAGGAGGAGGGCGGTATGAGCGGGACGTTATACATCTCCGCCAAACGCCGGATCCCCTCCCTGCCGATGCCGCAGGCGGCAAAGGGGCTGATGATGCCGTATTCACGGAGCGCCTGCATGCCGGGGCGCTCCTCCGGGCGGTCGTCGGCATTGGTCCCGTCCATCACGGCGGAGAATGCATGGTCTACGGCATAGGCGGTGATGGTCTTCATCATCTCCCTCTTGCAGGCGAGGCAGCGCAGCGGCGCATTCTCACGCACCTCCGGAACCGCGAGCATGTCCCTTCGCAGGAACCTGAACGGTATGCCCTCCCGGTCGGTATACTCCGCTGCGCGGTCGGGCTCTCCTTCGGGGCAGAGACCGGTGTCGAGCATAACGGCAGCGAACCGGACGCCCGAGGCTTTTGCACATGCCGCAAGGGTCAGGCTGTCCGTCCCTCCGGAGAGCGCTATCAGGAACGGTTCGTGTGCCGAAAAGATATCCCTGAGGCATTGCTCCCTGTCCATGATGGCTTTCATATTGGCGGTGAAATGCATCAAGGTTTGGAGAGGCACGGGGGGCTCCTCGCACGGCCTGCTGTTTCTCATCCTTCCCCGTTCCCTTCCGGATGCCGCGGGTGGTGTCCGGGATGAACGGCCGGAGGAAATCTGCATTTCCTGTGCATTACTCGAAAATACTAATATCGTCCCTGTGCAAGTGTGTACTACTATGGCGCGGAAGAAGAGCACTGATAAAGTGGAGCCCCAGTCGGTCCTGTATTATTTTTACACGCAGGAACGCTGGGACAACTGGCTACAGACCCTCGAAGAACTGAGTTTTGATGAAGACCCGGAATCAGAGGAGATGCCGGAGGGCCTGCATTCGCTGAATAATTTTACCGAAGATATCAATATCTCGGTCCTGAAGATCGTCAAGCTCTTCCTGAACGGGAGCTACTCTGCGCCGACCGCACTTGCAAAGCTTGATGAAGTCGAGGCAATCATTATGGGTCCCATCCCCGACTCCGATATGGCAGATATCATCGCAGGCGTCCAGATGCGGTTTCTGGTGCTCTTTGCCGCCTGCAAAAAGCTCTTTGAAGGCGGCGCCGCCGGCGAGATAAAGGACCTCGTCAAGGAGGGCAGAAGCCTCGGCGACGACAAGGCCGAAGAGGAGCTTGAGATTGCGGCCACCATCGGTGCCCTCGTCCTTGAAGGCGGCTCCTGCTGCGGGAAGTACCTCCGCGCCGACCTCGACGAGCCGAATCTCTTCGATGACTGGCTCATCGAGGTGGATGATATGGGCACGGCCATGAAGACCCTGAAGAACTTCGAGGAACAGTTTGGGGAAGGCATCTGAGCGCGCACCTGATTATGCATCTTTCATTCCCTTTTTTTCGAATTTCAGTGATTACATCTCCTCATTCAGGTGAACCGTCGTGATCGCCTCCAAGGCCCGGTTCCGGGCTGCAAAAAAACTCCAGAGCATTGTGGGGTACCGTATCCCGGAGAAGGTCTTCTCCGGCCCGTTTCTCGAGGTGATGGTCTCGGCAGTGGATTACGACAACCTCGACGCCGGCCTGCACGGGCAGATGATGAACATCTTCAGGGACTTTCTCGACTGCCGGTGCCGCGAATCGCCGATGTGCGGGTGCCCGGAGAGAAAGTTCACCCGCGCCATCCTCGAACTCCGGATGGAGGGGCTCGACCCCCGGGGCATCGCCCACGTCCTGCTGGACGAGTATGGCATCGAGCTCTATCCGATGGACATCATGAGCTTTCTCGAGGGGAGCGTGCACGTCCTCGAGGCGGTGCGGGATGTCGCGGAGATCGAGGGGAGCGGGGAGATGGTGGAAAAGACGAAGGATGCGCTGAAAGGGCTGGAGGGGTGATGATGGTGTATGATGGGAATGGGTCATTGCGCGATGATGTTCTGCAGCAGACATCCCTCCTGTTCTGTCAATCGCAATGATGGAATACCATCTGTCCCTATTTCTTCTGACTGGTAATATCTTCGATTATGGGCGACAATATTGGGTAATTTTGTCGATGATGATCGATGATTTCTCTCAACAGAAAACGAATACGGCATATTCTCCTGCTATTCTGCGGAGGTCTTTTCCTTTGTATAAGAAATGCTTAAATAGGCCTTATTTTTAGAAAAACGCGGTGAAAATAGCATCAACACAGATGCGAAATGCGGGCTGATCGTACCCGTCCCTGACCACTCGCACCTGCGAAAAATCGAGGGCCTGAAACGGCGAATATAGTCCTTGTATTTGTCTTTATTTCGCAAATGGTGGACATATTAACCCTATTTTTTCAGAGGCTACCAATTGCAAAAAATACGCCCGAATTGGGCTCCTTTTGGCCAGATATTGGGGTTGCTCACCTCAGTATTGAGGGGGCAGGGCTCGATTTCGGATACAGACGGTCAGATTCCAGATACTCACGGTCTGATTCTTCGCTCTGTTCAGTCGCTCTTTCTCCCCCTGAGGATGCCGAATATCCCGAGCAGCTCCCCGGCAAATTCGGCGTTGAGCCTGTAGAGGCTTCCCAGGTAGACGGCGGCGCCGGCGGCGACGACCGCAAAGAGGGTGCTGATGGAGCCGATGTCGATTGCGAAGGTGAGAATTGCGATGGCGATGCCCATGATGGCGGATGCTATGATGATGTGGGTGAGCATCGGGACGTTGACGTTGACGCGGAGGTGCTGGCGGAGGCAGAGGTAGCGGGCGGCGAGGATGACGGCGCCAGCCATGACGGTTGCGATGCCGGCGCCGGCGAGGCCCATGGGGGGGATGAGGAGGAGGTTGAGCGCGATGTTGAGGGCGGCCCCGATGAGGGTGGAGAGGGCGGTTTCCCTGATGTGGTCCGTTGCGGAGAGGGTGTTGCCGAGGATCATATTGACACAGTTGAAGATCTGGAAGATGAGAAGGAAGACGAGGACGGCTGCGCCTTCGGCAAAGTCGGTGCCGTAGAGGAGGGGCAAAAGGTCGCTCCTGAGCACCGCTCCTCCGGCAGCCATGGGGATGGCAAGGGTGAGCGCAAAGGGAATGGCTTTTTTGAGGCCGTTTTCGATTGCTCCGGTATTCCCTTCTGCAGCAGATCTGGAAAATCGTGGGTATATCGTTGATCCGATGGCCGTCGCCGTCAGGCTTGAGAGCATCGTGAGCTGGAAGGCGATGGCATATACACCGACTTCACTGGTGGTGAAGAAGTAGCCGAGCATGATGCGGTCGGTGTTGTTCAGGAGCACGCCCCCGACGACGGCGCCGGCGGCGAAGAATGCGAAGATGAGGAGGGTTTTCACGTGGCCACGGGAAAAGGAGGTGAGCCTGAGCGGGATGTGACGGATGAGCATGACAATGCCTGCAAGGTAGCCGGACACAAATCCGCCCACCATGCCCGCAACGGAGAATCCCATGAATACGGCGATGACCTGGATGATGATCCGCAGGGTGTTGTTCAGGAGATTGGAGATCTCACTGAGGCCGTAATTTCCGGTTGCCTGCATGCCTGCTGCAAGCATGCCCCAGAATGAGATGATGACGATAGCCGCAATGAGCCATGGCATAAGGCCGCTTTCGTTGAGATCAACGAAGAGGTGCCGGGACAGGTACAGTGCCGTGACAACGGCGATGAGCAGGACGATTTTACAGGAGATGTAGGCGGAATAATACTGGTTCTCGTCCTTTCCCTCGGAGACTTTCTTGACCACCGCCGATGTGATGCCGGTGTCGGTGAAGAGGCTGATGATGCCGATATATGAGATGAAGAGGGCATAGGCCCCGTATCCGTCCGATCCGATGATACGGGCGATATAGAGCGTTGAGAGAAACCCGAGAATCGTGATGATGATCTGCGAATTGAAGGATATCAGGCTCTGGCGCCGGATGGGGTCGATGGACAGGACGCGTTGGATGGCTTTCTTCATTGATGATTAGATATTGAATGGGGCAGGTTTCCACTTAAATCTATGAGATATTTATTATTGCCTAAGGGAGATATGAGAACGAACCGAAGATTGCAGGTGAACCGGGAAAGGAGCATGCTGCAGGTCATGGTGAATGGAGAAGGAGTAGGATGGGGTTATTCGGATCATCGGGCATCAGAAGGGAGTTTTCGTCGTCGCTCATTGATATATGCCTTCAGGTCGGGCAGATCCTGGGCAACGGAAAAGGCACCGTGGTACTTGGGCGCGATGCACGGACGACAGGGCCTGTGCTGGCGCAGGCCTTCTCTGCCGGCGTTCTTGGTTCCGGGGGGACGGTATGGGACGGCGGCGTCGCCCCGACCCCGACGGTTGCCTTTACTGCCCGGAGAGCCTCTGCCGGTGCGATGATCACCGCTTCGCACAACCCCGAACAGTACAACGGCGTCAAGCTCTTCAATCCTGATGGGTCGTCCTTCTTTCTTTCTCAGCAAAGCGAGATTGAGGAGACGATTGCAGGAGCGGTCTATCCACCGGTAACCGGGGATGGTTGTGTGTATCACCGGGACATTATAGGCCCGCATAGGGATGCAATCCTTGAAACCATCTCCCTTCCCTCAAAAAGCAGTGTTGTTCTCGACTGCGGAAACGGCGCGGGGAGCGTGATTACGCCCGGTCTCATCGGTGCGGCGGGGGGACGGTGCATCGCGGTGAATGCGAATGTCTGCGGCCGGTTTGCCCGCCCCTCCGAGCCGCTTGAGGCGAACCTTTCGCATCTTCCGGCACTTGTCCGGCAGCATGGTGCCACGTGCGGCATCGCCCACGACGGCGATGCTGACCGGATGATGGGCTTCGATGCGAAGGGGAGGTACATCTCCGGGGATATGATGCTGATGCTCTTTGCCGAGTGGCTGGGGGCAAAACGGGTGGTGACGACCACCGACGCGTCGATGGCAATCGGGGAGGTGGCCGAGGTGGAGCGCACGCCTGTCGGGGACTCGTTCGTCTCGGAACGGCTTGCGTCGTGGGGGGATTTCGGGGGCGAACCCTCGGGGAGCTGGATCTTTCCCAAGCATTCCCTCTGCCCGGACGGCATCTATGCCGCGGGGCTCTTTGCGATGATCGCCGCAGAGTGGGATGTCGCTGAATGGTGCGATAAGGCACCGCGGTATCCCGTCCTGCGCGATTCGGTCCGGTGTGCAGATGCCGCTGCCGTTATGGGGGCACTGGGTGCAGCGAGCCCGACCATCGGCCTCCGGCTTGAGCAGGAGAAGGGGTGGATTCTTATCCGGGCGAGCGGGACGGAACCGAAGGTCCGGATTACCGTTGAGGCGCAGACTCCGGGGGATGCGAAAAAATACCTTGAAACGGGCCATTCTCTCCTTCATAAAGGGATAACAAAGATTAGGAAAGAACAATAACAGGGACACATGCAATGCGTGCTTCTTGCGGCGGGGATGGGGAAGCGGATGTGGCCGCTGACCGCCACCCGTCCCAAGGTGATGATCCCTATCGCAAACCGGCCGATGCTCGCCCATCTTATTACTGCAGCCGCCGGTGCCGGGTTCGATGACATCGTGTGCGTCGTCGGGTACCGGGAAGAAGCCGTCCGGAACTATTTCGGGAAGGGCGAACGCTGTGGTGCGAAGATATACTATGTTGTTCAGAGGAGCCAGAGGGGGACCGGGGACGCCCTGCTCTCTGCCCGGCACCTGCTGGAGGATGATTTTGTCCTCCTGAATGGTGACATGCTCCTCTCAGAGGAGGACCTCCGGACGATCGCAGGGACGGGCGGGGTCTGCATGGGGCTTGCTGAGGTGGAAGACCCCAAGGAGTACGGGGTGGTCGAGGTGGACGGCGGCCGGATCACCGGCCTCTATGAGAAGACCCCGAACCCCCCGACGAACCTGATCAATGCCGGGGCGTACCGGCTTGACGCACGGATCTTCGGGTACCTGCGCACCTGCCCTGTCTCGGAACGGGGCGAGGTGGAACTTACCGACGCGCTCCAGGAATATATTCGCAGCGGAGAACTGCAGGCGGTGCTCCTCTCTTCGTGGATGGATATCGGCCAGCCGTGGAACATCCTCGATGCGAATGCCCTCTGCATGGAAGGGATGGAGCCGTCGGTTGCAGGGACGGTGGAGGAGAATGTCACCTTCCATGGCCCCGTGGTGGTAAAGGAGGGCGCCGTGGTAAAATCCGGGACATATATCGAAGGGCCGTGCATCATCGGGGAGAACTGCCGCGTCGGGCCCCATGCCTATATCCGCGGGTCGACGGCCATCGGGGCGAACTGCCACATCGGGCACAGCGTCGAGGTGAAAAATTCCGTTATCTTCCCGAACACGAATATCCCCCATTTTAATTATGTCGGCGACAGCGTGATAGGGTCGGGGTGCAATCTCGGTGCGGGGACGAAGGTGGCAAATCTCCGGCATGACAACCGGTCGGTGATGGTGGGGATGCAGGATACGAAGCGGAGGAAGTTCGGTGCCGTCGTGGGCGACGATGTGCTCTTCGGCATCAACTGCTCCGTGAACGTCGGTGCCGCCATCGGCCGGGGGGCGCGGATCGGCCCCCATTCGTATGTTCGCGGCATCGTAGGGGAAGAGACGATAATCAGGTGATAGATGATGCAGGCAGTCATTCTTGCCGGGGGAGAGGGGTCACGGATGCGGCCTCTCACGAAGAACCGGCCCAAGGCAATGATCCCCGTCGGGGGAAAACCCATTCTCGGGTATGTCATAGAGTCGGTCGTTGCGGCCGGGATTCGCGACATCGTCGTGGTCGCGGGGTACAGAAAGGAGCAGGTGATCCGGTATCTCGATACCTTTGATCTGGAGATCACCGTGGTCATCCAGAAACACCAGCTGGGGGTGCTGGATGCCCTCTCCTCTGCCCTGGGCGTGATACGTGACGAGTTCATCGTGCTGCCGGGGGACAATTACGTCGATGCCGCCTCCATCCGCAAGGTCGCCTGCGAGCCGCGCTCGATTTTGGTAACCCCCCACCCGGAACCATCGAACCTGGGGGTGGTGACGGTCGCCGACGGGCTGGTCCGGCGCATTGAGGAAAAACCCGGTCATCCGGAGAGTTCCCTGGTAAGTACGGGGGTGCTCCATCTGGACCCGTCCATCTATCCGTACTTCGGGGACGGAGAGCTCCCCGACGCCGTGAATGCGGCAATTGAGGCGGGCATCCCGTTCCGGCCGGTGTGGGCCGAGAAGTGGGACGATGCAGTGTACCCGTGGCACCTGCTGAAGCTGAACCAGAAGATCCTCCACTCTGTCGAAGGCTCCATCGAGGGGACCGTCTCGCAGGATGCGGTGATTACCGGGCAGGTGAAGATCGGCAGGAACACCACAATCCACCCCGGGGTGGTTATCACGGGGCCGGTGGTCATAGGAGAGAACTGCGATGTCGGCCCCAACGTCGTCATCGACGCGCACACCTCCATCGGGTCCGGCGGACGGATTTCCCCCTTCTCCCACATCGGCGGTACGCTCGTGATGGATGATGTCCACGTGGGCCCGTACTCCTCGCTGCAGAGGGCGGTCATCGGGGAAGGGGTGGAACTCTCGTCCCATACCGCCATTCTGCCGGTAAAGAGCGTCGTCGATTCGGGAGAGGATCTTCTCCGGGCAAAGTTCGGGGCGGTCATCGGCGACCGGTCCTCGTCGGCACCGTTCACCCATTATGCCGGGGCCATCGTCGGCAGTGATGTCCGGGTCGGGACGGGGCAGAAGATCGAGGGGACGATCCCCGACGGGACGATGGTGCGATAACCATGTGCGGCATTGTCGGGTATGCAGGATGGCGCGATGCGGAGTCCGTGCTGGTGGAGGGGCTCAGGGCCCTCGAGTACCGGGGCTATGACTCGTACGGGCTTGCGATATTGTCGGATGGTGCCGTCTCGGTCGTAAAGGACGCCGGCCGGATATCCGATTACCGGACCGGCGGGACGATCTATTCCGGCACCGTCGGGATCGGCCACACCCGGTGGGCGACCCACGGTGTCCCGTCCGCAATAAATGCGCACCCCCATACGGACTGCACGGGGAATTTTGCGATTGTCCATAACGGGATCATCGAAAATTATTCGGCTCTTCGGTCGGAACTTGCCGCCGCCGGGCATGTTTTTGCGTCCGAGACCGACAGCGAGGTGATTGCCCATCTCTTCGAAGCGTGCTATGACGGGGACATGATGGCGGCCCTCCGGCAGGTCACGGGACGGCTGGAGGGGTCGTATGCGGTGCTGGTGATCGCCGCACAGGAAGGGGTGATCGCCGCCGCAAGAAACCGCAGCCCTCTCGTCATCGGGGTGGGGGACGGGGAGGTGGTCTGCGCCTCGGACCTCGTCCCCGTCATCCCGTACACGAGGGAGGTGATCTTTCTTGAGGACGGGGACTGTGCCGTGGTCTCGAAGGATGCGCTGTGGATTGAAAACGGCGGGGATGTGGTCACCCGTGCTCCGGAGTTCATTGCCTATGATCCCGAGTCGGCAAAAAAGACCGGGTTTGCCCATTACATGATCAAGGAGATCTTCGAGGAGCCCGAGGCATTCTCCCGGACGCTCAATGCCATGCAGGACACCGAGGAGATGCAACGGGTTATGGAAGGGGCGGCGCGGGTGACGGTGGTCGCGTCCGGCACCTCCTATCATGCGGGGATGATCTTCCGGTACCTGATGGAGGAGTTCAGCACTATCCCCGTGCGAACGGAGATCGCCTCCGAATTCCGGTATGTCCGGCCCTCGCCGGACGAGGTGGTGCTGGTGATATCCCAGTCGGGGGAGACGGCGGACGCGCTTGCGGCCCTCCGGCGGGCGAAGTTCCACCGGTGCCGCACCGTCGCGCTCACGAATACGCTGGGAAGTTCGATCACCCGCGAGGCCGACCATGTCTTCTACACGATGGCGGGGCCTGAGATCAGCGTCGCCGCGACGAAGTCGTTTATTGCGCAGCTCGCCGCGCTGATGAAGATGGTCTCCCTCTCGCGGGGGGCGAGTTGTTCCCTTCTCCTGGCTGACGTCAAGCAGGCAATCGAGGCGGTTCTCCAGCTGGAGATGATCCGGGCGACGGACCTCTGCGCCGGGGCGTCGACGCTCATCGCCATCGGGCGGGGCGTCTTCTATCCGGTGGCCCTTGAGGGTGCGCTGAAGATGAAGGAGATCTCCTACATCCATGCCGAAGGCTACGCGGGCGGCGAGCTCAAGCACGGCCCGATTGCACTCCTCTCCGGGGAGACGCCGGTCATCGCCTTTGTCCCCCCCGGCGAGACCAGAACTTTGATGATTGGCAACCTGAAGGAGATCGCCTCCCGGCAGGCCCCGATCATCGCGTTCGCCGACCCGGATGATGTGGATGTCGCGGATATTGCCGAGGTGGTGATACCCGTGCGGCACCGGAATGTCTTTGCCGATGTCGCCGCCTACACGGTTGCGGCGCAGATGCTCTCGTACGAGGTGGCTAAGAAATTGGGCCGGGACATCGACAAGCCGAGGAACCTTGCGAAGAGCGTGACGGTGGAGTAAAAATATATTTTTTTAAAAAAATCTTTGATGTTCGAAGGAATTCTCACCACCACCAAATATCCAAAAGGTGGTGATAGGGTATAGACCTGAGTACGGGTGGGCACTTGTTATTAGTAATGTAATTAAAATATTTACCCGTTCATCAATACATTCTGGGATGGTGCGATTATTCACTTTGGCAAGAATACTGTAGGGGAGAATGCTGTTGTTTCTGAAAATGTTGTCTTAGGCTATCCTTCCCGGCAGCGGATGGAGGAAACCGACTTTCCGGGGACGGTGATTGGGAGAAATGCCGTCGTACGGTCCGGGACGATCATGTACTGTGATGTGACGGCAGGAGATAATTTTTCCACCGGCCACAATGTCGTTATCAGGGAGCATACGACTATTGGGAACAATGTTTCAATCGGTACGAATTCCATCATCGAAGGGAACACGAAGATTGGCAACGGGGTAAATATGCAGAGTCTGGTGTACATACCTACCGGGGCTGTCATAGAAGATGACGTCTTTATCGGCCCGAACGCTGTCCTCACGAATGATAGGTATCCTCCGAACGGTGGAGGTACCCTTCTCGCCCCTATCATTCGGAAGGGGGCATCGATAGGAGCGAATGCCACCCTTTTGCCCGGGGTTGAAATCGGGGAAGGATCGCTCGTTGCCGCCGGGGCTGTGGTGACTAAGAATGTGCCGCCCCGCAGCCTCGCGGTCGGTGCCCCGGCCCGGTTCCGGGAGCTCCCCGAGGGGGCCTGCCGGTGATCCCGGTCGCACGCCCCTTCGTGGGGGAGGAGGAGACCGCGGCGGTTGCTGAGGTGATGCAGTCGGGGATGCTTGCACAGGGGGAAGTGGTGACAGCCTTTGAGGAGGAGTTCGCCTCCTACTGCGGGGTGGGGCACGGCGTCGCGGTCAATTCCGGCACTGCCGCCCTGCATGCTTCGCTTCTCGCGCTCGGCATCGGGCCGGGTGACGAGGTGATTGTCCCCTCGTTTACCTTCATCGCGACGGCGACGAGCGTGAGCATGTGCGGGGCGCGGCCGGTGATGGCGGATGTTGAGGAGGCCACCTACACCATCGACCCGGATTCGGTCTCCTCCGTGCTTACTCCTGCGACGAAGGCGGTCATCGGCGTCCACCTGTACGGGCAGCCGTTTGCCATCGGCCCGGTGCTTGACCTGTGCGGGGAGAAGGGGCTGGTGCTCATCGAGGACTGCGCCCAGGCCCACGGGGCGACGTATCATGGGAAGAAGGTCGGCGGGTTTGGACGAGTGGGGTGCTTCTCCTTCTACCCGACGAAGAACATGACCTCGGGCGAAGGGGGGATGGTGACGACGGACGATGAGGAGCTGACATCGCATATCCGGCGGATCATCAACCACGGGCAGAGCGACAAATACCTCCATACGGAACTCGGGTACAACTTCCGGATGACGAACATAGGCGCCGCCATCGGGCGCGTGCAGCTCGGAAAGCTCGATGCGATGAACGCCCGGCGGGCGGCGAATGCGGAGTGGTATAATTCCCATATCCATCGTGAAGGGATTGCAACCCCGGTGACCCGTGCCGGGAGCACGCATGTCTGGCACCAGTATGTCCTCAATGTGGGGGAGGAGTGCCCTCTTTCGCGTGACGGGCTGATGGCCTACCTGCGGGAGAAGGGCATAGGATCAGCAGTGCACTACCCGATGCCGGTCCACCGGCAGCCGCTGTATGCGGGGAGCGGCGGTGCCGACTGCCCTGTCTCCGACCGTGCCTCGCAGCAGGTGCTCAGCCTGCCGGTGCATCCCGGTGTCGGCAGGGAAGAATGCGCCTATATTGCCGAGACAATAAACGGAGTACAGTAAGATGGATGTTGGCGTAATCGGCGTGGGCATGATGGGGAGAAACCACGCCCGCGTTTATTCTGAATTAAAAGGGGTCGATGAACTATGGCTCTTCGACCTGAATGCAGAGGCTGCCGGGGAGGTGGCCCGGAGTACCGGTGCTGTCCCGGCTGACAGCATGGGAGAGCTCCTGCGAAGTGTCGATGCGGTCAGTCTCTGTGTTCCCACCCCCTATCATTTCGCAAGTGCGAAGGAGGTGCTCGGCGCGGGGGTGCACGTACTCATAGAAAAGCCGGTCTGCCTCACCTCGCAGGAAGGGGAGCAGCTCATCGGCCTCATTCCCGATGATCTCGTCGTCGGGGTGGGGCATATCGAGCGGTTCAACCCCATTGTCCCCGAGATTGTGCGGATTCTCGGGGACCCCCTGTATGTCGAGATGAAACGGCACAACCCGTTCTCGTCGAGGGTGAACGGCGGCTCCGTGGTGGAGGACCTGATGATCCATGACATCGACATCATCTTTCACGCCCTGTTTTCGGGTCCGTATACGATGGATGCGGCCTGCACCTTCGACGTCTGCGGGGCGCTCTTCGAGTTCGGGAAGACGCCGGTGTACCTCTCGGCAAGCAGGCGGGCCTCGAAGAAGGTGCGCAGCGTCACCATCGAGATGGAGGAGATGACCGTTGAGGGGAACTTCATGACCCAGGAGGTCTACGTCTACAGAAAGCCGGAGAACTATCATGTGGAGGCGCAGCGGTACGTGCAGGAGAATATCATCGAGAAGGTGATGGTGGGCAAAGTCGAGCCCCTCAGGACGGAGCTTGCCACCTTTCTCGACTGTGTGAAGAGCGGGCGGCCGTTCCCCGTCACCCCGGCACAGGCGGTCGGGAATGTGCGGGTCTGCGAATCCATTGCCCGGCAGGTGCATGCATGAGCGGGAACCTGCAACGAATCCTGGAAGGCCGCGGGCCCATCCGTACGGTGGGGGTCATCGGCATGGGGTATGTGGGCATCCCTGCGGCGGCGCTCTTTGCGGATGCAACGGCGTTTAAGGTGGTGTATGGCTTTCAGCGGGATTCAAAAAGTTCCGGGTACAAGATTGCGATGCTGAGTGCAGGTGAGAGCCCGCTCAAAGGGGAGGAGCCGGGGCTGGAAGCGCTTCTTTCGAAGGTGACGGCGGCCGGGAAGTTCCGGTGCACGGCAGATTTTTCCCGGATTGCGGAGTGCGATGCGGTCACGCTTGCCATCCAGACGCCGTTTGCCAACCCGAAGGACCTCATTCCGGACTTCACCCCCCTCGTTGAGGGGCTCCGCAACGCCGGGCGGTTTCTTACGCCCGGCACCCTCGTCGTCCTGGAATCGACGGTAACCCCCGGCACGACTACCGGCATGGCCCGAAAGATCCTCGAGGAGGAGTCCGGGCTTGTCGCAGGGGAGGACTTCTGCCTCGCCCACGCCCCGGAGCGGGTGATGGTGGGCAGGCTCCTGCAGAACATCCGGGAGCATGACCGGATCGTCGGCGGGATCGATGACGTCTCCACCGGGCGGGCGTGCGAGCTCTACGGGCCGGTGCTCACAAAGGGTACGCTCATCCCGATGAGCGCGACCGCCGCAGAGGTCACCAAGACTGCGGAGAACACGTTCCGGGACCTCCAGATCGCTGCGGCCAACCAGCTTGCCCTCTACTGCGAGGCGATGGGGATCAACTTCTACGACGTCCGGGCGGGCATCGACTCCCTGAAAGGCGAGGGGATCACCCGCGCCATCCTCTGGCCCGGCGCAGGCGTCGGCGGCCACTGCCTGACGAAGGATACGTACCACCTGGAACGCGGCGTGGGGGAGCTCGGGCCCGGTGCCCTCGACTGGCCGGACGATCTCGCATCGCTCTACCTCACCTCCCGCCGGATCAATGACTTCATGCCCACCCACATGCTCCACCTGACGGCGTCGGCGCTCGCGCAGGCAGGAAAGGACACGAAAGCACCCCTGAAGGGTGCGACGATCGCGCTTCTCGGCTGGGCCTTTCTCAATGACTCGGACGACGCGAGAAACACCCCCTCGGCACCCTTCTTCGAGGCGGCCTGCGCGGCGGGCGCGACGGTCCGCATCCACGACCCGTGGGTCGACCCGGCGACGGCCCCGGACATCCCCGCAGGTGCCGACATCACCCGCGACCTTAACGCCGTCCTCACGGGGGCCGATGCGGTCGTCGTCTTCGCGGGCCACCGGGAGTATCGGGCGCTTCGGCCCGCGGAGGTGAAGGCGCTCTGCGGCGGCGACCATCCGGCGATCGTGGACGGGCGAAACGTTGTGGAGCCGGATGCATGGACAGGGCAAGGGTTTGTGTACCGGGGCATCGGCCGCGGGGATAAGAACGGGCAGCGGCCGGGCACCCGGACCAATCCGGTATAAGCAAAGCTTAAATAAGGCGTTTTCCGGGGAAACCAGCCCATATAAACGATCGACACAGATGCGAAATACGGGCAGATCTCCCCTGCCCCTGACCGTCAGCACCTGTGGGAAATCAGCTGCCTGTACAGGGAAGATATAGTCCCTGGATTTTCCTTTATTTAGCAAAATATCCTCTAAAACGAGGTATTTTTTCAGCCATCCCCGGACCATGAAAATACGCCCGTATCAGGCGTCTTTTGGCCCGGAAAAGGAGGGATCCACCCTCTCCTTTCCTCCGGCCGCATCTCCCTTCTCCCACTCGTTCCCTCCTACCCCTCCTGATCGTTGGAGGGCCGGACCCGGCTAATTTGCCCCGTCCTCAATTACCGTCTGGAACCAGAGGGCATTTTTCCCGCCGGTGTTGGGCGGGTGGGGTCTTCGGTCATCCTGGCCGTGAAGGGAAATCAACGTTCAGGCGATGATTGGTGTATCACGGATAAGGGAAGTTTTTAACCGGGTATCGAGAGATATTAGTTATATCCGGAGTCCAGATCATGCACACATTAATTCTCGCCGGGGGCAGCGGAACCCGCCTCTTTCCCTTATCCCGCGAATATTATCCCAAACAGTTCCTTCCCCTCTTTGACGGGAAGTCTCTATTCCAGAAGACCATCGAGCGGGCCCTTCTTCATTCCCGGCCGGAGGAGATCTTCATCATCACCAATGAGAATCTGAGGTTTCTGGCATCGGATCAGGCCGGCGGGATCTGTGACGGATGTAACGTTCTGGTCGAACCCCAACCCCGGAGCACACTTCCGGCGATCTATTTTGGCATGCGGGAGATAGCAAAGGAATCTCAAGGGGCTTGTGTCCTTGTTCTTCCATCGGATCATCTTGTTGATGTTGATGACGCCTACCATCAATCGGTTACTGCTGCAGCAGATATGGCACCAGAACACCTCATGGTCTTTGGCGTCACCCCAGACCGTCCGGAGATAGGCTATGGGTACATCCGGACCGGGGAACAGACCTCTGCTGGTTTCTGTGTCGATGCATTTGTGGAAAAACCGGATCAACAAACGGCTGAGCGGTACGTCAAAGAAGGGTATCTATGGAACTCTGGGATGTTCATGCTCGATTCGGATCTCTTTTTCAGCGAGTGTGTCTCTCATGTCCCCGAGGTTGTTACCGCGTTTGAGAGTGCTGATATTCAGGAAGCCTTTGCCGCCTCACCTGCGGTTTCTATTGACTATGGGTTGATGGAAAAGACCTCCTGTGCGGGAGTTGTTCCCTTCACGTCATCATGGAATGACCTTGGGAGTTTTGGGGCAATCTATCGTGAGATGCCAAGGGACACGAATGGAAATGCGGTTGATGGCGAATGCATCTCTCTGGACTCCTCAGAAAACCTGATAATAAGCGACCGGTTGGTAATGACCATTGGGCTAAAGGAAATGGCAATTATTGATACGAGGGACGCCCTCCTTGTCTGTCCTCTTGAGCGTTCCGGGGATGTTGGGGAGATCGCAAAGGATTTGAAGAAAAAAGACGATGAGCGGACCCGTCTCCATACGACGGTCTACCGTCCGTGGGGATCATATACGGAACTCGAGAAAGATGACGGCTATAAAATCAAACGAATTTCAGTTCCACCATTGAAAAGGCTGTCCCTCCAGATGCATCATCACAGGAGTGAGCACTGGGTTGTTGTCAAGGGCACGGCGGAAGTAACTGTCGGGGGAAAAAAATATTTTGTCCGACAGGGGGAGAGTACCTATGTTCCTTCAGGAATGCAGCACAGACTTGCCAATCCGGGGAAAGTGCCGTTAGAGATGATTGAGGTGCAGATTGGTGAGTACATTGGTGAGGATGATATTGTCCGGTTTGAAGATGATTATTTCAGAATCATAGGCAGTGGAAATTGATTTTTGAGGTAAATTTATGAGATCAATAATTAGTAGAAATCATGAAAAGGCTGCGGGAAAATTGTGGAATGAAAGTAAAGAATCGGAGTTTATCCAGGATCAAGCTCATTGGAGGGGCATTGGTCGCTGGGAAAACGATGAAAATTGGATTAACATCGGCAAATCCCGCCAAGAAATGTATCAAAAGCTGGAGCAAATACTTCCGTTTAAACCCAATAAGAACACGATGGTAGAATGGGGCCCAGGAGGAGGATCGAATATTCTAGCATTTAGCAATGAGTTTAAAGAAATTGTTGGGGTGGATATTTCAAGTGAAACTCTTAAGCAATGTATAAACCAAGTAAAAAGTATTGAAAATTTCAAATTTATTCCAGAGTTGATTGAAGCAGACCAACCTGAATTAATAAGAGAAAATTATATAGGGTATTTTGATTTTTTTCTTTCAACGGCTGTCTATCAGCATTTCCCGAGCAAACAATATGCTAAAAAAATTAATCAAATAGCATATGATTTATTAAAGGATAACGGAACGGCAATAATTCAAATTCGTTATGACGATAATAATTGGCGTTATCACTCCAAATTGTTTGGCTACAGGAAAAAATTTATTGCATTCACCTCATTCGGAATTTCCGAGTTTAATAAAAATTTAGAGAAAATCGGATTTGTAGTTGAGTCTATCATATTGAAATCCAACACCAATTATGCGTATTTCCTCTTAAGAAAGTAATAATTATTCCCTTTCATTTTTCGCGATAATGCAACAATTGGCCTCAAACTTCTTTCCTCCATTTAGGAGGAACAGCGCCCTCCATAATATTCGATATTTTCCTAATCCAATTTGAATAAAAAATATACTATTCCGAATGTGATGTGCGATTGTATGTCTTGCGTTAGTCTCTCTTGTATTGAGGGGTATTTTTTGGTTGAAAAGATTTAGTGTCGCACATTTACTGGGAACAGAGTCTATTCTCGAGTTCAGTGGCTGGAACGATGGCAAATAGATGTGTTTCGGCGTTCCTCTAACCAAAAAAATCTCATTATTTTCTTCCATTTCAGATAAGATTTGGTTGATTTGTTCATTTCTAATGAGGCATACAGTATTTCCATCACCATTTTCTTTTTCACTAAGGAAATATGCATCACCAAAGGAAGCATCAGCATCCCTTCCAAACGGATTATTACAAATTGCGCATCTGCGCTGTTTGAAGTATTTCATAAATCCTACGGCTGATGTTTTACGATAAGGAAGGAAATGGATCCTACTTTCTGTTTCGACTTTCCAATATCCTGGCCATCCGGAACTTCGATATTTCAGATCTACGATATTAGTTATGTTTAAATTATTGAGTATGTAATCGGTAGCGAGGAATGAAGGCACATGGTTGCAGAATAGGGCAAAATAGTAAACTATTTGTCCTTTAAATTTATTTTCGTTATTCAAATAATATTCTTTTAGCGCCTGAATTTGGCATGGAAGTCCGACCACCGCGAATCTTTCTTCATTATTTTTTATTGTATTAACTACATCGGCATATGATATCGGGCAATATTTTGAAGCTTTATTTTGGTTCACCTCTTCAATAGATTTTGAGATAACAAATTTTGGATTAGACAAGTTGCCGCGGTTAGAAGCAGTTAATGCACAGTCTATTTGGTTAGTTTCGATTAAATAAACCAATAATTGGGTAAGCAATCCACCAGAAGATGCATTCTTACGAGTATCTCGATTGGTTGAATATCCATATGATAATGAGTAATTTTCTATGTTATTTTTTGAGTACTTGGCTCCCGGACAATATTTCAAGCAAAGACCACAGGAGTTGCATGAACTTAAATCAATTACTGGTTGAAAAAATCCGTTTTTATTAATGTGAATCCGAATCGCATTTTGCCCGCATATTCCCTCACAAATACCACAACTACAGCATAATTTTGCTGCATGGACATCAACAACGGTTTTCAATTGTTTTCTCCTCCAAGAAATTCAGGAACATTCTTTTTTGAGAGTTCTGCAAACAAATTGCATTGTTTAAACAAATGTTCTGATATATTTTGTCGATCTTGCGACTTCAACCATTTCATCAATATGGATTGGAAGAGTATTGAGGTAAAAAAATTCATATTTATATTCCAATATGTCATATAATCCTTGGGTTTTGTAACTATCTGCTTCCCATAAGAGGATCGGAGTTCCGGCAATACATGATAGTATTGATGCATGGTATCTTCCGGATATAAAAATCTGTGATCCCTTTAATATTTTAAAGAGACCATGATAATTGCAGTTATTCAGACACATTCTTGGGAGAGAATATTTATGACAGATTCTCAATATATCTGAATTTTCTCCATTGAATCCGTCGATAAATACAATTTGAGGGGTAATTTTTTGCAATTTTTCAATCAATTCGCAATATGTAAGGTAAGGGTCCCATTTTACTTTTTGAGTAGCCGATCGAAGAGCAGATGAATCACCAATGCAAATATAGGGTTTTTCAAAATTTATTTTTATGCAATCATTTATATTCACGTCTTTTTGGTCATGTTCGTAATTAAACAAAGCGTCAGGTACGAAAATTGACTGTTGAATACCCAGAGAATGAAGTTCTTTTAATGAATATTTTTCTCTAACTGCAATAAAATCAAGTGTTGGATACACATTTTTAATGATTTCATATGCATCTTTATTTGCCGGATCAACCGTATGGTTTACAATCCCGCAATATTTATTATATACATTTTTACAAATATGCGCTAAAAATAATATGTAAAGTGCTCCTGGTCTATATTTTCCACTATAATCAGTTCCATGAACAATATTACCTTCACCGTTTATTATGACGAAATCAGCCCAATCAATTAGTTCTGCTTCCTCTTTTAAAATGATGCCCTGCTCTACTAATTTTGCATTATAATAAAAATCTTTGAAAAGATAAGGAATTTCTGGCCTGTAGGAATACCCTCCATATTTATTGAATTTTGGGAATAATTGATTTATTGATTGGTTCAAATTATTGTATATTTGTTTAATAATATCATAAATTATGAAACATGGAAAAGAATGTTGAACTTGATGGCGTATTGAAATTTTTTTCTTTGATAGATCATAATAT
>Ga0209614_1000855_pt1 | contig 25314 bp, 31 predicted proteins | sample BlaSprsedimmetaG_FD_185484 | JGI IMG/M metagenome (GOLD analysis project Ga0209614, IMG submission 185484) | Hot spring sediment bacterial and archeal communities from California, USA to study Microbial Dark Matter (Phase II) - Blank Spring... ... | reverse complement strand
ATCAACATATATGGTATAATATATAGTATTACTCAATTATCACTACGGAGTGCGATTATGTTCCGTACCAATACAAAGGCTCTACTGAAAAAAGCCCAGACCTCACGCAAAGCCGCCAAGTCGCAAAGGTTTTTTGAATTTACCTTAAATAATGTTAATGTTTTTCATAATTAAAATTTATTAGCAACTTAAAATTCTTAGCGTCTTTGCGCCTTGGCGTGAGATTCCCTAGTTTTTTCAGTGAAGTCATTATATGGTTGAAAACGTGGAAAGTCAACGCAACCCTGGAGCGGATGTGCGTCATTTTTGCGTAGCGAGAGGGGGCCGCGCCTGGTCAGGCGCGTTTGCGAGCGTAGACGGTGAAGAGATCGCCTAGATTGATGCGGAGGGGCAGCCCGCGCAGCCCTAGCCGGGTGATGAGCCACTCGACGGGGCGGCCCACCGGGGGGAGGAAGGCCGCCAGCCGGTTCGCCAGGTAGCCGGCGCGGAGGTAGCGTCCCTGCGCCCGTTCCCAGAGAATCTCGAAGCCGGCCTGCTCCAACAGGGCGCGGAGCGTGCGCCGCGAGAAGTAGTAGAGGTGCATCTCCATCAGCCAGGGCCAGCGCGGCCCCATCAGCCGGGCGAAGAGGCTGTCAATATCAATGGTATGCACGACGAGCAGCCCGCCGGGCTGGAGCACGCGGTGCGCCTCAGCGACGGTGGCGCGCGGATCGGTGAGGTGTTCGATCACGTCCCACAGCGTCACCACGCTGTAGTGCTCCGAGGGGATTCCCGCCGCTTCGAGCGTGCCCTGGTGCATCTGCAAGCCCCGCTCGCGGGCCTGTTCCACCGCCCAGCGGCTTGGTTCCACGCCCCAGGCATCCCACCCGTGCTGCCCGGCGATCTCGACGAAGACGCCGATGTGCGCCCCGACATCCAGCAGTCGCCGCCCGTTGGGCCTCTCGGTGAAGCGCTCCAGCGGGCGGAGGTGGTGCTCGAAGGTGAGGATGCGCCCCGCCCGCTCCTCCAGATAGAGCGGATCCTCGACGGCTTGATAGGTATCGAGCACATCGTGCGGGGCCGGGCGCGGGCTGGCATAAACGAGTCCGCAGTGGTTGCATTCGACGATGGGGCCGTGGCGTCCGTAACCGCTGCTGGTGCAGGCGTAAGCGTGCCAGTCGTCATGCTCGCCGGCGGGCAGCGTCGAAGGAAAGCGCAGCCGGGCATCATCCGCGCCGCAGAGGGTGCAGCGGACGGCTTCGAGGGGGGCGGTGGTCATCATCAGGCGTGCTTGCGGGTGAGCCGGCCCCAGAAGAGCCGCACGACAGTGTAGAGCGCGCGGCTGATTTCGCTCTTGGAGATTTTGGAAGCCCCCTGTTGCCGGTTCTGGAAGACGATGGGAACCTCGCCGATGCGCCAGCCGCCACGCTGTACCATGTAAAGCAGTTCGATCAGGAAGGAATATCCATTGGAGAAAATCTGGTCGAGCGCGATAGATTCGAGCACCTCGCGGCGATAGCAGCGAAAGCCGGCGGTCGTATCGTGGGCGTGGAGGCTGAGCAGCGTCCGGGCGAAGGCGTTCGCGCCCCAACTCAGCGCCTTGCGGGGCCATGTGCATTCGATAGTATCACCGCCGGGGACGTAGCGGCTGCCGATAACCAGATCGTAGCCGGTCTCGATCTTCTCGACCATCGCGGGGATATAGCGTGGATGGTGGGAGAAGTCAGCGTCCATCGTGATGATGAGATCGCTCCCGTCGGCCAGCGCGCGGTGGAAGCCGGCGATGTACGCCGTGCCCAGGCCGAGCTTGCCCTCGCGGTGGAGCACCGTCACGCGCCCCGCGTGGGTCGCGGCCAGTTCATCGGCGATAGCGCCCGTCCCATCGGGGGAATTATCGTCCACGATGATGACGTGGGGAAGGAGGGGTAGCTCCAGCAGCAGCTCGGTGAGCGCGGCGATATTCTCCTTCTCGTTATAGGTCGGTACGATGACCGTTATTTTCATCATGATCCCCCCTGTTGACGTGTCTTGATCTACTTCCCGTTGATTATACCACGGTTGGGAGTTGATTTTTGGCGCACGTTCCGTTAGAATAGAGCTGTAGGTCAAGTCAGCTAACGCAACGAAAGGAGACGTGACGATGCCCAGCAAACTCGGTATTCACAGCATTCTGCAAGATGATACGGTGAATGTAGTGCAGGAGTTGGCCGCTGCCGGCGCGCGGATGCCTACGGTCAAGGCCGTGGAGGCCATTGACTGGTTGTCTCAGGTGAAGGCTGTTGATCCCAAGATCATCACGATGGGGCGCTTCATCAAGGGCGCGGATGGAATGAGCGTGGAAGCACCCTCGCTCGAGGGCAATCTACGGAAGACCGCGCAGGACGTGATGGTGCAGCTCTTCCCCAAGTGGGAGCGCCATCGGAGTTACGTGGACTACTGGGAAATCATCAATGAGATGGATCCCCCCACCGTGGATGGACATCGGCGGCTGGCCGAGCTGATGATCCACATGATGGATCTCGCCGAGCCGGAGGGTTACAAAGTGGCGCTCTTTTCTTACAGCCTGGGCGTGCCGGAGTGGGAGGAAATCAAAGCCATCGTGGGGACGGGCGTCTTTGGGCGCGCCAAAGCCGGGGGGCACGTCCTCGCCCTGCATGAGTATGCCTTCCCCATTGACAAATGGTATGGGGATTCGCTGCCGGGACAACCGGCCTACCCCAACCGGGGGCCGCTCTCCTGCCGCTACCGCTGGTGGTACGAGGATTTCCTCAAGCCGCGTGACGAGGTGGTTCCCCTCTACATCACCGAGGTCAACCTCGCCACCAATTCCCGCCTGCTCGAACCCGCCGAGTGGATACGGCAGATGGCCTGGTACGATGCACGCCTGCGCGAGGACTATTATGTGGTGGGGGCGCACATCTTCACCATGGGCGCGCCCAATCAGGATTGGGACGACTACAAGTTCAAGCGAATGTTGCCCCTCCTCAAAGCGCACATCGTGAGCCTCAAGGGAACGACAGACCCGGAGTGGCCGGAAGAGGAAGAAGGTGAACCGCCGGAAACGCCCGGCGGGCCGCGTGAGCCCTACGACCGCCACTACCTGCTCCTCCCGCCCGATGCCGGTTGGGCGTGGGTGGCGGCCTGCCAGGCGTATTGGGAGACCTTCAAGGTGACGATTGGGGGCAGCGCCGACGACGCCGGCTATGGGCCGGGATTGAAGTCGCGGGCTGTCACCGCCGTCAATCCTGAGCGCTGGCCCGGCGATCTGGCGGCCTTCTTCAATGCGCACTATCCCGGCGTGCGTTACGATCCCATCACCGCTGTGACGCCGGCAGCATTGGCACAACAGCTCGGGCAGCGCGTGGCAGCGGGGAAACGCTTCGGATAATCGGGGACGCGCGGCGCGCTGGAGGTTGACAAATCCCGCGACTCGTGTATACTTTGCCGTGCCTGACCGGGAGGAACCTTGACCCGTAACGTCGGTGTGTTATAATATCGTGCGCGCCGACGTAGCTCAACGGCTGAGCATCCGCCTTGTAAGCGGAGGGTTGTGGGTTCGATTCCCACCGTCGGCTTGAATGTGGGCAGATACCCAAGTGGCCAAAGGGGGCTGACTGTAAATCAGCTGGCGACGCCTTCGGTGGTTCGAATCCGCCTCTGCCCACCTTTTTTATGGGTTGAATGTGCCCATGTAGCTCAGTCGGTAGAGCACATTCTTGGTAAGAATGGGGTCCTCGGTTCAAATCCGAGCATGGGCTTAGGGAAGCGCCATATTGTGGCGAAATTGTTGAAGAAGAAGAGGCGATTGTCATGGCGAAGAAGAAGGCAATTCGATTGACCATTACGCTGGCCTGCACCGAGTGCAAGGAACAGTCCTATACGTCCGAGAAAAATCGGCGCAATGATCAGCGGCGGCTAGAACTTAACAAGTACTGCCCACGCTGTCGTCAACACACCTTGCACCGAGAGACAAAGTAGCGAGCGTAGGCGAGTAGCTCAATTTGGCAGAGCAACGGTCTCCAAAACCGTAGGTTGCGGGTTCGATTCCTGCCTCGCCTGCCTGTAGATTTCAAGACACCGTCGGTCAAGTGGCGGTGTCTTGAAATGTAGGGAACTGTAGAGAGGAACCAGATGAGCGCCGAGAAAAAGAATAAAAAAGAATTAGGCATCTTGCGTTATTACCGAGAGACCCGCACGGAGCTCAAAAAAGTCCGCTGGCCGAGCCGTGAAGAGACCTGGATGTTGACAAAAATTGTGCTGGTAGTTACGGTCGGCATGGCGATTTTCCTGGGTCTGTTAGATCTGTTCTTTGGGTGGCTGCTGGGTGGTGTGATTGCCATGAACCCCATCTTCATCATCTTGGGGGTTGTGGTGATTTTCGCGTTGTTAGCGGCCATCGTCCTGATAGCACGGAGCGGCGAAGGGGTTTGATCCTGTATGCCAGAAGATAATCTCTTTGATGAAGAGCAGCTGATTGACGACCAATCCTCAGATCTCCCTGAGGATATGGGGGCTTTGGTGGATGATGTCATCACACCAGATCAGCTGTTGGCGCGCTTTGGGCTGGATGATGGAGCCGAGGCTGCTCCTGAAGAGGCGGATGTCGAGCCTGAGCCAGCACCTGAAGCTGCGCCCGAACCCGAACCCGAGCCAGATCCGGTGCTCGAGGCGATGCTCGAGGAGACGGGGGATGAAAGCGCCGCTGATCGCTGGGATCGTCTAGCTGATCTGACCGAGCTGGACCAGGAGCTTGACGAAGCGCTGCCAGTGGAGCGCGCGTGGTTTGTCATCCATTGCTACTCCGGCTACGAGTACAAGGTCAAGCACAATCTGGAACAGCGCATCGAGTCCATGGGCATGCAGGACTACATCTTTCAGGTCGTCGTGCCCACAGTGGAAGAGATCGAGATCAAAGATGGCAAGCGCCGCACTGTGGAACGCTGCCTCTTCCCTGGATACATTATGGTCCAGCTCGTTCTAACCGACGATTCGTGGTACGTGGTGCGGAACACCCCCGGTGTGACAGGCTTCGTGGGCATGGGCAACAAGCCGGTGCCGCTGCGCCAGGAACAAGTCCAGGGCATTCTGCGCCGGATGGAAGCCGAAGCGCCACAGATTCGCGCTACCTTCAAGTCAGGGCAGAAGGTGCGCATCATCGAAGGCCCCTTTGCGGACTTCATCGGTGAGGTAGATGACATTGATGAGGAACGCGCCAAGCTTCGCGTGTTGGTCTCTTTCTTTGGGCGGGAGACGCCTGTCGAATTGGATTTCTTGCAAGTCGAAAAAGCTTAGTAAGCGCCTGTGGGTCGGCTGACTCACAGAGGGAGTTGGGAAAGATATGGCTAAGAAAAAGATAAAAGCAGTTGTTAAATTACAGATCCCGGCGGGTAAGGCGAACCCTTCGCCTCCGATTGGGCCGGCTTTGGCGCCCCACGGGATCAACCTGATGGCCTTCTGCAAAGAATATAACGCCAAGACGGCCAGTCAGGCAGGGAACATTATTCCGGCTGAGATCACGGTCTTCCACGATGGTTCGTTCAAGTTCGAGCTGAAGACCCCGCCCACAGCATCCCTGCTGTGCAAAGCAGCGGGCGTCCCCAAAGGCTCTTCGGAACCCAATCGGACAAAGGTCGGGCGTGTGACGCGCCAGCAGCTTCGAGAGATCGCCGAGATCAAGATGAGAGACCTCAACGCGAATGACATCGAAGCCGCCGAGCAGCAGGTCAGGGGTACGGCCCGCAATATGGGGATCGAGATCACCGAGTAAGTTCTAACTTAGGTGGGAGGGTGCAAGCACCCGCAGACCACGAGGAGAAACAGGAATGCCTAGACGAGGAAAAAAGTATATCGAGTCCACGCGCTTGGTAGATAGCGATAAGTTTTACGCACCTGCCGAGGCGTTGGAATTGGCGAAGCAGACGAGCTACGCTGACTTCGATGCGACGGTGGAACTCCACCTGCGCATGAATCTTGACCCGCGTCGCTCCGATCAGCAGATCCGTGGCGTGGTGCAGCTGCCGCATGGGTTGGGCAAGACCGTGCGCGTGTTGGTCTTCGCCTCAGCCGAGGCCGAAGCCGCTGCGCGCGAATCCGGCGCCGACTTCATCATCAGCGATGATGAGGGGATCAAGAAGATCATGGATGGCTGGACGGACTTCGACGTTGCCATTGCCGTGCCGGAGATGATGCCCAAGGTCGGGCGTCTGGGGCGCGTGCTGGGCCGGCGGGGCCTGATGCCTAATCCCAAGACCAACACCGTGGTGCCGGTCGAGGACCTGGCCGAGGCGGTCAAGACCGCGAAGGCCGGTCAGGTGGAGTATCGCCTGGATCGCACGGGTAATATCCACTGCGCGCTAGGGAAGGTCAGCTTCCCCACCGAGCAATTGTTGGGCAACATGGCCACTATTATGGACACAATTCGCCGTGCGCGCCCGCCGGCGGCCAAAGGTATTTACATCAAAAAATGCGCGGTTGCCGCCACGATGGGGCCAGGCATCAAGGTGGATGCCGCCGCAGCTTTGGCCTTGGAGGCTGAAGGCTAACCTTTATTTAACACTCCAAAGGCTACCGAAGACAGCAGGTGTGCCCCAGGCGCTTAATTTCCTGCCGAGGTAAGTTCTCTAGTCAGTCAGCTGGCTGTTATTGCCAGTATGTCTACAGGTCCTTACGTCGGCAGGCGTAGGGACTTTTTTGTGGATGTGAGCAGGTATCGTCGCTTACCTGCAGGCGACGATCATAATGTATCTAACAGCAGGAGGGAGGTGGAAGAGATTGGCTATATCGCGTGCTCGTAAAGAGGATTGGGTTGCGCTCTACACGCAAAAAATGGTTGAAAGTCAGGCCCTCATCTTCGCGCATTACAGCGGGCTTTCGGTGAAGCAGATGCAAGCGCTGCGCCGGGCTATCCGCGAGCAAGAGGGAGAGATCTTCGTCGTGAAGAATACCCTGTTGCGCGATGTGATCAACGAACAAGGGCTGGATGTGCCGGAGGATTTTTTCACCGGCCCCACGTTGGCGGCGTTCTGCTATCAGGAGGCTCCGCCCGTGGCCAAAATGTTCCGCGATTTCGCGAAGGAGTACGAAGGCCATTTTAATCTGCGTGGTTCGTTGGTAGAAGGAAACTTCTACTCTGCGGAGCAGACCAAGGCGTTGGCCGACATGCCGGGCCGGGATGAGCTGTTTGGGATGCTGTTGGGCACTATCAATGCCCCGGCGACTCAGATGGCGGGTGTCGTGGCGAGCGGTATTCGGCAGATACTCAATGTGGTGCAGGCTTACGTGGATAAGCTCGAAGGTGGCGATAGCGCCCCGGCTGAGGCCGCGGCGTAGTTGCTCTAATCAAGTCTTACTTAACTCAATGAGTTCAAAGATATAAAGAGAGGAATCTAACAATGGCAGATCTGGAAAAACTGGTTGAAGAAATCAGCGCGTTAACCTTGATGGAGGCTTCCGAGCTGGTGAAGCTGCTTGAGGACAAGCTCGGCGTGAGCGCCGCAGCGCCTGTGGCAATGATGGGGGCTATGCCCGCCGCCGTTGCCGAAGAGGAAGAGGAAGAGAAGACCGAGTTCGACGTTATCCTCAAGGATATCGGCCCCAAGAAGATCGAGGTCATCAAGGCCGTGCGCCAGCTTACCTCCCTGGGCCTCAAAGAGGCCAAGGAATTGGTCGAGGGCGCGCCGCAGCCCATCATGGAGGCCGTCTCCAAAGAGGCCGCCGAGGACGCCAAGTCCAAGCTCGAGGCCGCTCAGGCCGTGGTGGAGCTCAAGTAAGCGTCTGTGCCTTTGGCTGCACATCGCTCCAGCGCCCCCTCCAACGAGGGGGCGCTGGTTTTTGGGCGACCTGTGCTATACTCGAAGGCGTTATGCGTATCGGCCCTTGGTGGATTCCGCTATATACGCTGCGGGTGACGCTTGGCGCTGCGCTGGGGGTGCTGTGGCTGTGGTGGGCCGCGCCCCGGCGCGGATTTTCGCGCGCGCGCGCTGCGGGCCTGCTGTGGAGCGTCGCTGCGATGGCGCTGCTCGCTGCGCGGCTGGGCTATGCGCTGGGCCAGCCCGCCTACTTCCGCGCCCATCCCGCCGATCTCTGGCGGCTCACCGCCGTGGGCGGCGTGCATGGCGCGAGCGCCTGGCTAGGCGGCCTGCTCGCCGCCTGGATTTGGGCGCGCTGGGCCGACCGCGCCCCCACCGAGGTGTGGAACCTGCTGGCGCCGGCGAGCCTGCTCGTCGCGGCGGGCGCCTGGTGGGCCTGTCTCGATAGGGGCTGCGCCTGGGGGCGTGTGGCGCTCTCGTCACCTCCAGGCTGGCGCTGGGCCGTTGCCGAACTGCCCGATCTCTATCACGTTGTCATGCCGCGCTACGCGGTGCAGACGCTTGGCGCGGCAGGGGCTTTGCTGTTGCTTCCGCTCGCGCTCGGCGAGCGGCGGTGCGCGGGGCTGGCCGTGGCCCTCTACCTGGTCGGCGCAGCGGCTCTTACCCACCTGCGCGCCGATCCGGTTCCCCAGCTGGGGCCGTATCGCGCTGATCTCTTGCTGAATGTGGCGCTGGCGCTGGGGTTATGGGGAACCTATTGGCGCGCGTGGCGCGCTCGGATGAAAGAGGAGTGAGAGGTATGGAAGCTATCCATTACGAACCTGATCCACAATCGCGGACTTTGCAGCAGCTACGAACCGCGCTCGAACCTTTCATGCGTATTGATGAGGTGCGCGTGCTCACCAACAAGGCGCAGCCGTCCATCCACTTTACCGGCGAACTGCGCGGTAACGTGGAGGCGAACTTTGCCGAGATCATCCGGCGTTTCGAAGCGGTGGGCTACGTTCCCCTGCTCACCGAAGAAGAGGACGGTCACATGGTGCAGGCGCTGCCGAGCGTCTTTGATAAGCGCACCGGCAAGCCCTGGGTCAACGCGCTCCTCTTTTTGCTGACCCTGGCAGCGGTGCTGGTGACGGCGGCGCTCAACGAGGGCGTTGACCCGTTCGCCAACCCTGCCGATCTCTGGCGCGGCTGGCCCTTCGCCGGGACCCTCCTGGCAATCCTCACCGTCCACGAGCTCAGCCACTACTTCGTTGCCCGGCGCTATGGCTCGCCGGTGAGCCTGCCCTACTTCATCCCCCTCCCGCTGACGATCTTGGGGACGATGGGGGCGGTCATTGTGCAGCGCGCGCCCATGCGCAGCCGCAAGGCGCTCTTCGACATCGGCCTGGCGGGGCCGCTTGGCGGGCTGGTCGTGGGCATCCCCCTGCTGCTCTACGGGCTGAGCCAGTCCACGGTTGCGTCGCTCCCCGCTGCCGATCCCTTTTTGCTGGAAGGGAACTCGCTCCTCTATCTGCTCTTCAAATACCTGCTGACGGGCCGTTGGCTGCCCTCCGGCGGTTGGGATGTTGTCTTGCATCCCACCGCCTTCGCGGCCTGGGCGGGGCTGATGGTCACATCGCTCAATCTCCTGCCGGTGGGCCAACTCGATGGCGGACACGTGGCCTATGCCCTTTGGGGCCGCCGTGCGTGGAAGCTGGCCCGCATCATGGTCATCATCATGTTGATCTGGGGCAGCGTGCTACTCATCGCGCAGGAACTCCCTGTCGGCATGGTATGGCTCAGCCGCTTCTTGGGGCTGCCCCAGGAGTATCTGGGGCAAGGGCAATTCAACACTGGCGGCTGGACCTGGCTCCTGTGGGGCGCGCTCGTCTCGCTGATGGGGGCGCGCCATCCCGCGCCGCTCAATGATGTTACCCCGCTGGACCCCAAACGGCGGCGGGTGGGGTGGGCCACGGTCGTGCTCTTCCTGTTGATCGTCGTCCCCATCCCCATGACGCTTGTGATGCCTTGAGCGCCTCGCCCGCGATCATCGGCCTGGACGCCAGCCGCGCGGTGAGCGCCGCGCCCACCGGCACGGAGGCCTACTCGTACCACCTCATCCGGGCGCTGCTCCCGCGCCTGACGGAGGCCGAGGTGCGGCTCTACTTGCGCGAACCGCCCGCTGCGGGGGCTTTCCCTGGCGCGACGTTGCGGGTGATGCCCTTCCCGCGCCTCTGGACGCACCTACGCCTTTCATGGGAACTGCTGCGCCATCCACCCGACCTGCTCTTCGTACCGGCGCACGTCCTCCCGCTGTGGCATCCGCGCCGCGCGCTGGTGACGGTGCATGACCTGGGCTACCGCTATTTCCCGGAGGCGCATCCGCCAGGCCAGCGCCGCTACCTGGATTGGAGCACGCGCTGGAACGCGGCCCGCGCCGTCCACATCGTGGCCGATTCGCAGGCGACGCGGGCGGCGCTCCAGCGCGAGTATGGGACGCCGCCGGAGAAGATCAGCGTTGTCTACCCCGGCTACGAGAGCGTCCTCGCGCCCGTGCGCGACCCCGACGCGCTGGCGGCGGTGCGCGCTCGCTACGGCTTGCCGGACTGCTACGCCCTCTTTCTGGGGCGGATCCAGCCTCGCAAGAACCTGGCCCGGCTGGTGGATGCCTTCGCGCAGCTGGCGACGCGCTTCCCGGCATTGCATCTGGTCTTGGCCGGGCCAACGGGCTGGTTGGCGGAGCCGATCCGCGCGCAGGTGCGGGCGCTCGGCCTTGCGGAGCGCGTCCACTTCCCCGGCTACGTGGCGGCGGCGGATAAGGCGGCGCTGCTTTCTGGGGCGCAACTCTTCGCCTTTCCCTCGCTGTACGAGGGCTTTGGCTTCCCGGTGTTGGAGGCGCAGGCGTGCGCTGTGCCGGTGCTCACCAGCACGACCTCGAGCCTGCCGGAGGTGGCGGGCGAGGGCGCGCTGCTGGTGGATCCGCTCGACACGGCGGCCATCGCGGCGGGGATGGCGCGGCTGTTGACCGAAGCGCCGCTCCGCGAGACGCTGCGCGCGGGCGGGCGGGCGAATCTGACACGCTTCTCCTGGGCGGCGGCGGCAGAGCAGGTCGCCGCGCTGATGTGGCAGCTCTTGGCGCGCGAAAAGTAGATTTATCAGGGATTAATCCAAATTATCCCAAGAAATATCCCAAATTGTTTGGAATAAGGGAGACTGGCATGGAGTTGAGTGTGCTATTGACCGCGTTCCGCGAGCCGCAGACGGTGGGGCCGGCCATTGAGGCGCTGTTGCCGCAATTGCCAACGGCTGCGGAGCTGCTGGTGATCTGCCCCGACCCGGAGACGACGGCGGTGGCGCAAGCCTACGTCGCGCGCGATGCGCGGGTGCGCCACGTGGCCGATCCGCAACGCGGCAAACCGGCGGCGCTGAACGTGGGGCTGGCGGCGGCGCGTGGCGACCTCGTCGTGATGACGGATGGGGATGTGGCCGTCGCGCCGGATGCGCTTGCCTCGCTGCTCGCTCCCTTTGCCGATCCGCAGGTCGGTGCGGTGACGGGCCGCCCGGTGAGCAGCAGCCCGCGCACGACCTGTCTGGGCTACTGGTCGCACCTGCTCACCGATAGCGCCCACGCCGTGCGGCTGGCCCGTGCGCAGGCGGGGGCGTTCTTGCTCTGTTCGGGCTATCTCTTTGCGGCGCGGCGAGCGCTCCTCCCGCACATCCCCGAAGATGCGCTGGCCGAGGATGCGGTCCTCTCGCACCGGATCGCGGAGCAGGGGTATCGCATCGCCTACGCACCGGAGGCGCGCGTGTGGGTGAAGTATCCCACGACGTACCGCGATTGGCTGCGGCAGAAGGTCCGCTCTGCCGGGGGCTACGCACAGGACTACGTGCGCCGCTCGCCCTACCGGATGCGCTCGGCGTGGCGGGAGGTGGTCGAAGGGACGCGGCTGGCGTGGCGCTATCCCCGTTCGTGGCGGGAGCGCTGGTGGACGCTGTGGCTCTTCGCGGCGCGGGCGCATCTGTGGGCGCTGGTCTTCGTCAACGTCCGGCTGTTGCGCCGCCCGCTAACCGCGTTGTGGCGGCGGGTGGAGAGCACGAAGTGAGGGTAAAAGTCATGTATCCCAAATTTTATTAGGGATAATTTGGGATATTCTTGGGTTTTGGGGGCTTGTAGGGGCGCGGCTTTGGTGCTATGGTGGATTTATCCATCAGTGAGTTGAAAGGAGGCGGCGATGGAGAAGACAAAACGGGCGTTGGTGCTTTCTGGCGGCGGCGGACGGGGCGCTTATCATATTGGCGTGCTCACTTACCTGGAGCGGGTGGGGTGGCGACCGGACATTATCACGGGGACCTCCATCGGCGCGGTGAATGGGGCCGCGTTGGGATCGGGCCTGCCGTTGACAGGGTTGCGTGAGCGTTGGCTGGATTTGGAGACAGGGCATGTGCAGAAGATGCGCGCGGATGATGTCTACGTGGACAACATGCTGCGGCGCGGCACGCATATCTTCGATACGACGCCGCTGCTCAAGACGCTTAAGGGGACGGTGGAGCCGTGGCTGGAGCGGCCCTGGGTAATCCCTGAGGTGCTCAACGGGCCGAATTCCCCCTACGATGTGTGGATCACGGCGGTGGATCGAGACACGCGACGCCTGGTTTACTTCAACAATCGCGCCGGCGGCATCCAGCCCGAACATGTGCAGGCAAGCTGTAGTATTCCCCTGTGGTATGAGCCGACGGTCTACAAAGGCCGCACCTATTTGGATGGCGGGACGATTGCCAACACCCCCTTCCGCAAAGCGTTGGAATTGGGCGCTAACGAGATCGTCGTGGTGATCATGGCCCCGTGGCCGGGACGGGCGGTGCGGGATTGGAGTTTACCGAAGCTCCCCGCGCTCAAGGATGAGCTGTTGGAGATCCCGCAGCGGCTATGGCGCGCCTTTGAGCCGGCGCTGGATATGCTGTTGGAGGAGATTGTGTGGAAGGATTACCAGCTGTTGCGCGCTGAACGGCGGTTGGGAGCTTACCCGGAATTGCAGTGGATTCGCTTTGTGGTACCCGATCAGCCCTTCCCGATAGGGATGATGACGACCTATGCGCGCGACAATCACATCCGTCTTTTCCGGCGCGGGGAGGAGGATGCGTTGAATCTGCTGGGCGACCTGCTGGGCGATCCGAGCGCCCCGGAGCCGAGTGAGGGACAGAGCGGCGCACAACGTGTGCCCCCGCGCTGAGTGTGGATTGCGCTTATACGAGACACGCCCCATCACTGGGGCGTGTTGCGTTTCTACCCGAAGAGCATCAAAATGAGCACCTGGAGCACCATATTGACCAGAATCAGCAGGATAAAGGCCACCAGCGGTGAGAAATCCAGCGGGCCGACGAGCGGCACGCGGCGGCGGATGGGGGCCAGCAGCGGCTCGGTCGCGTTCCACAGGAAGCGCATCACTGGATGGGCGTAAGAGATGCTCAACATCTCCAGCACCAGTCGCGCCAGGATGATGAAGAAGTAGAGTTGGAAGAGCAGGTTGATGATGCCGGTGAGCCAGCGCCCGAAATCTGCGCCCGGTTGCAGTAGCCACAGGGGCGGGGCGATGAACCAGCCGAGCACGGTCAGCAGCAGCCAGCGCGCCAGCCAGAGCACGAAGATTGCGGCCAGCGGCGCGACATCCACGTAGCGCCCGGCCAGGATGCGGATGCCCCCCTGGAGCGGCGGGCGGAGGGGGCGCACGAGCGGCTCGGTCGCCCGGTCGAGAAAGCGTTGCACCGGATGGCTGGGGGGGACGCGGAACCAGGGTAGCAGCACACGCACCAGGAGCGCCAGCGCCGTGAGGGTGAAGAGCGCGTTGATCAGCGTGATGAGCCAGGAAATGATCAGGGTCATATCAGTACCTCGGTCAGGGGGTGGGGCGTTGCCCGAAGATCGCGCGTCCGATGCGGACGAGGGTGGCCCCCTCTTCCACGGCAACCTCGAAATCGTCGGTCATGCCCATGGAGAGCTCGGGCCAGGCGTGCGCCGGGAAACGTTCGCGCAGCGCGTCGCGCAGCCCGCGCAACGAGGCGAAGACCGGGCGCACGCGCTCCGGGTCGTCAACGATGGGGGCCATCGTCATCAGGCCGTTGACGCGGAGGGCGGGCAGTTCGAGCAACCGCGCCACGGTGGCGAAGAATTCCCCGCGCAGATCGGGGTCGCTTTCCCAGCCGGAGAGCTCGAAGCCGTACTTGCTCGCCTCACCGGAGACGTTGCACTCCAGCAGCACGGGCAGCGGGCGGGATGCGTCTGCTGCCAGCTGGCTGAGCTTCTCGGCCAGCACGAGTCGATCCACGGCGTGAACCTCGTCGAAGTGCTCGATAACCAGCCTGGCTTTGCGCCGCTGGATGTGTCCGATCATGTGCCAGATGGGGCGTTCGCCGCCGAGCAGGGCCTGGACAGCGGTGAGCTTCTCCGGGGCCACCTCCGGGCGATTTTCGCCGAAGTCGCGCTGCCCGGCCTCCCACGCGGCGCGGATGGCGGCGGGCGGGAAGGTCTTGCTCACGGCAACCAGCCGCACCTCCGCCGGATCACGACCCGCGCGCAGTGCGGCAGCAGCGATGCGGTCGCGTATAATGCAAAGATTTTCTGCGATAGTATGTCTGTTTGATGTCATTGGGACATTGTAACGCACTTTGGGGCTGTGGCAATTGCGCGCCGCTTCTCCGATTTGGTTTCTTGTGTTACAATGGAGGTAATTTCAAGGAGCGATTATGAACAAAGAAGCCGATCCAAGAGAAGAAAGCATTTTTAACCCTGGCAAAGCGGACTGGTTGACTAAAGAGGGCGGGCGCGCGCTCAATAGAGAGCAGCAGGCGCTTCTGTTGGCGATCACGCAGCTGGAGGCGGAAAGTGGGCGCAAGTTGAGCGCCGAAGAGACCGCGGCCATCGAGGCGCTCGCCACGCAGCTGGAGGGCTTCGACGCAGATGAGATTCTCGCGGCAGTACGCAAGATGGTGGATGCGCCCGCGGACCCTGAGCGGCGTACCGCCTGGCCGGAGCTGAAAGAGCGCCTTAAGAAATCCTAGCACGGATTGCTATGGGTGCGTTTCATTTCAGTTGAAAGTAGCCGCGATTTCCAAATCGCGCGCTATAGAAAGCGCGGCTACTTACCTCTCCTCTGGGCCGTGCAACGCCTGCAAGAAGGCTTCAGCCACGGCGCGATTGACGCCCTTGGCCTGCCCCGGTTGCGGCGCTGGCGTGACGATGCCGAGATCGCTCATCATATCCACCAGGCGGGCCGCGCGCGTGTATCCGATGCGCAGCCGACGCTGAAGCAACGAGATGGATCCCCGGTTTTCCCCCAGAATGATCTGCACCGCTTGCGGCAGCAGGTCGTCCTCAAATTCCTCCCCCGCTAGCGGCTCTTCCAGCTCCGGGAAGAGCGGTTGTTGTACCAGGGCTTGCGCCAGGCCCGGCGGCGGGCTGTCAAGGGGGATGTTCGTGTCGGAGGCGACCGCTTCGACCACACCGCGCCAATGTCCGATGAGCCGTTCCAGCTCGCGGTCGGAGACGAATGCCCCTTGCAGGCGGAGCGGCTGGCCCACATCGGGGGGCATGAAGAGCATATCGCCCCGTCCGAGCAGCCGTTCCGCGCCGGGTATATCCAAAATCACGCGCGAATCTACCGAAGAGGCCACAGCGAAGGCGATGCGGGCGGGGAAGTTGGCCTTGATCAGCCCGGTGACGACATCCACGCTGGGGCGCTGCGTGGCGATGATCAGGTGGATGCCGGTAGCGCGGGCCATCTGCGCCAGACGGCACAGCGTGCGCTCCGTCTCTTCCGGAGCCTGGAGCATCAGGTCGGCCAACTCGTCCACGACCACGACGATGTAGGGGATCGAATCCTCATCTGCGGCGGCGGCGCGTTGGTTGAAGTCCTCGATGTTGCGCGCGCCGATCTGGGCGAAGCGGCGGTAGCGGCTGTCCATCTCCCGCATGACCCAGCGCAGGGCCGGCACGACCCGGTCAACCTCGACGATGACGGGGACGAGCAGGTGCGGGATACCGTTGTATTGGGTGAGCTCCACCCGCTTGGGATCAACCATGATCATCCGCAACATGTCGGGCGTGTTCTGGAGCAGCAGCGCGGCGATGATGGCGTTGACACAGACCGACTTGCCCGATCCGGTCGTCCCGGCGATGAGCAGGTGCGGCATGGCGCGCAGGTCGGCGCAGACGGCGTTCCCGGAGACATCCTGCCCCAGCCCCAGCCGGAGCGTGCCCTTGGTGCGGGTGAAGGCCTCGGTTTCCATCGTATCCAACAGAGCGACGACCGCCGGCTCGACGTTGGGCACTTCAATGCCGACGAGTGCCTTGCCGGGGATGGGCGCTTCGATGCGCAGGCGTTGCGCCGAAAGCGCCAGTGCCAGATCGTCGGCCAGGGAGGCGATCTTACTCACTTTGACCTTGGTGGTTCTACCGCCACGAGCGGTGAGGAAGAGCGGCTCCGCGCCGAACTGGGTGACGACCGGCCCCTGGTTGATCTCCATGACTTTGGCCGGCGCGCCGAGACTTTCCAGCGTCTCTTCGATGATGCGCGCCTGCTTGCGGATCAGATTCTCGCTGTAATCCTGTTCGGTCCCCGGTTCCAGCACCTCATCAACGATGGGCATCCGCCAGAGCTGCGAGGTCACGGGCGGGAGCTCGATGTGCAGCTCGGCGTCGCCGTTGTTGGGACGGTTGGCGATGTTGATCTCCGGCCCGGCAGCCGCTTGGCGCCCGCGTGAGCGGGGGCGTTGTGGTTCGCTCGCTGGTGCTTTTGCCACGGGTGCGGATGTGGCCGTTTGGGGCGTCGCGGCGGCAGCGTCGGTGGCCGGGGTGCGGGGGCGTTGGGTGAGCAGGCGGACGGCCTCGGCGGGGGAGATGCTGGCCGTGAAGGTGATGACCGTGATCCAGCCCATTGTCAGGGCGATGGTCAGCCCGGCTTTCCCCAGGGCGCGGATGCCGAGGTCCCACAAAAAAGCGCCGATGTAGCCGCCACCGTTGCCGGCCCCGACGAGGGCGTAGGGGGCTACTTGCGGCCAGATCAGGGTGGCGACGTAGTGCATCGTTGTCAGCGCGATGAAGAAGCCCAGCACGACGCCCACAAGCTGTTCCGGGTCGGGGGTGGGGAGGCGGTCGGCGAAGCGGCGCAGGACGAGCCAGAGTCCCAGGCTGCCGATGAGCAGCGGGAAGAGGTACATCCCCCAGCCGAAAAGCAGCGACAGTCCGCTGAGCCACAGGGCGGTGAGCGACCCCTGTTGCGCGGAGAGCAGGCTGAGGATGGTGAGCAACGCCAGGAAGAGGCAGAAGAGTCCCAGCAGGTAGATCTGCGTCTCGCGCGGCAGCTGAATCTGGATCAGCGGATCGCGCCGCTTGGTAGTGCGGCGGCTCCGCGAGCTGGTGCTGCGCCGACGGGTGGAGCTGCGTGATGATGAGGTGCTTCTACGTTTGGTCATGATGGATTTTCAGTCACTCCTCAGGTCAGGGCGAGGTCAATGGCCTCGCCGACGGTGCGCACCTGGTGGATTTGCAATCCTTCGGGGATGCGCAACCGCTGGCGGCCCAGACTGCGCGGGACGATGGCTTTGCGGAAGCCCAGGCGCACAGCTTCGTTGAGGCGCGCCTCCAGCTGGCTCACGGAGCGCACTTCGCCGGAGAGTCCGACCTCGCCGACGAGCGCCAGGTCGGCGCTGACGGGGCGGTCGCGGATGCTGGAGGCGAGCGCCACGGCCAGGGCCAGGTCGGCGGCGGGTTCCTGGATTTGCAGGCCGCCCACGACGTTGGCGAAGATGTCCTGTTCGCCCAGGCGCAGGCCCACGCGCCGGGTCAGCACGGCGATGATGAGCAGCAGGCGGTTGACATCCAGCCCGTTGACGGTGCGCCGGGGATTGCCGAAGCTGGTGGCGCTGCCGAGCGCCTGGATCTCGACGAGGAGGGAGCGCGTCCCTTCCATGGTGATGGCGATGGCGGAGCCGGGGACATTGACCATGCGCTCGGCCAGGAAGATTTCGGAGGGGTTGGCAACTTCGATGAGGCCCTCTTCGCGCATCTCGAAGACGCCCACCTCGGAGGTGGCGCCGAAACGGTTCTTGACGCTGCGCAGCAGGCGGTAGGCGTGGAAGGGGTCGCCTTCCATATAAAGCACGGTATCCACGATGTGCTCGAGGACTTTGGGGCCGGCGATGGCGCCGGCTTTGGTCACATGGCCGACGATGAAGACGGGGACGCCGTGGCTCTTGGCCCACCGTTGGAAGAGGGTGGCGCAGGTGCGCACCTGGCTGATGCTGCCTGCCGCCGAGGAGAGCGTCTCGGTCTGGGTGGTCTGGATCGAGTCAATAATGAGGGCGCGCGGGGTGGGGGTGAGGAGCTCGGCCTGCGCCAGGATGGCGTCGGCGTCGGTTTCGGGGAGGAGGTGCAGGGTGTCGCTCTGGATGCCGAGGCGCTGGGCGCGTAACTTGATCTGGCGCGGGGATTCCTCGCCGGAGACGTAGAGCACAGGCTGCTCCGTGCGGCCCAGCTCGGCGGCGATTTGCAGCAGCAGGGTGGACTTGCCGATGCCCGGTTCGCCACCGATGAGGACGATGGAACCGGGGACAAGTCCTCCGCCCAACACGCGGGCGAACTCTTGCTGGGCGATAGGGATGCGGTCGAGTATACCGCTATCCACCTGGCTGAGGGGTTGGGACTTGGGGCGCGCGTGAGTGATTAGGGAGCCGCTGTTCTCTTCTGGCTCCTCTAGCGTTTCGACCAGGGAGTCCCATGCGCCGCAGTGCGGGCATTTGCCCATCGCGCGGGCGTAGCTCCAGCCGCATTGTTGACAGACCCATCGGGTTGATGTTTTAGCCATCTTTCTCCTCCACCCCTATTATACCAGAACATTTGTTCAGTAGATAGGGTGACGGCTTTTTTCTACACTGAAATGGGGAAAGCGCAAGCGCGGGCTGTTGAAAGGTGGCTGTATCTGCGCTATACTCATAGATGAGGGAGGTGGGTATGGGGGAATGTGAGTCGCCTCGGTTGTTGGCGGATGCGATGTTGGGCAAGCTGGCGCGCTGGTTGCGCCTGCTAGGCTACGATACGGCCTATCTCCAGGCGGACGACGCGGAGGTCGCGGCGCGGGCGCGGGCGGAGGGGCGGGTACTGCTCACGCGGGATCGCGGATTGGCGGCGCGGCGGGGCTTACGGGTGGTGTTGCTCGCGTCGCAGGATTTGACCGCGCAGCTGGTCGAGGTGGTGCGGGCGGTGGGGGAATTGCCGGAGGGGATAGCGCCCCGTTGTATGCGGTGTAATGTCCCCCTGGAACCCATCACGCCGGCGGAGGTGCAGGGTCAGGTGCCGGATTATGTCGCCGCCACCGAGTCGGCCTTTCACAGATGCCCGAAGTGTGGTAAAATAACGTGGCGTGGTTCGCATTGGACGCACATCCAGGCCGTATTACAACAAATTCGCGCGGCTGTCGGGGCAGATTCAGAGCCGCCGAGGGATGTTTGACAAAATTGCCGACCTGGATATAATGAACCGGCAGCCGACCCATGTGGGTTCGGCTCCTATTGTGTTAATGGGGAGGATCATTGTGTACGCAGTTTTGAAATCAGGTTCACATCAATATAAAGCAACAGTCGGGAGTGACTTGATTGTCGAAAAGCTCCCGTATGAGGTGGGCGCACAGGTAGAATTAGATGAGGTCTACCTGGTGGCCGATGGTGAAGAGATCGCGGTGGGGCAACCCACAGTTGCGGGCGCCAAGGTGATGGCAACCGTTGTGGAAGAATTTCGCGGTCCGAAAATTCGCATCTTCAAGTACAAGCCCAAAGAACGCTATCGCCGTCGCCAGGGCCATCGCCAGACCTACATGCGCTTGCACGTTGATGAGATTGTGAAGGGAGCGTAGGAGATGGCACGCAAGAAGGGTGGTACGAACGGGCGTGACAGTCGCGCGAAGCGGCGGGGCATCAAGAAGTTCGGGGGTGAGCAGGTCCGCAATGGCAACATTATTGTTCGCCAGGTGGGGATGCGCTTGGTCCCTGGTGTGAATGTGGGCATGGGGCGCGATTATACGCTGTATGCCCTCTCCGATGGTGTCGTCCGCTACGACATCGTGCGGGGACGCAAGCGCGTCAATGTTGACGCTATGCAGGAGGCTTAACTTATATGAAGCCAGATATTCATCCCCAATGGTATCCTGAAGCGCAGGTCGCCTGCGCCTGTGGTAATAAGTGGACGGTGGGCGCGTCAGTGCCCGAGCTCCGCACGGATGTTTGCTCCAGCTGTCATCCGTTCTTCACGGGTGAGCAACGCATCGTTGACACCGAAGGGCAAGTGGATCGCTTCATGCGCCGCCTGAAGGCGCGCGAAGAGGCCATCCGCGAGGTGGAAGAGCGTAAACAAGCGCGCATCTCTCCCGATATTCCGGTCACTGAATTGGATTTGAGCACCCGCTTCCTGAGCCTGTTACAAGAGGAAGGCTTCAATGTTGTGGGCGACATTCTAGCGCGTCTGGAAACGGGCGGCGACGAGGCCTTGACCGACATCAAAGGCTTTGGGCTGAAGGCGCTGGCCGATCTCAAGAAGACGCTGCGCGCTCGTGGGTATATCTTGCCTGGGGACGAAGAAGATGAGTCCCCGGAGACGCCACAAGCGGCGTAAGTAGCACGCAACGGGGCAGGTGTAAATCGCCTGCCCCGTTTTTGTTTTCACAGCGAAAATGTAAGACAGGTTGCCAACCTGTCTTACGCTCCGGCTATTTTCTGAAGGAGGAGGCCCCCGTGTACGGAACCCCAAGTGGCGGTTGGATCGAAATCATCTGTGGCAGCATGTTCAGCGGCAAGACCGAGGAGTTGATCCGCCGGGTGCGCCGGGCGCAGATTGCGCGCCAGAACATCCAGGTCTTCAAGCCCGTAATTGACCATCGGTACAACAACCAGGCGATTGCCTCCCACAATGGCTTGCAAGAGCAGGCTATCCCCGTCAGCTGCGCAGCGGAGATTCGCCAACATCTCGATCCAGAGGCCACGGTGGTCGCCATTGATGAGGTGCAATTCTTCGATGATGAGATCGTGACGCTCTGTTCGGAACTGGCCGATGAGGGGCGGCGGGTGGTCTGCGCGGGGCTGGATATGGACTTCCGGGCGGAGCCGTTTGGCCCGATTCCCCGTCTATTGGCGATTGCTGAGCGGATTGACAAGCTGCAGGCGATTTGTGTGGTGTGTGGCGGGCCGGCCAGCCGTTCACAGCGGTTGCTCGATGGCGAACCGGCCCATTATGATGATCCTATCGTGTTGGTGGGAGCCAGCGAGGTCTACGAGGCGCGTTGTCGCGGCTGTCATCGGGTTCCCCGACAATCAGTGGAGAGCTAAGGAGGCTTGGCGATGACAAAGATGGTCTTACCAGATTCAGTCGAACGGATATTATTGGATGAGGCGACCATTCAGCAGCGGGTGGTCGCGTTGGCGGAGCAGATCACGGCGGATTATGCCGGCATTCGCAACGAGGACTTCCTGCTCATTGGTGTACTCAAAGGTTCATTCATCTTCCTTGCTGATCTGAGCCGGCGGCTGAATGTGCCGCATCGGGTTGATTTCATCGCGCTTTCCAGCTACGCGGACACAGCGGAGGCCTCCGGCGCGGTGCGGATGATCATGGACACGCGCGCCGATGTCGCGGGGCGGCACGTTTTGATCGTGGAGGATATTCTCGACACCGGATACACCATCAGCTACTTGCAGCGCGTCTTCTCGGCGCGGCAGCCCGCCTCGCTGCGCACCTGCGTCTTGCTCAGCAAGCCGGAGCGGCGCGTGGTCGAGGTGCCGGTTGATTACCTCGGCTTTGAGATCCCCGATGTCTGGGTGGTCGGCTATGGCCTCGATTTTGCGGATCGCTTCCGCACGTTACCTTATATCGCCGCGCTGAAACCCAGCGCCTACCAGTAGCCTTTGAGGAGGTGCAGTGATGTCTATGTATGATGATATAGCCAAGGTATTGATCACAGAGCAGCAGATTCAGGCGCGCGTCAGGGAGCTGGCGGCAGAGTTGAATGATCGCTACGACGATGACGCGCCGCCCCTCTTTGTCTGCATTCTCAAGGGCGCTTACATGTTCATGTCCGATCTCACCCGTCATCTCAAGTTCCGCCATGAGATCGAGTTCATGGAGGTCTCCAGCTACGGCGGCGGGACGAGGAGCAGCGGTGTGGTGCGCATCTTGCTCGATCTGGAGAGCAATATCGAAAACCGCAACGTGGTCATCGTCGAGGATATTGTGGATTCAGGGCGCACCCTGGATTACATCTTGCGTAACTTTCGCACGCGCAACCCCCTGAACTTGCGCGTAGCAACGCTCTTGAGCAAACCCAGCCGCCGTGAAATCAACGTGCCGGTGAACTATATGGGCTTTGAGGTTCCCGATGAGTTTGTGATCGGCTACGGCCTGGACTTCAAAGAGCAGTATCGCAATTTGCCCTTCATCGGCGTGCTCAAACCGGAGGTTTACGCCACCGAAGAGGCGTAGCCAGCGCTGCATCTGGCAGCTACTTTACTAACCGCAACCGTATGCCACGGTTGCGGTTAGTTTTTGATTGTCCCCGACCTTAAAAGGGGTATAATAACGGTGGCGTTGGTAGTTGAGGTAAGGGATGGATAGCCGAAAGTTAAAGATTATTGGTCTGGTGATTTGGAGCGGCGTAGGGATACTTATTGTAGGCATTGGTTTGAGCTTTCCTACTTTCTATCCCTATTTCGATTCCGTGCTGCGCACCTCAGAGCTTGCCACTGCGCCGCCCATCACGGCGGTGAATTCAGAAGCGGTGGTGGGATTGTTGCCCTTTGAGGAGGCAGGCGGCTTTGTCACGGCGACTGCCACAGCAGGCCCGCCGCCCTCGCCCACGCCAACGTCATTGCCGACCATCCCGCCTACGGTTGCGGCGCTGCCGGTGTTACCTTCGCCGACGCCGCTGCCTGAGGAGCAGGGGGCGCTGCCCACACGGGTGCGCATCCCCACCATTGATCTGGATGCTCCCGTCGTGCCGATTGGGTGGGAGCTGGTTGAGGGTCAGGCTGTCTGGCAAGTGCCCGACTGGCGCGCGGTCGGCTGGCACGATACCTCCGCGTCGCTTGGGGTATTGGGCAACACGGTGCTCAACGGCCATAATACCACCCGTGGCGAGGTCTTCCGCGATCTCTACAAGGTCGAGCCGGGGGAATTGTTGTACGTGGAGGGGGAGGATGGTGAAACCTATACCTATCGGGTCGAAAGCACCTACATCCTCCAGGAGGCCGGGCAGCCCTTGGAAGTGCGGATGCAAAACGCCCGCTACATCCAGCCGACGTTGGATGAGCGGCTGACCCTGGTGACGTGTCATCCCTATGGCAGTACCCGTTATCGCTTGATCATCATTGCCTTTCCAGAAATTGAGCCTGTGGACCTTGCACAGATAGGAGGAGAATAAACATGACGGTATCTTTGCTCCGTCGCGTACGACGCAACCATGCTTTGGAACATGCAACCATCAACTTGCTCAACCGGCGCCATCCCCAGGCGTTGTTGATTGGGATGTCGAACCCGCTGGGCTTCACTCTCTACACCGATCTCTACGCTGACGAGGTCGTCCCCGCCCTCAAAGATGCCATCCGGCAACTTGGCGCTGGCAAGAGCGCTCTGGCTTATCATTCGAATTGCGGCACCAACATGGTGGCGGCTGCGGCGCTTACCATGCTGGCGACGATGTTGGGGCTGGGCGGCAGCGATTGCTCGTTCGAGGAGCGCGTGGAGCGCGTGCCCAAGACCCTGTTGTTGAACGTGTTGGCGCTGTTGGCGGCGCGCGCTGTCGGCCCCTGGCTCCAGGCGCACCTTACGGTGGATCCGTACATCGCGGGCGTGGAGATCGCCTCGGTCTTCACCGACTATTCGGGGCGCGTCCATCGCATTCGCATCAACTTGCGGCACGCTGGATAGATGCTCCACATTTTCCACGGCGAAAACGAACTGCTCCAAGCGGAGGCCGTTACCGCGCTGTTGCGCCGGACGTTGCCCCCAGAAGCGGCTGATTTCAACACGGCGCGCTTCAAGGGCGCGGTCGCGTTCGACGAAGTGCGGCGCGCGTGTAGCACCGTCCCCTTTCTGGCCGACAAGCGCGTCGTGCTGCTCCAAGAAGCCCTGAGCAAGGCCAATGACCGTTGGGTGCAGGAGCTGCTCGAATACCTACCTCACCTTCCAGAGAGTACCCAGCTCATCTTTGTGGAACAGCGCGACCTCAAGGCGCGGCATCCCGTGTTGACCTGGGCCAAGCAGCACGGTGAGCAGGCCGCTATCGAGCACTTCAGCGTGCCCAAGGAGCGTTCGCTGCCGACATGGATCGTCCAGCGGACCCAGCACCACGGCGGACAGATTGCGCCTCAGGCGGCGAGCTCGCTGGCGCAGCATATCGGCCCGCAGCTGCGGCTGTTGGATCAGGAGATTCAGAAGTTACTCACCTATCGGGGCCTGGAAGGGACCATCACCATCGAGGATGTGCGAAGGCTGGTGCCCTACATCGAAAGCGGGGGCGTGATCTTCGATCTGGTGGACGCGCTGGGGCAACGTCGCCCCAATGTGGCCGCGCAGCAGTTACATCTGCTGTTGGATACCGGCGACCATCCGCTGGCGATCTTCGGCATGATCGTGCGGCAATTCCGCCTGTTGGTGCAGGCGCGTTGGGTGCTCGACCGTGGCGGGACGCAGGGCGCGGTCAAAGAGGCGCTCAATCAGCGCCACGACTTCGTCGTCCGTAAAATCTGCAACCAGGCCCGCTACTTCGATGCCGCGCAATTGACGCGCGCCTACCAGCTGCTGCTGGATACTGACCTGGCGATCAAGACGGGGCGGCTCGCTCCCGACGCCGCGCTCGACCTGCTGATCGCCCAGTTGACTAGCCTCTAGCTACCCCTGCGGCTGTTCCTGTCCCACCCAGAAGTGGTGCAGCAACACGCGCTCCGAAGCGCGCACCGCCACCTCCCCAATGCGTTGCTCCCCTTCCGGCAGCTGCTGGGGATGGACGTAGCAGACGTTGGGGGCAGCGCCAAAGCGTTCGCGGTAGCGTTCAATGGCCCGTCCGATCTTCAAGGACAGCGCGTTGGCGCTGCTATCGTGCCAGAGTAACCCGCTCTGCATTAGTGTACCTCTCTCGCTAAATACCAGGCGTTGAGCCTGAGGTCCTGATAGAGATCGAAAATTCCTTCGGAGCAGCGCACGCGGAAGAAATGGCGGGCGGCCTGTCCGCGTCGTTGCTCGGTCCAGGCGCGTTCCACGGCGTGGACGTGATACTCCTGCCCGCGCCAGAGGAACCGCTTGGGGAAGTAGTTGTGGCGGCGCGCCAGCAGGTTGATCGGCTCGCGGCCCTTGCGACGCGGTAAATTTCGGCTGAGACTCATGCTTCCTCCTCTCCCACAATCGTGAACTGGCGCTGCTGGGCGCGGGGCAACCAGGCCTGCGCGTCGTAATCCAGCGCGGGACGCTGCGCCCCGTAGCCGGGCAGCGCGGGTGGGGCCACCACCACAATCG
>Ga0209614_1000853_pt1 | contig 25393 bp, 39 predicted proteins | sample BlaSprsedimmetaG_FD_185484 | JGI IMG/M metagenome (GOLD analysis project Ga0209614, IMG submission 185484) | Hot spring sediment bacterial and archeal communities from California, USA to study Microbial Dark Matter (Phase II) - Blank Spring... ... | reverse complement strand
ACCGCTGACGGCTATCCTCTCCTATGCCGATCTCCTGCAACGCCCGGATATAACCGACAGTATGCGCGCGCAATTCGTCACCATCATCCAACAAGAGACTCAGCGTGTCAACGCTCTCGCCACCCAATTCCTCGATCTGGCCCGCTTGGAATCTGGGCGCATCCGTATGGCACAGCAGCGTCTATGTGTCGGTGAGATTATGACTGCGGCAGCCAACACTATCCGCCCCACCATCACCAACAACCGCCAGAACTTACACGTGGAATTCCCCGATGACCTACCCTGCACAGTTGGAGACGAGCAACGCATTCACCAGGTGCTCCTCAACCTGCTCAGCAATGCCGCAAAGTACTCCGATCCCGGCGATACCATCACCCTCTCTGCTAAAGTGGCCGATCAAGAACTACACGTTGCCGTGTCAGACACCGGGCCGGGTATTCCAGAAGATCAATTAGTCCACCTTTTTCACAAATTTGCCCGACTGCCAGGTAAAGAGCGCCAGGTCACCGGCACGGGATTGGGCCTGGTTATCTCGCGCCAGATCATCGAGGCGCATAGCGGCCAAATTGGGGTCCAGAGCGAAGTCGGCAAGGGCACAACCTTCCACTTCTCCCTACCCATCATCGCGCCGGAAGGTGCCAAATGAGTGCGCCCCATATTCCCCACAATGGAAAGTCCGCAGAGCACGGCGGTGCGCTAAAGGACAAAGACTCCTACGCAGCAATTCTAACTTTACATTCCCGAAGATTATGGTAAAATGGATTTGCCTGTGAGCCAAGCGCTCTCGGGTTTTTCTTTTATAAAACGCCATAACCCCAACAACGAACGAGACCGAAAAAATTAGAGGAGTGTCGTTATGAGCAATCGCCCGGTATACCTCACGCCGGAAGGTCGAGAAGCATTAGAACAAGAGTTAAATTTTCTGAAGACAGTTCGCCGCCAGCAGGTGGCGAATCGTTTACATGAAGCACTAGGTGAGGGGGAACTGATCGAGAATGCCGAATTAGAGGATGCGCGCCGCGAACAATCGTTTGTGGAGGGACGCATCCTGGCCCTGGAAGAGCAGCTACGCAAGGCGGTTATTATCGAAAACAGCCAGTCCGACGGCGTTGTCGGTGTAGGCAGTCACGTGACCGTCCAAGAACACGATGTCGATTCGCCCGAAGAATACCATGTGGTGGGCTCCGCAGAAGCCGATCCCGCGCACGGCAAAATCTCCAATGAATCGCCACTCGGCAAAGCGTTGCTGGGCAAGCGCGTCGGCGACAAGGCCGTGGTCCAGGCGCCAGATGGGGACATTGCTTTTGACATTCTCGCCGTGAACTAGAAAATCCGCGTACAAGTCAAACAAGCCCATACAGAAAGCGTATGGGCTTGTTTGATAAAAGGCAAGACTTTCGACTTAGCACTTCGGATTTGAGACTGTTTTGGAGGAGTCAACAGTGGAATTTAACGAACTGGAACGCCAACGTATTGAAAAACTGGAAAAATTGCAAGAGGCCGGGGTTGCCCCCTACCCTCCGCGCGCATGTCGCACCCATACGATCCGGGCTGCGACCGAAACCTTCATTGCGGCTGAGAGTACCGGCAACACGCCGCCTACCGTCACCGTGGCCGGGCGGATTGTCAGCATCCGTGTGATGGGCAAGGTTTCCTTCGCGCACATCGAGGACGAGAGTGGCAAGCTGCAACTCTTCATGCGACAAGACCAGTTGGGGGACAAAACCTACACGCTGTTCAAGAAGACGTTCGACATCGGCGATTTCGTTGAGGCCGGTGGCCCCGTCGTCCGCACGCGCACCGGCGAAATCAGCGTGCAGGTCGAGACGCTGCGCATGTTGGCGAAAACCATCACCCCGCTGCCTATCCCGAAAGAATACGAGGATGCTGAAGGCCACCTGACGCGCTATAGTGCCTTCTCCGACGTCGAAGAGCGCTACCGCCAACGTTACGCCGACCTGGCCGTCAACCCCCAAGTCCGCGAGACATTCCGCACCCGCTCGCGGATGGTCAGCGCCCTGCGCGCCTGGCTGGACGATCACGGCTACCTCGAAGTCGAAACGCCGATTCTGCAACCATTGTACGGCGGCGCAGCCGCACGCCCGTTCACTACCTATCACAACCAGCTCAAGCAGAATCTCTACCTGCGCATCTCGTTCGAGCTGTACCTCAAACGTCTCCTCGTCGGGATGTACGAGCGTGTCTACGAAATTGGCCGCGACTTCCGCAACGAGGGAGTGTCGTTCAAACACAACCCCGAATTCACACAGCTCGAACTTTACTGCGCTTACACCGATCTGTTCGGCATTATGGAAACCGTCGAAGAACTGATCGCTTACACGGCAGAGCGTGTCTTAGGGACAACCACGATCACCTACCAGGGACATGCGGTCGACCTCACGCCGCCCTGGCAGCGCGTGACGCTCCGTGACCTGATCCGCACCCACACCGGCATCGACTACGTGGCGTTCCCCGAGGCAGATGCGCTGCGCGCTGAGATGCGCCACCGTGGCTACGATGCCGCCAGCAACGCCACCTGGGGCCATCTGGTCGACAACCTGCTCTCCGAGGCCGAGCCGGCGCTCATCCAACCCACCTTCGTTCACGATTACCCAGTCGACATCTCGCCGCTGGCCAAGCAGAAACCCGACGACCCCACCCACGTGGAGCGCTTCGAACTTTTCATCGGCGGCATGGAAATAGGCAATGCCTTCACCGAGCTGAACGACCCCTTCGAGCAGGAACAGCGTTTCTACCAGCAGGGGCGGGATTACGAAGCGGGGGACGAGGAGGCGCAGCCAATGGACGAGGATTATCTGCGAGCGCTAAAGTATGGGATGCCCCCCAACGGTGGATTCGGCCTGGGGGTTGACCGTCTCGCTATGCTCTTTACCGACCATCACTCGATTCGCGACGTGCTCCTCTACCCGCACCTGCGCCCGCGGGATTGACCTTCAAAGAAAAAGCCGGACATGATTTACTCACGTCCGGCTTTTTTGCTGCCTACAACAAACCCCGTACTTCGGCATCCATCCGGTGGTAGAACGCTTTCATATAACGATGGCGTTCCAGAGCAATCGCTCGCCCCTCGTCGGTATACAGTCGTTCCTGGATGCGCGATAGTTTCACCACAAACTCGTGGACCGGCGTGTGGGCGGCATCGTCGCCGTTGACTTCCCAACGTGCCAGGTCCACGTCTGCCATTGGCGCCCAAAGTCGCTGCTGGTGCGCTCCGCTATACGCGAACGCGCGCGCAACACCGATCGCGCCAATCGCGTCCAGCTTGTCCGCGTCGAACAACACCTGTGCCTCCAGCGTCGCGGGTTCCGGCGCAACACGAAAGCGATGTGCGGCGATGGCGTGCACCACAGCCTCGATCCACGCTGGCGGATGTCCCTGCGACGTCAGATAATCCCGCGCTCGCCCGGCGGCAACCACCGCATGATCCTGCCCATTGGCATCCGCTTCCCCCCGTCCCCAATCGTGCAACAATGTCGCCGTGCGCACGATATCGAGGTCGGCGTCCTCCGCCCGCGCGATGCGCTCTGCCAATGCCCACACACGCAGAATGTGAGCGAAATCATGCACACTGTCCGCATCCGTGTACAGACACCGCGCTTCGTCAATCGTCAAAGGTTCTAGCATCGTTAGCGTTACCCCCTTTCCAATAAAAAACGAGCCTTGCGGCTCGTTCACACACCTGACAACAGGCAATTACGGCAGGTAAATCAGCGGATTGGTCGGGTAGCCGTTATAACGAATCTCATAGTGCAGATGCGGCCCGGTCGAATTTCCCGTGCTCCCCATCGCCCCGATGACCTCTCCCGCGTACACTGTCTCGCCCTCGACGACAAAAATGCGACTCAGGTGTGCGTAATAAGTCTGGAAGCCATTGGCATGATCCAAAACGACCAAATAACCATACCCAATATCCGTCCATCCGGCAAAACTCACGTAACCGCCATCCGAGGCCACAATTGCCGATCCCACCGATCCACCGATGTCAATCGCGCGATGAGCATACCAGTAGCCTTGCGTCAAGACCCCAGATGCCGGCCAGTAGAAGATGCCCGCACCGGTGACGTCGGTCTCCACCGGACCTTGATACGTCGTCACTTCGCGCGCCACGTACGGCTTGGTCCCACCAGGGACGATCAGCTTATCGCCTACGACCAACTGCTCATCTGCGGGCAGTGTGTTGAATGGGCAGGTGATGATAGCCTCAACAGTGACCTTGTACTTCTCGGCCAGGGATTCAAGCGTGTCGCTAACGGCGACAGTATGGTAGACGCCATCGATAGGCAGAATCGTCAGCGTCTGCCCTACCTGCAACAGGTCGGGCATTTTCTCCATCTCCGGGTTCGACCACAACAACGTCGTCGGCTGTAAGCCAAATGACTCCGCGATGCCCTCTGCGGTATCGCCTGCCTGAACGACATAGGTGATGATCTCCAGTCGTGGGCGCTCAGGGATGGCTGTGTGCGCTTCAGCTTGGCGGGTGATACCTGTGTTCCCACCGCCGCGATAGTAGGAGCGCGCCAACGACGACGCAAGTGTATGGGCATTACCGCTCCCGCTACGCGAAGCGAGATCTCCTGCCGCTTGCGAAACAGAAACGACGAAATCGAATTTCACACTAGCCAGGACAACAAACAACACCAGGATCAGCGCGAGAGCAATGTGCGAGGCGAAGCGGCCCAATACAGGGCGCTGCGCCTCGCGGTCACCGCGCCAGCGCCACACCCACACAGCGAAGCGCGTGCAAAAGCGAATCAGGGGAGGCATATGCCAGGCAAGGTCATCCCGTTGGGGAAGTTTAGCAGGCATACTCATGGCTCAAAAAGCTGAGGATTCTGAGGGACACCATTGAGACGGATTTCGTAGTGCAGATGCGGTCCAGTCGACCACCCGGTAGAGCCACAATAGCCCACGACCTGGCCCTGGTAGACCGCCTCTCCACAACCAACGGCAAAGCTACTAAAGTGTGCATAGTACGTCTCGTAGCCATTGCCATGCCGCACTCGCACGAGGTTGCCATAGCCGCCGCTCCAGCCGGCGAACACCACCACACCATTATCGGCAGCGTAGATCGGATCGCCCAACCGACATCGGTAGTCCAGACCAATATGGCCGGGGTTCCGGGGATCGCCAAAGTACCAGCCAGAAACCGCATATGAACCGGTCGGCAGGATGAACCATCCCGTTGCGCCTGGGCCACTGACGGCCACATCCCCACATGCCCCCCAACTGCCAGACGCCGCATACACACCCGGCATAACCGGATCGGGAGGCGGGGCTTCCCACTCTACATCCTCGCCCACCCCGCCGGGGATCATTAACTGCTGGCCTTCGTACAAAGCCAAACCGGGTTCAAGCTCGTTCCACACATTGTCGAACACCGCGGCAGAAACTTCGTACTGCTCGGCAATGCTGTCGAGTGTTTCGCCAGCCATTACGGTGTGGTAAGCACCATCAACGGGGGGAATGAAAAGCGTCAGGCCAGGTTGGATCAACCAGGGAGAGCCTTGCAGAGTCTCCATATTGGACCAGGCAATCGAGTAGGCCGAAAGCTTGAAACGTTCAGCAATTAAGAAGATGTTATCCCCAGATTGAACGGTGTAGGTAATGACTTCCAAACGTACTCGTTCGGGGATGTCAGTACGAGGCTGCGCCATTCGAAAAACGGCACGTGCCACCTGATTGGTACCTTGCCATATCGGGAGTGTTCCGGTTACAGAAGTTGTCGGGGTAGCTACCGGTTCGGCAGCAACAGGCAAAGACATAACGCTGGCCTCAGGCGTCACAGCCACACTGATTGGCGTCAGGGCGATGCGACCGGCCATGCCAATCAGCAGCGCCAATACCAGAATGGATAGATGGGCGCTATAACGACCAACAAAAGCAGCGACGGCTCGGCGATCATTACCCCATCGCCAAACTATCGCTGTAGCACTGCCCAGAATACGCCCAACAAAAGCAGAAATACTCCTCTGCGGGCATGAACTGTCTATCTCTTGTAAACTACTCTCTTGTGTATTTTCCATAAGCACAAGCCTTGTGACGATCATAAACCGCCAACAGGCATATTATAACACAAGAAAAAATAAATGGCAACCCCTCGAATCTGACGATTCTCTTACGCATATAGCGCCATGCAGGATGCCAATCCGTTCTTGACAATGCTTTCAGCCGTGCGATAATCACAGTCGCTTCAAGGTAAATGCCCACGACGCGGCGGGGCCACACACCGCTCCAACGAAATTTCTAGCGGAAAAATTGATACAGAATGCCAAAACGGAGGTAAATGGAATGGGAAATGTAACGCATATAGACGAACAAAGCTTCGACGCCGAGGTCACACAAGCGACACTACCGGTTCTGGTGGACTTTTGGGCAGAGTGGTGTCCTCCCTGCCGGAAATTAGGCCCAACGTTGGAAGAAGTAGCCATCGATCTCGAAGGGCAACTGAAAATCGTCAAAGTCAATGTGCAAGAGGAATCCGCGCTGGCGACCCAGCACGGCGTAATGAACATTCCCACAATGATCATCTTCAAGGATGGGCAAGAGGTTGCTCGGCTGGTTGGCAATCGCGCCAAAGCCGCGCTTATCCAGGAATTACAGCCCTATCTCGCGTAAAAACGCTGAATTTGCCGCTCGCACATCAAACTCCCGGCCTAAACCGGGAGTTTGACTTACATTGAGCTGTCCGTCTCACACCAGAGCCGGAGACGTTCCGCCGCATCTAACGACGCCAGCGTCACGCCTTGTTCGCGGGCTGCTTGCTCCACGCAACGCATACGCCGGGCAAAACGCAGATTGGCCTCCCGTAACACAGCTTCCGGATCGAGTTCCAGACGACCGGCGCATTGGGCAATCGCAAACAACGCCTCACCGAGCGCCGCACCCTGGTCCTCAGCAGAATGTGCATTCAGGAGGGTTTCCACCACCTGCTGAATGTGCGTAACATCGGCGGAGATTTCAACCTTATCCAAACCTACCCGCGCCGCGCGGCTGCTGTAGGCACGAGCTTGCGCCAGCGCGGGCAACGTCTTGGGAACGCCATCCAGCAAGAAACGAGGTGTTTCCGCACAAGCTTCCCCTTTGCTCTCACGTTCCTTACGCTTGATCGCCTCCCAATTGACGATGACTTCGTGTGCATCAGCAACCTGCAGCTTACCCCATACATGAGGATGACGGCGCTTGAGCTTCGCATCGATGCCAGCCACAACATCGGCCATCTGGAACACGCCCTCTTCGCCGGCAATCTGCGCGTGCATCACGACCTGGAGTAGCAAATCGCCCAATTCCTCACGGAGCGCGTCGTCGTCCTCCCGGTCGAGAGCCTCCAGGACCTCGTAGGTCTCCTCCAGCAATGTCTCACGCAAGCTCGCGTGCGTCTGTTCGCGATCCCAGGGACAACCTTCTGGGCTGCGCAAATGCGCCACCGTGTCCAGTAAATGCGCAAAACTGCCCACGTAAGGCAGTGGCGTTACGTAGAGCGAGGTCAACGGCGTATGATCGCGGTGATCAATCTCATAGAGTGGGCACCAGACCACCGTCTCCGCCGATGTGCCCGCAGCGTCGACCAGCGCCACCTGATGCTCATCCGGGTAAAGGTTCATCAACACGAGCTTCAAATCTGAGGCCACAGCCCGGCTATAAACCTGGGCGATCAACACCGGTCTGTCGGGGTTCAGGATAGGGGAGTAAGACCCGATTATGTCGAGCGCATCCACAATTTGCAGCCCGTCAAGCCCATCCAGGGCCAGGGCTGCTAACGTCGGTTCGATGAAGCTCAATCCATGAACAATGCGCGTAGGAATCCCCCCTTCGCGCGCGGCCTTGAGAATCTCAGTGACCGTTGCCTCTCCCACGAGGGGGTGCCCGGGTACCGCGTACACCACGCCTTCCGCGCGCGTGCCTAGCCGCAACACCTGCCGCGCGATTGTCGCATAAACATCCTCAAACGTCTCGGCTTCTTCGTAGAGAGTATCGAAGGAGTGGACCGCTGGGCCGGCAGGGAGATGCGGAACAACTGGATGGTGCGCGGTGCGCAGCCACACCTCGGAGGCTTGAGACAATGTGGTCATCGCCTCCTGGGTCAATTGATCGAAAGCGCCTGGACCTAAGCCAACAATTGTGATGTGGGGCATACGTTCCTCGCTACATATACCGGTAGAAAATGGGTTCTATACAACAAACAGGTAGGCAATCACAAGATTGCCTACCTGACTACGGCTAAATCACGCCGGCACACAAACTGTGCAAGACTAACGCTTCGTGTATTGTGGAGCCTTGCGTGCCCGCTTGAGACCTGGCTTTTTGCGCTCTTTCTCACGCGCGTCGCGGGTCAGAACGCCCGCCTTGCGCAATAAGGGGCGGAAGTCGGGGTCTAATTTGAGGAGCGCGCGCGAAATACCCATACGTATCGCCTCGGCCTGCCCAGTGATACCGCCCCCGCCTACCAAAACAGTGATATCGAATTGAGTTTCAGTGCCGGTAAGATGCAAGGGCATCATCAGATTTCTCCAATCAACGTCACGACGGAAATATTCTTGATAGGGCTGCCCGTTCACCACAAACTGCCCACTGCCGTCCGTATGCAGGCGCACGCGCGCCGTCGCCGTCTTTCTACGTCCTATTCCTTCGTAATACATAAATCAACACTCCTTATGAGGCCAACTCAGCGATTGGCAATGGCTTAGGCAACTGGGCCTGATGTGGATGTTCAGAACCAGCGTAGACCTTGAGCTTCTTGAATTGACGACGGCCCAACGGACCACGCGGCAGCATTCCCTTCACCGCGTGTTCGATGACCCGCTCAGGATGTTTCTGCAGTTGTTTGCGCAAGGTGATCGACTTGATACCGCCAGGATAACCGGTGTGATGATAATACATCTTCTGATCCAATTTCCTGCCTGTCACCTGAACCTTTTCGGCATTGATCACGATGACAAAATCGCCCACGTCCTCATGCGGCGTATATTCTGGCTTGTGCTTTCCGCGCAGCACACTCGCGATTTGCGTAGCCAGCCGCCCCAAGGTCAAGTCGGTTGCGTCCACGACGTACCATTCCCGCTCGATGTCAGCCGGCTTGGCAACAAAGGTTTTCTGGATTCTCGCTTGTTTCACTTTTTCTCACCTCTAAACCAAATAAACCGAAACCTAAAGTTTCTTATCAATCAGGTATCCCCAGCATACAGGACACGCTTGAGACATAGCCCTTGTGGCGCTACGGCTGGGCCCGCCTTGCGGCGCTCACGCTTTCGCAAGATTTCGTCAAACGTCTGCGGGGATAACGCACCATACCCCACACGAAGTAAGGATCCCACCAGCATGCGCACCATCCGATACAGGAAAGCGTTGGCTTCGATATCGAAATATAACCAGGCGTCCTGTTGATCCCACGCTGCGCAATAGACTTCGCGCACCGAGTTCTTTCCCACCGGGGGGGAACCGAACGCAACGAAATCGTGCTTTCCCACCAACATTGAGGCCGCAGACTGCATAGCCTCCAGGTTTAATGTACGTTCTACGTGCAAGCTATAACGCACCACAAACGGATTACGCACCGCCCCACGATAGATCGTGTACCGGTAGGCACGCCGTAGCGCGTCATACCGAGGATGAAAGGTCGGTGCAGCAACCTCCATCTGCGTAATCGCAATCTGTATAGGCAGCACAGCGTTCATCGCCCGTTGCAGCTCAGACAACGTGTGCCGCCAAGCCGTGTCGAAGGCAATAACCTGACCTTCGGCATGCACGCCAGCATCGGTGCGCCCAGATGCCAAAACAGGGCAAGACGTCTGCGTCAGCTTCTCCAGTGCCCGTTCCAGTTCTTCCTGGATAGTGAGGGCGTTCTTTTGCCGCTGAAATCCCCTGTATCCGGTGCCATCGTAGGCCACGACGGCTTTGACGCGCACCCTGCACCACCTCTTTTAGCGCCGCACCAAGACGGCGCCATCATCAGACTAATCTTCGACTAGTTTTAAAAGTACCATTTGGGCGGCATCGCCCTTGCGTAAGCCCAGCTTGAACATTTGCGTGTAACCGCCAGGACGATCCTGGAACTGGGGCGCAATTTCATCGAACAATTTCTGCACTATGGCGGGGTCATCGAGCCGCGCAGCCGCCAAACGGCGTGCATGGACTTCTTTGGCCGGATCTATCTCTCCAGCATCAAGACCCCGCTTAGCCAACGTTATTAGCTTCTCGGCCTGCCCGCGAATCGCTTCCGCCTTTGCACGCGTGGTGCGAATAGCTTCGTGGCGGAACAATTGCGTCACCAGATTGCGACGCAGAGCAGTCCGGTGGCCCATCGAGCGACTTAGTTTCTTACCCGCGACACGATGTCGCATAACCAACCTCCTGATTATACGTTCAGACGCTCTCCACGGCCTCTTCCTCTTCTTCAGCCGTTTCCGTCCAGAACCCCTTGATTTCTAGTTGTTCAAGCAGCTCATCCAGCGACTTTTCACCAAAGTTGCGGATAGCTAACAACGCATCCTCTCCCCGACTGAGCATTTCCAACACCTCACCGACGTTGGAAATCCCGGTGCGTTTGAGGGCGTTGTAGACACGTACGCCCAGCCCCAGGTCTTCAATCGGTACCGCATAAGCCTGATATGGGATAGCCTCTTTTTCAGTCTCCGAGACCGCTTCGACTTCCTCTTCGACTTCAGCGCCGGCGATCAGACGCAAGTGCGTCACCAAGATACGCGCGGCCTCTTTGAGGGCATCCAAAGGCGCAATCCGGCCATCCGACCAAATGTCCACGATCAAGCGATCGTAATTGGTCAACTGCCCAACGCGTGCCTGATCTACACGAAAGTTCACACGGCGAACCGGGCTGAAGATCGCATCGACCGGCAATACCCCTATTGGCATCCGCCCACGTCCTTCAGAGGGCTGATAACCTCGCCCTTCCTCGACCGTGAATTCGAAATCCAAATGTGCTTCATCGTCATCCACAGTAAACAGGTACAGATCGGGATTCAGGATCTCGATTTCTGGCGGGGCTATGATGTCCCCAGCCGTCACCACACCTGGCCCCTCGATCCGCAATGTCATATACTGCGGACCTTCGCCTTCCAACGAAAGACGTATCTGCTTCAATCCGAGCATAACCTGGATCACATCCTCCCGCACTCCCGGAATCGCGGAAAACTCGTGTGGGATATCGGTGATCCGTACGGCAGTGATCGCGGCACCTCCCAGCGACGATAACAATACACGTCGCAAGGAATTCCCCAACGTCACCCCATAGCCACTCTCCAGCGGGCCAACGACATAACGGCCGTACTGTTGAGTATTAACCTCCACTTCAACCTTCGGCAGAACTGGTGCTGCTAACACATTGCCTCCTGTCTGCTTTAGCGTGAGTAGAATTCGACGATTAACTGTTCTTCTACCGGTACGTCAATTTCTTGACGTGTCGGCAACACCAACACACGCCCATCCATAGTTTCTTCGTCGAAGCTCAACCAGGCTGGCACTTCACGCTTGCCGAGCAGGTCCTTGCGCTCCTTGAAGTATCTGGCGCGCCGGCTTTCTGGTCGCACCCCAACCAAATCGTTGGGTCGAACCAAGAAAGACGGGATATTCGTCTTGCGACCATTGACCGTAAAATGTCCGTGCGTGACTAGCTGCCGCGCCTGAGCGCGTGAATCAGCCAAGCCCAAGCGATAAACGACGTTATCCAACCGGCTCTCCAGCACGGCTAATAAGTTCTCACCCGTCAACCCCGTGCGTCGCTGCGCCTCGCGGAAATAACGACGGAACTGGCGCTCCAGCACACCGTAAATCCGGCGCGCCTTCTGCTTTTCGCGCAACTGCATAGCGTAGTCAGACAGTCTGCGCCGGCGAAATCTACTTTCTCTTCCATGCTGACCAGGCGGATAAGCACGCCCCTCAAAGGGACATTTTTCAGAGTAACACTTGTCGCCTTTGAGATAGAGCTTAACCCCTTCACGCCGGCACTGTTTGCACGAAGGCCCTATATATCTTGCCATAACCTCTCCTTATGCCTGCTTTCGACTTTCGTCGACTTATACACGCCGCCGCTTGGGCGGACGACACCCATTGTGCGGAATAGGTGTCGTATCTACAATCGAACGCACGCGCAGCCCAACGGCCGCCAACGCGCGCAGCGAAGCCTCACGACCGGGGCCAGCGCCCTTAACGAACACATCCACTTCCTGCAACCCATCGTTATCGATGGCTTCTTTTGCCACTTTTTCCGCGGCTACGCGGGCGGCAAAAGGCGTACTCTTCCGTGTTCCCCTAAACCCAGAGGAACCGGCACTTCCCCAACGCATCACATTGCCCTGCGGGTCCGTCACAGTGATAATCGTGTTGTTAAACGTTGTTTGAATATAGATGCAACCGCGAGGCACATTTCGCTTGACACGCCGAACGGTCCTGCGCGCGGTGCGAGCTGCACGTTTCGCCATAAAATCCTCCTAACTCCTTATCCACCACATACTCATACCCATCCACACTGGCAGGTTGGGACTACTTTTTCTTCGAGCCACGGCGACGACCGCGACCGGGAACTGTCTTCTTCGGACCGCGCTTGGTGCGGGCATTGGTCCGCGTACGTTGACCACGCACCGGTAGATTGCGGCGGTGGCGCAGCCCGCGGTAAGAGCCGATCTCGATTAGCCGCTTGATGTTCATTTGCACTTCGCGGCGCAGATCACCCTCGACAATGTACTCGCGATCCACGACATCACGAATTGACGCCAGCTCAGCTTCAGTGAGATCTGTATCGCGTTTGGTGGGATCAACGCCCGCCTTCTGCAAAATCTCGTTGCTGTTCTTGCGCCCAATACCGTAAATATACGTTAAACCGATCTCGATACGCTTGTTGCGCGGCAGGTCAACTCCTGCTATACGTGCCATAGTTCCTTCTAGCCTCCTACAAATCAAGCAAAAGGGCAGAATTACCCTTGACGCTGCTTATGTTTCGGATTTTCGCAAATGACGCGAATGACCCCACGCCGTTTTATGATCTTGCACTTCGGACAACGCCGCTTCACTGATGGTGATACTTTCATGATTTTAACTCCTTCCCAAAACCAGGGGGAACACTTTCCCCACTTTCTTTACCGAACAATGCCGCGCGCGTCTTCTCAGGCAAGATACACACAGCAGGTTATTATACCACACTTTTTAACGCAGGAAGCCCTCGTAGTTACGCATGAGAAGTTGGGCTTCTAACTGGCGCACGGTATCCATCACCGTACCGACGACGATAAGCAGACCCGAACTCTGAATGAGCATCTGGTTGGACTTCATAAAGAGCCCCACAATGTAAGGCAACACCGCCACGATTCCCAAAAACAACGCGCCCGCCAGGGTGATACGCTTGTAAATCCCCAGAATGTGTTCCTCGGTCTTTTTGCCAGGTCGCACACCCGGAATGAAGCCCCCCTGCTTCTGGAGCATCTCCGGGAGATTTTGTTGCTCGATCATCACGAACGTGTAGAAGTAGGTTAGCCCAAAGACGGCCAGGAAGTAGATCGGCGCATACCAGGGATTTCTTCCGCCGAAGAAGTCAACGACGCCATTCGCGAACCTCACGACAGCTGGATTGGTGCTGTTCAGGAAGAACTGCGCAATGACCGCCGGAAAGGCCAAAATCGACTGAGCAAAGATCAACGGGATCATGCCGGCGGTGTTGATTTTCAACGGGATGTAGGTGCTGCCGCCCCCGTAGACTTTCATACCGCGCACGCGCTTCCCATACTGTACTTTGATCCGGCGCTCGCCATCTTGTACAAAGACGATGAACAGGATCGTCAACACCATGATAACGATATAGACCAGGATACCAACGATGCCATCGGTCTCTGCAATGCTTTGGAAGCTAGAAGGTACGCGCGACACGATGCCACCGAAGATAATCAATGACAAACCATTGCCGATCCCCTGTTCAGTGATCAACTCGCCCAGCCAGACAGCAAACATCGTGCCCGCCGTCATGGTCATCAACAGCGTGATCGTAGGTAGCGTCGTGGTCGGTCCCCAGCCGAAGTTTGGCAAAATCTGCTGCGTCCCTATGCTCGCTGAGCGGAAGAGTTGCGCCTGCCCGAAAGCCGATAGCGCGGCCAGCGGGACAGTCAGATAGAACGTCCACTGGTTCATCTTGCGCTGTCCTTCTTCGCCCTCTTCTTTAATCTGTTGTTCCCACTTCGGGAAGATCGGCAACAGCAGTTGCAAGACGATTTGCGCCGTCACGTACGGATAGACCCCCGCAGCGAGAATCGAGAAGTTCTGAACCGCCCCACCGGACAACAGGTTCAAGAGATTGGCAAACTGCCCCAGCCCTGCCGCCTGACCACCGGTCGTAGCAGAGTCAAAGAAGGCCTTGAGCGCCAAACGATCAACGCCAGGAACAGGGATATTCGACGCCATACGAAAAATCACCAGAATCAGAATTGTATAGAAAATCCGCCGGCGTAGATCTGGAAGTTTGAAAGCATTACGCAGGGCCTCAAGCATCACTTGCCTCCGTCAGAGTCTGATCCAAATAAACTCATGCCGATCACCGGGTGCGATAGCCGCCACGTGTCCACGGCAGCAACTCCACCACGCCACCCACAGCTTCAATCTTGGCCCGTGCCGCAGCCGAAACGCGATGCACTGTCACGGTCAAGGGATAATCAATCTCGCCATCAGCCAACACAACGACTAAATCATCCGCGTGTTTTATTAGCCCAACCTCTGCCAGGGTTTCCGGGGAGACGGTAGCCTGGGCTGCAAAACGCTCCGCGATCTGCGATAGGTTCACCGGCTTGAACGTCACCTTATACGGGTTGAAAAACTTGTAGCCCCGTACGAAGGGGAGCTTGCGTACCAAAGGCAGTTGTCCACCTTCGAAATAGAGGCGCACGCCCCCACCACTACGCGCGTTCTGGCCCTTAGTACCCCGTCCGGCCGTCTTACCCTGCCCGGCGGCAATACCGCGTCCCTTGCGCTTTTTAGGCTTTTTTGCACCCTCAGCGGGCCGCAAATCATGTAACTTCATGGTATCCTCCACCCTATGCCTCACCATCCGCTGGCACGTCGCCTACTGAGGCAACTTCCTCGACACGCAGCAGATGTGAGATTTTGTTCACCATCCCACGCACCGCCGGATTGTCGGGATGTTCCACAACCTGCTGTAACTTCCGCAGCCCCAACGCACGCACAGTTTGCTTTTGGCGCATAGAATACCCGATAGGACTGCGCACCAGTGTAATGCGCAACATCTTCGCCATTATGCACTTCTCCTTCGCCAGAACGGCATCACTTCCGCCACCGGCTTGCCGCGATCTTTGGCGACCTCCTCGACCCAGCGTAGCTGGTCCAAAGCTTCCATAGTGGCCTGAACAACGTTGACGGCTGTGGCGCTACCCTGGGACTTCGTCAACACATCGTGGATTCCCGCGGCCTCGAGGACCGCGCGCACGCCACCACCGGCGATAACGCCAGTACCTTTGGTCGCCGGGCGCAGCAACACCCGCGCGCCACCGCACCGCCCCAGCACTTCGTGAGGGATTGATGTACCTTCCAGTGGGATGGTGTGCATCGCACGCCGCGCGCGTCCGGTAGCTTTCCCAATCGCATCAGGCACCGTGCGCGCTTTGCCGATCCCCAACCCGACCTGGCCTTTGTTATCGCCCACAACCGCCACTACGCGGAAGTGGAATGTGCGACCGCCCTTGACGACCTTTGCTACCCGCGTAATATCCACTACGCGCTCATCAAGTTCTTCTTTTTCTTCTTCAAATGGTCTACGATCTCGTCGTGACTCCATATCTCCTCCTGCCGGACGCGACTAAGGCGTAACCGTATAAATTAAACTGCTTGCAGTTTAGAAATCCAGGCCCGCCTTACGCGCGGCCTCGGCGAGAGCTTTCACGCGACCGTGATACTTGTATCCACCACGGTCGAACACCACCTTTGTCACTCCATTGGACAAGGCACGCTCAGCCAACACTTGCCCTACAACCCGCGCCTGTTCGGTCTTCGTCAATTCAGCGACTTGCTGACGAACTGCCTGGTCCACCGTGGAAGCTGACACCAGCGTGCAGCCCACACTATCGTCGATAATCTGCGCATAAATGTGATCCAGGCTTCGAAAGACACTCAGACGTGGACGTTCTGGCGTGCCATGCACAGTCTTACGAATGTGCGCGCGGCGCCGTGCTCGGGCTTTACGACGATCAATTTCTGGTTTCATCTTTTTATCTCACCCTCGGTTCCACGTTTTAATTACGATTAAGGCTCTATCCGAAATTTACGCTTACGAGCATTTCTGGTGCATCAACGAAGAATTTTCGGATAGGTGCTAAGCTACTGAGTTTCACCAGTAGCGACTAGACGACCTTGCCGGCTTTGCCGGCTTTGCGGCGCACAACCTCGCCCTGATAGCGGATCCCCTTACCCAGGTAAGGCTCCACCGGACGCCAGGCGCGAATCTCCGCAGCAACCCGCCCCACCACTTCTTTATCACAACCACTAACGGTGATCGTGCTGGTACGCGGGTTGACATCAAAAGTAATGCCCGGTGGCGGCGTGACGACAACAGAATGGGAAAAGCCCAGGCTCATCACCAGGTCCGTCCCCTGAAGCTCGGCCCGATAACCCGTTCCCAGAACTTCCAAAACTTTGCTGTAGCCCTCATGAACACCGATCACCATGTTGTTAATCAGAGCGCGGGTGAGGCCGTGTAATGCTTTGATCGAGCGCTCATCATTCGGACGCGCCACACGCACTGCGCCATCTTCGAGTGTGATCTGCATTTCAGGACGGAACTCACGTGTCAACTCGCCGCGCGGGCCTCTGACCGTCACCGTATTTCCATCAATCTTCACCTGCACCCCAGCTGGCACCGGGACCGGCATCTTTCCTATCCGTGACACTTTGACCTCCCCGTTCTACCAGACGTAGCAGATGACTTCGCCACCGACGTTAAGACGGCGCGCCTGCTGACCTGTGATGACGCCCTTGGGCGTAGAAAGGATTGCAATTCCCATACCACTGCGTACCCAGGGAATATCCTTAGCCCCGGTATAGATACGCCGACCGGGCTTGCTTACACGTGTCAGGTTAGTGATCACGGGCCGTTGGTGCTTCAAGTCACCTTGGTACTTCAACTGAATAACCAAGTTCCGGTGCATGTTCTCGTCTGTGACCATTTTAAAGTCCTCGACATACCCTTCATCCTTGAGAATTTTGGCGATCGCCATCTTAATCTTGGATGCAGGTATAGCAACCGTCGCATGCTTAACCAGCAAGGCATTTCGAATGCGTGCTAACATATCAGCAATTGGATCTGAAGTTGTTATCATCTCTTTACTCCATTACCAACTGGACTTGACCAAGCCGGGGATTTTCCCCTCTAAGGCCAACTCACGAACACATATCCGGCATAAGCCAAAGCGACGGTAATAACCACGCGGACGTCCACAACGAGAACAGCGGTTGCGTACCCGTACCTTATACTTCCGTCGGGTTTCGCGAATCGGCATTGATTTTTGTGCCATACCCTTACTCCTTCTTTGAAACTCGTTCGTTCACAAGCTCTAAAATGCCACCATTAACGACGGAAAGGCATTCCCAGCATTTCCAAGAGGCGACGCGCCTCTTCGTCAGTTTCAGCCGCGATATTAATGGTTAATTCAAATCCTCGGATTTTGTCGATCTTGTCGTAATCAATTTCCGGGAACAACAATTGCTCGCGCAGCCCCAGGGTGTAATTGCCCCGCCCGTCTAGCTTGTCGGGTACGCCCCTGAAGTCACGTGTGCGCGGCAGCGCCACATTGATCAATCGGCTTAGGAATGCCCACATCTTTTCACCGCGCAACGTCACCTTGACGCCAATGGCGCGACCTTCGCGCAGCTTGAAGTTTGCCACTGATTTGCGCGCTTTAGTGATGACCGGCTGTTGCCCGGTGATCGTCCGCAAGTCTGTCACGGCGTACTCCAAAGCTTTGGGGTTATCCAGAGCTTCGCCCATCCCAATGTTGAGCACCACCTTACGAATGCGCGGCACCTGCATAACATTGTCATAGCCAAACTCTTTGATTAAATTAGGCGCAACTTCTTCACGATAACGCTTTTGTAACGGTTGCATATTAATTTTCTCCCAGAGCAGGGAACCTGCTACTCAATCACCGCGTCACATTTGCGGCAGACGCGCACTTTGCGCTCATCAACGACAACATATCCCACGCGCGTAGCCTGATCGCATTTCGGACACACAAGCATCACGTTAGAGGCATCAATCGGCGCTTCAAACCGAATCCTTCCGCCTTGCATCTGCGATCGACCGGCCTGCTGAGCGCTCTGGTGTTTCGTCACCATGTTGACTTTCGAGACCACCAGGCGACGCCCCTTTTCCAGCACCCGCAGCACTTCACCGCGGAAATCCTTATCTTCGCCAGTGATTACTTCAACCATATCACCTTTTTTTATACGATTCATCTCAATACCTCACACTGGTCCTACAACACTTCGGGTGCCAGAGACACGATTTTCATAAAACCTTTTTCACGCAACTCACGCGCTACCGGACCAAAGATGCGGGTCCCGCGCGGATTAATACCTGAAGGGTCCAGAATAACGGCTGCATTGTCATCAAAACGAATATAAGAACCATCGGGACGCCGATATTCTTTGGCTACCCGCACAATGACTGCACGGACAATTTCCCCCTTCTTCACCGAAGCCGTGGGCGCGGCCGACTTGACCGTCGCCACAATTTGGTCACCGATGGAGCCGTAGCGCCGGCGCGAACCACCCAACACGTGGATACACAGAATTTCCTGCGCACCGGTATTGTCTGCAACTTTTAACCGCGTTTCCTTTTGGATCATGGCGATAACTCCTTACGCGGCCCGTTCCAGAATCTCTTCAACAGCCCAGCGCTTATGGCGGCTGTAAGGGCGCGATTCGATGATATTCACCTTGTCGCCCAGACGACAATCATTATTCTCATCATGCGCCATGTATTTCTTCACCGCGCGCACAACCTTTTTGTAAAGTGGATGACGATAGCGCCGCTCCACACTCACGATCACGGTCTTATCCATCTTGTCACTGGTCACGACACCCGTCAGACGACGGCGACGAGACTGCCAATCTTGCTCTCTCATGCCGGTGCTCCTTTCTGCGCCAACGCTGCGATTAACTCGCGTTCACGAAGAATTGTCAGAATACGCGCAATGTCTTTGCGCACCGCGCGCAGTCGATTATGATCTTCTAAGCTGCCGGCATACCACTGTTGCCGCAGGTTGAACAACTCACGCCGAGTTTCCTGCAAGCGCAGCCGCAACTCTTCCTCTGTTAATTCTCGTAATTCATGTGCCTGCATGGCTAACTCTCCTGCTCCAAATCCAAGCGAGTAATCACCTGAGTTCTGATTGGCAACTTGTGCGCGGCCAAACGCAGCGCCTCCTGCGCCACATCGTTCGGGATACCTCCGACTTCAAACATCACACGACCGGGACGCACGACAGCCACCCACTGCTCGACCGCTCCTTTCCCTTTACCCATACGGGTCTCCGCCGGCTTAGACGTAATCGGCTTATCAGGGAAAATGCGTATCCAGTACTTACCGCGCCGCCGCATATGACGCACAATGGCACGGCGCGCAGCTTCGATCTGCCGGGCAGTGACCCAGGCCGGTTCGAGAGCTTGCAGCCCATAATCGCCAAAGCTCACATCCACCCCACGGGATTCCTGACCTTTTCTGCGCCCACGATGTTGCTTGCGATATTTCACGCGCTTAGGCATCAACATGGTTCCATCTCCTTAAATATAACACTTTATAGAAAGCTCTACGCTGCGTCTTCGACCACGGCAGATTTGCGGGGCAGAATCTCGCCCTTGTAAATCCATACCTTGACGCCGATACGACCATAAGTCGTGAGAGCTTCTTCCTGAGCGTAGTCAATGTCAGCGCGCAACGTTTGCAGGGGCACGCGACCTTCGCGCATCCATTCCCGACGCGCCATTTCAGCACCCGCCAGACGCCCACTGCACATCACCTTCACACCCTCAGCGCCGGCACGTAACGCCTGGCGTACGGCGCGCTTCATAGCACGGCTGTGATAGATGCGTTTTTCCAACTGAGCAACGATATTCTCCGCTACCAAATGGGCATCCAAGTCGGGCTGCTCGACCTCTTGAATATCCACATGGACACGCTTGCCTCCGCTCAGTTCCTCGATCTGTCGACGCAGTTGCTTGACATTCTCCCCTTTACGTCCGATCACCACACCCGGACGCGCCGTCCAGATAATGACCGAGACCTGATTCGGGGGAAAGCGTTCGATTTCGATGCGCGAAATGCCGCTTTGCCCATCGCGCGCGCGCGCGCGCATTTCCTTAATAATCAGGGCACGAATCTGGCGATCTTCTGCCAAAAGATCAGAATACTCCCGGCCCTCTGCAAACCAGCGAGACTTCCAATCGCGAATCACCTTTAAACGAAAACCGTAGGGATGAACTTTGCGTCCCAAAATAGCCTCCTTCTCAAACTACTCTGGAAGCCGTTCTTCAAGAACGACTGTGATGTGCGACGAACGTTTGCGGATCGGCCGATAGCGCCCGCGACTACCCCAGCGCGCTCGCCAACCCTTGCCGGGCATCCGACCTGGTCCTTCATCAGCCGTAAGCTGAACAATATACAGACTTTCGATATCCAACCCCATCTCATCGGCGTTCGCCACCGCAGAACGGATCACCTTGTAGACCGGCTCCGTCGCCGCGTGGGGCATCGCCCGCAGCGCATCCATTGCGGCATGGGCATTCATCCCGCGCAAAGGCGCCAGGATACGCCGCACCTTCAAAGGCGCCATGGGGATGTGTTTTGCTATAGCGCGTACACTTTCCGGCATCAGACTACCTCCCCTTACCTAAAACCCGGCCTTTTTTCTCTTTGACGATGTGACCCCGGAACGTGCGGGTGGGTGCAAACTCGCCCAGGCGATGTCCCACCATGTTCTCAGTCACGTAGATCGGAACGTGTCGCCGACCGTCATGAACCCCGATGGTGTGACCCACCATCTGCGGGAAGATAACGGAGGCACGCGACCACGTGCGGAGCAGGCGCTTCTGCCCGCTGCGATTCATCTCTTCGATTTTCCTGAGCAACTTCGGGTTGACGTAAGGTCCTTTTTTCAAAGAACGCGACATTCTATACCTCCCTTACCTACGGCGACCGGCATTGCGCCGACGAACGATGTATTTGTCAGTTGACTTATTCCGGCGGGTCTTGCGGCCCAATGTCCGCCAGCCCCACGGAGACTTCGGACCAGGCATACCGATCGGCGAACGACCTTCACCACCGCCATGGGGATGGTCACGCGGCGACATCGCCGAACCACGCACCGCAGGACGCCATCCTAGCCAACGCTTGCGTCCGGCCTTGCCCAATTTAACATTGGCGTGATCCAGGTTACCCACCTGCCCCACGGTCGCCATACAGCTTTTGTGCACACGGCGCATTTCGGCGCTAGGCAGGCGCAAAGTCACATAATCGCCTTCTTTCGCCAGAACCTGAGCGGACGCACCCGCCGAGCGGACCAGTTGGCCACCGCGACCGGGATAAAGCTCGACGTTGTGCACGGTCGTCCCCAACGGCACACGCTCCAGGGGCATCGCGTTGCCCACGTAGACTTCGGCGCCCTTCCGCGAGCTGACCACCGTGTTCCCCACCCGCAGGCCCAACGGGGCCAGGATGTAGCGCTTCTCGCCATCAGCGTAGACCAACAAGGCGATGCGCGCCGAGCGGTTGGGGTCATATTCAATCGAATCCACCCGCGCGGGAATGTCGAACTTGTTGCGCCGGAAGTCGATCAGGCGATACTGGCGTGCATGACCGCCACCGCGATGGCGCACCGTGATTCGCCCATAGGCGTTGCGGCCTGACTTCTTGTGCAAGGGACGTACCAGGCTCTTTTCTGGCTTCGTCCGCGTGATTTCCTCAAACGTCAGTCCAGTCATCCCTCGACGACTGGGCGTAGTGGGCTTATAATTCTTGATTGGCATCCTAAGCCTCCAATGCCTCGATCGATTCACCCGGCGCCAGAGTCACAATGGCTTTTTTCCACGGTGCGCGGCGCGTTACCGTACGGCGTCCACGGATGCGATTGACCTTGGCCGGCATGTTCATCACATTCACAGATTTCACATTGACGTTATAGATCTCCTCCACAGCGTGCGAAATCTGCGCTTTATTCGCTTTACGATTCACCATAAAAACGTACTGTCCCAGCTCGCGTTGGAGATATGCTTTTTCCGTTTCTAACGGGCGAACAATAACTTCATAGACATCCATTATGCAACTCCTCTCGCCGTGTCTAGGAGGCCTGCCCTAGAATAGACTCGACCACCTCAAGCGCCCCCAATGGCATGACAAGATAGTCGGCGCTCAGCAAATCCTTGATGTTCAGATAATGCGCACGCAGGGTTCTGGCCTTAGGCAGATTGCGGACCGAGAGTTCAACAGACGTGTTGCGCTCCGGAAGCAAAATCAAGGTCTTGCCATCCACCGCGGACAGGTTACGTAACACCCGCACCATTTCTTTTGTCTTTGGTGCGTCCATCGACAACTGATCTAGCACGACGATCTGTTGCGACGCCGCCTTGACCGAAAGAGCCGATCGCAACGCAGCACGTCGCATCTTCACCGGCATTTTCTTTTCGTAGCTGCGCGGCCTAGGCCCGTGCGCGATACCACCGCCCACGAAGATTGGCGCATTGCGGCTGCCGTGACGCGCACGCCCCGTACCCTTCTGGCGATACCACTTGGACTTCGAGCGATTGTTTTCACTGCGGGTCTTCGTTTTGTGCGTGCCCAAGCGCGCATTCGCCAACTGGCGCACCATCGCTTGGTGCATCAACGGAATATTGACCGCAGCCTCGAAAATATCCGGGCGTAATTCAATCTCATCGACTTTCTCGCCCTGCATATTCATGACTGGAATAAGCATTGCTACCTACCTCCCTTAGCACCTGACCTGTCAGGCTTCTGCTTACGGGCGATCTTGATCAAGACCAAACCGCCGTTTGGCCCAGGGACACTTCCCCGCACAGCAATCAGGTTCCGTTCTGGATCGACAAGCACAACCTCCAGATTGTGGATCGTTGTTCTCTTTCCACCCATACGACCGGGCATCTTCTTCCCTTTCCACACCTTACCAGGCGTGGCACACGCACCGATTGAACCCGGCGCGCGTTCCCGATCCGATTGACCGTGAGTGTGTGGGCCACCAGCAAAGTGATACCGTTTAACCACGCCGGCAAACCCGCGCCCCTTTGAGTTACCCTCAACATCTACGCGCTCACCTGGCTCGAAAATATCAACCAACACTGGCTGCCCTAACTCGTACTCCTCATCTTCGCGGATGCGCAGTTCACGCAAATGGCGCAGGTTAGGTGCGCTGGCTTGCTGAAGATGCCCCTGTTGCCCTTTGCTCAGGCGCTGAGGCTTCGTCGGGCCAAACCCCAATTGTACCGCTTGATATCCATCGCGCTCGGGGGTGCGAATGCCCGTGACATAGCACGGCCCAGCTTCTACCACCGTCACCGGTACTACAACACCGTCATCCTTAATTACCTGGGTCATCCCCACTTTTGTACCTAGGATCCCTTTCACCATTTCCTCCTCGGGACTGCCAGCACCAGGTCTTGCCGCATCATCCCATGCTACCGCCATGCAGACTGCTCGCAGTTTAAAACCCCCTGGCCCTTAACCCTGTAGTTCAGGAAACGACCAGGGGGCATCACACGTACGGTGCAAATTCAACGCTTAAAGTTTGATCTCAATATCGACGCCAGCCGGCATATTCAACCGCATCAGCGTATCGATAGTCTTCGAATCCGGTTCTTGGATATCGATCAATCGCTTATGTGTGCGAATCTCGAAGTGCTCGTGACTATCCTTGTCGATGAACGTCGAACGTCGTACTGTAAATCGCTCAATCTTAGTCGGCAGCGGAACCGGGCCGACGACCCGTGCCCCCGTCCGTTCAGCCGCTTCGACGATACGCCGTGCGGACTCATCCAGGATACGATGATCATACCCCTTCAACCGAATACGAATACGTTGTTTAGCCATAAACCACCTTAGTTTCGCGCGAGATTCAATTAATCCAAGATCTTGGTGATGATGCCGGCGCCAACGGTCAATCCACCCTCACGAATGGCAAAGCGCTGACCAGCCTCAATCGCCACCGGCGAGATCAGATCCACCGTCATATTGGTGCGGTCACCCGGCATCACCATCTCGACGCCTTCCGGCAATTCGACGCTACCGGTAATATCCATCGTGCTGATGAAGAACTGCGGCTTGTAGCCGGAGAAGAAGGGCTTGTGCCGCCCACCCTCGTCCCGGCGCAAGATATAGACCTCTGCCTCAAAGTTGCTCTTGGCGCGGATGGTATTCGGAGCAGCGACGACGACGCCACGCCCCACCTCGTCCTTGTTGACACCACGCAGCAACAGACCGGCATTGTCACCCGCCCGTACCGTATCGAGCGTCTTGTGGAACATTTCCATAGAGGTCACCACGGTCTTGCGGGGCTTTTCGTACATATCGCCCACCAGCTCGACCTCGGTGTTGGGGCGCATCGTACCGCGCTCCACACGACCGGTGACAACCGTACCACGGCCCTTGATGGAGAAAACGTCCTCGATGGACATCAAGAAGGGCTTGTCCTCGTCGCGGTCCGGCGTGGGAATGTACTCATCGACCACGCGCATCAGCTCCCAGATCGACTCGTAGGCCGGATCACTGGGGTCATCGCTCTCGCAGTTCAAGGCCGCCAACGCCGACCCACGCACGATGGGGGTCTCGTCGCCAGGGAACCCGTAGCCGCTCAACACCTCGCGGATCTCCAGATCGACCAACTCCAGCAGTTCGGGGTCATCCATCAGGTCAACCTTGTTCATGTAAACCACAATCGCGGGAACCTCAACCTGTTTCGCCAGGAGGATGTGCTCGCGCGTCTGGGGCATAGGACCATCCACCGCGGACACCACGAGGATAGCGCCATCCATCTGCGCCGCACCCGTGATCATGTTCTTGATGTAGTCGCGGTGACCGGGGCAGTCCACATGCGCATAGTGGCGATTTTCGGTTTCGTACTCTACGTGAGAGATAGCGACGGTCAAGATTTTGGTAGCATCACGGCGGAACATCTTGGCATCCGCCTTGGCAACCTCATCATAACCCTTGAAACTCGCCCAACCCTTGGTCGCCAAGGTGCGAGTGATCGCCGCAGTCAAGGTGGTCTTACCATGATCGATGTGACCAATCGTCCCAACGTTCACATGTGGCTTTGTGCGCTCAAACTTCTCTTTAGCCATTGCTTGCCTCTCCTTATTTCTTACTGAT
>Ga0209614_1000850_pt1 | contig 25433 bp, 16 predicted proteins | sample BlaSprsedimmetaG_FD_185484 | JGI IMG/M metagenome (GOLD analysis project Ga0209614, IMG submission 185484) | Hot spring sediment bacterial and archeal communities from California, USA to study Microbial Dark Matter (Phase II) - Blank Spring... ... | reverse complement strand
AACATATATTTCATGGAGGAGGCTTGAATACCATGAACCGCAGAGTAATCGCTTCGATAATGGTTGTCGCCCTCGTGGCGGGATTGTTCTCACCGCTGGCCCCTGCGCCGCTGGCTCCGCAGCCGGTACGAGCTGCGCCCAGTAACTGGTGCGTGGCGGGCGATTTCAATGGCTGGAACAATACCAGCACGCCATTGTATGATGATGGCACGAACGGGGACTTGATCGCTGATGATGGGGTTTTCTCACTCGAATTCACCATTGCCACAGCAAACCGATACGAATGGAAAATCTTGGAATGTGGCAATTGGGGGAATGCCTACCCTTCAGAAAACGCCTGGCTCCACACCTCGAATCCAAATCAGACCGTAACCTTCACCTTCGACACCAATGACCACAGCGCAGATGCTGGTTGGAATCTACTCCCTGCCACAAATATCATCAATGTTCAAGGGGATACCTTGCCAGCAAGCTTCACGGCAGTCGGAAGTTTCCAGGGTTGGAACAACGCTGATCCTAACACCGTGATGCAATATATAGGCAACGATATCTACTGGTTAACCTACACTGTGGCTTCTGCTGGCAGCTACATCGGCAAGGTGACAGCAACGGGTTCTTGGGACGCCTTTGGCGCTGATGGGCGTAACAAAGACGCGACCAACCTGAGTTTCACCACTACAAGCGCTGATGAGGAAGTAGTCTTTCTGTTGGACGCGCGCTCAGGGCGCGTATTGATCGCCAACCAGGGAAGCGCCACCGGCAACTGGTGCGTGGCTGGCAGCTTCAACGGATGGAACAATGCCAGCAATCCTTTGTTCGACGACGGAACCAACGGCGATCTCCTAGGTGGTGATGGCATCTTCACGCTGGATTACGAGATCGCCACAGCGGATCGGTATGAGTGGAAGGTCTTTGAGTGTGGAACGTGGATTGGCCTTCCCAGTAACAACGCTTGGTTCAATACCACGGAAGATGATCAGATTGTCAAATTCACCTTCGATACCAATGACCACAGCGGAGATACCGGGATTATGCTCTATCCCACCCAGAATATCATCAATGTGTGGGATAGTCTTCCGACCAACTTCACCGCAGTGGGGGATTTCCAGGGCTGGGATCCAGATGACCCCAACACTGAGCTTAACTCCGTGGGTGGAGGGATCTATCATTTGGACTACGCGGTTGCGTCTTCGGGGGATCACATCGGGAAAATCACCACCACCGGCTCCTGGGACGCTTTCAGCACCGATGGACGCAACATCAATGCGCCCAATTTTGACTTCAACGTTCCTGTAAGTGGAGGTTTGGTCACCTTCCTGTTGGATGCCTATACCGGACGGATGACCATCCAGTCCGCTCCTCCCCCCCCCAGCGCCGGCCACGACAACGACATCTGGTGGTCGCACCTGGGCCACAACAGCCGCGATCCTCTCTACCGCACGCCCGGCGGCGCGGTGGAGACGGGGACGCCTGTGACGTTGCGTATGCGCGCCGCCAGCGGCGACCTGACCGCCGCCAGGGTGCGCGTGTGGAATGACCGCATCAATGTACAAATGATGCTCGACATGAGCCTCGTGGCCGACGATGGCGAATACGAGTGGTGGGAAGCCACCGTGCCCGCCAGCACCGAGCCTACCATCTTCTGGTACCGCTTCATCGCCATTGATGGCACGGCGACGGCCTACTACGAGGACGACGCGGCCCGCCTGGGCGGCTGGGGGCAGACCTTCGCTGAGGCCCAGGATTACAGTTGGCAGATCAGCGTCTATCATCCCGATTTCTATACGCCCGACTGGGTCAGGAATGCCGTCATCTACCAAATCTTCCCCGACCGCTTCCGCGATGGCGATCCTACTAACAACCCCGAGGCCGGGGAGTTTTTCTACGAAGAGACCCCCACCGTCTATCGCTCCAACAATCCCGATGAACACTGGAACACGCCCATCTGCGATCCACGCGATGCCGGCGGCGACTGCCCAGGGGTCTGGAGCCAGAACTTCTATGGCGGCGACCTGCTGGGGATCATTGACCAGCTGGATTACCTCCAGGATTTGGGCGTCACCGCGCTCTACCTCAACCCTATCTTCGAATCGCCCTCGAACCACAAGTACGACACCACCGACTTCAGCATTATTGACGACAACTTCGGCGACCTCACCACCTTCATCTCCCTGACGACGGCGCTGCAAAGCCGGGGGATGCACCTGATCCTCGACGGTGTCTTCAACCATGTCTCATCCGACAGCATCTACTTCGACCGCTACGGACGCTACGACTCGGTGGGCGCGTGCGAGAGCATTGCTTCCCCCTACCGCGATTGGTTCTACTTCATCCCCGCTGATCCGCCCGGCTCCGGCCCCTGCGTTGGCGATGACGGCACGCCCGGCGGCGCGGATTACGAGAGCTGGTGGGGCTACGACAGCCTGCCCAAGATGCGCGCCACCATCCAAGAAGCGCGTGAGCTGATCTGGGACGGCGCTGTTGATCCCCAGACGCGCGAGCCGATTGCTGTCTATTGGTTGCAACAGGGCGCCGACGGCTGGCGGCTGGATGTCGCCGCCGACGTGGATCCCGGCGTGACCAACGAGGACCCCGCCAATCCCAACGACTATTGGGAGGGCTTCCGGGCCGCGCTGCGCGCCGAGAACTCCGAAGCCTACATCGTGGGCGAGGAGTGGGGCAACTCCACCCCCTGGCTGGTAGAGCCGGAGTGGGACGCCTCCATGAACTATCAATTCAGCACGGCGCTGTTGGGCTTCTGGCGCGATACCGTCTACACCGACAACGACTACAACACGGGCAGCTCAGCCGGCCCCGTCGCCCCCCTGACCCCCTCCCAGTTGGAGGAGCGCCTCCGCTATCTGGAAGAGCGCTATCCTCCCCAGGCCTACTACGCCATGATGAACCTGCTAGGCAGCCACGACACCAACCGCCCCCTCTTCGTGCTCGATCACAATGCCCACCTGAACGACCGCTCCATCTACGAGAACCCGGACTACGACTGGAGCGACGCCATCACCCGCCTCAAGGGCGTGGCGCTGCTGCAATTCACCCTCCCCGGCGCGCCCACCGTCTATTACGGCGATGAGATCGGCCTCGTGGCCCCGCCCACCTACGCCGGCGGCAAGTGGGAAGATGACCCTTACAACCGCATCCCCTACCCCTGGCTCGACGAGACCGGCACGCCCTTCTACACCCACCTCCAGGGCGGCGGGTACGGGCAGACCACGTTGCGCGACTACTACGAACTGCTCGCCACCACCCGCAACGCCCATCCTGCACTGCGCACCGGCACCTTCGATACGTTGCTGATTGACGATGCCAACATGGTCTACGCCTACGGACGCCGGATGGACGACTTCTCCGACGCCGCCGTCGTCGTGGCGAACCGGCACACCGACGTGCAGACCGTCACGCTGGACGTGGGCGGCTATCTGCCCGTTGGCACGTCGCTGGTGGACGTACTGAACGGCGATGCGGCATACACCGTCGCTGCTGGCGGCGTGTTGGAAATCGTGGATGTGCCCGGCATGAGCGGCGCGCTGCTGGTCCTCAGCGGCACGCTGGAGCTGCCGCCTGATGCGGTAGTGGATCTCGCCGTGACCGGCGAGGACGATGGCGAAGTCACGCTGGCGTGGATCGCGGCGAGCGGAGCCGATAGCTACAATCTCTACCGCAGCCTCGTGAGCGGCGGCGGCTACGAGTTCATCACCACTACGACCAGCCTTGCTTACACCGACACCGGCTTGCAGAACGCCGTCACCTACTACTACGTGCTCGTCAGCAAGGATGACACCACGCTGCTGGAAAGCGGCTACTCCAACGAAGCGAGCGGAATGCCCCACATCAATATCGGCTGGGCGGAGCTCTCCGGCCCCGCGTCCATCGTCCACACTATCGGTATCACGCCCACGGAGATCATCACCGGGCAGGTGTGGATTGACGGCGTGACCGGCTCCGGCGCGGAGACACCCGGCCTCTGGGCGCAGGTCGGCTACGGCCCCACCGCCACCCATCCTTACTCCTGGACGCTGTGGATAAACGCGCCCTTCAGCCACGATTTGGGCAACAATGATGTCTTTGCCGGCGCACTGGTGCCCGAAGAGACCGGCACCTTCCACTACGTCTATCGCTACTCCACCACCGCCGGGCGCGACTGGGTCTACGCGGACCTGAACGGCATCTTCACCGACACCCTCTCCGCGCCAGGCGAGCTCACCGTCAACCTCGCCGCCGATACCACACCGCCGGAGATCCCGCTCAACCTGCACGTGACGGACTGGGGCGTCGGCCACATCGCGCTGGCCTGGGACCCAGTCGCCGATAGCGACCTCTACGCCTACGATCTCTATCGCTACGGCGAAGGAGAGCTCCCCGGCGACGCGGTACAGGTGGGGCGCGTGTTGCAACCCGCCACCGCCTACACCGATACCAGCGTCACCACCGGACAGACCTACACCTACACCGTCCGTGCGGTGGACATCTTCTTCAACAAGTCCGGCCATTCCAACGAGGCTTCAGCCACAGCGGAAGCCAAACAGGTTGAGGTGCGCTTCATCGCTACCACACCGGCCTTCACCCCCGACGATGCAACCGTCTACATCGCCGGCAACAGCAGCGCCGCCTTCGGGTCTCAGTGGAACCCTAGCGCCGCGCCCTTGACGCAGATAGACACGCACACCTGGGTCTACACGGCCACGATAGCCGATGGCGAACCCCTGGAATACAAATACACGCGCGGCGACTGGGAGCGCGTCGAGAACTGGGGCGACCTTGCCGGCTTTACCAACCGGGAGCTGGTAATAGATTACGGCACAACCGGCGTGATGACCGTAACGGACACCGTCTTCAATTGGCGCGATGCGTTGGTCGTGGCGACCTACCCTGTCCAAGATGCACTGACGTGGGACCCCAGCGGCCCCATCAGCGTGACCTTCAACCGTCCCATTGACCCCGACGCCGTGGATGCAACCACCTTCAGCGTGACGCACTACTTCACCAGCGAGAGCGTCTCCGGCACCTTCAGCTTCGACTCCGCCGTCATCGGGCCTTACGATCACCCCACACTGGGCAGCGGGACCATCACCGGCACTATGGTGCTCTTCACCCCCGACCAACCGTTGGATCAGGCCTACCAGGTGTATCTGGTCAAGGAAGGCTACAACGCCAGCACGGACGATGGCTCGCAGATGCGCCGCGACTACTGGTGGGACTTCGGCGCCGACAAGACCTACACCCTCACTGTCGAACTGGTTGGGCAAGGCATGGTGGCTGCGATTCCAGGCGGGCCTTACGCCTACAACGAGGTCATCACCCTCACCGCGACCCCAGGTGCTCACTGGACCTTCGCTCACTGGAGCGGCGACCTGATCGGCAGCGATCCCACAACCGTCTTCACCATCACCGGCAATGCCCACATCACCGCCACCTTCACGCAGCTCGAGTACGCGCTGGACGTGATCGTAGACCCGGCGGGCAGCGGCACGGTGGATGTGACCCCGGCTGGCCCGTATCACTACGGAGATACCATCACCCTCACCGCCGAGGCCAATCCCGGCTGGGTCTTCACATCATGGAGCGGCGACCTGGGTGGCGATCCCACAACCGTCTTCACCATCACCGGCAATGCCCACATCACCGCCACCTTCACGCAGCTCGAGTACGCGCTGGACGTGATCGTAGACCCGGCGGGCAGCGGCACGGTGGATGTAGACCCCGCTGGCCCCTATCACTACGGCGATACCATCACCCTCACCGCCGAGGCCAATCCCGGCTGGGTCTTTGCCACCTGGAGCGGCGACCTGACCGGCGCGGGCGACACGCGCGTCTTCACCATCACCCACGATATGCTCGTCACCGCCACCTTCACCCAGGATTGCATCCCGGTTGCCGGGGTGGACTTCACCTGGAGTCCCCTCATGCCGCTGGGGGGCGATCTCGTGACCTTCAACGCCACGGTGCTCACAGGCGCCACCCCACTCACCTACACCTGGAACTTCGGCGCAGGCGCAATACCGGGCGCGAGTGAAATTACGCACACCTTCCCCATGACCAACACAGAAGTCACCTACAACGTCACCCTCACCGTCTTCAACCCCTGCACGCCCGAAGGGGTGGAAGTTACACAACAGCTCACCGTGCGTCCGAGATACATCTTCCTGCCACTCGTCTCACGAACCTACACGCCCTAACGCGGTAGTCACATTCTCAGGGGAGCCGGACATCCGGCTCCCCTTTGTTGTTTTTTAGCCTGATACAGTATAATAAAGACGTAGGCGGTGTTGCTCTTTACAGCAGTTATTCAGAATAACGAGGACTTATGATGATGAAGCAAAAGGACACACACACGCACTCCCACATTCGCTGGGGATTGGTGGCCTCCAGCGTAGCGGCCTATGTGGTCATGGGCGCGCTCGTCAGCAACATACCCAATCCCATGTTCCCCGATGCAATCCTGGCCTTGAACATGATTGTCATCGTGATCGCGGGCTATTTTGGCGGCCCCCACACCGGCGCGCTGGTGGGATTGTTGGGCACGCTGTGCAATTTCCTGATCAAAATCCCCTTGATCGGCTTCGATCCTTATGAGGCCGCCGCAATTTTACCCCATACCTGCATGGGATTTGTAGCCGGGCGCGTGGGTGAAACTCGCAGCAGGATCGGCACCGCCCTCACCGTCCTTGTCGGACACGGACTGAACCTCCTGTTCTTCGTACCGCTGGGACTACTGCCCGTCTCCATGCTCTTTAGCGCCATCTTGTGGACAGGACTTCTGGCCGAAGTGGCCGTGGGCTTGATTTTGACGGCCTTGATCATTGGAATTGTCCAATACCTACCCTACCTGCGCGGTGGACGTCAGCTGCGCATTCCCGAACGGCGAAAGTTCATCCTCGTCGCCAGTCTGATCGCTGCATTTACCGTGATATTGGGCCTGGCTTTTCTGGGCGGCATCACATTGGCGGCCTACCTCTTCGTCCTGCCGGTGATGCTGGCCGCGGTCGCGTTGGGCTTCCTGGAAGCCTGGCTGACCGGGGTGCTCTTGAGCATCCTGCTGGGGCGAGCCGCGTTGGAGCTGGGGTTGGATGCGGCCACCCAGGAGGTCTCGCTGCTATTGATGCTCAACCTGATAGCGCTGGCCCTGGGTGAACTGGCGGAAACGCTGCATCAACAACGTCAGCTCGCGCAGGCGCGGATGGAGGAACTCCGCGAGGCTTACCAGGCCCTCGCCCAGGCCGATCACCTCAAAAGCGAGATGATCCAGAACATCTCCCACGAATTCCGCACGCCGCTCTCGATGATCCTGGGCTACAACGAACTGCTCTTCACCGGGACATTGGGCAGCATCGGCGCCCAGCAAGAAAAAGCGCTCAAGGTGATGCACCGCCAGGGCTGGCAGTTAGCCTATCTGGTCGAGCAAATCACAGTACTGCATCAGGTGGAACAGGGGAACCTCTCCTGGCAGCCCGTCTCGTTGGAGACGCTGGCCCGCGACCGCGTAGAACGGTTCCAGGAGCGCGTGGATCTCACCAAATGGCCGCTGCACTTCGAGGTTGAAGGCGATTTACCCGTGCTGGAGGCCGATTCGGAATGTCTGAGCCGCGCCCTGAACGCCCTGCTGGATAACGCTATCAAGTTCAGTCCCGACGGCGGGCGGGTGAACGTGCGCCTCTGGCCCAACCACGACAAGGTCTTCCTCACGGTCGAAGATCAAGGCATTGGCATCCCTAAAGACAAACACACCCTCATCTTCAACCGTTTCTACCAGGTGGATGGCTCGATGACGCGGCGCTTTGGTGGCTTGGGGACGGGGCTGGCCGTAGTGCGGGAGGTCGTCCACGCCCACGGCGGGGACGTGTGGGTCACCAGCAGCGAGGGGGAAGGCAGCACCTTCGGCTTCTGGCTACCGCTCCAGCACACCCACGATTCCCGTGGCATCCCGATTGAGCTGCCCCCCGTGGCCCAGCCCGCCTTTGCAGACCAGGGCCGCAGCTGAACCATGATGCCCCGCGATTATGAACAGCAGCGGCAGGAGATGGCAGCGCTGATCAAGCGGCGCGGCGTCCGCGATCCGGCGGTGCTCGCAGCGTTGCGGACGGTGCCGCGCGAAGCGTTCGTGCCCGATACATGGCAGGAAAAAGCACACGGCGACTACCCCCTCTCGATAGGCCACGGACAGACGATCTCCCAACCCTACATCGTCGCGCTGATGACCCAGGCGCTGGAGTTGGAATCAGGCGCGCGCGTGTTAGAAGTCGGCACCGGCTCCGGCTACCAGGCGGCAATCCTGGCGGAGATGGGGATGGAGGTCTACACCATCGAGCGCGTCCCCGAGCTCTATGCACAAGCCAAAGCCGTACTCGCGGAACTGGGCTACACGCAAGTCCACTGCAAGCTTGGGGATGGCTACGGCGGCTGGCCTGAACACGCGCCTTACGACGGCATCATTGCGACCGCAGCGCCGCACCAGATTCCCCCGCCGCTGTTGGAGCAGCTGGCCGATGGCGGACACCTCGTCATCCCCGTAGGGCCATCCGGCGGCTACCAAACCCTCTGGCGGATCACCCGGCGCGGCGACGATTTCGACCGGCTCGATCTGGGCGGCGTGGCCTTCGTCCCCTTCGTCCACGGAGAATCCTAGTCGCCATCCGCCCCATAGTTCCGCAACAACACCGGCAGGAAACGCCGCTGTGGTGGGACCTCCAACCACAAGCTCCGCACCCAGCGCGCTCCCGCGCCGGAATCAATCAGCGCATCAATCCGCAACGGAGACCCCGCCTGCCAGGCGGACACCGAAATCGTCAAAACCTGCTGCGCGCCCACCGGCAACGCCCCCTCCCACCAATGCAGCGAGGTCCCCAGCGTGGGGGGCAGCGTCGCCGTGATGGGAGCCAGCCCCGGCATCAGCCACAAGTCCACCGTGCCGCTCACCACCGCGCCGGGGCCATCATTGCGCAGCGTGAAGGTCAATGTGACCGGCCTCCCCGATTGCACCGGCCCTGGCAGCGCCTCCCACGCGCTCCCCTCCAGCGCCGGGCCATCCACCCACACCTGCGCCTCCCGCCAGAAGGCCAGCCGCCACTCCGGCAGCGCGAAGTATCCCGTCGCCGTGAGCGGCTGCGCCGTCGCCAGCGGCGATACCTCGGCGGCCCAGGTGAAGGTCAACGCCGCGCCAGGCGCGAGCGTCCCCGCCCACGAGATGCGCCGCGTCGCCGCATCGTAGGCCAGCGCAGGCGGCAGCGTCGGCTCCAGCACCGTCAACGCCGAGGGCGTCGTGTGCGAGAAGACTGTCGCCAGCGCCTCCGGGGCCGTGTTGCGGAGCGCCAGCGTGTACGTCACCCGCTCGCCCGGCTGCGGGTTCGCGGGCGCAAGCTGCCACACGCTCTCCCCTAGCGGCGAGAGCCACCCCACCGCGTGCGAGAGCGCCGCTTCCAGTGTCTCCGTGGGCAGCGCCTCCAGAGGAAAGCCTGCGAACACCGTCCGAGCCGCGCCCACCTCCGCGGCGACCGCCACCGGCTGCCCCACATCGCCCCGGATGAGCGCCGTCGCCTCCGGCAACGGCTCGACCACATCGCTCCAGTTCTGGAAGAGGCGCGGGAAGGTCAGTTCATCCGGCCCCCAGTAGCCCACCGCCGGATGGGGCGCGCCCACCCACGCCGATTCGGTCGCCCGCTCCACCCACGTCAACACGCCCAACTGCGCCGTGAGGGGATCCGCCGCGTTGTAGTAGAGGTAATCCTGCGAGGAGAGCAACAACCGCCCTCCCTCTTCCAGATAGACCTGCAAATCGGCGGCCTCGTTTGGGCGCACCGGCTGATACCAATCGTAGCCCGTGAACCACACCACCAACGGGTAACGCTGTAACGTCGCCAGCGGAGGGGACCCGATACCAGGTGGCCCGCCGCCCTCCACTTCCGTGGGCCACACATCGTAGGCGATGCCCAGCGCCTCTAACGCCTGCATGTAGCGCACCTCCTGTTGGATGTAGCGTTCGGCATCCACCAACAAAAGCGAAGCGGGGGTCTTGGCCTGCAACGTCACCGTCAACGGGAGCGCCTCGCGGGGATCGTGCACCTGCAAGATGAAGCGGTCGGCTTCGTCCACAACGGCGGTGGGCGGAATATCCACCGTCACAGTGACGGTGAGTAGCTCGCAGGGCGCTAACGTGACCGCGCCGGGCGTCACCGTGGCGGGCCATGTTGCGCCCTCCAGCGAGAGCAGCAGCGGCGCTGGCGGCCCGCCCATGCCGGTGTTGTACAGGTGCAGCGTGTAGGTGAGCCGCTCGCCCGGCAGCCCGATCTGGGTCAGGCTCCCATGCGTGAGCGTCAGGCCAGTCATCGGCGGGGGCAGCGTCAGCCAGTCGAGCACGCGCTCCATCACCGCCACGCGCACCTCTGCGCCGGTGATCGCCTCGTAGCCGAAGGGCAACAGCAGCGCGCGGTAGGGTGTGCAGATCGAAGCCCCCACCCCGCCCCCGCCGCCATCGCCATACACCCAGAGCAGCGTCGAGCGCAGCGGATTCCGCACCGCCACCACATCGGGCAACGGCTGGTTGGCGGCGCTATCGGGGCCGTTCAGCGTCAGCGAAAGTCCGGCGAACATATCACGCCCCTGCACGGTCAGCACATCCGAGGTATCCTTCACAAAATCAACCGCCAGCTGCTCCAGCAGATACCGCTGATGGGGGATCGCCCCCAACTTGCCGGAATCGAAATAGGCAATGTCTTGCCCGCTGAGCAGAAGCCGCCCACCCGCCTCCAGATAATCGAAGAGCGCCGGCCCGGCGCGCACCGACCCCGGCGACCCGTAAGGCGCGGACCACAGCACCACATCGTAGGCGCGCAAGGTTGTCGTGATGGAGGCATCTTCCAGGTATCCCTTGATTGGGAACTCGGTGTAGGCGTAACCGAGCGCGTCCAGCCCGGCGCGCCAGTAGGTCATTTTCCCCTGATAGGCCCACGCCCCCTGATCAACCAACAGCAGCGTGGGCGCGGTGATGAGCGCCCAATCGCGCGTCGCCACACTCCCGGCGCTGACCGTCGCCGTCTGCGTGAGCACGCGATAACCGTTGCCCCGCGCCTCCAGCGTGTACGTCCCTTCCGGCAGCGTCAGCGCATACGCACCCGCTACATCCACCGCCGCCGCAACGGGCGTCCCCAAGGCTGTAATTGTCACCGGGCGCGTGGGCGGCGCGCCACCCGGCAGCACCGTCGCCGCGCCCCTCACCTCCCCTGTGGGCAGCGGCGAGAGCGTAAAGTTGACCACCTGCTCCTGATTGCGCTCCGCCACGATCCCCCAGCGCATCTGCGAGGCATAGCCGAAGGCCGAAACGTGGGCGTCGTAGACATCCGGCAGAAGCGCCAACCGATAGGCACCGTCAGCGCCGGAGATAGTGCTCGCGCCAGTGCCAGCGCCGCTATGCGGTTGTAGCCGCACCTGCGCGCCGACCACGCGACGCCCGGCGCTATCGCGGACGTTCCCCACCACCCAGGCGGGCTGCGCCGCCGCCGAGACCGCTGCCAGAGCATCAATGCGCCCCCAGCCGCTATCGTTGTTGGGGATGGTGGTGGTGAGCGGCACAGCCGTCGTCGTGAGGAGGTGCGTCAATGTGAAGGGAGTGAGCGTGGCATCAACGGCGCGGAGCAGCGCCGCGACGCCCGTCACGTGCGGGGAGGCCATCGAGGTGCCCTGCGCCTCATCATAGATGCCCCCCGGCAGCGCGGAGTAGATCTGTACCCCTGGGGCAACCACAGTCGGCTTGATCTCGTCCCAGATCGAAGGGCCGCGCCCGGAAAAGTTCGCCACATCATCATCCTGGTCGCTGGCGCCCACGGCAAAGACTCCCGGCAGGCTCGCGGGCGCGCCCATCGTGCCCGCCGCCGCTCCCCAATTCCCCGCCGAGGTCACAACGAAGATACCCGCCGCCGTCAATGCGGCGATATCGGCCTCGAAGGCGGTATCCCCGCCGTTGCGATTGCCCCACGAGCAGTTGACCACATCCGGGGCCAGCGCCGGATCGCCTTCTGGCGCAAGGAGCCACTGGAAGCCCGCGTGCAGCCAGGAGTTGTAGGCGAAGGTACCCCTGAAGCCCTTCACCGCGATCCACCGCGCGCCGGGAGCCACGCCGATGCCCTCGCCGCCCACCGCTGTGCCCGCAACGTGCGTTCCGTGCCCGTTGTCATCGTGGGGATAGAGCGCGCCGCGCGTCGGATCGTACCAGGAGCCGGAATGCACGACCACGCCCGGCCCCAATCGGCCCCGGTAGTTGGCCGAGAGAGCCGGGTGCAGCCAGTCAACGCCGGTATCAAAGATCGCCACGACGCTCCCCGTGCCGGAGATCGCCAGCGTCTCCCACACCTCCGGGGCGCGCACCATAGTCACACCCCAGGCAGGCTCCGCGCCGGTCGTGTGCGCTGGGGAGAAGGTGCGCTCCAGCAGCGCGATGTAGCTCTCGTAGCGATCCAGCGTCACCGCAGCCACCGCCGGCGAGCGCGCCAGCTCCCAGACGAACGCCGGCTTGACGGTCAGCGCGACGCTGTGGATGATCCACAGGTCTTGGCGCGCCAGGATGTCGCCCACGCGCTGCGCGGAGTCGAGCACCGGCGCGAGCGGGTCGAGCGCGCGGTCGTGATGCGCCTGCAACGCCGTCACGACCTGGGCGCGCCGCGCCGTCGCGGGCAACGCAGCCAGTTGATCCGCGTCCCACACGGGCGCGGCGGCGGGCTTCAGCCTCACAATGATGCGCAGTGGGGCGGCGCTCGCCGTCGCCAGCGTCCGCAACAGGGCCGGCTCCATCACCGCCCAGGGCGGCGTCTCTTCCGTGAACCAGGGAGCCAGCGCGTGCAACGTCACATCCGATGCGCCGTGCGCGATCTGCGGCAACGGCAGCCACATCGCCAGCAAAGACCCCAACAGCAAGATAGATAGCACCTTCATGATTCCCCCTCTTTCGCATCCGCAACAATAACTTGAGGTAAGTATCATGCAAGGTGGGTAACTGTCAAAGCCCCGCGCACGCTGGACATTCCGCGCAATTCCACTATAATTAGCTCGATTTTGCTTCTGGAGGGACAGATGACACTTTCCATAGATGAACAACTGGCGATCCTGATGCGCGGTGTGGAATACGGCGACCCGCAAACCTACGAAAACATGCGCGACGAGCTCGCGGCCCGGCTCAAACAATCGGCCAAGACCGGCAAGCCACTGCGCGTCTATTGCGGATACGATCCCACCTCGCCGGACTTGCACCTGGGGCACACCGTCACCATGCGCAAGCTGCGCCAGTTCCAAGACCTGGGGCATCAGATCATCTTCGTCATCGGGACCTACACCGCGCTGATTGGCGATCCGTCAGACAAGGACAAGGCGCGCCCCCGCCCCGACAAGGAGCGCGTCTATGCCAACGCGCGCACCTACACCGAGCAAGCCTTCAAGATTCTCGACCCGGAGCGCACCGAAGTCCGCTACAATGGGGAGTGGCTCAGCGAGCTCTCCTTCGAGGAGCTGATCAATCTGGCGGCGAACTTCACCGTGCAGCAGTTCCTCGCGCGCGACAACTTCGCCAAGCGTTACGCCAACGGCGATCCCATCTGGCTGCACGAGTTCTTCTACGCGCTGATGCAGGGCTACGACGCCGTCGTGCTCGAAGCGGACGTGCAGCTCGGGGCCACGGAGCAGCTCTTCAATCTGATGGCCGGGCGCAAGTTGCAAGAAGCCTTCGGACAACTGCCCCAAATCGCCATCACGCTGCCGATTCTGGTGGGCACCGATGGGCACATCCGCATGGCGAAGAGCATCGGCAATTACATCGGCATCTCCGAACCGCCGGAGGTGATGTACGGCAAGGTGATGAGCATCCCCGACGAGGCCATGCCCAACTACTTCAACCTCGTCACCCGGTGGACGCCGGCCCAGATCGCCGAGATGGAAGCCGCGTTGCAGGCCGGAACGCTGCATCCCATGGAGGCGAAGAAGCAACTCGCCTGGGAAGTCACGGACATCTTCTACGGCAAGGAGGGCGCCGACGCCGGAGCCGCACACTTTGAGCGCGTGCATCAGGAGCGGCAGTTGCCCGAAGATATGCCCACCTTCACGCTGCACGAGCCGACCCAGCTGGTCGAGCTGCTCAAAGAGGCCGGGTTGGCCCCCAGCAAAAGCCAGGCGCGGCGGCTCATCCAACAGGGCGGCGTGCGGGTGGATGATGTGGTGATTGACGACATTGACGCCATGATCACCCCCGGAGAAAAGATCGTACAGGTAGGCAAGCGCCGCTTCTTGCAGTTGCTTGCCTGATCTCCTTCCCCGATATTGACAATCAAATGGGTTATGCTACACTGAAAGGGGAGAACACTAGGAGGTACCGCATGGAAGAAGAAAACAAGAAGCGTACCGTCGTCTGCGTTGAAGATGAACCCGAAATGATTGACCTGATCCGGTTGATTCTGGGACGCAAGAACTTCGAACTGGTCGGCGCGATTGGTGGCCGCGAGGGATTGGAAACCGTGCGCCGCATCAAGCCCGATCTCGTCTTGCTGGATTTGATGATGCCCGATATGGATGGCTGGGAAGTCTACCAGCAGATGAAGGCCGATGACGAACTACGCGAGATTCCCGTCATCGTGGTGACAGCCAAGGCACAGAGCATTGATAAGGTGCTGGGGCTGCACATCGCTAAGGTAGATGATTACGTCACCAAACCATTCGGGCCTCAAGAGCTCCTGGCGAGCGTCAACAAGGTGCTTGGAATCGAAGTATGACCATTGCGCTCTGCGCGGGTCTCTTTGCAGTTGGCGATCACTACGCAGAGGATAACAGCCGGAAACAGGGGTTAAGTCCTCGCGTCTGTTAACGCGGCTGGTGCGATCATCAAACATGCGGCGATGTGCGGGAGAACATCCCGAACGCATCGCCGCTTTGCTTTGCCAGCACCCACACCAATGGGGACAAAAATGTGAGTATTTCGCAGTTAGCAGTAAGGAGAGACTTCCAACAACTGCTCTCTGCTCACTAAGAACTGTTTTCTATTTTCGAAAGGGGGTATCTACATGGAATTCAAGCTCTCAGTCATTTCTATCGAAAAACCGGAACCCGTCAACTTCATCCTGGGGCAGTCACACTTCATCAAAACCGTCGAGGACATCCACGAGGCGTTGGTGACGGCTGTGCCGGGGATCAAGTTCGGGCTGGCCTTCTGTGAGGCATCTGGCGCGGCGCTCATCCGCTGGAGCGGCACCGACGACGCGATGTTGGAGCTCGCTCGCCAGAACGCCCTCGAGCTCAGCGCCGGGCACAGCTTCATCCTCTTCCTGGCCGAAGGCTTCTACCCCATCAACGTACTCAATGCCGTCAAACAGGTGCCGGAAGTCGCGCGCATCTTCTGCGCGACGGCCAACCCCACCCAGGTCATCATCGCCGAGACGGAACAGGGACGCGGCATCCTCGGCGTGATTGATGGCGTCAAGAGTCAAGGGATCGAGGACGCTGCCGGCATCGCCTGGCGCAAAGATTTGCTCCGCAAGATCGGCTACAAACTCTAGCCACAGCGCGCCGCTTACATGGCCTGGTTGGATTACGTCAAACGGGATCCCGTGCCCTGGCTGCTGGACCCCAGCAATCCATCTGCACGCTACTTCACCCTGCGCGACATCTTCGGGCAGAGCGGGGCCGCGCTGACGCGAGCGCGCGTGGCGATTCTCGGCTGGCCCCCCGTGCAGGAGATTATCCACCAGGGCAACTCGCACAACTTCTGGGGGCGCTCCATCAATCCCTACTACGGCGGCCCGGTCGGGACCTTCGGCACGCTCTACCAGCTCGCCCAGTTAGGAACGCCCCCCACCCCCTTGCTGCAAGAGGCCTGTGAAAATCTGCTAAGTTATGGGCGCATCGAGGATGGGCGCTTCGCCATCACCGACCTTTCCGGGACCGCCTGGCTCTGTTACACCGGCATGGCGCTGGAGATCGTGCATAACTTCGGGATGGATGATGATCCACGGGCGCTCTCGGCGCGCAGGGCGCTGCTCGACCTGGTGCGCCATCGGCCCGGCACGTTGAATTGCCCCATCGCCGATGGGAAATGCCCGGCGGCGATGGTCAAGGCGCTGCGGGGATTGCTCGCCACGCAGACCACGCCGCCCGTTCCAGAGGATGCAGAGGTGATCGAAACGCTGATCACCCTGTTGCTCGACCGCCCCTACGACTTCAAAGGTCGGGATGCGGCCTGGGTTCGCCCCACCTTCCCCCGCCACTACGATTCTGATCTGCTGGAGCTCTGCCAGACACTCGCGCTCACCCCCTACCGCGACGATCCGCGCCACCGCCAGCTGATGCAACAGCTGGTGTTGCTGCAAACCTCGGAAGGGACGTGGCGCAAAGTCCGCGCCAGCCCCAGCACGCAGCTGGAATCCATCGGGCAGCCCAGCCGGTGGCTCACCTACATGGCGATCCACGCACTGATCAACACCTACGGCGACAATACCTACGCCCAATGAGTCCCATGCAACCGGCAGCACAGGGGAACCAACAACCGCGCTACCTCGTCATCCCGCGCACGCTCATCTTTCTGACGCATGGCGAGGCTGTGTTGCTGCTCAAAGGCGCGCCTCACAAGCGCCTGTGGGCGGGGAAGTTCAACGGACTGGGAGGGCACATCGAACCGGGGGAAGACCCTTACGCCGCAGCCTGCCGCGAGGTCGCCGAGGAAGCCGGGCTAGAGGTCGTCGCGCTTACGCTGCGGGCCATCATCCATGTGACGCTGCCGGAGCCGCCCGGCGTGCTCTTCTTCACCTTCACCGGCGAGGCCCCCGCCGGCACGCTCCGCCCCTCAGCCGAAGGGACGCCGCAATGGATCGGCCGCGATGCACTGGCGACGTTGCCGCTCGTTGAGGATCTCTACACGCTGCTGCCGCAGGTGTTGGAGCCAGGGCCGCTGCTCTACGGCGACTATCACTTCACCGAGGCCGGGCTGGTGATGCAGTTGACCCCGGCCCCGCTCACACCAGCCGCTTCCGACGCAGGGTGAGCGCGCTGGCCTCCTCTTCGGCCAACTCGCGCAACAGCAGCGGGAAACGGTTGTGGAGCGGAGAACTCAACGCGCCCAGTTCCACCACGCGATAGAAGAAGCCTGCCAGAGGCCGCATCGCGCCGCACAGGCGCGCCGCCTGCTTGAGCTCGGCCAGCCCGCCGGTATCCCACCCACCCAGAAGCGCCGTAAAGAGACCGTACAGCAAGAGCGCCGGATAGAGCGCCGCTAACAACAGGAGCGTCCCCACCAGCGGCGTGGGTTGCGGCGAGAGATCGCCCAGGCCGCACAGCAGATTGTAGACCAGCAACCCAGCCCCCACCGGCGCGACGAAGGTCTGCCAGATGTAGACCCGCCACCAGAGCACCAGCCGCCCCGCCAACAGCCACCCCGCGAGGCTGCGCAACGCCAGGGCCACAGCATAGGCAACCAGGATGCCGCCTTCCTGCCACAGCGGGACGAAGAGCGCCAGCAGCCCCACCCGCGCCACGACCTCGCCCACCTGCACCCACGACCGCGTCAAGGGCCGCCCCGCCGCCTCCAGCAGCCGCTCGACACTCCACGCCGGCCATTGCAACGCGCCGATGAACGCCAGCGGCCCGATCAGCGCCGCTGCGCGCGCCGCATCCGGCCCTAATACCCCTACCATAAAGCGATCCCCCACCGCGGACAGCCCCGCCACAGCGAAGGCGCTGAACCACATCCCATAGCGGACGGCCTGGCTCATGTAATAGCGCGTCAGGCTCCGGTACTCCTGGATGTACGACTCGGTGAGCGCGGGCATCAGCCCGTTGTACAGCCCTTTGCCCAACACGTTGTAGGCGACCGTAAAGGTGAGCGCCAACAGCCACGCGCTCTGCAATTCCCCATAGCCGGGGAACAGTCGCAGCAACAGCCAGCCCTCCGCGAGATACCCCAACGGCGCGGCGAGGTCGCCTACCGCCAGGCGCGCGCCGAAGCTCAACATCCGCTGCGCAATCCAGCGGTCGAAGGCGGGCAGAAAGAGGGGCCGGAAGCCGTACCCCAAGCGCCGGTAGAGCCACGCCCCCAGCCCAAAGGTCAGCCAGCGGGCGAGATACAATCCCAGCCCCAGCCCCAAAATACCGCCCAGCGTCTCGCCGATGTCGCCCCGCGCCGCGCCCCAGCGCCGCATCAGCACAATCAGGAGCGTCGTGCAGATCATCTCGGCCAGCGCCAGCGCCAATGTCAACCGCTGCTCCTGGTCGAACCGCTGAATCGAGCGGAAGAAGAGACCGAAGACCTGCAAGAAGCCGGGGAACTGGATCACCGCCTGGGCCACGAAGTAGAACGACAGATGCGCCAGCGCCGTCTGCGGGAAGACCTGCGCCGCCAACAAGGCGATCACGCCCAGCTGTATCGCGCCGCTGATAAATTGCCACCAGACGTAGAACTGCAAGTAGCGAAAACTTTCGCGGGGATTGTTGAGCTGCAACGCGGCAAAGTAGCGCACTGCCGCGAGGCCGATGCCCAGATCGAACGCCACCCACACAACCGCCAGCCAGCGCGCGGCCCACGCCCAGAAATCCAACGCCTCCGGCCAGGGCAATAGCAGCTCCGGCAACCCGTACAGGCGAAAGCCCAGCAGTGGAATGAAGAGCCATACCCCCACCATCAGCAGGTAGAGAAAGCCCGCCAGGGGACGATGGAAGCCCACCACGTCCCATTCCTGGGCAGGGAGCCGCATCACCGCGATCACCCGCATCTGCTCCAGGATATGGGGACGCAGAAAGAGCAGCCGCCGTATGAAGAAGAAGGTCGCCAGCGCCGCCACGATGACCAGCGCCCCGCCCGCGCTGAAGGCCCACCGCACTGCACCGCGCGGCAGGGGGGCGCGGGGATAGGCCGCAAACGAGAGCACCCGTGGGGAGTTGGCCGCCTCAGCCAGCAACCGATAGATCAGATAATCAAAGTAGGGCCAGCGCTGCCACGCTGCATTCGAGGGATCATCCAGCCAGGCCCCCACCACGAAGACCTGCGTCGTCTCGCGGGCGCGGATGCGCTGCACCACCGGTTCCCCCGCCGTGGTGACGACGATGGAGCGCAGCAGGTTGGGATTGGAAATCACCGTGCGCGCGCTCAGCGCCGGTGCTGAGGTCCACGTCACCGCCGATTGAAGTGGGTCTTGCGAGGCGCTGGGCAACAATACGCGCGGCGTATCAATGCGCTTCAGCCCGAAGGTGCTGACCCCCAACAACGCCTGCAACTCGGAGGTTTGCGCCTCGGTGGGGAAGTGCGGCCCACAGAAAAGCACCAGTCCCACTGCCTCGCGTTGCACCTGCTGCCCATACGTCCGCAGCTCCTCCCACCCCACGCCGGTGGGATCGTTCAACACGTAGACCTGGGCCAGTTCGGGGCGATCCACCCTCACGAAGTAAGGTTCCGCCAGGCGGAGCGCCTCCGCTACCGGCCCCTCCTCACCGATGTAGTAGAACCCCACCGCGCCGGAGGGGGCCTGGGCCGAGACCCATTGCGCCCCCCCGAACACCAGCGCGAGACAGGCGCACCACCACAGCCAGCGCCGCCACCGGCCCCGTATCACCAATAGGCTCCTACTCTGCCGCGCCTGTCTCTTGGGGCGGTTGCAGCGGGGGCAGATCCTCGAAGCTCTCCAGCCCGAACTGCTGGGCGAACTCCAACGTCGTGCCGTACAGAATGGGTCGCCCCACCATCTCCGCCCGCCCCATCTCTTCGATCCAGCCGGCGTTGAGCAGCGTGCGCAAGACGCTATCGGAGTTGACGCCTCGGATCGCTTCGACCTGGGGGCGCGTGACCGGCTGGGCATACGCGACAATCGCGAGCGCCTCCAGCGCCGCCTGCGAGAGCCGCAGGTTCACCTCCAGCCCCAACAGCCGCTCCACCACCGGCGCGGCCTGGGGCGCGCTCACCAGCTGCATCCGCCGCCCCAACCGTTGCAGGCGCAGCCCGCTGGTCTCGCGCAGGCGCTCGGTCAACGCCGCGACCTCCGCCTCGACCGTCTCCTGATCCAGCTCGAGGGCTGCGGCCAGCTCCTCCTCCGTCACCGGCTGCGGCGAGGCAAAGATCAACGCCTCGACCAAGGCCCCCACAGGCAGGGGCAATGCCTCACTCATTCCAGGGATCCGCTACGAAGGTCTCGCCCGCTTCCTCGCTGGTCTCTGAAGTCGGCGCGGGGACCGGTTCCGGCGACGGCGTCACAGGCGCAGGCCCAGCTGCATGTGGCCCGCCGGTCTTCGGCGCACCTTTGCCAGCGGCGCTCGCCAGCTCGATCCGCACCTGCGGCTCTCCCGATACCTGCAACCCCATCTCCCGCGTCAATACATCCCGCACCACGGCGACGCACTGCGCCGCCAACTCAGGCACGTTGACGCCCGTCCCGACCTTGACATCCACGGCGACGGCGACCTCCTCCTTGTGCGGCTTGATCTTCGACTTCACCTGCAGCACACCGGGCAGCGGGTCGAGGTGGTACTGCAATTGCTGCGCCACGCTTTCGACGCTGACCGTCGCCAGCCCGCCGTTCACCTGCTGCACGCGGATGAACTTCTTGCGCTGTGGGCGCACCTCAAAGAAGATCACCGCCAGGGCGATGAGGATAAAGAGCAAGGCCAACACGATCCCGCCCAAAATCCGCAGCACCGGCTGCACCTGCCCCAATGTGTACCCCAAATCGGTCAGCCACGTTCCCACGTTGACCAGCGCGATGTGGGGAATGATCAGCACAAAGCTCACCAATGGGATCAACAGCAACAACAAGATTACAATGACCACTCGGTTAAACGTATTCATCCTTAGCCTCCTCAAGATTTAGTGATGGGTGATGGGTAACGGGGAATCGCCCATTACCCGTTACCCGTTACGCATTACGCACATACACCACCCGCTCGTAGCCCGCGCGGTCAGCGCCCCAGGGAATCGTCGCATCCACGCCCATCTTGGCCGTGCGCGCTTTCTCACCCGGTGCCTGTCGCGCTGAGGGATCGAGGCTCGAGCTGGGCTGATCAGCCAGAATCACTATATCGCGGTCGGCCTGCACCCGCGTCGCCAGCGCCCACTCCACCGCCGCCGGATCGTAGATGTCCACGTCGGTATCCACGATGACCACATGCTTGAGCGAGGTGTGCCCCCTGAAGGCCGCCTCGATGGCGCGACGGGCGTCCTCCGGGCCGCGCGGCGCAATCTGCACCACCGCGTGCAGCCACGAGCAGCCCCCTGGCGTGATGCTCACCCCGGTGCAGGTCGTCACCTCGTTGACCGCCGCGAAGATGGTCGGCTCGCGGGGCATCCCCATGAGATTCTTGTGCTCCAAGCCGGCGGGCAACAGCGCGTGGAAGAGCGGATCGCGCCGGTGAGTGATTGCCTGCACCCGAAAGACCGGCTGCTCGCGGACACCGTCCATCGTCCCGGTCAGGTCGGGGAAGGGGCCTTCGGGTGCGAACTCATGCGTGAGCACCCCCTCCAGCACCAGCTCCGCCTGCGCGGGAATCTCCAGCGGCAGGGTGACACAGCGCACCGCTGGCGACGGCGCGAAGGCGTTCGCAATGGCGAGCTCGTCCACGCCCTTGGGGGGCGCCATCGCCGCTGCAAGCAAGACCTGCGGCGGCAATCCGATGCAGACCGCCATCGGCAGCCCCTCCGGGGCCTTCTGCCAGGCGGTATGCGTGCCGCGCCGCTCGACAATGCGCGCCACAAAGCTCGTCGCATCGCGCAGCAACAACCGATGGTACGAGAGGTTCCGCCCGTAGTCGGGATCCGCCACCACTGCCACGCCCGTCGTCACATAAGGGCCACCATCCAACGGATGGTAGCGCGGAATGGGCAAGCGAGTCAGATCCACCGTGGTCGTCACCACCTCCTGGCAGGGAGCGGTCTCCACCATGGGCGGCGATGGGGGCGAGGCCAGCGCCGCCGCCATGCGCGGCACGATCTCCGCCACTGTGCAGCCGAGCGCGCGGGCGAAGTGCGCCCGCTGCGAGACGTACCCCGCCGCGATCCGCCATCCCGGATAGCCAGCGGGCGATTCAAAGAGCAGGGCCTCGCCGGGATGGCGCGCCAGGTAAGCGGCAAGCTCCAGATGCGGCGAGAGCGGCTCCGTCACGCGCCGGAGCTCGCCAGCGGCCTCCAATGCTTCCAAAAAGGTTCGTAAATCCATCCCGCCACGCCCCCTTTCACCTTCCTACTCTCAGTAGATCGAAAAATGCTCCAAGGGGATCGTCAGATCCCCGTTCTTGGTCTGGATCTGACGATCCAGACCAAGCGAAATTAGATCTACTGACTCTAGTATAACACGTACTTACCAATCAATCCAGATTTCTTCGATCTGCTCCAGCGTCTCCTGCACCAACCCTTCGATATCGAGCTGCGCCTCGAGTTCCAGCACGCGATGCAGCCGGGCCTTAGTCGCAGGGTTATGCGCGTGGAGCGAGCAGGGGTCTTTGTACGCCTCGATGGAACGCTCGTAGGTATCAATCTGCTGCGCCAGCGCGACGATCTCATCCTTATCGAAGCCCACCAGGGGCCGCAGAATCGGCATCTCAGCCGCGCGGCTGATGACGGCGAGGTTCTGCAACGTCTGAGAGGCGACCTGCCCCAGATTGTCGCCGGTGACGAGCGCGCGCGCCCGACGCCGACGCGCCAGCGTCTCCCCTACGCGCATCACAAAGCGGCGGAAGGCCACCACCTCCACCCGCGAGTCCTTGTCCATCATCGCCAATTGGAAGGGATGGGCCGGCGCCATGTAGAGTATCGCCGGCAAGCGATGCGGCTCCAAGACTTGCCGCGCCAACGCAACGACTTTCGAGCTGCGTACCTGTTCCGCCGTAGGCAGAACGTGGAAGTGCAAAAAGTCCATCGTGCAGCCCCGCTTGAGCATCAAGTGCGCGGCGACGGGCGAATCAATGCCGCCGGAGAGCAGCGTCAGCACTCGCCCGCTCACGCCCACGGGCAATCCGCGCGCGCCGGGAATCCGCCGGACGAAGAGGTAGACGCCGTCTTCGTAGACCTGGACGCGGATGGCGACCTCCGGCGAGTGGAGATCTACCGGCGCGCCGGTGAGCGCCACCACGCGCGCGCCCAACTCTCGATTGATGTCCACTGAGGTCAGCGGAAAGCGCTTGTCGCCGCGTCGTGCATCAATCTTGAAGCGCGTCTCCGACGTGATACACGCCCGCGCCAGTTCCTCGGTTGCGGCGACCATCGCTTCCCACTCCTGCGGAACCCACATCGCCCGCGCAAAGTAGGCGATCCCGAAGACCCGCTGCAAGCGCCGTTCCACCTCTGCCGCGCCCTCATCGTTTTCCAGCTCCAACAAAAGATGGCTGCGAAATCGTTGCGTCCGCACCGCGCTGAGATCGGTCAACACCGCGCGGATATTGCGCGCCAGGCGCTTTTCAAACTGGGCGCGATTCTGTCCTTTGAGTCCCAACTCCCCATAATGCACGATATACTTCAACATAGCACCTCCAAACGCTATCATAACACACTCCAGGAGCAGGCCAAAGCGCGCGGTTGTCTTTTGCCCCAAAGCCTGCTAAGCTATGCACAGAACACAGTGGAGGTGTCCATGAAAATCATCATGCCCGATTTTGTCCTGCCCTCGGTAGCGGAGCAGACCTGCGCGCTGCTGGAGACGTGTGATTTCGTCACAATCAACAGCGAGGGCCAACTCTCCGGGGAGATCGCCGGCGCGGAGGTGTTCATGTTGCCATGGCAGCTCGCGCCGGAGATGTTGCAGACGATCCTGGCGCTGCCGACGCTGCGCTGGGTCCACACGATGAGCGCGGGGGTGGATCACGCGCTGAACGCGCTACGCGACCAGGAGGGGCTGCTCATCACCAATGCCAGCGGCGTCTTCGATATCCCCATCGCCGAGACGGTGCTGGGCTACATGCTGGCAATCGTCAAACGGTTCCCGGAGTTCCTCACCCAGCAACAGGCGCGCCAGTGGCAACTGCTGCGGCTGCGCGAATTGCGCGGGCTGACGGTAGGCATCGTGGGGCTAGGAAGCATCGGGCAGGAGATCGCCCAACGCTGCCAGGCCCTGGGAATGCGCGTCTACGCCACGCGCCGCCACGCCGAACGGGGTGCGGCGCATGTGGATGTGCTGCTCTCCAACGAGGCGTTGCCGGAGCTGCTGGCCGCCTCGGACTTCGTGGTGCTTGCCGTCCCGCTCACGGCGGAGACCACCGGACTCATCGGCGCGGCGGAGCTGCAACAGATGTCCGCCGACGCCTGGCTGATCAACATCGCACGCGGGGCGGTGGTGGATGAGGCGGCGCTCATCGCGGCGCTGCAAAGCGGCGAGATCGGCGGCGCTGCGCTGGATGTCTTCGCCACGGAGCCGCTGCCGCCCGACTCGGCGCTCTGGACGCTGCCCAACGTAATCATCACCCCGCACAACGCCTGGAGCACACCGCACGCGCGCGACCGGCAGGCGCAGCTCTTTCTCGATAACCTGAGCCGCTATCTGGAAAACCAGCCGTTGCGCAACGTCATTGACTTACAGCGCGGATATTGAGCCACGCTAACGCGGGCGATGATGGTGACAATCGCCCGCGTCACCCGTAAAGCGAGTCCGCTCAGGTGCGTTTGCGCGCCAGCGCGCCGAAGCCCAGCGCCGCCAGGCCGCCCAGCCCCAGGAGCACTAGCCCGCCCACGACGAGCGGATCAAGCGTCGCGCCCGCAGGGGGCAGACCGGCCCGGCCATCGGTCAACCCGAAGTAGACCCAGCCCACGTGCCCGCCCTCAGCACCGGGCACATAGATAGTCTGCTCGATAGGGGTAGTGGCGCGATAACCCGCCGGGACGTGCAAGGTCACGTGCCAGTCGCCGCGTGGAAGCGGGATGGGGCCAAAGGTTCCCGTCGCGTAGGTGTTGCCAAACTCATCCACCGTGCGCGGCTCGGTGTAATAGGTGTGGCTGTAATCCCCTGCGGAGATGGTGAAGTAGACCCCGCCGACCCCCGGCTCGCCGGCATCCATCACCCCGTTGCGATTGCTATCCAGGAAAGCCGCGCCGCGCAACGTACCCGTGTTGGGATCAATGTTGAGCGTGCCGCCAGAAGCGGTGAGCAACAGCGCCAGCGCCAAGAGTATCAACCAACGTCGAACGACCTGACTAGACATGGGAATCTCCTTTCAAATGTGCGAATCAGCGAATCAGCGAATCGGCGAGTCAACGAATCAACAAGATGACGGTTTTAGCTGATAAACTCATTATAAGGTACAAAAGCGGGCGCGTCAACTGCGGACAAATTTTATCACAAAAGATCGCGTTTATTGCATTCTGAAAGAGCTTGACAAACTAGAACACTTGTTCTATAATGAGGATACTTTCAGTTAGCTTGAGGTGTCCCGATGTCTAACCCGCCGCTCCGGCCCTATCTCGAATATCAAGCCGACCGGGTGGAGGCGCTCCTCGC
>Ga0209614_1000849_pt1 | contig 25437 bp, 22 predicted proteins | sample BlaSprsedimmetaG_FD_185484 | JGI IMG/M metagenome (GOLD analysis project Ga0209614, IMG submission 185484) | Hot spring sediment bacterial and archeal communities from California, USA to study Microbial Dark Matter (Phase II) - Blank Spring... ... | reverse complement strand
GCTATATATGGTGTAGAACAAACAGGCTAAAACGGCCACAACAAACGCCAATCCCATATATGGGGGGCTTGCAGTGCTAAACCCCCAGATTTGGCGCTACTCCTTTGGAGAAGTGCGGAATGCAAGGACAAAACAGGGTTTACCGTGTAAAATGTAAATATCAAAACACACGGTAGCGTCTTTTATGTAAGGAGGCAAAATCATGAGTGCGTATCAGCTAGATGATCTCATCGCAAAGTGGAAGCTGGCAGCAATCACCCCAGAACAAACGATTGGACAAATCCTGTTGCTCTTGCAGGCGTTAATCGAACGTCTGGAGATTTTGAAGCAACAGATGAAGCGGCAACGCAACTATCTCAATTGACAGGTGCATTGCACTTTCTAAAGTGTAACGCACCTACTGCGGAGGGAAAACCATGCTACAGTTATTCCGCGTCGGCGACAGGCCGATCATGACACCTCGTAAGGTTGTGCCGTGGGAAAAGGGCGCCGTTCTCAACGCCGCTGCTATTCACGACGGCGGGAAGTTCCACCTGCTGTACCGCGCCGTGGCGCACAATCCCGGCGACCAGAACCGCTCGTGCATCGGCTACGCGGTCAGCGACGATGGCATCCACTTCGAGCGATTGGATGAGCCGGTGCTCGCCTCCAACGTCGTTCCCGAAGAAGCGCAGGGCGTCGAAGACCCGCGCGTCACCAAGATCGGCGACACGTTCTACATGTGCTACACCGCCTACGACGGCCAACGTACCCAAGTCGCGCTGGCGACGTCCACCGACCTGCTCCACTGGCAGCGGCACGGCGTCGTCATCTCGGATACCCCCTTCGGCAACAACAAAGACGCCGCGCTCTTCCCGGAGAAAATCGGCGGGCGCTACTGTATGCTGCACCGTCCTGTCCCCGACATCTACCTGGCGTTCTCCGACGATCTGCTGCACTGGACAGACCACACGCGCATTATGCAACCGCAGTTCGCGTGGGAGGCGGAGAAAATCGGCGCAGGCGCGCAGCCGATCAAGACGGAGAAAGGTTGGCTGCTGATCTACCACGGCGTAGACGAAAAGCTGTGGTATCGCCTCGGCGCGGCGCTGCTCGACCTGGACGATCCCACGCGCGTCATCGCCCGCCAGCCGGAGTGGATTTTGCAGCCGGAGGCCGAGTGGGAGATCGTCGGTGACGTGAACAACGTCGTCTTCACCTGCGGGGCCGTCCTGTTAGGGCGGGAACTTTGGGTCTATTACGGCGCGGCGGATACCGTCATCGGCCTGGCGAAGGGCAATCTGGACGATTTCTAAATTTTTACTTTGCCGCAGGCGTGAATCACTCTCCTAAAGGCCCTGGCCCGAACGGTGGATGCACTTTGAGGAAAGGCATTACGTGTCGCGGGGACATCTCATGGGGCCACTGATGAAAGTGACCCACAAATCGGGAGCCCCCGTCGTCGCGTGGGATGGACAAATCATGAGATCGTTCGCTCTCGCGCTGATCCTGGTCACGTTGACATGCGCAGGCTGTGCTCCGCCGCTCCGCGTACCGCCGGGCGGAGCGCCGATACCCTCGACCTCACCATCGCCCCCCTGGGAACAGATCGCGGTCAACGGCTCACTGGAGGAAGTGAACGGGGTGCGCGTGCTCCGGCTGTGGGGATCACGCCACGAGATGGGGTACGCCTACGGATTCCTGATGGCGAACGAGCTGGCCGACGTCTTTGAGCAATACCTGTTCGGCAGCGTCATCGAGCGTCTCCCCGCCGAGTGGACGTACGAGCGGTTGGTAGAGACTGCGGCCCAGCGCATCCAGTGGCCTCAGGGGTACGGCGAGGAAATGGAGGCCATGATTCAAGGGATGGAGACCCGGCTGGGCGGATTGCCAGAGATCACCCACCCGCGCGTCGCGGACGAGGGCGCTCCGATGGACGTAACTATGCTGGCCCTGTTGAACGCACACCTGGACCTGCTGGGACTCTCCCGCGATGGTTGCAGCTTTGCCGCCTGGGGAGCAGCTACCGCCGACGGGCGCGTGCGGGTCGGAAGCAGCTGGCCAGGCCATCACGCCCTGCTGATCGTGCGCCGCCCCGCCGACGGCCTCAGCACCGTCTGCTCCAGCTCGGTAGGCTCACTGACCTGCTCCCACGGGATGAACGAGCTGGGGGTGATCGTCGCCTCGCAGGGCGCCGAGCCCCCCCAGAGCGCCGTCGCCCCTTGCTACGCCGGCATGCACGCCCGTCTGGCGCTGGAAGGGGTGATCGCCGGACCAGACGCCATCCCCCGCATCGCCGCCCTGTTCGAGGCGCACCCCAGCTGTGGCCCGTCCATCTTTCTGGTCGCCCAGGGAGGAGACAGCGACGACCCGGATCGGACAGCCGCCATCATCGAGCAGGACCGGGACGGCGTCACTGTCCGCTGGCCCTCGCACAACGAGCAGCACGACACCCCATTGAGCGAGGCCATCGTGGCGACGAATCACTTTTTGAGCCGGGAGACAACCCCTCCCCAGCCCACCCGGGAGGAGAGCACCAGGCGATACGACGGGATGGTCGCCGCGCTCCAGCAGCGCCCTCCCACCGATCTGGCGGATATGCAAACCGTGCTGACGGCCTGTGATCCGCAAGAGATCACCCAGTCGGCATACTTGGAGCCGGACAGATCGACCATCCACGTCGCCTTCGCCGCCGCATTCCCCTCCCCCACCACATTTACGTGGGAGGACCTGTTCGCTCCACTGGAAAATAACGGAGAAACGGAGGGATCAAGATGAGAATACTCATTTATGGCGCCGGTGTCGTAGCGAGTTTCTACGCCGCCCAACTAGCGCGGGGAGGCCACGAGGTCTCGATCCTGGCGCGGGGGCAGCGGTTAGCAGACATCCAGGAACACGGCATCCTGCTGGAAGAGTTAGAGACCGGACGGCGCACCACCACCCCTATCAAGGCCGTGGAGCACCTGCAGCCGGATGAGGCGTACGACCTGGTCCTGGTGATCGTGCGTGCCAACCAAGTCTCGGCTGTGCTGCCCCCTCTGGCCGCCAACCAGCACACGCCCAACGTCGTTTTCGTGGGCAACAACGTCGCCGGCCCCGCCGAGATGATCGAGGCCCTGGGGCACGAACGGGTGCTGCTCGGCTTTGGGGGCATCGGCGGTGTGCGGAAAGGACCCGTCATCCTCCACACCGCCCGGCCGGACGATCAGCCAGCCTCCATCCTGCTGGGGGAGTTGGATGGTCAGGTCACACCCCGCCTGCAGTGGATTGCCCGCCACCTCGAATCGGCCGGCCTGGAGGTCACCTTCAGCCCTCACATCGAGGCCTGGCTCAAGACCCACGTCGCACTAGTCAGCCCTATAGCCTGCGCCATCTACATGGCCGGGGGGGATAATTACCGGCTGGCCCACACCCGCGACGGGCTGGTGCTGCTGATTCGAGCCGTGCGCGAGGGGTTCCGGGTGCTCCGGGCGCGCGGGATTCCCATCATGCCGCCCGCTTTCCGGCTGCTGGGGTGCATCCCAGAGCCACTCCTGGTCTCTGGCCTGCGCCGCCTGTTCGACACCGAATTCGCCGCCATCGGCATGGCCGGTCACGCCAACGTCGCGCGAGACGAGTTCGAGTACCTGGTCGCCGGGTTCAAGGAACTGGCCCGCTCGACCGCCGTCCCGACGCCGGCCCTGAAGCGGCTGTACGCCTATCTCGACCCGGAGAGGCCACCGGTCGCCGAGGGCAGTGCCGAATTGGACATGGATTGGCGCAGCCTGTGGATCAGCCTGGGCGTGCTGACCGGCATCCTGGTCACCCTGGTCAGTGGATGGAGACTGGTGAGACGCCAGCGACAGGAGTGAGTCATGGAACAGCATACCGTCCCCTCGCAACCGAAAACGGCGCAGGAAATCCTGCGCGCCGGCATCGCCGCTGCCCAGGCTGGACGGCGCGAGCAAGCTCGGGATCTGCTGCTGCGCGTCGTCGAGGTGGACGAGGCGAATGTCGCGGCCTGGCTGTGGCTCAGCAGCGTCGTGGATAGCCTGGACGACCGAGAGGTCTGTCTGGAAAACGTCCTGTCCCTCGACCCCGGCAACGACGCTGCCCGCCGAGGCCTGGACGCCCTGTATAAACAAAAGGCGGACCAGTTACTGCGCGAGGGGATCGCTGCCGCCAAGGCAGGAGAGCACGAGTCGGCCCACGACCTGCTGGGACGAGCCGCCGAGTGCGACCCCGACAATCCCGTGGCCTGGCTGTGGCTCAGCGGCGTCACGCACGATCTGGAGGAACGAGAGCTGTGCCTGGAGAACGCCCTCTCCCTCGATCCTCAGAACGAAGCCGCGCGTCAGGGCCTGGCCCAAGTACGCCAGCAAAAGCAGCAGCAGCCACCGCCCGCATCCCCAGAGTCGCCCTGGACGGCGCGAGCGTCTACCCCGGTCACGCCGGCAGCCGCCATGCTGCAGGAGGACTTTGCCCGCCGGCAACCGCCACCAGAACCGGAACGACAGCCCGGTCCAGAACCGCTCCCGGACGCCTTGAGTGACGAGTACCAGTGCGTCTACTGCGCGGCTCCCACTCAGCCCGAGGAGAAAACGTGCCCGGCCTGCGGCCACGATTTGTGGGTCAAGTTCCGCAAACAAGAGGAGCGTTCCAGAATATTGTGGCTGCTGATTGGGTTCCAGATGCTGAACACCACTCAAATGGCGCTGGCCCCCGTCGTGCTGCTGCTGACGGCCTGGGCGACGTTGGCGCTCGAGGGACTGCCCTCCGTGAACGTGTCCGATCCGGTAGCCCTGCTGAACCTCTACCTGGGACTGCGCTCCTCCCTCACGCCCGAGGCAGCCCAAATCGCCTTCCAAACGGTGCCCCGCACCGTCTTTCTGCTCTCGTTCCTGCCTTGCATCCTCTCAACCGTGGTGCTCGTCGGGCTGTACCTGCGTTGGAAAGTGATCTATTATCTGCTCATGGCGGATGCTTTTCTCGGCGTCGGTATCGCTTTCCTCGCCATGTTCCTGGGCAAAAACCTGCTCTACGGGGGGATCGGCCTGGTGATCGCCGTGATTCGGTTCCTGATGATTTTCCAGACCGAGGAGGACTTTCAGTGGAAGCGGGAGCGGCTCCTCCTGCGGGTGGATCGGGATCTGACCAGCAGCACCGACTTTATCGTCCGGGGAAACTCGTACGCCAAGCGCCAGATGTGGGGATTGGCCGCGCTCCACTTTCGTCGCGCCGCCGCCTGGTCATCCCAGGACCTGGACAGCCGCGTGGCCCTGACCGTAGCCTACATCCGGCTGCGGCGATACCAGCACGCTGCCCGTGCCCTGGCAGAGGCGAAGCAGATCAGCCCGGATAGCTCGCGCGTCGTGGAACTGGAAGCCTTGCTGGACGAGGTTCTCGCTCCCGACCAGCTCGAACCGGGGTCCTGAACTCGCCGGGGAGATCCGTGATTCACCAGGAATTTGCCAGGCCTCTGGCCTCTCACTGGCGGCGATACGTCGTCGGCCAGGGCCGGCTGGATCCCACTCCCTCCGCTCTCCGCTTCACCGTCGCCGCCGCCACCGCACGCCGCTATGCCGACGCCCAAATAGACGATTACCAGGGGTTGCCGCGCCGCCGCTTCCCCTGGCGTCCGCCGCTGCGGCTGACCGTCCACGCCCGCTTCTCCCATCCGGTGGGCGAACTGCGGGGTACCGCCGGCTTTGGCTTTTGGAACGACCCGTTCCTGATGACCGGTGCCCGTATCCCGACCCTCCCCCGCGCCCTGTGGTTCTTTTACAGTTCGCCCCCCTCCAACATGAAACTGGACCTGGACACACCCGGCGGCGGTTGGAAGGCGGCCACCCTCGATGCCCTGCGTCCCGCCGCTCTGCTGCTGGCTCCCATCGCGCCGCTGGTCATCGGCTTGATGAACCTGCCCCCCCTCTACCGCACCCTGTGGCCCCCCATCCAGCGGGCCATCAACGTACGCGAGGCCGCCGTTCCCACCGGGATGACCGAGGGGCACACCTACGAGATCGAATGGGGAACAACGCAGGCCCACTTTACCGTGGACGGGATTCCCATCATGGAAAAAGCCCCCGCTCCCCGGGGGCCATTGGGATTTGTGGCATGGCTGGACAATCAATACCTGGTCGCGACGCCGTGGGGACGGCTGAAGTGGGGTCTGCTGGACGTGCCCGGTTGTCAGTGGATGGAGATAGAGCGATTGACCATCAATCCGCTGCCGGCAGGGTGAAAGTGAACCGGCTGCCCTCTCCCACTCGACTCTCCACTCCCACCTCGCCCCCCAACCTCTCGACGATGCGCCGCACGATGGAGAGACTCAATCCATACCCCTCCGCGATCACGGGGCCAGGCTGTGAATTTCTCCACAACGGAGTGAACAGATGCCGCTGCTCCTCTGCCGTCAGACCGGCTCCGTCGTCGTGGACCCAGAAACAGATCGAGCCATCGGTACGCTCCGTCGCTCCCAGCTCTACCCGGGGAGGGCAACCTCCGTACTGGATGGCGTTGGCAAGGTAATTCGCCCACACCTCTTCGACCCACGGGCCGTATCCCAGAGCCTGGGGCCAGTGAGCGGGATGAACGATCTTGGCCTGATGCTTGGCAATCAGACCGCTCAAACGTTCCTGCGCCTGAGCGACGATCCCGGCCATATCCAGCGGCTGAAGCTCTACCTCGGCCGAGCGCACCCCGGCCAACAGCAGCAACTCGTCAACAATCTCCTCCATCTTGCGACCGCTCCACGCAATCGTCTGCAAGTGGTGACAGATATCCTCAAACTCCATCCCGTCGCCGCACTCCCGCAGGGCCTCGGCAAACCCCACAATGTACCCCAATGGGATTTTGAGATCATGAGCCACGGTTTGGGCAAAGGCGTCCAACTCGTCGTTCCGTCGTTCCAGATCATGGGTGCGCTGACGGAGCGCTTCGACCAGGCGGGCATTATCAATCGCGGTAGCAGCGGCGGCCGCCAACGGCTCCAACAGCGTCAGGTCAATTGGGCTGAACCGATTGACCTCTGTGTCCAGCACCTGGAGCACCCCAATCACCTGTCCCTTGGTCTCTAGCGGCACGCTGAGAATGGCGCACATCTCTAGCCCGGTCTGCTCGTCAATCTCCTTGAAATGACGATCGTCCTCCCGCGCGTCCGGTACGATCAACACCCGGCCGCTCTGAGCCACCCATCCGACGATCCCCTCTCCCGGCGCCAACTGCCAGCCGCGCACTACCTCGTTCTCGACGCCGGTCGCCTGCCAGCAAATCAACTGCCCCGTCTCCGAATCCACCAGCCAGACCGAACAGGCCACCGCGTTCAACAACAGCCGCACCTCTTCCAGGACCGCCGCCAGCACCTGATCCAGTTCTAGCGTCGAGTTGAACGCCTGGCTGGCCCGCTGGAGCAGCGCCAGCTCGTAATTACGTCGTCGCAGTGCTTCCAGCGCCTGCAACAGCGCTTTTTCTGTGTACCTGCCCCCAGAAACACCGTAATCGGTGTCCACCACCTGGCTCTCCAACCCGCTCCTGGGGGATGGGAACGGGATCACATCTTCTTTTCGCTTGGACTCGGTCATCCGCCCACTTCCTTTCACGACCAGTCACTCACTACGTTCCTTCATCTGTAGTATACCAAAAAGTCGCCATAATGAAAGTCCCAACCCCGCGGCTAGAAAACAAAAACCCAGGTCACACCCCCAACCTGGGTTTTCCATACTTGGCAAAGAATCGAGATGATGTAGGGCGATGCTGCTCCGTCGCGGTCCAGTACCGGGGTTATCCGGGCTGCGCCAGCTCGACGGCACCCTGGCGGGTCTCCCGGTACAACAACCACCCTGCCCCCAGCCCCACGAGGGTCGCCGCCAAGCCGACCAACCAACCCAACACCGGGATCGAACGGGCTCCCATGTAGAACAGGATGCCCACCCCCAACACCCAGACGTGTCTATCGGCATACCGGGGCAGTATGCGCCGAAACAGCCAGTCGCCAACGAGATAGGAGACGACCAACTTGCTCCCATACGCACCGAGCAGCCAGAACAGGAACAGCGCCAGCGTCAGCCCTGAAAAACCCACCCCCAGGGTCGCCAGCGAAAGCTGCCCCAGAGTGATCACACCCAGCATGATGCCCACCACCACGATCAACACGGCGAGCGCCAATGCCCCCAGCCAGCCACCGACCAGGAGCACCACGCCCCGACCGGCCGAGGCCAGCGGCCTGGCCCGCGCCGTATCTGCCGTCCGTCTCAACACCGCCGGCATTCGCCACACAACCAGCGCCCCAATCACGAGCAGCGTGATCAAGTCTCGCACCCGGGTCAGCAGCCATTGCCCAGCCCCCCATGCAAAATCGGTCCGCTCGGCCGGCTCTTCGGACATCTGATAGACGACCCCACCCCCGGGAGCCGCCTGGATCGCTTCCACCTGCTCCACCGCACTGACGTACAGGAGGAGGCCGAAATCGGCGGCGTCCTCCTGTACGTCAGTGCGGAAGAGCAGTTGAAACAGAAACACCCCACCCAGATAGATGAGCGCCAATCCCCCGGTCAGCGTGCCATAAACCAACGTGCTCTGGATGATGGGGTCAATCACCCACAGCCGGCGGCGCAGCATAGAAAGGCCCATGGAGAGGGGCGGCAGGAGCATCAACAAGATCGAGATCGGCTCCCCGATCAGAATGAACAGCGTCCGGGGTGTACCTCGGTGAGCCAGCCCAGGGAACAGGAGCAGCGGCCCGCGGTACGCAAAATAGCCCACCACTCCCAGGATCAGGCCGAACACCACCCACTTGGTCTGTTGACGCTGAATCGGGGTGGAGACGTATTCGAAGCGGTAAATCTGAGCGAATACACCGCTGCCAAACCAGCCCAACATCACCAACAACAAGCTGGAGATACGCAAATAGTACCGGACGGCGTCCAGGGTGTGGGTGAGAGACGAGACCAAGAAAGAGAGATAGCGCAGCGCGAGGGGCAAATCGCCCTTTTCAACCGTCAAGGAGGGCATAACTGCCCACGCCACCAACCACCCAATCCACAAGAGGGCCAGCGAGCGAGACCAACGGGGCACGAATCGGCCATCGGGAAAGAGATAAAACACAAAGAGCACCAGCACTAGTCCCAGCCCCTGGACCACGGCGACGGGCCAAAACCACGCCGGTTGACGGCCGAGTATTTCCAGGGTGGGAGAGGCCGCCGCTCCGGTCATCAAGAGGGCAGTCGAGATTAGGACCGCCATCCAATCGTCCGACCGATGCCAAAAGATGGCCCCGGCGGCCACGGCGTACGCCAGCATGGTGATGATGGAGAGGACGATGGTGTGCCAGACCAGGTAATAATCGAACAGGGAGGGGACGGGGTCTATCTGGCGCAGCGCGTTCACTTGGTGGTCAAAAAAAAAACGGGACGGAGACTGTAAATACCACCAGGGTGAAGAGAAACAGTGCGCCCCAGACGATGCGGACGAACCAGGCATGACGGCGCAGAAACAGGGAGCTCAGTCTGTGGACAAACTCGCGCCCCCCGGGTTTGGATATACGGGAAGAGGCCATCAGGTATACCTCATCATGGATGAAATTTGAGTATATCCGCCCCTACACACAAGTCAAGCCGAACTGACTCGATAATCAGTGATGTATGACCTGGCGTGATGCTGAGGCATCCCCTACGAACCTGACCGGTCAGCCGCCAAGCAGCCATACCACGACGGCGGGGGTGACGTGAACTTCGATGACCGCCGCCAGCGCCAACATCGGCAGCACCAGCGCTACAAAGACTTTGACGAAATCGGCCAACGCCCAGAGCCACCCCTCGCTCACCGTCACGGACTGGGAGGGCGATACGAACGTCGCTCCCAGGCGCACGACCAGCGCAGTCGCGATGGTCGCGGCGGGCAGTTCCAGCAGTCCATGAGGAAGCACAAAAGCTGCAAAGAACAGGACTGGATTGTATCCTATATAAGCCACCTGGAAGACGAAATAGAATACAATCGCCATGGGGGCCATCAACAGGGGCACGGCCAGCGTCCCGAAGGAAAAGATCGCCAATAGTCCGGCCAACAGCAACGCCCGCACGTTGTTGCTCAACACACCCCAGACGGTGAACGCCGGCAGCCAATCGGTGGTCGGAAACTCGGTGAACGTATCGGCCGAGATTTGCTCCAACTCGAGCATCGCTGGCGGGATTCGGTAACGGACGGCAAAGTCGTATCCGATAACTGCCGCCCCCAACAGGCCTACGCCGACCAGGATGAGCGCCAGCCACGAGCGCCCCAGGATAGCTGGGATATCACGCCCGTACAACCCACCCAGCGTTCCCACCCAGCGCAGCCAGGCCGGGCCATGCTCCACGTCCCGCCCGAAAAACCAGCGCCCCCACTTCAGATGCTCCTTAAAGGTGCGGGCCAAAGAGGCCAGGTTCAACTCGTCTATCTCACGGCCCAGCAGTTCCTCGCGGTTAAAGGTGTGAATCCCCATCCGCACCAGGATCACGTCCACCACCACCAAAAAGAGCACGATCCACCACAACAGACCGTAATTGGCATAGAACATGATCACGGCCTCGCCCTGCACCAGGAACGCCATCGGGATGATGATAAAGCTGGCTAACAGATTGGCGGCGCGCACACTGGTCGTCTGGCTGGAGACCACTACTGCCCCGGAGACCATCACCAGTCCCTCGGCCGTCGTCAACACGATCATCAGCGCCAGCAGTTCCAGGGAAGCGGTCCACCCCTTGAAAAAATAGAGCCCCACCAGGTAGGTCGCAATCCCCAAGTAGGCCGCCAGCAAGGAGGGAATCATGGCTGCCAGGACTTTGCCCAGATACAACTGCGTGTCCGTCATCGGCGTGGCCAGCAGCGGTTCGAGACTGCCGCGTTCCCGTTCACCTACAAAGGTCTCCAGAGCGATCACCAGTGAAAACGAGATGGGGAAGAATCCAACCACCATCAACAAAAAGGGCACCAACCGCTCGCCGATGATGGGATCGCCGTACCGGGCCACCCAGTTCAAGGCCATGTCCGCCACGAAACTCATCAGCACGGGAAAGAACACGGTCAGGATGATGATAGGGGCCACGATGCGCCAATCCCGCAGCGTATCCCGAATCTCGCGGTCGACCAGCGCGCCCACGATCCGCAGCGATTCGCCCACCTCTCCCCAGGTCCGTCCAATCTCGACCGCCATGCTATATTCCCTCCACCACCCGCAGGTAGACCTCTTCCAGGCTGCGGGGCACCTGGCTCAACGTGACCACTTCCACCTGGTGCGCGGCTAATGCGTGCAGCAGGCGGGGATTGACCTGTCGGGGACGAATCGCGACGTAGCGCACCCAATCCTCTCCTTGGGTTTCCACCTGAACAATATCGGAAATCATGTCAACCACCCCATCAACCGGCTGCGCCAGGCGCAGTTCCATCAGTGGAGGACCCAGCAGACTCTGCTTCAGCTCGTCGGTCGTCCCCAGGGCAATAATCCGCCCGCGCCGGATAACGGCTATTCGGTCGGCCAGGGCTTCGGCCTCTGCCAGATTGTGGGTGCAGATCACGATGGAGCGCCGGTGGTGACGCAGCCCCGACACGGCATCCCGGACCAGTTTGGCGCTGTGGGGATCCATAGCCGAGGTAGGCTCGTCGAGCAGCAGCACGGCCGGGTCGTGCAGCATGGCCCGCACCAGCGCCATTTTCTGCCGCATGCCCTTGGAATAGGTTCCCATGCGCCGCTCCCAGGCCTCGGGCATCCCAAAGCCCTCCAGCAATTCTCTGGCCCGACGTTCACTCTGGCGCGGATTCAAGCCCATCAAGTTGCCGAAAAACGCCAGGTATTCTCGGCCCCGCATGCGCAGGTAGAGACCCGGCTGTTCGGTCAGCAGCCCGATCTGGCCCCGCACCTCGCGGGGATTCTCGACCACATCGTATCCCACTATCACGGCCCGGCCCGCTGTCGGGCGCAGGATGCCCCCCAGCATGCGCACCGTCGTCGTCTTGCCGGCCCCATTGGGTCCCAGCAGCGCCAGAATCTCGCCTGGCGCTACCGAAAGCGTCACCCGGTCCACGGCGGTAAACTCGTCAAACCGCTTGGTCAAGTCCATCAATTCGATCATCTTTCACGCCTTTCCGACTGCTCGCTATCTCTCCCATTATACCAAGTTCAGAACGGTCTGGCAATGGGCATTCGGTACCATCAGCGATTCCACAGAAAAAACCAGGTTTTCGGAAAAACCTGGTTTCTGGCAGCTTTTTCAACCGCAGCAAGGCGAGATGTCAGCGGGGCGCTTCAGTTTCGGCGCTCCCTTCCTCACCGTGTTCCTCCCGCTCCTCTCGCCGAGAGATGGCGTAGACGTACAGGATGCGTTGGAGCATCGTGATCAGGGATAGGACGGCCAACGCCCATACCATCACCAACGGCAGTCCGACAGCCAGCAGTACCCCGATCAAAACGATGCGTTCCATGCGCGTCAGCAGGCCCACCTTGCACGGGAATCCCAATGCCTCGGCCCGGGCACGCGTGTAACTGACCATCACGACACTCACCAGGGCAGTGAGCAGCAGCGCGACCGGGAGGTGATCGCCCTGACCTATGTGGTGAGCCGCAAGTCCCAGGATGAGCACGGCATCGGCGATACGATCCAGCGTTGAATCGAGAAAAGCGCCAAAGCGACTCTGTTTTCCCAGGGTGCGGGCTACGGCCCCGTCCAGCGCGTCCACCGGCGCGACGATCAGCAGCAGACAGCCGCCCAACCTGAGATGTCCCAATCCAAACACCACCGCCACGCCAACCTGCAGCGCCAGTCCCACAATGGTGAGGGTGTTGGGATGCACCCCCAGCCGGCCGACCAGGCGAGCGATGGGCACCGTCAAGAACGCCGCTCGATCACGGGCCCAATCGGTAAGGCTATCCCACCGCTCGCGCTTCCGCTCCCGCTCCTGCCGGGCGCGTCTCTTGGCCTCCACCCGCTGCGTGCTACTCATCGGTCGTTTCCGTGTCGGGCTCTTGTTCCCCAACAATGAACTGCTCGAGTCTCCTCCGGGCCTCGTCGTCGGTGAATTGGACAGGCGGCGACTTCATAAAGTAGGCCGACGGCTCGATCATCGCGCCGCTCAATCCCCGGTCGAGGGCCAGCTTGCAGCACCGCGCGGCGTCTATCACCACGCCGGCCGAGTTGGGGCTGTCCCATACCTCCAGCTTTAACTCCAGGTTCAACGGTATCTCGCCAAAGGTCGTGCCCTCCATGCGGATGTGACACCACTTCCGGTCCGTGAGCCAGGGCACGTAATCGGACGGCCCCACATGGATGTCCTCCTCCGGCAGCTCGTACTCCAACTGGCTGGTCACCGCCCGGGTTTTGGACACCTTTTTGGATTCGAGCCGCTCCCGCTCTAACATGTTGTAGAAATCCATGTTGCCGCCAAAGTTGAGCTGATAGGTACGGTCCAACCGTACACCCCGCTCCCGAAACAGGCGGGTCAGCACCCGGTGGACGATGGTGGCCCCGACCTGACTCTTGATGTCGTCGCCGATGACCGGAAGCCTTCGCTCTGCGAACCGCTTCTGCCAGTAAGCCTCCCGGGCGATAAAAACGGGCACACAGTTGACGAATCCACAGCCAGCGTCGAGCACTTGCTCCACGTACCACTTGGTGGCCATCTCGCTGCCCACCGGCAAAAAGCTGATCACGACGTCGGTTTGGGTCTCTTTGAGGAGCCGCACAATGTCGGCCGTGGGTCCGGGCGCTTTGGTAATCACCTGGGAGAGATATTTACCCAGCCCGTCGTGAGTCATCCCCCGGCTGACCGGCACGTTCAGCCGGGGCACGTCGGCGAACTTGATGGTGTTATTGGGAGGCTGCCAGATCGCATCCGCCAGATCCAGGCCGACCTTGTTCTTGTCAATGTCAAAGGCCGCCGTGAACTGGATGTCCCTCACGTGATAGCCCCCCAGGTTGACGTGCATCAAGCCCGGAACGAAGGCATCCTGCGGCGCATCCCGGTAGAAATAGACGCCCTGAACCAATGACGCGGCACAATTGCCCACGCCGATGATCGCAACTCGCACTTTTTGCCGCTTTGCCATAAAAGACCTACCCCCTTTTGATTTGTCGTCAAATCGTCGCTTCGGCCAGCAGCTCTACAAACTCGTGCTGGCGGCGTTCTATCTCGATCAGGTTGACCGAGCAATATACCTCCCGCCCAACTCGCCGCACTTGAACCAGGCTCAGGGTTCGGAGTGGGCGCAGATGGAAAGAGATCAAGGGCTGACTGACGTGCAGAGTACGGGCCAACTCGGTCACCGTCATCTCTCCGCTGGTCGCCAGCACGATCAGGATGCGCAAACGCATAATATCTTTGAGGGCGTGAAAATAGCGGGTCATCTCCCGCAGATCCTCATCGAGCACCTGACGCCGCGCTGCCGCCATCACCCTCCCCCGATGCTAGTCCATAATACATAAAGGATAGTTGTATAAAAAACCGCTTATATATTACAGCAAAACCTCAAGATGTCAAGCGTCGCTAGCGTGCTTCAGTGGATGTGGTATAATCATTACAGCCAAGGATAAAGAGAAATGATCACCATCAAGAGACGAGTCCTTTCCCAGTTATGCCATCGGAGTCAGCACATGAATAGGATTTTTGTGGGTTTCGTTGTGATAACAGCACTGATGGTTATGACAGCCTGCGGCGGTGAGGTAGTCACGCCCCAGCCGACGATGGACATGTCACCCACCCACACCCCCAGCTCTATTACCACTGCCACTCCCCGAGTGACCGCTACGGCCCCACTCCTGCCCCCGGCGCCCACTGCCACGCCAACGGTCACCCCGACCCCCATTTTTCACATTGTTCAGGAGGGGGATACGCTGGGGGCGATTGCCTTTCAGTATGGTGTGAGTGTCCAGGCACTTCAGGCCGCCAACGGGATCGAAAATCCCCAATTTCTGCAGATCAACCAGAGGCTAATTATACCTACGGGCGAGGCCGAAGGAGAGGTACTGCCCGGCCTGTTGTTACCCACGCCTACGCCGCTGCCCGTTACCATCCAGGGGGTCGTGCTGTACGAGACCCCTGTGGGCAGTCTGTGGTGTCTGGGTGAAATTCTCAATACCTCCGAGGTGATGCTGACGAGTGCTCAAGTGCGCGTCGTGCTGCTGGATGCCAGCAGCGAGCGATTGATCGAGGCGACGGCCTTTGCGGCCACCGACTTTATCCCACCGGGAGAACGCTCCCCCTTTGGCGTTCTATTCACAACTCCACCGTCAGGGTGGGCCAACCCCTATGTGACGATTGTGCGCAGTGATGCCATCGCTGCAGTGGCCGATACCTATGTGCCGATGACCGTGACCGACGTGGTCGGGCGTCCGGTCGAGACGCAATTCCAAGTGGAGGGTATGGTGCAGAACGCCGATCCGGGACGGGCGGCCGGTGACGTGAGCGTCCTGGTGACGACCTACGACACCGAGGGCCGGGTCACGGGATTTCGACGGGGCAGCGTAAAAGTCGAGGGGGCGTTGGAGGCTGGAGCTACAGCTCCCTTCACTGTGCTGCTCAACTTTCACGGGGAGGTGCCGGCCGATTTCAACGTCATCTCCGTGGGACGCATTCCCAACGAATAGAGCCTATCTACAAGCTGGGGGAGTGCAGATAGCCCTGTGCTTTTTTGCCACGAATTGCACGAATGTTACTAATTTAATCTTCTTTTCTTCGTGTTCATTCGTGAAATTCGTGGATGATTTGTGATGCTCCCCCAAGTTTTGTATGCGCCCCAACGAATAGAGCCTTCAAAAGCGAAAGGAAGACGACATTGTTCATCCGCATCATGCGCATCATAGCCGATTTTCTGCTTGGCTTGTTCACTCGCCGGGAATACGTGGGCCTGGAAAACATCCCCGAGGAACCTCCGTATATTCTGGTGACGAATCACCTTTCAGTCTTTGACTCCCCGCTGATCCTGACGGTATGCCCGCACACCCCTCGAGCCTTTGCCGCCTCCAAGCATAAACGGAATCCATTCTATGCCCTGTTGTTGACGCTGATGGGGTCCATCTGGGTGCAGCGCGGGGAGGTGGACCGGGAGGCCTTACGGGGGGCACTGGACGTGCTGCGCCGGGGCGAGGTACTGGGCATTGCGCCGGAAGGCACCCGCGCGCGGGGACCCTATGCCCTCCAGCCGGGCAAAGTCGGCACTGCCTGGCTCGCCACCCGCGCCGACGTTCCCATCGTCCCGGTGGGAATTACCGGCACCGAAAATATCAAACACAACCTGCCCCAGTTGCGCCGCACCGATGTGCACGTCGTCGTCGGCCAACCCTTTCGTCTGCCCGAGACAGGCCCGGTGCGTACTCAAAAGCTGCGCGAATATACAGATCTCGTCATGCGCCGGATTGCCGAACTGCTGCCGGAGGAGTATCGGGGCGTGTATGCCGGAGGCCCTCGCGATCAGTCATTCTTGCCAACCAAAAGATAGGTCATCATCTCACCCTTGCTTTTGACCTGAATCGGACCCCGTTCTTCAAACACGTATTTCTCTCGCAGGCGTTGGTACGTCTCGACTGTGACCTGTGTGTGATCGGTCAGGCCATGCGACGCCATCCGACTGGCGGTGTTGACCATGTCTCCCCACAGGTCGTAGCTGAATTTTCTCTGGCCAATCACACCGGCGACGACCGGCCCCGTGTGAATCCCAATGCGGATGCGGATCGGCTTGGCATTGCCCACTGTAAACTGGTCTATGGCTTGCTGCATATCGAGGGCCATGTCGGCTACAGCCTCGACGTGATTTGTCTTGGGAGTGGGCAGTCCTCCTACTGCCATGTACTCGTCGCCGATGGTCTTGATCTTTTCAATCTCGTGCTTTTCGGCCAATTGGTCAAATGTCGAAAAGATACCATTGAGCAGAACGACCAGAGCCGTCGGCGACATGTGGGCCGAGAGCCGGGTGAAATCAACAATGTCGGCAAAGAGCACGGTGACTTCGGTAAAGCTGTCGGCAATGATACCTTCTCCATGCTTCAAGCGGTCGGCGATGGGTTCAGGCAGAATGTTGAGCAGCAGGCGATCCGATTTTTCCCGTTCAATCTGTAGCTCCCGCATGTAGGCCTGTTCTTGGTCCCGCAACCACTTTTTCTGTAGTCCGGCCCCAATCCGGGCCCTCAGCAGCACCGGATCAAACGGTTTGGGCAAATAGTCCTCTGCCCCCATCTTGATGCATTTGACGATGCTCTCCATCTCGTCAATGGCCGAAATGACGATGACGGGAATATCGCGCAGAGTGGGATCCTCCTTCATACACCCCAACACCTGATACCCATCCATCTCTGGCATCAGAATGTCGAGCAGCACCAGATCGAACGGCTGTCCTTGGATCATGTCCAGTGCCTGTTGACCGTTTTCCGCCAACGCGACGGTGTGTCCCTGCTGTTCCAGGCCATGGGACAGCTTGAGACGATTCAACCGATTGTCATCCACCACAAGAATGTGACCGTGCTCTTTGGTTGCCACTGTCATAGTATGTCTCCTACCAGGTCCCGTCCAGTTGTCAATCCCCTGTTCCTTCCTCACTCAGGGAAGAGGAGAGACGCTGCGCAAAGACTCGATCAACTCTTCCACCCGGATAGGCTTGCTGATGTAATCGTCCATGCCAGCAGCCAGACATTCCTCGATGGTGTTATCCAGCAGCCGCGACGATCATGTCACCTGGTTGCAATTCCTCCCCGCCCCCCACGAGCGCCGGTGTCCGCTGGCCCGTCAGATCCTCGCGGACCATGCACCCCGGAGCAGGTTTGTGTACTATACGGCAGCGACAGCCATCGGCCAGGAGATTCAGTTGCAGAGTCGTCCACCCAACGGCGACGGCGATGCATACCAGAGCCACGCCCAAGCTCCAGAATCGGATCGAGGGTGTGGGGTGTGCTCTTGCTGGAGTGTTGGTTTCTTTTCGCTGCATAGATCTGCTCCTGGATGTCCAGACCTAATCCACATCGGGAATAGGGCATCGGCTCAGGGCTTCCACCAGGTCCTCCACCCGGACCGGCTTGCTGATGTAATCGTCCATTCCAGTGGCCAGACATTCGTCCCGGTCCTCTTTCATCGCATTGGCCGTCATGGCGATGATACGAGGTCGTCGAGTCTCCTCCGATTCCGCTGCTCTCCGGATGAGACGGGTGGCCTCCAAGCCGTCCATCTCTGGCATTTGGACGTCCATCAACACCACATCGTACTGTTGGCGGCGTAGCGCTTCCAGCACTTCCAGGCCGTTGCCCGCCACGTCGGCCCGATAGCCTAGGCGTTCCAAAAGACGGAGGGCCAATTTCTGGTTGACGGCATTGTCCTCTGCCAGCAGGATATGCAGGGGATGGCGCTGTCCCATCTCCGGGTCGAAGGGTGACCTATCTCCTTCCCATCTTGGCCGGGCCGACTCATCGGCCGATTCTTCCAGGGCCAGGATCCCCACCAGCACGTCGTACAACTGGGAGGCCTTGATCGGCTTGGTGAGATATGGGAAGAACTGGTCCTCCGTTACACCAGCCTCCTGCTTGCCCACGGAACTGAGAAGCACCAGGGGCAGGGCCCGGGCGTCCCGTACTTGTCGAATTCGCCCGGCCAGGGTCAGCCCATCCATCTCTGGCATTTGAACATCGAGGAGTGCCACGTCGAAATCGTCACCGCGTTGGATCCAGTTCAGCGCCTCCGTTGAGCGGGCCGTATCTCGCGCGAGCATACCCCAGGCTCGCGTTTGCAAGGTCAGGATGCGACGATTGGTCTCGTTATCGTCCACGATCAACACCTGTTTGCCGCTCAAGTCAACCTGGAGATCCTGCAAGTAGGCCGGCGACGGGACAGAGGCGGCCTCTGCCCGCATGGTGAAATGGAACGTGCTGCCCCGGCCCACCTCGCTCTCCACCCACATCTGGCCGCCCATCAGCTCGCACAACCGCTTGCTGATCGCCAGGCCAAGGCCAGTGCCGCCATACCGCCGCGTGGTCGAGGTGTCCACCTGGCTGAAGGAGCGGAACAGGCGATCCACCCGCTCGGGCGGAATGCCAATCCCGGTGTCACGGACCTCAAAGTGGAGCACGTACTCGTCCCCCTCCCCTCTCTCACCCTCAATTTGCACCGTCACTTCCCCAGCGTCCGTGAACTTGACCCCGTTGCTCAACAGGTTGACCAACACCTGGCGCAGGCGGGTCGCGTCCCCATAGACCGTGGTCGGCACGTCCCCGCCCACCAGGTAGCCGATCTCGAGGCCCTTCTCCGAGGCCCAGGAAGCGATCAAGTCGAGAGCTTCCTCCACACACTCGCGCACGTCGAAGGGCTGGTGTTCCAATTCCATCTTGCCAGCCTCGATCTTGGAAAAGTCGAGTATGTCGTTGATGATGGTCAACAGGGCGTCACCACTGGTACGGATGGTCTCGACGAACTCGTGCTGCTCGGACGAAAGGTCCGTATCCAGCAACAGACTGGTCATCCCGATGACGGCGTTCATCGGCGTCCGAATCTCGTGGCTCATAGTCGCCAGAAACGCGCTCTTGGCCTGGTTCGCCGCCTCCGCCTCGTCTTTGGCTTCCCGCAGCGCCTGCTCTGCCTGTTTCCGCTCGGTGATGTCGCGCAAGATGACCAGCCGTCCACTCAACTGACCGCTTCGATTGGTCAGCAGGGAGATGCGCAGATCATACCACCAATCGCCCCTGTCACTGCTCAACAGGATCTCGGCCTGCGCCTCGGTCACGTCCCGATACCGCTCGACCAGGCCGGGCCACGCGTTCAGGACCTGCTCCGCCGGGCGACCGATCACGTCACGGGGAGCACGGACGATCTTGGCCGCGGCCGGGTTCAGGTCCACGATACGACCTTGCTCGTCGAGTACGAGCATCCCATCGCTTATACTCTCAATGACCGTGTCCCGTGCGATCGGCACAATGTCCAACAGGCCAAAGCGAAAGAGTCCCCAAGCTATCGCCAGACCGGTCAGAGTGAAGGCGAAAGGAGTCAAGTCGAGGTGCGGAAACGGGCTTGATCCAAAAAGATGGATGATATTTGCCAGCCAGGGGGCGATGGCGCCGAACAACAGAATCGCCGTTTGAGAGCGGTAAACGGAGGTGGATCGCAAGAGAACACGAAAGATCATAAACGTACCGATCAGATTCAGCAGGTAGGAATAGGTTGCAAATACCCAGAACCCAGGGCCATAGGTGATGTCCAGCGCCGAGAACGAGCCGATGGGGACGAGCCGGGAGGCACTGCGAAACAGTCCGTGGAATTCGTTGGTCCAGGCCAGCAGCAAGGTAGCTACCGGGCCTATCGCCAGGAGAACCAGATTGCGGCGCGTCAACCACTGTTCGCGGCCGGTGTATTGGAGGGCGAAAGCCAGCCACGCCACCGGCACGACGACGATGCCCACAAAGTTGAAATTGGTCCAAAAGAGCTTGCCTGCCAGAGTGACGTTGGACAACTCGAAGACATATCCCAGCGACCACTCGGCCACAGCCAGCATCAGCAGAGTAAAGGGCGCGGCCCCCGATACGGTGTGCCTCCGCACTCCCCAGAGGGCCAAAGAGACGGATACCAGCGCAGTCAGCATCAGAGGTATGGTGTACGGTGTGTATTGCAAGTGCGTCATATGACTCCACCTGTCGTCCATTGAGCTGGATCGGATAGCGGCTGGCACTGGCTCAAAGTACCAACGAGGGCATCCACCCGGATCGGTTTACCGAGGTAATCATCCATGCCGGCGGTCAGGCACTGCTCGCGGTCCTCCTGCATCGCGTTGGCGGTCGTGGCGATGATCCAAGGTTGGTCGCTCTGCAGGGCGTTAAAGGCCGTGGTCAATCCCCCACTTTCTCCGCTTCTCTTCTGTCTGATCCTCCCTGCAGGAGGCCCGCGTCGCTCTCTCTGCAGTACGTGCAGCCTGCCGTGACAGTGTGATACCAGCTACTCCCAGGTCCTTGGGCCTGAGCTCGAGCAAGGTCTTTCACCCTGTTACAACTTTGTTACAATCCAGTGTCGTATCCCTCCCAGGAATCACTGAACTGATTATAGTCCAATGATGACGCTTGCACAACTGGCGGACGATATGAATGATCTGGTCGCTCTGGGTGCTCTGCGGTGAGTTTTATATTATCGAAACATCGCCCCCTACCGGAACGCCACCGGTTTGGAAACGCTGTAATTCTGCTCACTCTTGTCTCTTCTCTCTCTCTCCCATTCAGAGACGTTTTGCCACCTCCGCCGATGTGTGGTATAATTAATCCGCACCTTGAATATGTATACCTTCAGGGGAGCCTGGGGAGCCAGGCTGAGAGGGTGCTCCGGTCACTGCTGTTGACATAGCTGCTGACCATCGACACCGACCCTTGGAACCTGATCTGGGTAATGCCAGCGGAGGGAGAACGAGCCAGAGGTTGACGCAGCCGCTCCGTTGGTCGGGGCGGTTTTTTGTTTGTACGCACACAGGGGGAGGGTTATGCGCGCCATCATCTTTGTCAACGGGGAACTGACCGACCCACGAGGAGTCCGCAACCTGGTACGTCCCGACGATCTCGTCATTGCCGCCGACGGCGGCGCACGCCACGCCCTATCCATCGGCATCGCCCCCCACGTTCTCATTGGCGACATTGACTCGCTCTCGCCCGATGACCGGCAGCGCGTCGCCGCGGCCCGGAGCCGGGTGATTCGCTTCTCTTCCCGCAAGGACGAGACCGACCTGGAACTGGCGCTCCGGCACGCCGCCGACACGGGAGCGACCGAGATCCTCATCCTGGCAGCCCTGGGGGGCCGCCTGGACCAGACCATCGCCAATCTGTCGCTGCTGGCGCTGCCTGAATTGAGCGGGCGAGACGTGCGCATCGTCGCCGGCTCTCAAACCGCCTTTCTGATTCGGGATGGATACACCGATACCATCATCGAGGGGCAGCCGGGGGACACGGTCTCCCTGCTCCCATGGGGCGGAGACGCGGCAGGAGTGACGGCCGTTGGCCTGGCGTGGCCGCTCCACGAGGAGACCTTGCACTTTGGGCCGGCGCGCGGGGTGAGTAACGTCTTACAGGCGCAGCAAGCCCGCGTGCGGGTTCGACGTGGGCTGCTGCTGTGCGTGGTGACGCGCCACGGACACCCCTCGTGATGGAGTTGGATTGAACTGGCTGGAAAATTTGTTGTAGGAGGGTAACTGCTCAAGTGCGACGTGCTTGATAGACAGTTACGCAGGAGGAGTAAGATGAAACAAGTCAAGTGTTTGATGAGCTGTGTACTGGTCGGCATGTTGATGCTGAGCGGCTGCAGGAGCGCAGACAGCCCGATCCCACCCCCGACGACCCCCACATCGCTGGCGTCGCCGCCGCCCCGCGTCGTGCGCATGATGACCCACGACAGTTTCGATATCAGCGCCGAGACCATCGCCGTGTTCGAGGCAGCATACCACGCCCAGGTCGAGATCCTCCAGGCTGGCGACACTGGCGTGATGCTCAATCAGGCCATCCTCAGCCGCGACCATCCCCTGGCCGACGTGCTGTACGGCGTTGACAACACCCTGCTCAGCCGGGCCCTGGCAGGCGACATTTTCGAGGCCTACAATTCACCGCTCCTCTCCCATATCCCCAACCAACTGATACTCGATCCTCAACACCACGCTCTGCCGGTGGACTATGGCGACGTCTGTCTCAATTACGATCGCGGCTGGTTCGCCGAGCAGGGCCTGACTCCCCCGGCCAACCTGGAGGACCTGGTGAAACCGGAATATGCTGGCCTGACGGTGGTGGAAAACCCCGCCACCTCCTCGCCGGGATTGGCCTTCCTCCTGGCGACCATCGGCCACTGGGGCGAGAGCGGCAGCTATACCTACCTGGACTATTGGACCGATCTGCGCAAGAACGGCCTGCTGGTGGTAGAGGGGTGGGAGGACGCCTACTGGGGCCAATTCACCCACGGCTCCGGCGGTGAGGGCGACCGTCCTATCGTCGTCAGCTATGCCAGCAGCCCGCCGGTCGAGGTCCACTTTGCCGAGCAGCCCTTCGAGGAGGCACCCACGGCGGCAGTCGTCGGCGCTGGCAGCTGCTTCCGCCAGATCGAATTCGTCGGCATCCTCAAGGGCGCGCAAAACCGCGAACTGGCTCAGGCGTGGGTGGATTTTATGCTGGATCGAACGTTCCAGGAGGACATTCCACTGCACATGTTCATGTTTCCCGCCAACCGAGAGGCTGTCCTGCCGGAGGTCTTTGCCCAGTTTGCCGTCATCCCGGAATGGCCGGCCGAGGTGGATTACGCCGCCATCGAGGCCAACCGGGAGACGTGGGTCCAGGCCTGGACCGAGGTCGTGCTGCGCTGAGCTGATCCATCAGCCCTGGAGACCTGGAGACAGTCAGAATGCACGCATCCCACCGTACAGGACGAGCATGGGGCCACGGTGAGCGCTTCAGCACCGTGATCGTTTGGCTGCCAGCCCTGCTGCCCCTGCTCTTCCTACTGCTCTTTTACTTTTACCCCCTCGTCTCCATCCTGACCCTCTCCCTGGCCCCGGATGGTCGCCTCAGCCTGACGGCTTTGGGGACGCTGTTCACCCCCTACCACCTGCACACCCTCTGGTTCACGGCCTGGCAGGCGTCCCTTTCGACCCTGCTGACCGTGGGACTGGCCCTGCCCGGGGCCTACGTCTTTGCCCGCTACGATTTCCCCGCCAAATCCCTCATCCAGGCGCTGACCACCGTCCCGTTTGTGCTGCCCACCATCGTCGTCGCCCTCGCTTTCACCGCGCTGCTGGGACGGCGCGGGCTTCTCAATCTGGCCCTGATGGCGCTGCTGCGTCTCGATCAGCCCCCCCTCGACCTGCAATACACCCTCTCCATCATCCTGCTGGCTCACGTATTTTACAACTATACCCTCGTGCTGCGCATCGTCGGGACACATTGGGCAAACCTCGACCCTCGACTGGAGGAGGCCGCCCGTATGCTTGGAGCCGGTCGCTGGCGGGCCTTTCGCCTGGTGACGCTGCCCCTGCTCCGACCGGCCATTGGGGCCGCTGCCCTCCTGGTTTTCGTCTTTTGCTTTACCAGCTTTGGCGTCATTCTCGTGCTGGGAGGGCCGCGCTTTGCCACGCTGGAAGTCGAGATTTACCGCCAGACCGTCCACTACCTGAACCTGCCGCTCGCCGCTGCCCTTTCCCTGATCCAAATTGGGTTTACCCTCGCACTGATGGGAGCCTACACCCGCCTCCAGGCCCGCACGACGCTGCCCCTCGACCTCCGACCGCGCCAGACTACGCAACAGCGACCCCGTCACTGGCGAGAGCGCGTGATCGTCGGCCTGAACGTCGGCATCGTGCTGCTGCTCCTCGTCTCACCGCTGGTCGCGCTGGTCGCGCGCTCCCTGACGTCTTCAGCGGACGTCCCCGGCGGGGGCGTTTCCCTCGCCTTTTACCGTCAATTGCTCCAAAGCCGCCGCGACTCGGCCTTTTACGTGCCGCCAGCGATGGCAGTACGCAACTCGGTCGGCTTTGCCCTGGCGACGGTAGGGCTGTCGGTCGGACTGGGCTTGATGGCGGCCGTCGTGCTGGACCGTCGCGGTTCAGGCCAGGGGCTTGGCCGTCTGCTGGACCCGCTGTTGATGCTGCCCCTGGGGACCTCGGCCGTGACCTTGGGACTGGGGTACATCGTCGCGTTGGACGAGCCGCCCCTCGACCTGCGCACCTCGCCGCTGCTGGTTGTGCTCGCCCATACGCTGGTCGCGCTGCCCTTTGTCGTGCGCAGTGTGCTGCCCGCGCTGCGCTCCATCAATCCCCACCTGCGCGAAGCGGCGGCGCTGCTGGGCGCTTCACCCTGGCGCGTGTGGCGTGAGGTGGATCTGCCGATCATTGCCCGGTCTGCCCTGGTCGGTGCGGTATTCGCTTTCACCGTCTCGATGGGCGAGTTCGGAGCCACCAGCCTGATCGCTAGACCGGAGCGCCCCACCATGCCCATCGCCATCTACCGCTTCTTGGGCCGTCCCGGCGCCAGCAATTACGGCCAGGCGCTGGCCATGTCCACCCTGCTGATGCTGGTCTGCACGGCGGGATTTCTGGTCATCGAGCGCTTTCGCGTCGGGGATCTAGGCGAGTTCTGACCCATTTGCCCCCAGCAGATAACCTGTTAAAATATTCACTACAGGACACTTTTGCAGAGCGGGGTCCACGCGGCAGAAGCGGGCCCTTTTTGCCACGAATTACGGCCCCAAATTGACGCGAATTCGTGGCAGAGTGCACGATAGCAGATCTACTGAGGAGGTCCCAATGCGCACAAAAAGCCTGCTCGTAGCAGCGGCCATTCTGATTCTGGCGACTCTGGCATGCGGTCCGATCCGATCACCAACGCCAGAGGCGGACACGATGAGTACGTCAGTCGCCCAGACTGTCGAGGCTCAGTTGACCTCGGTGGCCCAGGCCCAGCCCTCTCCTACCTCGCTGCCCGATGCGACGGAAACACTCCCCCCCGCCACGGATACGCCCATCCCATCCCC